>WNFM01278168.1_pt1 | contig 20550 bp, 21 predicted proteins | sample 5400271 | NCBI WGS metagenome assembly WNFM01 (sample SAMN13153352, study PRJNA577476) | soil metagenome | isolation source: 60 cm saprolite on Douglas fir-dominated hillslope | place: USA:California | collected 2013-09-17
ATGCGCGATCTGCGCGCGCAGCACGTGGACATGCTCACCATCGGCCAGTACCTGCAGCCCTCGCCGCATCATCTTCCAGTCGCGCGCTACGTGCACCCCGACACTTTCGCGATGTTCGAGCACGAGGCTCAGGCGCTGGCTTTCACTCACGCCGCCGTGGGCCCGATGGTGCGCTCTTCCTACCACGCCGACCGGCAGGCGCATGCGGCGGGCGTGAACTAGGAGGGAACTCTTGTTTCGCGTTCCTGGATATCTCGCGGCGTTCCTCGTTCCGGCGACCGTGTGGGCCGCGGGCCTCGACGACATCTCCAACCGCGACGCCATCAACGGGCTTAAAGAAGCGCTTACCCGGGGCTCCCATGCCGCCGTGGCGCGCCTGGGCGTGGAGAACGGGTTTTTAGGGAACGACCGCGTCAAGATTCCCCTGCCGCCTTCCCTGCGGAGGCTCGAGGCAGTGATACGCTCGATCGGCATGAGCCCGCACGCCGACGAGCTGGTTCTTCGCATGAACCGCGCGGCCGAAGCCGCGGTGCCCGAAGCCAGGACCCTGCTCGTCGACGCGGCCAAGAGAATGAGCGTGCAGGACGCGAAGGGCATCCTCACGGGCGGCGAGGACGCCGCGACCCAGTACTTCAAGCGCACGACTTCCGAGCCGCTCGCCAGGCGGTTTCGGCCGATCGTCAAGAAAGCGATGGAAAAGGTGAAGCTCGCCGAGAAGTACGACGAGATCGCCGCGAGCGGAGCGAAGCTCGGACTCGTGAAGGAGGAAGACGCGCAGCTGGAGGATTACGTCACGCGCAAGGCGCTCGACGGATTGTTCATTGTCGTAGCCGAGGAAGAGAAGAAGGTCCGCCAGGATCCGGCCCGCGCGGCTTCGGCGATCCTGCGGAAAGTTTTTGGAGCGATTGGGAAATAGACCGCACTGCAACCCCCCACGTGAATCAGCTACGGAGAGTCCAAAGGGTCCGGAAGATCCGAGGTTTTGCGGATGCTAAGGGACGCGGACTGGCCGCTTTCGGCCAAAAGCAGTCATTCGGCTATACGGGTAGGCTCGGGCCGACCACTCGCTGAGTTTTGCGGCGTTCGCCCTCTCGCCGCTGCTGAAACGGCGCGAAGGATCGTTCTAGTTGTCGACGTTCCTCCCCCCGGCGGCGGTCTTTCAGCCACTCGACGGCTTCCGCCTCCCTTTGAAAGCTGCGGAGACGGATTCCCTGCTGGCGGCCAAGCAATGAGAAGTAATCGTGGGACATACCGAGTTCCACGGTATCGCCGAGGAGGGCGATTTTGTGCATCGGATCCGATGCGATTTTCGAGAGAGCCCTCAGAACCCCGTGCCTCTCGATGGTGAACAGAGGCTTCGACATGCGCACGTACATGAGAACGCGCGAGCACGGGTGATCGATGCTGGCCAATACCACGGCGTGAAGAAACTTCCGTGTCTCGTCGGGGGTTTCCCGGTCGAGCAACTCCGCCCTGAGAAAACCGTTTTCGTCGGAGATCCGGTATTCCATAGTCCGAAGAATTAACCGAGTGGAGCGTCTGCCTCGGTACAGTTTCTCCCTATAGACCGAGAGCGCTGCTGTATTCAGCTATAGTCCCTTTGGGTTATTTCACTGGCGTCGATTTTTAGCTACAGTTGTAGCTCTTTAGCTACAGCGCTGGGAGAGTGCCAGATGAATGAAGACTTGACTTGGGAGGTGAGGTACGAAGCCGCTGGACGCGAATCTCAGCAGAAAGCACTGGCAAAAGCGTGCTTCTACTGGAAAAAAGATGGACAACTCGTGCGGTCTGCTGAATTCACGCAGTCGGAGCTTGAAGTCGAGTGCGAGCGGCTGAGTGAAACCGGAACAGATCTGACGCAGTTTGTGCTCGCACTAAAGCAACTCGCTCTTCCTACCGGACAAGCGGAGAGAGAGGAGATAGCGTTGGGCAGCGTTGATCAGTGGAGGGCGTGACAGTCGCGTCGAATGCCCGCTTCGGATCGAAACCGTCCGTCGACGGTAGGTCGCTTATCGGCCAATATCGGACTGTCGAGGCTTGATGCCTGGAACGTCTGCTCTTCGGCCAAAGCCGCCGTTCACACATCGACGTTCACGTATCCGCGAGTACCTAATGCCCGAACCTCGCCGCCAGTTCGAAGCACCGGGGGCCGACTTCGGCCTTTTCGGGCAGCGTGAGGGCCGCTTCGATTACTTGCTCGCGGAGTCGACGGGAATCTTGGAGCCGCCGCCCGTCGCTGCGCCTCGCTTGGGCCGGCGGACAGCTCTCACCTTCCCGCTCGTTGCTCCTCCGCAGAAGAACCGATCGCCGCCATTGGACTCGAGTCCGGACACGAACACCCCGGGCGGCATCTCGATCTTCTCCAGGACCTCTCCCGTTCGAGGATCGACTCGCCTCAAATCGCTCTCGTTACCTTCCCAGGTGCCGTGCCAGAGCTCGCCGTCGACCCAGGTGACCCCGGTGACGAAACGGTTGGACTCGATGGTGCGAAGAATCGCCCCTGTCTGGGGATCGATTTGATGGATCTTCCGGTCCCGATACTGCCCCACCCAGAGCGTCCCTTCTGCCCACGTGAGCCCCGAGTCACCGCCGCCGCCGGGCGCCGGGATCGTGACGAGCACGCGGCCGGTCTTCGGATCGATCTTCTGGATGCGATCCTCGGCGATCTGAAAGAGATGCTCGCCGTCGAAGGCCGTTCCTGCATGCGCGGCGACATCGATCGAGCGCACCGTCTTCCCGCTCGCAGGATCCAGGGCGTTCAGCTTGTCTCCGGACGCGAACCAGACTCGCTCACCGTCATAGGTGACCCCATGCACGCTGTCGACACCCGGAAAGGGTCCGTACTCGCGGACGATTTCGGCTGCTGCTGATCGCTTCATGCTTCCATTCTAATCACTCGGCAATGGCGCGGGGAGTAACAAGGTTGTCGGGAATCCGGGCACGGGCGGAGTCAGCCAACGACGCGCTCGCCCGCGACCGAACGACTGCACCTTTTCTGCGGCCGCAAGCGAGTCGAGCGCCCGCTGCACGGTGCGCTGACTGCCTCCAAGCGCAAGCGCCAGGGACGAGCTCGACCACGACTCTCCGTCGGCGAGGAAGGCGAGCACCGCCGCATGCTCCTCTTCCACGGGCGGCGCCAGCACGACGACCTCACGTGCGCGGCGCGGCACCAGCGCAAACCCTCGCTTCGTCGCGCTCACGCCGGCCAGCGTCCGCAGCAGCGCGCGCAGCCGTCCGACTTCGACTCGCAACCGCGCGCGATACGATTCATCGGCGCGCTTCGCCCGGAATGCGCGCGCGACGAGCGTGTCCCTCGCAACGTCTCCCGGCCACGCGTCGCCCAGCGCGCGGGCGAGCGTGAACAACACCGGACGCTTCGCGAGCGAGATCACCGTGCCTGCGTGACGCACGACACGACGGCAGGCGTCCACGACGAGCGCCCTCGACGCCAGTAACGCTTCGACCTCCTCGAGAACGAGGAGTCGCTCCTCGCCACGCGCATGCAGGCGTGCCGCGGGCGCGTTCAGGACGAGGGATGCGCTCTCGACCTCCGCCGTCAGCGCAGGGATGCCGGCGTGGCGCGCGGCGTCCCCGGCGCGGGCGAGCGCGGCGCGCGCCGTCTTTGCATGGAGGCGCCGCATCGCGATCCCCGCGACCACGAGCTCGTGCGCGGTCCTCGACGCGGGCGGGAAAGGCGCGGGGTCCAGCGCGGCGAGCATTCGCTCGGCCTCGTCGACGCGTCCGATCAGGAGCAGGCGCCGGGTCTCCAGATGCCGCGCGTGCGCGGCGTTGGCCCGGTCGCCGTGCTCCTCGAGCGTCGCCCGCGCTGCGTCGAGCGCCTTCGCAGGCCAACCCAGGTCGCGCGAGGCGAGCGCGATCTCGGCCTCGGCGACGACGCATCGCGCACGGGCCACGGACTCTCTCGGACCGAAGGCGCGCGCGGCGCTGCGCAGGAGCGCCTTCGCCCGAATGAGATCGCCGAGCTGCGCCATCGCGATGCCTCGCAGCGCGAGGGCCGGCGCATCGTCGCGCAGCGCGACGCGCTTCAATGCGCCGAGGGGATCACCCGCGGCGAGCGCGCGTGCCGCGGCCGTGATCAGCGAGTCCATCTAGGCCCTGAATCCCGCCACACTTGTAACTCCCATCGTCTCGACATCCTGCGCTAAGTTTATCGCGTGACCGACAACCACCGAATGGTAACCACGAAAGGAGTACAGCAATGACGAAGCACATGACCGGGACACGGAAGGACTGGCTCGCAGCGCGGATAGAGCTGCTCAAGGCGGAGAAGGAGCACACGCGGCGCGGCGACGAGCTGGCGCGGCGGCGGCAGGAGCTGCCGTGGGTCCGCATCGAAAAGACCTACCGATTCGAGACCGACGAGGGAAGCGCCTCGCTCGCGGACCTCTTCCGAGGGCGCTCGCAGCTCCTCATCTACCACTTCATGTTCGGGCCCGACTACGCCGCGGGATGCGCAACCTGCTCGACGATCGCCGACGGGTTCGACGGCTTCGCCATCCACGTGGCCAACCATGACGTCACGCTTTCGGCGGTGTCGCGGGCGCCGCTCGCGAAGCTGCAGGCGTACAAGAAGCGGATGGGCTGGACGTTCCCCTGGGCGTCCTCGTTCGGCGGCGATTTCAACCCCGACTTCAGCGTCTCGTTCACCGAGGAGCAACAACGCAGGGGGACCATCGAATACAACTACGAGCGCGGCGGCCACGCGATGGACGAGACAGCAGCGGTGCCGGAGATCGTCGCCAGGAACGCGGCCATGGCCGGGACCGACGCGGCCACGTACACGCGCGAGAGGCCGGGCATGAGCGCGTTCGTGCTCGAGGACGGCATCGTCTACCACACCTACTCCACCTATGCGCGCGGACTGGACGGCCTCTGGGGCATGTACCAGTGGCTCGACCGCGCTCCCAGGGGGCGCAACGAAACGGATGTGTGGTGGGTCCGCCACGACGAGTACGCCGAGCGCTGAGCGACGTCGCGGCTGTCGTGGCGCAACTGCAGAGACGGGAGATCTCGCGACGCATGGCTTCCGAGCGTGCGTCGCAGCAAGCTTTCTTCGGCGTCTCCGCGCTACTCTTCGCGGTCAGCGTCGCGGTGACGATCGTCTGGTGCGCGCGCATGTCGGCGATGGGCGAGATGCCGATGCCCGGCGGCTGGACGATGTCGATGGCGTGGATGCGGATGCCCGGAAAGACGTGGACCGGCGCCGCGGCGTCGTTCCTCGGCATGTGGGTCGTGATGATGGTGGCGATGATGCTGCCATCCTTGATGCCAATGCTGTGGCGCTACCGCCAGGCCATTGGCAGGACAGGCGAGACGCGGCTCGGTGGGGTGACCGCGCTGGTCGGCGTGGCGTACTTCTTCGTGTGGACCATGTTCGGAATGGCCGCCTTTCCGCTGGGCATCGCTCTGGCGACGGTCGAGATGCAGCAGCCGGCGCTGGCGCGCGCCGTACCCATCGCGGTCGGTTCGGTCGTCCTGATCGCCGGCTTCCTCCAGCTCACCGCGTGGAAGGCGCGTCACCTTGCCTGGTGCCGGGAGGCACCCGGGCGCGGGCGTACGCTGTCGGCCGACGCCGGCACGGCCTGGCGACACGGCCTGCTCCTCGGCCTCCACTGCACCCACTGCTGTGTCGGTCTCATGGCGATCCTCCTGGTCATCGGGGTCATAGATCTTCGCGCGATGGCTGTCGTGGCGGCAGCCATCACCGTCGAACGTCTCGCTCCGTCCGGTGAGCGCGTCGCGCGAGCCACCGGGGCCGTCGTCGTCGTGGCAGGATTGTTTCTGATCATGCGCGCAGCCGGGCTCGAATGACGCATTCGCATCGTGCGGGTTGGGAATCGAACCTCGTATGCAGCTTCCCAAGCCGACGATGTGGGTGCGATCGAAACGTCCGCTTCGGGTCGATAGCCGCCGCAGGGCGCGCAGTTCGGTCGAGTGCGGGCCGGATCAGGCACCGACTAGAAATACACCCTCGTGCGCCCGGGATTGCGCGAAATGTCGTAGAGCGCCGAGCGCGCCACGTTCGCCACCTTGCGCACGCCCGCGTGCGAGAGCAGCGTTTCGCTCGCGTAGTCGCCGTCCTCGTCGCACACCAGGCGCAGCTCCACGATCGAGAGCCGCGCGGCGATCGCACGCCGCAGGATGCGGTCGTTGAAGATGGCGAGCGCCGTGGCGGCGACGCGCTGCTGCGAGGCCTCGACATATCGCGCCGGAACGAGCGTGCATACGATCGTCGGCACACCGGCCTCGGCAGCGGCGGCGATCAGGCGGGCGAACATGTTCTCGAATTCGTCGGCGGCCGTAGCAAGCGTATCCAGCGCATCTTGGATCGATTGCGCCCGGCCTTTCAGCAAGCCGCTCGTCTCGATCGCCCATCCGCCGTCGACGCAGATCCCGATGTGAGTGGCCTCCGACGGAATCGCCCGCACGCGACCCTGCCGCAGCACCTCGGGCGGCTGGAGAACCGTGAGCTTCCAGGGATTGCGGGGCCGCGGGACGAGCGTGCTCTCGGCCTGCCCCTTTCCGAGATCTATGTTTTGCAACGCGTCTCCGAGCAGCACGAGGTGCCGGATGACATCGGGCGAGCTCTGTTCTTCCTCGAGGGAATTCGGTGTCACGTCGTCCTCCTCTGGACCGGATGGGTTTTCTTGCGGGCGCTTTAGTGCGCCTTTTCCCAATTCTCGCCCGATCCCACGTCCACGACAAGTGGGACCTTGAGCTTCGCCACGCCGGCCATCAATCCAGGGAGCTCGGCCTTCACGCGCGCAAGCTCGTCCTGCGGCGCCTCGAGCACGAGCTCGTCGTGCACCTGCATGATGAGCTTGGTCGAAAGCCTTTCGCGGTCGAGCCACTGCCGCACGGCGATCATCGCCAGCTTGATCAGGTCGGCGGCCGTGCCCTGCATGGGCGCGTTGATGGCGGCGCGCTCGGCCCCGCCGCGGCGCGCCGGGTTTGCGCTCTTGATCTCGGGCAGCCACAGGCGCCTGCCGAACACCGTCTCGACGTAGCCGCGGTCGCGCGCGGTCTTGCGTACTTCCTCCATGTACCTTGCGACGCCCGGATAACGGGTGAAGTAGCTCGCGATGTAGGCCTGCGCGGTGGCGCGCTCCAGGCCCAGCTGCTGCGCCAGGCCGAACGCCGACATCCCGTAGATGAGGCCGAAGTTGATCACCTTGGCGTAGCGGCGCTCCTCGGGCGTGACCTCGTCGAGCGAGCGTCCGAAAACCTCGGCGGCGGTGGCGCGGTGGATGTCCTCCCGCGCCGCGAACGCGCGCAGCAGATTCTCGTCCCCCGAGATGTGCGCCATGATGCGGAGCTCCACCTGCGAGTAGTCGGCGCTCACGATGGCGTGGCCGCGCGGGGCGACGAAGGCTTCGCGGATGCGCCGCCCCTCGGGGGTCCTCACCGGAATGTTCTGCAGGTTGGGGTCGTTCGAGGCGAGGCGCCCGGTGACGGCGGTCGCCTGCCCGTAGTTGGTGTGCACGCGGCCCGTGCGCGGATTCACCATTTTCGGCAATTTGTCGGTGTAGGTGGATTTGAGCTTGGAGATTTCCCGGTGATCGAGCAGCATCCTCGCGAGCGGGTGGTCGAGCGCGAGCCTCTCCAGCACGTCCTCGTCGGTCGAGGGCGCGCCGGAGGGCGTCTTCTTGATGACGGGCATTCCTTTTTTCTCGAAGAAAATCTCGGCGATCTGCTTTGGAGAACCGAGGTTGAAGGGCTGCCCCGCCTCCTTGTGGGCCTTGCTCTCGAGCTCGAGCATTTTCTGCCCCAGCTCGCGGCTCATCGCCTCGAGCTGCGCCGCGTCGATCAGGACCCCGTCCCTCTCCATCCTGAAAAGGACCTCGCGCGCAGGGAGCTCGATCGAGCCGTAAACGTAGAGGAGCTTTTCGGCGGCCTCCAGTTTCGGAAGGAGCGCGTGATGGATCCGGAGCGTGAGGTCGGCGTCCTCGGCGGCGTAGGCCGCGGCCCGCGCGACATCGACCTGCTCGAAGGGAATGCGCCCGACGCCCGTGCCCGTCACCTCGTCGTAAGTGAGCGTTTTCAGCCCGAGATGGCGGGTAGCGAGGCTGTCCAGGTCGTGGCGCGCGTGGCTCTCCAGCACGTAGGATTCGAGCAGCGTGTCGTGCGCGATGCCCCTCAAGGCGACGCCGTGATTGGCAAGCACGTGCTGGTCGTACTTGACGTTCTGGCCGACCTTCTTGCGGGCTTCGTTCTCGAGCCAGGCTTTCAGCATCGCAAGCGCCGGCTCGACGCCCAATTGGCTCGGCGCGCCGGCGTAATTGTGCGCGAGCGGGAGGTAGGCCGCGCGGCCCGCAACCACGCAAAAGGACATGCCCACGAGTTTCGCCTGCATCGGGTCGAGGCTCGTCGTCTCGGTGTCGAAGGCAACCAGCTCGGCCGCTTCGAGATCCTCGAGCCAGCGCGCAAGATCCGCTTCTCCGACTAGTGTTTCGTAGCGGCGCTCCTCCTGGTCCGCGCGGACGGGCGCGGGGCTAGGCGCAGGAGGCGGGGAGGCGTCGCTCGTAGTCTCCTTCGGCCAGCTTTTGAATCCGAAACGGCTAATCAACTCGGCAAGCCGCTTGTCGTCCCGGGGACCGAGCTCGAGCTCTTCCAGCTTCACCGGCAACTCCAGATCGCATTTCACGGCGAGCAACGCCCGGGCTTTGGGAAGCCAGTCGAGCGCCTTTCGCAGATTTTCGCCCACCGCGCCGCCGATCTCATCCGCGTGCCGCACCACCTCCTCGAGCGAGCCGTATTGCTCCAGCCATTTCGACGCGGTCTTCGGACCGACCTTGTCGACACCCGGCACGTTGTCCACGGCGTCGCCGATAAGCGTCAGGTAGTCGAGCATGCGCTCAGGGCGAACGCCGAACTTCGCCTGCACGCCCGCCGGATCGAGGCGCTCGTTCGACATGGTGTTGACGAGGGTCACGCGGTCGGAGACGAGTTGTGCGAGGTCCTTGTCGCCGGTGGAAATCACGCAGCGCAGGCCGCGCTTGTCGGCCTCGCGCGCGAGCGTGCCGATGACGTCGTCCGCCTCCACCCCTTCGATCTGGAGCAAGGGCCAGCCCGAGGCCCGGATGGCGTCGAGCAGCGGCCCGACTTGCGCGCCTAGCTCGTCGGGCATGGGCGCCCGGTTCGCCTTGTATTGCGCGTACATCTCGTCGCGGAAAGTCTTGCCTCGCGCGTCGAAGACGCAGGCAAGATAGTCCGCCTTGTAGTCGGCGAGGAGCCGACGTAGCATGTTCAGCACGCCGTAGATCGCGCCGGTGGGCTCGCCCGCCGCGTTGCGCAGGTCGGGCAACGCATGGAAGGCGCGGTACAGGTACGACGACCCGTCAACCAGCAGCAGCGTTTTTTCCAAGGGAACTTATGAGCGACAAGATTCCGAAGTCTTTCGACACCGCCTCGCGGGAGGCGAACGCGGCAGGCGAAGCCTGGCGTCTGTTCCGCATTATGTCAGAATTCGTGGAGGCCACCGAGCGAATGGACGATATCCGTCCGGCGGTGAGCGTGTTCGGCAGCGCTCGTGTTGCGGCCGGCCATCCGTATTACGCGCTCGCCGAAAAGACGTCTCGGCTGCTATCGGACGCCGGGTTCTCCGTGGTTTCGGGCGGCGGCCCTGGAATCATGGAAGCCTCCAATCGCGGGGCCCACTTCGGGCGCTCTCCCGCGGTCGGTCTCAACATCGAGCTGCCGCGCGAGCAGTTCGGCAACACTTATCAGGACATATCCCTGCTGTTCCGGCATTTCTTCGCGCGCAAGGCGATGTTCGTCAGGTGCGCGAGCGCCTACGTGTTCCTGCCAGGCGGCTTCGGAACACTCGATGAATTTTCCGAGGTTCTCGTGCTCATGCAGACGGGCAAGAGCGCGCGCGTGCCGTGCATACTCATGCATGGGCCGTTCTGGCGCGGGCTGCGCGAGTGGATGCGCGAGCGGCTCGTCGGGGAGAAGTTGATCAACCCGGAAGACATGGAGCTGGTCCAGGTCATCGACGAACCCGAAGGAGTGGTCGAAGCAATCTTCAAGCATTACGAGCATCGGAGCTTCCAGCCGCGCGCAGCCGAGCGCGAAATCCTGCTGAACCTATAGCGAGGCGCGACAGTTCTGCTAGACTGCCTGCGTAAAGGATTTCAATAAATGTCGCGTCGATTTCTCGCTGCAGTCCTGCTTGCCGTCATACTGCCGGCCTGGTCGCAACAGCGCCCCAAGCTCGAACCCCTTCCCGAGATTCCACCGCCGCCACCCGGCGTTTCTTCGGAGCAGCCGGGCGAGGCGCCAGTGCGCATCCAGCCCGGCGGCGGCGACCAGGTCGAGGAGCAGCTCATCGACGGCCGGCGCGTGGTGCGCGTCACCACGCCATTGGGTCAGGAGTACTACCTGGTCGAGGACCTGGGCGACGGCCCGGGCTTGAGAAACGAGAGCCTCGATCGCGGCGTGCGGGTGCCGCTTTGGGTGATCCGCCGGTTCTGACGCTGGCGCGAGCGTCGGCGACCGCTCGGGCATCATGTCTGTCTTCACGCGCGTCACCGCCGATGAACTTTCAGCCTGGCTGAAACGTTACGCCATCGGCACGCTGGTCGATCTGCAGGGCATCGCCGCAGGGATCGAAAACACGAACTACTTCGTCAGCACTTCGCACGGGCGCTTCGTGCTCACGCTTTTCGAGAGACTCAATGCAGCGGAGCTTCCCTTCTACCTGAACCTAATGGCGCACCTCGCGCGTCACGGCATACCCTGCCCCGCGCCGATCGCCGACCGCGGCGACAGGTACCTCGGAACCTTGAACGGCAAACCCGCCACTTTCGTCACCTGCCTTCCCGGCGCCCCGGTGAGCTCACCGCAGCCGCGCCACTGCGAGCGCGTCGGTGCCATCCTCGCCGACATGCATCTCGCGGGAAGAGGCTACAACGGAAAGCTCGAGAATCCGCGGGGGCCGAAGTGGTGGCGCGAGGCGGCGCGCAAGGTGGCGCCGTTCCTCGACGGGGCGCGCCGCGAGCTGCTTGCCTCGGAGCTCGAATTCCAGGCGCGCCACAGAACGCTCGATTTGCCGCGCGGCCCGGTTCACGCGGATCTCTTCCGCGATAACGTGCTGTTCGAGGGAGACCGCATCGGCGGAGTGATCGATTTTTATTTCGCCGGGATCGACGCGCTCCTGTTCGACGTCGCGGTGACGGTCAACGACTGGTGCGTGGATCCGGCCGGCGAAATCGACCCGGGGCGCGCGATGGCGCTCGTGGCGGCGTACCGCCGGGCCCGCGAATTCACCCGGGTCGAGCAGGAAGGCTGGCCGGTGCTGTTGCGCGCCGCGGCGCTGCGGTTCTGGCTCTCGCGTTTGTACGATTTCTACCTGCCCCGCGCGGGCGAGCTCACCCACGCGCATGACCCGGAACATTTTCGCCGGGTGCTCGAGGCGCGTCGCACCCGTCCTTTCCCTCTTGTTTGAAACAGGCCGCTGGACCACACTGGCGCTGATGAGCACGAGCGGATTCCACCGATGATGCGCGTCGTTCCGGCGAGAAACGGCTGGTCCTGGCTGGTAAGAGGCTTTGCGCTTTTCCGCAAAAGCCCGCCGATGTGGCTGTTTCTGGTGTTCACGTACTGGATCGCCGTTGCGCTTCTCGGCCAGATCCGCTACCTGGGCCCCGCAACCTCCACCGTATTGCTGCCGGCGTTTTCAGTCAGCTTCATGGTCATGTGCGCGGTGCTCGACCGCGGAGGCTTGCTGCGTCCGGCTCTCCTTTTCGCAGGTTTCAGAAGCGGACCGGCCACGCTGGTCGCACTGGGCGTTCTGTATCTCCTCTCGATCGTCATGGTGCTCGGGGTCGCCTCGCTTGCGGACGCGGGCGCGCTCATGCAATGGGTCCTCTCCGGACAGGAGCCCTCCGTGGAGGCGTTGCGCGACGGCAGCGTTTCGGGCGCGATGCTGGTCGCGACCTTGGCCGCAACCCCGGTGCTGATGGCTTTCTGGTTTGCGCCCGTGCTCGCCGCATGGAACCGCATAGGCGCCGTTCAATCGCTGTTCTACAGCTTTTTCGCTGTATTGCGGAATTGGCGGGCTTTCCTCGTCTATGGGACGGTACTCGCGCTGGCCGGGGCGGTCTTCCTGGTAGCGGTCACCGTCGCGGCGGTCTTGACGCAGGGTCAGGTCCAGGTGTTGCGCTCCCTTGCATTGATTCTTCCCCTGCTCTCACTGCCCACCGTATTCGGCAGCTTTTACGCGAGCTATCGGGACATTTTCCCGGAGAACGCAGTTCCGGTCGAACCGCCGTCGAACCGGGAAAGCCCGTAGCCGCCGCTGATTCTGCTATCCTTCGCCGCAGCGCAGACGATTCGCCGACGCGGTGCCCCGGACGGGGAGTAGAAATTTGATCGACAAACCCTGCGAGCTATGCGACTCCCCGGGCGGGGATCTGCTCTGGCGCGACGGGTTCTGCCGCGTTGTGCTGGTCGACGATCCGGATTATCCCGGCTTTTGCAGGGTAGTTCTCGAGCGGCACGTGAAGGAGATGACCGACCTTGAGCCTGCCGAGCGCACACGGCTCATGAACGCGGTGTTCGCAACCGAGGCCGTGCTGCGCGAGCTCCTTGATCCGGACAAGGTCAACCTTGCGAGCCTCGGCAACGTCACGCGCCACCTGCACTGGCACGTGATTCCGCGTCATCAGCACGATCGCCATTTTCCCCGCCCGATCTGGGCCGAGCCTTCGCGCGCGGACGTCCCGCGGCGCGCGGCTCCCGACCGCGGCGCGCTTGCGGCCGCCCTGAGACGCAGACTGGACTGACGCCACCATGTCGAGCTTCGATCCCCCGAGCATCAAGCCGGACGCCGCTCCCGATTTCACGGATTCTTCCGGTTGCGCGAAGTGGTTGCAGTCACTCCCGCTCATCAACGTCGGCCCGTCCCACGTTCGTCTCCTCGGGCAGCTCGACGAGCTGAATGCCTACAACGTCGCACCCGCCGAGCGGCTCAAGATACTGGAGCTCTTGCGCGAGCCGGTGAGCTTCGTGCAGAAGGAGCATTCCAAGAAATTTGCCAGCCGCCCCGCCCCGCTCGCCAAGCCGGAGCGAGAGATCTTCGACAACGTGCACGCGCTCTGGGACGCGCTCTCATACGGATATCAACACTGTCTGAAAGCGGTCGCGGGCGGCGCTTCCGCCGCGAGCGCAGCCTTGATAGGCCAGCGCGTCTTGTGGTGCACCGGGCAGAAGATGATCGCTTGCTATCAGGCCTATCAGGACGTCCGCGAGCGCGAATGGAAGCTGCTGCACGGCGTCTATGCGCTCGTGGAGGACAGGGGCGTGGCTGGAAACGAAGTCGCCCATCCGGACCACAAGAGCAGACAGACGACGTGCACGGAAACCTACGCGCAGGTTCTGTTGATCGATCTCGCCAACCCCGGAAAGCTCACGCCGCGCCAGATCGAGCTCATTTCGCTGTGGCTCGAGCGCTGGACGCCCAAGGTCTCGATCGGGCGCGCGCCCGCAGCCGCCGGCGACGGCGTAGCACCGCTCGTCGTCGATCTTTCGGCTGCTGCCGGCGCATCGCGCCGCACGCCGGAGGGCGACAAGACCCGCGTTCTCGACATCCAAGAGCTTGGGAGCAGCGTGCGCAAGCGCGTCGGCCGGCTGCGCAAGGGCGAGACCCCTGCGGCGCTCGGTCTGGGCGAAGACGTGACCGCCCCGCTTGCGGAAAGCCTGCTCACCATGCTCTATCGGCGGCCGCAGCGCAAGCGGCACGGCACAGATCTGCTCGGGGATGGCCGCGGTGCATTACTTCGTCACCGGCCGCGCGTTCCCGACGAGCGGTGGCTCCCGACAGATATCCCAGGTGCAGCACGAGCAAATTGCGACCCTCGGGCGCGTCGCCATACGCCACGAGGACGAACTCGGCCCTCCGCCGGATTTCGCCGTCGAGACCTGGCAGATCAAGGACGAGAGCGCCTCCGGACTGCGCCTTGCGCGAGTCGATCCCGCGGCAAATTCGCGCCTGGCACTCGGGCAGCTGCTCGGAATCCGGCTGGCGGACGCGAAAGCCTTTCTTCTTTGCACGGTCAAGTGGCTCTCGGTCTCCGTGGAATTCGAATTGCGCATCGGCGTGCAGATCCTCCCCGGGATTCCCCAGGGAGTCGCGATCAGGGCGATTGGCGCCAATGCCGCGGCCGAGCAATACACCCCGGCCTTTTTGCTGCCGGCGGTCGCAGCACTGCAGGCCCCGGAAACCCTGGTCGTGCGCGCTGGATGGTTCAAGCCGAACCGGGAGATCGAGGTGGTCACCGATCGCTCGGGCAAGCTGCGACTCGCGTCGGTCGTCGACCGCGGCGCCGATTTCGAGCGCGTCACGTTCGAGGCGCTCTGACACCCGCTGGCGCCCGCTCCCGCGCCGTTCTCTGCCAATTTTTTCACATCCCGGCCGCAGTTTGCCCGGTGTTTATGACCGTGTCATAGTACATTGGCATGATCGCAGTTTGCAGAAATAGACCCCGAAGGTGGACTCATGGTCCTTAGCGACTTCCTCCCCGACGAGCAACCGCGTCTCGCCGACTTGAAAAGCTGCGAGGACTGGCTTGCGCGAGCGGCGCTTGCCGGCATGCCGCATGCCTGCAGCGCGCTTCTGACGCTGCTCGAGGAGATCGAGGCTCATCCGCCCAGGCATTCGGCCTACCTGCAGATCCTCGAGCGGCTGCGCTATCCCGTCATCCATGCCGCAGCGGAGCAGGCCAAGGGCTTCGCCGGAAAACCCCTGCCGCTCAACCACAGTGACGCCGCAGTCTTCGTTGAGGCGAACGGCTTGTGGGCCGCGATGCTCCGGGCTTACGGACGCCTCCTCTCCGCAGCGTTGAAAGGCAAGCACCCAGAGCTCGAGCCCTCGCTCGCCCGACTCTTCCAGCGCGTGCTCGCCTGCGCGGGAGAAGCGATCGGGACCTGCCTGCTCGCGCGACGCGAGTTCGGAGCGCACTACTGGAAGTTGTTGCACCAGGCCTACACGGCAGCCGAAGCGCGCGGAATCAGGGGCGAGACCGTCGCTGATCTGAGCGTCGAGTCCTCGCCGATGGCGGCGTACCTGGAAGTGCTGATGCTGCAGCTTGCCCAACCGCACCGCCTGTCCCACCGGGAACTCGAATGGGCGCGCAAGTGGGTCCGCCTCTGGGCGCACAAAGCCGTTCTCGGCCGCGAGGCGCCTTGGCACGGCTGCTACGCCGTAGATCTCGCAGGAGCCTCGGGGCCAGTCTGGGCGAAGGCGGCGGCCGATTCGGCGACCTTGCGCTTTCTCGACCTCTCCCGCGTCGCCGCCTCGATCAGCGGACGCATCCAGCGCCTGGAAGAAGGCGCCGAGCCTGCCGCGCTCGGACTCGGTTCCGATTGCACGCGGCTTGCCGCTCAGGATCTGCTCAAGACGCTGCAGCGCGCCTGGCTCGAATCCGCACCGGAGCGCGACTTCCCGCGCCGCGCGAGCCCCTCGCCTATGGAGCTGGTGAGCGGCTTTGCCGCGATTCACCATGCGATCGAAGGTAATCCCGTCGCGAAGAGCACGAGTCCATCGAGCTATTCGTACGGGGAAGCCGAGCGATTTCATACGTTCCAGCCCAGCGCGGAGCGGGATGCGCGCGAGCAGGGTCTGGAGACCTGGGAAACGCTGGGGGAATCGGACGACGGATTCAGGCTTCGCCGCGGGACGCAGGGCATGCGTCTCGCCCACCGACAACTCGTGGCGCTGCGGCCAGGCGGGGCGCGCCAGTTCATCCTTTGCCACGTCGACTGGCTCATCGAAGGACCGGATCAGACCCTCACCATCGGAGCCCGAGCCCTGAAAGGGGAAGCAAAGGCCTGCGCCGTGCGCTCGTCCGACCGGAGCGCCCCGCAGCGGTCCGACGCGCTGATGTTGCCGGTCGCCCCGGGTCTGTCGCCTGCGCTGGTGCTGCCCACGGGCTGGTACCGGCGCGCCGGCGAGCTCGAACTAGAGCTCGGCAACGCCATACGACGCATCACGCTCTCCGGGTTGCTCGAGCGCGGCTTCGACTACGAGCGGGTCCGCGTTTCGACGTCCTGAAGAAGCGCTGGTCTCATCTCTCCGGGCGGGGAAACCACGCGTAGGCGAGAGCTTTTCGCTGGACCGGTCGTCTAAAATGCCTCATGGCGGCCGCGGACAAACCGACTCCCACCGAAATCAAATTGCACCAGAAGTCCAGGGTGCTCGAGATCTCGTTTTCCGACGGTACTCGTTTCCAGCTGCCCTACGAATTCCTGCGCGTGTACTCCCCGTCTGCGGAAGTGCGCGGCCACGGACCGGGACAGGAAGTCCTGCAGGTCGGCAAGAAGGACGTGGACATCCTGAGTCTCGAGCCGGTGGGCAGCTACGCGGTGCAGCCGCATTTTTCCGACGGGCACGGCACCGGCATTTACTCCTGGGACTACCTCTACGATCTGGGCACGAATCGTCAATCTCTGTGGCAGATTTATCTCAAGCGGCTCGAGGCAGCCGGGGCGCGCCGCGAAGCCTGAGCGCCCGACATGAACACGCCTTGACGGCGTGCTAGCATGCTCGCGTGAGTCAGACCCACTTCGGATACCAGAGCATCGACGAGGCCGAAAAAGCTTCGCGCGTCGCCGGCGTTTTTTCCTCGGTCGCAGCCCGGTACGATCTGATGAACGATTTGATGTCCGGGGGCCTGCACCGGCTGTGGAAGGCTTTCGCGGTTGCGCTGGCCGGCGTGCGCGAGGGCGAGAGGGTGCTTGACGTGGCTGCCGGATCCGGCGACCTGGCGTTCGATTTTGCGAAACGTGCCGGGGCAAGCGGAGAGGTGTGGCTCACCGACATCAACCGCGCGATGCTCGAACGGGGTCGCGATCGCCTTCTCGACCGCGGCCGCCCGGTCCCAGCGGTGCAGTGCGACGCGGAAGGGCTGCCGTTTCCTTCGAACTACTTCGACTGTGTCAGCGTCGCCTTCGGTCTGCGCAACATGACGCACAAGGACGCAGCGCTCGCCGAAATGCGGCGTGTGCTGAAGCCCGGCGGAAGGCTGCTCGTGCTCGAGTTCTCGCGCGTCTGGCGGCCGCTCGCGAAGGCCTACGAGTGGTACTCGTTCAAGGTGCTTCCCTGGCTGGGCAAGACGGTGACGGGCGACGAAGCGGCCTATCGTTATCTCGCCGAATCGATCCGCATGCACCCCGACCAGGAGGGCCTGAAGGGCATGCTGGAACGGGCGGGGCTCGAGAAGGTCGAATATTTCAACCTGAGCGCGGGCGTCGTGGCTTTGCATCGGGCTTACAAATTTTGAGTCGCGGAGAGAGACTATGAAAAATTTGATCGTTTCCCTGCTCACGCTGGTATTCGGTGTGGGCATCCTGGCAGACGACGTCCAAGCGGCGAGGCTCGGCGGCGGCCGAAGTCTCGGAGCCCAACGCCAGGTCGTCGCGCCTGCGAAGCAAGCGACTCCCCCGACGCAGCAGCAACAGCCGGCAACGGTGCCGCAACCGTCCGGGCCGGGCCGCTGGTTCGCGCCCCTTGCCGGACTCGCCGCGGGCCTTGGCCTGGGCTGGCTGTTCGCGCAAGGAGGGTTCGGACCCGTGATCGGCGCGCTTCTCATGGCCTTGTTCGCCGGTGCCATCGTGTTCGCTTTGATGCGTTTGCTGTCGATGCGGCGAGCGCAGGGATCGCTGGTACAGCACGCCGGTTTCGGTAACGAGACCGTGGCTGCGCCGCCGCCTTCGCAGCTTCCCGGGGACGCGGGAGTGCAGCCGAATTACCGCAGCCAGTTCGTCTCCAATATTCCGGCGGGTTTCGACGTCGAGGGCTTTCTCAAGGAATCCCGGCGCAACTTCCTGCGCCTGCAGGAAGCAAACGACCGCGGCGACCTCGCGCGGCTGCGCCAAGTCACCACAGAGGACATGTTCAACACGCTGAAGGGCGAGGTCGCCGAGCATTCGGGCGCGCAACAGACCGACGTGGTGAGCTTGAACGCCGCGCTACTGGAGCTCGTCACCGAGGGCGAGCTGCATTGGGCGAGCGTGCGATTTTCCGGTTCGATCCGTGAAGAGGCGAAGGCGCCTGCCGAGCCGTTCGAGGAGATCTGGCACGTGCGAAAGCCGGTGAACGGCTCCTCGGGCTGGCTGCTCGCCGGGATACAGCAGCTGAGCTGACCGGGTTGCAGAGGCGCGCCGCCCGAATGACTCCATGATCGAGCGCGGCGCCCTCGCGGGGCTGAACCATCTTCTGACGCAGCATCCCTGGGCCGCGGAGCGACTGAGACCCTTTGCCGGGCAAGCGGTGGAATTTCGCTGCCCGCCCTTCCCGGACCTGCGCGTGAGGATCACGGACGACGGCCTTCTCGATCGGACACGGGCAGAAGCGGCGAGCACGCTCGTCGTAAAGCTCACGCCGGGCGCCCTGCCGTTGCTGCTTGCGCGCGACGAGACCGCCCGAAAGCAGGTCGAAATCGAGGGGTCGGCGGACTTGGCCGGCACGGTCGACTACCTCTTCCGCAACCTCACCTGGGATGTCGAGGAAGACCTCTCGAAGCTGTTCGGGGACATCGTCGCGCACCGCCTCGCAGCGGGCACGCGGGCCTTCGCTGCGTGGCAGCGCGAGGCCGCACTGCGCCTCGCCGAAAACCTCGTCGAGTACTGGACCGAGGAGCGGCCGCTGCTCGCGCGGCCCGCCGACGTGGAGAGCTTTTGCCGCGACGTCGACACGCTGCGCGACGACGCGGCGCGGCTCGAGAAGCGCATCGAGCACCTGTCCGCCTCTGGAAAGGACCGCTGAGGAGCCGGATCTCGCTTTCGGGTCGCGTCGGCCAATTCTGGTAAATTGGTCGCTTCGCCCTGCGGTCTCCCACTCTTGCTTCGTCTCGTCAAGATCCTCTGGATAGCCCTGCGTTTCGGGCTGGACGAGTTCGCGCTCGCTTCGGGAAGCAGGCTCGCGCGCGCGCTGAACGCGCTGTTTTTCTTTCGCTCGCTCTCCGAGCCGCGCGGCGTGCGGCTGCGCCTGGCGCTCGAAGCGCTCGGCCCCATCTTCGTCAAGCTCGGCCAGGTGCTCTCGACGCGCCGCGATCTGTTGCCCGCCGACCTCGCCGACGAGCTGGCGAAGCTGCAGGACCGGGTGCCACCGTTTCCGGGCGAGCTCGCCCTGGCCGAGGTCGAGCACGCGTTCGGCAAGCCGATCGCGAAAGTCTTCGAGAGATTCGAACTGCAGCCCGTGGCGAGCGCGTCGGTCGCCCAGGTGCATCTCGCCGTGCTTCCCGGAGGCACCCAGGCGGCGGTCAAGATCCTGCGGCCGGGAATGATTCCGGTGATCGAGAAAGACCTCGCGCTGATGGACGCGGCCGCAGGCCTGGTGGAGCGCGTCTGGGCCGACGGCAGGCGCTTGAAGCCCCGCGAAGTGGTCGCCGAATTCGCGCGACATTTGTTCGAGGAGCTCGACCTCATGCGCGAAGCGGCTCACGCAAGCCAGCTGCGCCGCAACTTCACCGACTCGCCGCTCCTCGCCGTGCCCGAGGTCTACTGGGACTTCTGCACGAGCACCGTCATGACCATGCAGAGGATGCGCGGCACGCCGGTGAGCCGGGTGGACGAGCTGCGCCGGCAGGGCGTGGACATTCCGAAGCTCGCGCGCACGGGCGTCGAGATCTTCTTCACGCAGGTGTTCCGCGACGGGTTCTTTCACGCCGACATGCATCCTGGAAACATCATGGTGACGCCCGAGGGCCGCTACGTCGCGCTGGACTTCGGCATCATGGGCACCCTCACCGAAGTGGACAAGCAGTACCTCGCGCAGAATTTCCTCGGTTTCTTCCGGCGCGACTACGCTCGCGTGGCGCGGGCGCACCTCGAGGCGGGCTGGGTGCCGGCTGACACGCGAATGGACGAATTCGAGGGCGCGATCCGCGCCGTATGCGAGCCGTTCTTCGACCGACCGCTGAAGGAGATTTCCTTCGGGCGGGCGCTCGTGCGCCTGTTCCAGACCTCGCGCCGCTTCAACGTGGAGATCCAGCCGCAGCTCGTTATGCTGCAGAAGACGCTCCTCAATATCGAGGGGCTCGGGCGCGAGCTCGACCCCGAGCTCGACCTGTGGACGACCGCCAAGCCGTTTCTCGAGAACTGGATGCGCGAGCAGATCGGATTGAAGGGCTTGCTGCGCACGCTTCGCAACGAGGCGCCGCGCTGGGCGAGGATGCTGCCGCAGATGCCGCGCCTTCTGCATCGCGCGCTCGCCGACGACCGAGTTGGGCGCATCGAGCGCTTGCTCGATGACCTCATCAGGCTGCAGCGGCGACGCACGCGGGTGCTGGAATGGATCGTCCTGCTGCTCGCCGCCGCGCTCGTCTGGGCGGTGTTCTTCACGACCGTATAATCCGCGCCATGCTGATCGCATCCGTAGTGCTTTATCTGCTCGTCACGATCGCGATCGGCCTGTGGGCGGCGATGCGGGTAAAAAACTCGAAGGACTACGTCGTCGCCGGCCGCAGCCTGCCTCTCTACATGAACACGGCGACGGTCTTCGCCACCTGGTTCGGCGCCGAAAGCGTGCTC
>WNFM01016951.1_pt1 | contig 20547 bp, 18 predicted proteins | sample 5400271 | NCBI WGS metagenome assembly WNFM01 (sample SAMN13153352, study PRJNA577476) | soil metagenome | isolation source: 60 cm saprolite on Douglas fir-dominated hillslope | place: USA:California | collected 2013-09-17
GGGATTCCCATGAACCCCTGGCCGATCCGCTGCTCCGCGACCTTGAAGATCTCCGACTCCGCCGAGTCGATAATTTCCTCAGCCGGGGCTTCCTGCTCGTAGGCTTTCTGTATCGCGCTGGTGGCTGCGTGGATCAGCCCGCGCAGCAGCGCCTTGTCTTTGACGATCTTGACGTACTGCTCAATGTTCTTTACCCGCGGCAAGCCGTCAGTCAATGACGTAACGTAGGCGACGCCACCCACAGACTCAATCTCTTTGTGCTGGCCCAGTTGCTCGGTCAGGGTAACGAAGTCAATGGCGCGTCCGGTCTCCGCCAGTTCCATCATGCGCAGGTAAATGCGGCGGTGGGAGTCGAGAGAAAAATCGTCGGCCCGCAGGAACTCCGCCGCCTGTGGATAGGCGGAGTTGTCCAGCAGGATTGCGCCCAGGATAGCGCGCTCCGCCTCAGCGCTGGCCGGCAGCCCGCGATCAAGAATTCTTTCGGTCGTCGCCATTCAAAGTCTCAGCGTTTCGCTTGCTGGTACCAAAAAAACAGGGCGTTAGCTGGAGAAAACCCAGCGAAACACGCCCAATCTTAGCACGAAAAGTAAACCCGGCCTGTACCAGCCATACAAGCCGGGTCTGCGGGGTGGATGTTCTTCCGCCGCGTGTTGCCTGAGCGGCGTCTACAGTTCAGCGAGCTTCTCTCACGCTCCCTCACGTTTTCCGCGAAGTGAGATTCGGTTTGCGGCAGGGCCACAAGCCAACGCAGATTAAACTCCGGCACAGCCCTTGAGTGTGCCGTCAATTTTTTAGATCAAGCCTCACTGTCAGCTCGAACATTCACACTTGAGTGTTAGCAATATCTCTGAAAATTGAAATCGCCATCAAGAGCAATTTTTAAGTCCACGGTAATTTCGGTGACTATCCTGTGGAGATCAGTTATTGCTTGTGGAAGCCGGTGGAAAACCGGCCACAAAATCGGCTTTACTCGGGCTGCCCTCTATCAAAATGGCAACCCTCCAGATACTCCGCCTCTCCAACATCAGGAGACTATCAAAGGGGATTCCAAAATGGCACGAGAGAATTTCTGGTCAGGATTTGCCGCCGGCGCTTCCCTTGGAGCTGTGGCCGGCGTAGCCGGGGTGCTGGCTTTCAAGCGGCGGCTGTCTGACGTTGACAGCCACGTGGTGCGTCTGGAGAAGAGCATCAACATCGGCCGCCCTGTACAAGAGGTTTTTGCCGCATGGTCACAGGTTGAACGGCTGCCGCAGCACATCAGCTTCATTGAACATGTGGAGCAGTTCAGTGACCGCTCATATTGGCGCATCAATATTGATGGCCGCAGGTTCGAGTGGGACGCACAAATCAAGCAGGTCGTCCCGCAGGAGTCCATTGGCTGGAAATCCCTGACCGGGCCGCATCACACCGGGCGCATCAGCTTTGCTCCGCTGGGCGAGCAGACCGTGGTCCACGTGCTAATGAACTACAGGCCGCCGCTGGGCGGAATCGGCGCCATGCTGCCCATGGAGGAACACCTGGAACAGTGGATCGAACGCGGCCTGCGCGAATTCAAGACTGCGCTGGAACACGCGCCTTTGTCCGTGACCGGTACGGCTGGTAACCTTCGAAAATAGAAGCCACGCCGCGGGATAGCGGCGTCAACCTTTTGGACTATTTCTTCTTCGGTGTAGCTGCCTGGTCGGAGTCGTCTGGCTGGCCCAGCAGCTTGAACTCAACTTCGCGGGAATGCGAAACCTTGTTCTTCTTGTCGTCGATGGAAAACTCTTTCAACGTGCCGCGCAGCACGTAATAGCCGTCATCGGCCTTCGTCTTGGCCGGGCCGCGGGCAAATTTACCTTTAAATTCATACCAGACGCTGTGCAAAGGCTTGGTGGTAAAAGAGACCTCGTGGCCCTGGATGGCGGCTTTTTCAAAGAACTGGTCCAGAAAAACGCCGCGATCGCTCTCCGAATCGCCCATCCGGGAGATGTATCCGGAGACCCCGGTTTTCTCCAGATTGATCTGGACGAACTCTCCATCTTTCAGAAAGCTGTACATCCCGGAAATGTCTTCCGCCGGCGTGCTGACCACGGAATTGCGGCTATCTTGCTCACCTGTCTTGCTTTGTCCGCGAACGGCGAACCCATCCTGGGCCCGGCAAGCCACCGCCAGGGTGATCAAAGTCAGCAAACCGGCGATTCTTCGCCAAGAAACCATGAGCTTTGCCATATTCTGTAAAGATATAATCGGTCTACTGACCCAGAAGTTCAAGTGAAATGCAGTCGCCAATGAGACCGGCCCCAGAGACGCCAACGGCTCCATTTCGCGGCTTGCAGTTCATTATCGAGCCGGAGCCATGGGTGCGCGTGTTTGCGCGCAACGTTGGCGATCTCTTCCGTGCCTCTCCTCCTCCTGTATGGGTTACCGCGCGGCCAGCTGAATACTGGCCTGACGCCCTGGTCCACCGCCCGGCGGCGTGGGGGGCGGCACGCCAGTCATTTCTGGGCCATCTCCTGGTGATACTAACGGTCTATGCGCTGAATTTGGCATGGCTGAACCGGCCGCAGATCCTGCCGGCATCCGCTCCCAGATCTCCCGTACTGCATTACGAATTGTCTGAATATCTGCCCGCCGTGACTCCGCGCAACACCAGGCCTGTGCCGCCGCGGCGCGCTCGCCCGCAAAAGGCCGATCCCGAATATGCGGTGCAGGAAATCGTTGTTACCAATGAGAACCACATCAGTACCCGGCAGACCATCGTTCATCCGAACCCGGTTTTCTTGAAGCAAGACATTCCCATGCCTAACCTGATTGTCTCTACGCAGGTACCAGGTGCGCCGCTGGCAATGAACCATCCGCTGCAAGTGCTGCCGGTAAACGTGCCCCAGATTGCTCCGCCGGCGCAGCCCGTGATGCAAAGCAATCTGCGTCCGCTGGTCTTTCCACCCGCCGCGCAGCCGGTGGTGGCCGAACCGTCCGCTGCAATCGCGGCGAATCGCCGCAGCCTGCAGCCTCTTACTCTCGAAGGCCCGGTAGTGGTCGCGCCTGCGCCTGAAACCGCAACGCGCAATCCCCAGGCCCTTCAGCTTCCCGCGCAGGCTCCACCTCAAGTGGCCGAAGCATCCGCGGCGACCGCTGCCGGCCATTCCCTGCCTTCGTCTTCTTTGCCGTTGGCCGCGCCGCAGGTTGCGCCACCCTCTCCCGCAGCGGCCGGCAGAAATCTCAGCAGCCTGGGATTGCCTTCAACAGATCACACAGCTGCCCCGCCCGCGCAACCGATCAGCACTGGCGGTTCCGCGCGTGAAAGAGAGCTTGGTGCACTGCTGGTTTTGAATGCCCGTCCCATCGCGCCTGTTGGTCCGGTCACTATCCCTGAAGGCAATCGGCCTGGCGAATTTGCCGCCAGCCCGGAAGGACGCCCTGGCGCAACCGCACGGCCTGAAATCAAATCGGGCAATAGCCCATCCGCCGCAAACGGTTCCGTAAATGGCGCCGGCCCAGCCGATATTTATGTAGCCCCACCGCCGGCTAAGGTCACCGCCAATGCCGTGGTCGCTGCTCCGCGGTCGCTCACACCCGACAAGACTGAAAGCCAGCCCCGTGATCGCATCGACACCCAAATCTTTGGCACGCGCAGGCACTATTCTATGCGGCTCAGCATGCCCAACCTATCTTCTTCAGTAGGGAGCTGGAACGTCCGCTTCGCCGAGTTGAATCCCTCAGGCCATGCGGAAGCCGATCTCAGCGCCCCTGAAGCCATCACCAAAGTTGATCCGGCTTACCCGCAGGACCTGATGCATGATCGCATTGAAGGCGTGGTTGTTCTCTATGCCATCATTCGCAGTGACGGCAGAGTGGACGAGGTCCGCGTGCTTGAAGGCTTTGACGAGAGACTGAACGAAAACGCGCGCAGGGCGCTGCAGCAGTGGCGCTTCCGGCCCGGCACCAAAGATGGCGCGCCCATCGATATTGAGGCTGTCGTCCGAGTCCCGTTCAAGGTCCGGCGCACTGCCTTCTAGAACTATCGCGCTACCGCCATGTTGGTTACGCTTTCAATCGCCTGATAAATTCTGGGGTGAGTGCAAACTTCGTAGTAATGCCGGTCGGTGAAGTGCTTGAAGGAGAAATCACGCGCATCTACGTGGGCGATCCGGCCTTCGCGCACAATGATCTGGTGAAACGATCCCTGGCTCAGCGGCACCATGCCCGCATAAACGCGCACCGCCGTCTTGTTCCAGATCATCGGCACCTGTACGTCAAAGGCCTGCAACGAAATCTCGCTGCGCAGCTTCAGAAACGCGGCTTCATTGATGTGAATGCCGCCAATGTTGTAGCGCAGCAGAAACTCGTCCGGATTGCCGCCTGTATTCTCGTCCTCCACGGCCTTAAAAGAAAATACGTTGAACAGGAGCTCACGGTCTTCCAGCAGCCGGCGCATGCCCTTGCTGCACGAAGAAAGACGGTCGCTCTCATTCAGCGCCTTGGAAATCATGATCTGCTTGTTGCCGTCCATCAGGTACATGGGCGCGGAGTCCTGGTAAGAAATCCCGATGCCTAATTCCAGGCTGGGCAAGCCAGCGGCGAGCGAATGCTCATTGTAGGCAGTCACCACCTGAATGATTTCCTTCGCCAGCACGCATGTCTGGGCCACGCCCAGCGCAGGTTCGCCCTCGCGCTCAAACAGCGCCAGGATCAGAGCGTCGCCTTCAATGAATACCTTCTTGGCTTCGTACTTGGGCAGCAGCTTGTTGATGGGATCGTAGAAATTCAAGCTGAAGTAGGAGGCCGGGTTCAGGCCCTTCTCCAGCAGTGTGCGGGTCAGCGTGGTCGATTCGCGAATATCCGCCTTGAGCACCACGTGATGAATCACTTTCTCTTCTGAGGGCTTTTGTTCTTCCGGCAACAAAAACTCATACAGCGTGTTGTTGATGGCGGAGAGTTCGCGGAAGCGCTCGGTCGCCAGCACATTCACGTTCTCCATGGCGGCTACGACTGTCTCCATGCGGCGAAGGTCGCGGTGGTAGCGGGTGAAATCGGCAAAGAACCGGCCCGCCAGCTTAGCACGCTCGGCCGGGCGACAGCCTTCCACTTTTTTCACTGCGGCGTGCAGCCCCGCGGGAGAGAGTTTGCCATGCTCTTCCAGCAGCGTCTCCACGCGCTTGCGTTCCTCGCGCGAGATGAGCGCGTTCTTGAGCTGTTGCGGATTGATGGGCGGTGAATATTGCGCCAGCAGCGGCACCGCCTCATACGAGGCAATCACGTTGACCATCACGTTTTCCCGCTCCAGCAGCTCCACCCAGGCATTCAGCAGCGCCTTCTGCGCTTTGCTCTTCGCGTTCACATCGTCCGGCGCTCCTCCCGCCATCAGCTCGTGGGCATTTTCCGGAACGTTCAGGATTCCATCCACCTGCGGATCTTCCATCTCCGCTACCAGCCCAAGCGACTTCAGGAACTGCGCGGCAATCTCACGCATGGTCTGGAAGCGGTCGCGATCGCGGTCATAGTTGCCCAGCATCACGTAATGCTCGGCATTGAGCAGGTTGTCCTGGCCCTTGCTGCCGCAGTGTCACCGAAGAGGGACCGCCGGGTCCTGCCCAACGCCTCTTTCTCCGCTTCGCGCAGAACCACGAACAGGTCCTGGCCGGCCCTGCGCAGCACCGATTTCTTGTTGATCTGGAGTCCGACCAGGCGTTCCCGCATCTCCACCGTTCTGTTGGTGCCAGACTGGCGCGGCGCTTCATAGAATTTCAGCCGGGCGCGGCAGCGCTCCAGCACCTGGCCATACTGGCTCAGCAATTCGGTGCGTTGGAATTTCAGCACCGCCAGGCGGAACAGCAGGTCCAGGGAAACATTGTTTTCCGCCTTCACCCGGTTCAATGACGCTAGGTGCAATTCGGTCAGCAGACGTTTGAACTCCGCCTGATCAGACTGGCGCGCGTTATTGCCATGCGGTCGGACAGGCTGGCGGCCAGGCAGGCGCTCTTCCGCCGTCAGCTCTTCCACGTTGCCGTGCTTCGCGATCAGTTTGAAAATGTGTTGGCGGGCAACCTGGACAAATTTAGGGCTCAGAAAAACGTCATTGCGGACGTTGTCAATGCCCGTAACCAGCCCTTCCAGCACCAGCGAGGGCGCATCACTCGCCAATGTAAGTTGGCGGGCGTGCTCAGGTAAGCTACCGCGTTGAAGAAACGAAAACGACATTTCCAGCCGGCTGCGAGGGCGGGGGGAAGCTAGATTTTACCCCAGCTTTCAGATACCTCTTAGGTTACTATCGGCACTTTCAATGCAGCCTGTACATGTGCTCTTTTGGACCTGTTCTTACTGCGATCCCTTCCTGGCCTTCTCAAATTCATCGCCCGGCTGCCACGCAGCCAAACCGGGCTGATTGGCGGCTTCCCATCCCAGGGCCAGGCCAAACTTTGCCAGCTTGGCGTCTGCGGTGAAATCCATGTCCGGCCGGTACTCGTCAGAAGGCTGGTGGTAGCGATGGGCCACGTAATCCCGCTGCTTTTCTTCACCCCAGGCCAGATCATGCCCCTTGAAGAGCGCTCCTTCGTTCACGCTGAAGGATGGCACGCCCACGCGCGCCAGGCTGAAATGGTCAGAGCGGTAATAGTGTCCAGCCTCAGGATGATTGTCGGGCTGGATGGCCAGCCCAAATTCTTGCGCTACCTTCTGCACCAGCGGGTAAACGCTCGTGCGCTCTGCCCCTGAGACGACCAACTGCTGCGGCTCTCCCAACGGCTGGATATCGTCATAATTCAGGTCAAGGGAAATGTTCTGCGCGGGAATGGGTGGGTGCTGCCCCAGATATTTTGATCCCAGCAGACCCTGTTCTTCCGCCGTGACCGAAGCAAAGATAATCGTCCGTTTGGGCTTTTCTGCGCCCGCGGCAAACGCACGCGCAAGCTCCAGAAGAATGCCGCATCCCGTGGCGTTGTCCTCCGCGCCGTTATAAATGTTGTCGCCCGGCTCATCCGGATGAATTCCCAGATGGTCATAGTGGGCCGTGTACAAGATGGCCTGCTGCACCAGTTTGGGATCTGAACCGTTCACCTTACCCAGCACGTTCCGGGAAGCGAATGGCCGTACATGGCTCACGATTGTCTCTTTCACCCGGACCGGCAGCTCCACCGGTTTGAAACTCCGCGAATTTGCGTCTTGCAGCATTTTATTCATGTCCATGCCGCTGGCCTGCGCCAGCTTCCGGGCAACTTCTAATTGGATCCAGCCTGCGGACTTCAATTTGGGATCTTTCTCGTCCTGCAGCAGTGAGCTCTCTCCGCCCCAGGAGTTGCGCACCACCTCCCAGCCATAACTGGCCATCTCGGTTTTATGCACCAGAACCACGCCCACCGCGCCGCGGCGCGCCGCTTCCTCGTATTTATAGGTCCAGCGGCCGTAGTAGGTAAGGGCGCGGCCCTTAAAGAAGTTCGGGTCATCTGACGGAGGCTCATTCACCAGCATGAGCAGGACCTTGCCCTTCACGTCAGTGCCTTTGTAGTCGTCCCAGTTGTATTCCGGGGCATGAATACCGTAGCCCACGTAAACCAGGGGAGCGTCAATCTCCGATTTTTCCGAATGCGTCTGGTCCGTGGCCACGTAGTCGTCGGCGAACTTCAAGGTGATCTCCGCTCCCGAACTGGGTACAAAGACAAATTGTGTCTGCTTGGGATCGGTCGTCACCCCAAAGAAATGGACTTCCTGAAAGTAGCTGCCTGCATCGCCGGCGGGGATCAGCCCATAGCTCTTGAATTGCGCCGCGATCCAGTCGGCGGCCATGTCGCCGCCCTTTTGCCCTGTGCCGCGCCCTTGCAGCGCGTCGTCAGAAAGATATTTCACGGTGGCGCGGATCTTCTCCGGGTCAATGGCGTTCACAGCTTTTTGCGCTGCTGCTGGCAGGCCCGGTTGAGTTTGCGCTGCAACGAATGACGCAAGAGTGACGAGCAGAGCTATGCTGAGTTTTCTCATGGTTCCTCTTTAGCTGAATGCTGATTGTTGATTGCTGAGTGCTTTTCATCCGCGACCGCGGACTAATTCTTTGATTCTCAACCCGGCTTGAACTCGGCAACTTTTTCTCCGGCGTGAAAGACCTGCGCCGGCGTCGCGCCGCTCACCTGTGCCAGCTTGCGGTTCAACTGCTCCATATCCGCCTTGGACCAGCCTACGAAGGAAGATTCAACCTCGCCTTCACTGGAGATCAAAAAAACCGACGGCACATTGGTCAAGCCGTAGGCATTCGAGGCAGGATATTTCCCCGCTGGATCGAGCAGTACCGGGAAAGTTACGCCGAACTCGCGATTGAAGCTCCTGGTGTCGCCTGCGTCGTCTTCTGAAATTCCGACGAACGTAAACTTGCCGCTCTTTTCATAAGCTTTGAAGATGCGTTCCAGGTAAGGAAAAGCCAGGTGGCAGACCGGGCAGCTCACTTTGAAGAATGCGGCCACCACCGGCCCCTTCTTTCGCGCTTCCTTGAGTGAGAATTTGCGGCCATCAAGATATTGCAGTTCAATTTCCGGCGCCTGAACGCCGGCTTCAAGTGCAGGCATCGTCTCCCCTCCAACGTAACCTTCTATTGTAGATAACTCAGCGGGTTCCGGAAAACCCACTCTCCGCCGCAGCCGCCTTTGGCGACGCACCAGCAACGCACGGGCCATTGTGGTTATCTGCCAGGTCAGCGCGCGGACGCCCAGTTTCGTCGTGGTTGCCGAAGAAGCAGTTCTGTGACTTCTGCGAAGGACCTTCAAAAGCAATCTTCAGTCCGGCTGCGATCTGGTTGGATTGATAGCTGTTGTTCCGGTTGGCGCCGGCGCGCCGGCCGGCAGAGTAATTCCGGATGGCGACTGATTTTGCAGCGGAAGTATTCTCCGCCAGCAGGATATTGCCGGCGATCACTGAATCCGTGACATTCCCGCGAAAAACCAATCCCGTAATACCTGACTTGTGGATGTGCACCGTATTGTTCACGATTTTGAAGTTTGTGAACGCCGCGTCGCCTCCCGCCACAATGCCGAATTTTTTCGGATGAATGATGTGATTGGATTCAATGCGGACCCCGCTGTTGGCCCAGCTATCAACGTTGAAGCCGTAATCCGTATCAATGGCGGTATTGTCATGAAAATAGACCCCCGCCATCTTCCATCCACCGTACCCAATGGGGTAACCGTTCACCAGCGTGTGGCGGACCTCGGCCAGAACATTGGCGATAGCAATGGCACAGCCAGTCTCACCAAACGATTGGCTCATGGTGACATTTTCAATAAGGTTGCCGCGGTTCTCGGTCGGCGAAGAATTGTTCATGGAGACAATCCACACCGGAAATGCCTCCCATTTGATGTTGATTCCGCCAATCTCTCCCGCCGTGTTGATGACGTTTACATTATGGATCCAGTGGCCGCCCTGGTCTGCGCGGAGGCGGATGGCCTCCAGCGTAAGCGCTTTAATGCCGTTCTGTCGCGCCCGCGACTTCAGCTCGGGATAGTTCGCGTCTATGGTGAGATCGGAAATCTCCACTCCAGAAGCACCGTCTGTGTTGGTGCTGAAGACCAGCCCAGTACCGGTGTCCACAGGAAACTGCAGCGGATTCCTGGCTTCGGTATTGGGCAGGTAAGCGCTCAGCTTGACCGTTGTTTTGTCCTGGCCGGCGCCATGGATCTTCCGTCCTTTTCCAACGGTAAAGCCGGCCGCGTTGGTATGCGGAACGCCGACGATGTAGTCGTAATTCCCCAGGGTTGAAAATGTCCCAGGCCCAAGGCATACGATCAGATTTTCAGTTCTCGCCACCGGCTGCCTGGGATTTCCCGGATCCGTGCAGCCCTCGGAATAACAGCGCAGAATGCTGTCAAAGGCTGCTGCCGTGCTGCCGTCGCGCGCATCGTTGGCTGATCTGCCCGATCCATCATTACCGCTCCGCAACGCGATATATACTCTGCTCGCGCCTTTCGGCAAAGCTGCCTCTTCCGCGGAACAGTCCGCGGACGAAGGGCGCGTCCCGGGCTGGCCTTGGATCGCGGCCGCGACCAAATCACCGCCATCGCCGTGTGGAAGCTTCATGCACGCGGTTATCACTGCCGTCATCAGGACAAATGAGGTCGCGAATCTAGACATCGGTAATCCTTTCCAGAATCTTCCGCGCCAACCCCGTCAAAGGCAGCCGTCTTGCGGAATGCAATGGGACCCATCGTCCATTTTCGGTATTTTTGCCGGTGGCGGCATGCACGAAGACCGTATAGTCAGTGGTGGTAATCGAATGGCGCAACTTGAGCAGTGGCTGCAGATAGCGGGCTTGGGCCGCTGCAAGCGCCGGCAGCTCCCACATGCCAGGCATCAGCGAGCTTTGCAGCGGGCGCTCCTGCAGCAGAACGCTGCCGTTCCTGCGGACCAGCGCGTAACGCAGAATGGCCTTGCGCCGGGCGTCGCGCTTTTTTCTGGCAACCGGCCCACGCGCAACACACATTGCAGCAACGGGACATGTATCACACAAGGGCTGCCCCGGCAGGCAGACCAGCGCTCCAAGCTCCATCATCGCCTGGTTGAAGTCTCCGGCATGGCGCTTGTCCAGCAGCTGGGCCGCAAGGTCCCAATAGCGCTCTTCCGCGACCGAGACAGCAGGCGCTGCACAATCGGCAAAGACGCGCTGCAGAACTCGCTTCACATTGCCATCCACCACCGCCACCGGCTCGCCAAACGCGATGCTGGCGACCGCAGCCGCGGTGTAGCGCCCAACCCCGGGCAAGGCCATTAGCTCTGCCACAGAGTCAGGAAACTTGCCGCTGCTCACGATTTCTTTTGCCGCCAGATGCAGGGCCCGCGCCCGGCGGTAATACCCCAGACCGCTCCACGCCGCAAGCACCGTTCGCTCTCTTGCCCGCGCCAGCCGCTCTGCCGTGGGAAACTGAGCAATAAATTTCCTATAGCGGTCTGCTACTACCGCCACGCGGGTCTGCTGCAACATGATCTCTGAGACCAGGATGCGGTAAGGATCGCTCTCACCGCGCCACGGCAGCTTGCGCTGGTGTTTATGAAACCAACGCAGCAAGCGGCGGCGAAAACTGGCGGCGTCGCGTGCTTTGATCGTTGCCACTGCTCCTGGCATGTTGAAAAGATTGTAGCGTAACCGATGCGTTCGCGTGCCGCCGCGCATCGAGCCTCGGTTTGTTGCACCCACGTTGCGAGGGCAATGAAAAAGCCAGCCTTGGCCCGGCTGGCTTTGAATCCCGCTTGGCGCTGACGCCCTAGGGCTGCGAAGGCCCTCCCGATGCGCCCGAAGGGCCAGAAGCGGCCTTCTGCGCATTCACCAATTCAGTCTGGGCCTGATCGAGCTTCTGTTGAAAGAACGCGATATTTTTCTTGTCGTTTTCGATTGCGTCCTCATACATCTGGCGTCTGAAGTCGCTTGTCTCATTGGCCAGCAGCGCTTCGTATCGCTTTGCTGAGCTTTTCCATGTGTCCCGCTGCTGCTGGTAGGAGTCAATTTGCCTTTTCAGCTCCGCCACCGCCGGGCTTCCCTTGCTTACCGGCCCTGCTTCTTTCGCGTCGTCCTTTTTCTCTTGCGAGGCTACGGGGGCGGCAGTTGACGCGCCGGTGGCTGCTTGCGCTGCCGAAGCAGCGGCCGTGGTATCCGTTGCATTCGCTCTCGAACCAGACAGGTCCGCCTCCGTGAAGGTCTTTACCCTTTTATGGGCGGCTTTGTTTTGCCTGGCCAGGTCGGCCAGCGACGGCTGCTCGTTCTGGGCCCGACACATCCCAGCACCCAACAGCATGGTTCCTAACGTGATCCAAAGCATCTTCTTCATTACGTTTCCCTTAGTACATGACTTCGTGTGTCGCCAGCAGTTTCGGGGGACCTGAACTCGGCATCAGCTGTAGCGCGCATGAATCGTATTGGAAGCTGAAGCTGCCGCCGATGGTGTCCGTGATGGCGACGTCCTGCGCGTTTACGTCTTCACCCGCCAGGATGGACCCGTAAACGTTTACGCTCTGGTGACCGCCGCCGGTAAAAGTGATCTGGCCTTTCACCAAAATCAGTCCGTAAAACGCCAAACCGCCGTGGACATCCAAGTCACCATCGATGATCAAAATTCCTGAACCCGTGGCATTGCCGCTCAGGTGTACGCTACCCGGAACGTATACGGTTGCCGGCCCGCCGGTCAGAAAGACCGGAGCGTTGGGCAGCCCCGTGGGATAAGTGCCAAAACTTTGACCGGTCTGGGTTCCGCAATTGGCGGGTGATCCGGTACAACTGAAATTCCACGGCGACCCGGTCGCGCTTTGCGCGCCAGACTTGTAATTCTGAATCAACGAGTTCACGTCGTATGGCCAGGTCTGGTTGGCTGCGGTTGCGCCCTGCTGCACAACGTTCCCTTGACCATCGTAAGTTGTCAGACCGCTGCCCAAACCTGAGCTCAGGGTAGCGGCATTGCCGGTCTGGCTGACGCCCTGCGCGCTGAAAACTGCCAGATGGCTGCCATCACATGTCTTGCCCGGCCGGCTGGTATTCGTTGCGGTACACTTGCAGTTGTCATAACCGTTCACCTGCAAATTGCCTTGCAGGTTGATGGGGGCCTGCGCCGCGATTGCGCCTGGCGGAGTGACCGGCGGGGACAAAGCGACTTCCATCTGTACGATCCTTCTTGAACCCGGGCTCAGCCCCACTTTCGGCGTTACCGCCAGCGAGGTCAGTTCCCAGACCGGCATCATCACTTGCGGAACCTGGCCGCCGCAGGTGCCCGCCGTGATTGCCACCTCTCTGATTCCATCCCAGCAAACCTGTTGTCCATCAGCCACTGCAGCCACCACCTTTTGTCCCAGCGGCCCCATCAGATTTTGCTTGTTCGTAATCCTGACCCATTTGAACAGCAGGGAATCAGGTCCATTCACGCCCGGCGCCTGCGTCAGGGTCTGCGCAGTGAAGGGCAAGGAGGTGCTCATCAACTGAGTCGATTGGCTGTTGGAGCCGCAAGGTCCTGAGGTAGCAGGAGTGACCGTGGCGGCTAATCCTGTGTATTTCTCCCAGCACAGCTGATCGTCCAGGTACGGATTGGCCGCGGTCGTGGCTCCGGCTCCCGTGGTTGGGTCAATGGCTTCGCCAGCCGTGGGATTCTTCACATAGATCATGCCTGTTCCCCCGGCGGAAAGAGGCATGGTCAATCCTATAGCGGAAGCGTACAAACTACCGGTGCCGGCCAGTTGCAAGCGCACATTTTCAACGCCGGCGCGCGCCGCAAAATAGGCTTTCTGCGAGTCGCGATAATTGTTGTTGACGCTGTTCTCAGTGTCAGCCATGAACATCAAGGCCATGCCGATGGCCGCCAGCAACACCAGTGAAAGCAGCGCTACAATCATGGCTATTCCACGCTGTTGCCCTAGATGCGTTTTCATTTTTCTGTTCATGGTTTACTCCTTTTTAGTTGTTCACCAAGCGCGCCATACCCGTCATTGTGACCTGAATGTTCTTGGTTGTGTCCGTGTCCTTGCCTTGGCCTTGTGTGGTCAGTGTAATGCGGACCGTTTTTATGGTCTTGAGAACGCTGGTACTTGTGACCGCCGGATTGATGGCGACTGAATTACCGCTGGCATCATAGGCGGCGAACACCGGCTGTCCATTGATCGGAACAATGTTGTCGACTTCGGTAAAGTACGTGCCCGCCGGCTGTGCTGACGGGGCGGTGTTAGCCACCTTGGCGATGGAACTCCGGCGCAGGCAGGGACACGGGCTGGCGCCGGTAACGTAGCTGTAAACAACGCTCTTCACTATGCCGTCGCCGTCCACGTCACCTTCCATGTGGATCTCTGTGTCGGAGATGGACCACACGCCCGCCGCCGTGTGATTGCTCGTCAAATCATACTGGGTGCCGAAAACGGTCATGGACGGGTAGCCCGCCTGGTGCAGGTCCCGCGTAAACTGATCGATGAACTCCCGCTCCTGCTGGGTCAAGTCGAGCTGCTGGTCTTCCACTCGGTAACGAACTTGAGCGCGCTCAAGCTGTGAGAAGAGCGCTCCGACAATGATGCTCAGAAGCAACACTACCAGCAGAAGCTCCATCAATGAAAATCCGGCTTGCCGCCGTGGCTTGGCTTGTATAGTCATGGCGATCTCACATCCCCACAATCGTGCGCAATGTAACCGGCGCGATGAAGCTTATCCCTCGGCTTCCGGCGACAAACGGTTGGCGCGCCGCTACCACCACCAGTTTGCCCGAGTTCGCGGGGCCTACCATGGTCACATGCCAGCGCACATCGTAGGTCGTCTGCAGCCCGTTATTGCCGCACACTGTGTAATTCATCTGATATCCCGGCACTGCAGCCTGGGTAAAATCGATATCACCGTTGTTCTGCAAGGGAGCACCCGTTCCCGGCGAGTTGCTGCCCGTGGTGTTGACTTGCAGGTTGTTTCCCTTGCAATCCGTCACAGTAAAAACCAGGTTGCTGTTCGCCGGCACGCCGGCTATCCCCTCCAGCACTGCCTGTGCGGCGTTAGTCGCCGTGGTATCTACTCGGTTCGTATTGTCGCGGGTCAACCCCATGAGGATCATGACCATCCCTCCGAGAACCCCGACGGCCAGAATGAACATGGCAACCGTAAGTTCTACCAGGGAAAACCCTTCTTCCTCGCACCGGCCAATCGTCTTGCTGTTCTTCATGGTTCCACCTATTGCCAACATGCTGTGTATCCGCACATCGCGTTTCCACCGCTGGTCTTGGACAAACGCCAGCTCTTGATTCTCCCCGCGGGAGTCACCGTGACCGCCTCCCATCCGCCCACCCCGGAGTTCTGAATAAACCACTCAATTCCTGCGGTCACGCTGGGACAAACCGAAACATTAGTTCCGGCGGTGCAGGGCAGGCCCCGCGCATTGAACCCGATGCTGCCGCCTATTTGCGGCGCATTGCCGCCGAGATATGCGTCCAGTTGGTCGTGATTCGGGGGCACTGCCTGAAAAGAGAGCCCGCTCGCCACTGCTACGTCCGGGTTGCCGCTGACGTACGCGTTAGCCGGATCGCCCGTGACGAACGCCACGTTGTTTGAATTGTAATTTGCATAAGCAGGCTGGTTGGTCTTCACCGCCTGCATACGTGCTTGTTGCAGCAGGCTGGCTACCGCATGCCCCGCCCCATCCAGCTTGTAATTCGCGTTGGCCTGCATAATGTTGGGGATTGCAATCGCGGAAACGATGACCAGGATCACACAAACTATCAGCAACTCAAGCAAAGAGAAACCCGCCTCATTGGCCTTGATCGGGGAGTCAGATTTTTTCCGTCGATAATTCAAATGGCTTACTCCTCTAACATACTTCACGACGGGCTGACGAGCTAAAGGCCGCCGGGGTAAGGTCGATGGCCGAATTGTAACTCGCCCATGCGGGTCAAGATACGTTACTTGGTATCTGGCAGGTGACCTAAGTACTACGATCTTTCCCAATTCAATCGCCATCACCTTCGAACCAACGGAACCATGTAAATATTTCCGATATCCGTTCGAGGCAAGCACCTGTCAGCTGCGCTCTTTCATGCTCAGTCGATATAGGGTTGAAGGCGAAAACGCATGAGCTCTTGCATTCTTGTCTACGCACCCACCCATAGACATCTTCGGCAAAGCGCCCGAGGGTCTTTAGTTGCCCTTGCCGATAAAAGAGCTGGCTTGGCCTCCAAGGATCCAGGTTACTTAGGTAATGTATTCAGTTGTTTTGGATTGGAATGATTGAGGTAGTGGTGAGCATCCAACGTGTTTTCATCTGCTGCCACACTGAGACAACGCGAAGACCGGAAGCCGGGGCCTGTCTCGCGCTGCCTTGAAGATGAAGGATGTAGGTCACTTTCATGTCAACGCCTTCCGGCTGGACAGACAGATCTCCCAATGAAAAGTCGCCGGCCTGAGCGCTTTTCAAGTATGCAAGCCAGCCTGCGCGATCAAGCATCTGTCCATCGGGATTGACCCCGACAAAGGTCGCCGAGAGACGCCGCTCAACGCTGGTCCAGTCTTTGTCCCGGACCGCCTGCCACAGCAGCCGTTCATGCTGCTCCGCCCCCGTGGCGTTGTTCCAGGCGAGGCGCTTCGGCTCACCGGCACAGCCGGCCATTAGCACGAAAGCCGTCAAAGCGAACAGTATACGCATGCAAAAAATTTAACCACAGAGGCCACAGAGAAACACAGAGAAATTGGGAGCCCGAGTCCAGGCAGCAAAATTAGCGGTTAAAAAACTTGAGGGTCACCAGGAAAAACCAAATCCTCTGTGACCCTCTGTGTTCTCTGTGGTTGAGATAACTCCTTTAATCGCCAAAAACCTCTTCCTTCTTGTTTTCCGTTACGTCCACTTTTGGCGCAGCCGGCGCGATCGAACCAAGAGGAATAAACCCGCCCTGCGCCTGCGGTTTGGGCTCTTTCAGGATATGCTCGCGATAGAGCGCTTCCATGCGGGCGTCGTCCGCGGCCTTCTTGAGCTTTTCATCGCGGGCGCGCAGCTTTTCTTCGCGCGCTGTTTTGGCTATCCCAAGCTCATCCAGAGTGGTGTTGCGGCCCGCGTGCACGTGGGCTTCGTTGAGATTGAGTTTGTGAGAGCTCTGGTTCAATCCCACGGCCTTGCCGCCGGCAAAGATCTCATGCCGTCCGTGCTCTTCATACCATTTGGTGAGCGTGGCCGTCATGTGCATCTTTTCAATAATATTGCGCCAGCCCACGCCGGTATTGTAGGCACAGAAGCTGATCTCGCCTTCCTGTGTGGCATAAGGAATAATGCACTGCTCGGTGCGGCGGAAGTCGTAGTTGTAAAGGTCCTGGAACCACATTCCGGCGATGAACAGGAAGTTCCAACGGTCAGTGCGGCGCTTCTTGATGTCTTCAATGGTGCGATCGCCGGAGACGTTGCCATACTTCGTGTCGGCCTTTTTGGTTGCGCCGAATGTCTTGTCAAACTTGCGGAGCAGGTCGATCAGCTTGAAGTGTTTGGGCGCCTGGAACGGATCGTAATTGCGCGCCAGCGCCAGCGCCATGCCAAAGACCGAAAGGAATCGTCCGCGGCCCGCGTCATTGACCTTGGCCACATCCTTGGCAATGCGGTCGCCATTTAGAAACGCCGTGACCGGAACTGCTTCTTTGGTTTCCTTATCGATCATCACCGCCATACCCACGCCGCAGTTCGGATGGCATCCGCAGCTGAGCTGTCCCCAATCAGCGCTGGGACCATGGATCAGGTCGGCCCAGTCAGAGAAAGTGGACATGAATGAGATCGGGAACCAGTCGCGCTTGGGCTCGCCCAGGCCGGTCTGATTTTTCACGTCGTGCGCCAGATGGCTCAGCGTGTAGCGCTGCGCCTGGCGGCGATCGTCAGTAATCTCTTCGTCGCGGCCGGTGAAGGATACCGGCTGGAAGCTCAAGAAGCTGATCGTCTTTGGATTGTCGAGCGCAAACTGAATGATGCGCCCAACCTGCTCGTTGTTAATCCCGTTGATGATCGTGGTGACCGGAACAATGTCTACGCCGTTTTCATGCAGGTTGTGGATAGCGCGCAGCTTCACGTCAAACAGATTGCCGACCTGCCGGTGAGAGTTGGCGGCGTTGCCGATCCCGTCAAACTGCAGGTAAGCGTAGCGCAGGCCGGCTTCAGCAGCTTGGCGGCAGAACTCAGGCGACTTGGCGAATTCGATTCCGTTGGTCGCTGCCTGCACTGAGTTATAGCCGACCTGGCGGGCGTAACGGACTGCATCGAGGAAGTACGGGGAAAGCGTCGGCTCGCCGCCGGAGAACTGGACCGACATCTGGCGCCGCGGCTTGATCGAGATCGCGTTGTCCAGCATGGTCTTGATTTCTTCCCACGTCAGCTCATGCACAAAGCCGACCTGATTTGCGTCCATGAAGCAGGGATCGCACATCATGTTGCAGCGGTTGGTCAGGTCGATGGTGAGCACTGATCCCCGGCCATGCTTCACCGTGCTGGTACCGTGATTGTGCAGCTTTTCGTCATTATGGGCGGCAATATCACGCCCGGGGAAGACTTCTTCCAGATGCTTGAAGAATTCGGTATCCATCGCCATCACGTCTTCAAAGTGGCCGTGGATGGGACAATCCTTTACCATCAGGATCTTACCGTCGCGCTCGATGATAGTCGCCTTGATCTCGCCTGCTTTTTCATTGAGCAGGATTTCGTGGGGCAATTTGCCGTCAACGATCTTCTGACGGATTTCCGGTACGCACTTGGGGCACAATGAGTCCGTGGAGCGCGGCCAACCTAGCGGAGGTTTGGTCTTTTCCCACGATTTCAATATCGGTTTGTCTGACCACTTGGGAGTGAATGACGGCCGGGGCTTGATGCTGTTGGCTTTTTCAAAAACCGCCCAGGCGCCTCTGGCTGCATAGGTCAAAACTTTTTCCGCGTACTTCACCGGCTTGTGCATTAGTTGTGCCTCTCCTTGCGCCGCTCTCGGCGCCTCTTCCAAGCTATGAGACAGAAACAAAACGGGATATTGATTGCGAGATTATATTAGCCCCCGGCCCGCCATTGTTTAACAAGGTTTCCCTGAACGGGTGTAAATAATGGTTCAGCGGCTTTCTTCCGCATTAAACGGGGACTCAAAATTGAACCTAAGTCATTGGTTTTAAAGCACTACGCATCGCTCCATCTTGGATCCGAGGGGTGATCGAGGGTGCTAGAATGATGACTTTCCGGGAGACTATCATGGAGCCTGCGCGCACTGGTTTACGTCAGATCATGCAGGATCTGTTGCGCACGCAGCCGGCTGAAGAAGCGGTGATTCTGGCATGGCCGCTGGTGTGCGGCAAAGAAGTGGCATCACGCACACAAGCGGTTAGCTTTGCCGATGGCGTCTTGACTGTGCAGGTTTCTGACGTGAGCTGGCGCAATCAACTTCAGTCTTTCGCGCCCCGATACCTCAGCGGGTACGAAGGGCTGCTGGGACCGCTCGTAAAGAGCGTGCAATTTAAAGTGCAGCGGTCAGCCGTCGGTACCGCGCTGCCATCCAGACCAGAGAACCCTTGATTTATGGTGACTGCCGGGGCGCCCAAAGGATTTTGCAGGGACTGAATGCTGATTGCTGACTGCTGAGTGCTACCAATGAAAGTCACCGAAAAAGACGTTGCCTACGTAGCCGACCTGGCAAACCTGGAGCTCACGGAACAGGAACGCCACCGCATGCTCCGGGACCTGAATTCCATTCTCGAATATATCGACCGGCTGAACGAGCTGGATACGACGAATGTCCTGCCTATGGTCCAGATCTCAGATAAGTTCGGCAGTGTGGACAAGGCCAACAGCGAAAAATTCGCCTATGCCTGGCGTGAGGATGTGCCGACTCCATGCCTGCCACACGAGCAGGCGCTCAAGAATGCTCCGGCGACAGATGGTGAGTTCTTCAAAGTCCCGAAGGTGATCGAAAGATGAGCATTCAGCATTCAGCACTCAGCATTCAGCCCCTTGGCAGCCCGTCTGATCATAGCGGGGCAGATCACCCGATCACCCGGGGCCCCCGATTACTCGATCATCCGATCGCCACCAGCTAATGCCAACATTGGATCTCAACACTCTCACCATCGAAGCCACCAAAACCGCCATCGCGGGGAAACAAATCACCGCTTCAAGTTTGGTGGAACAGTTCTACGGCAAAATCAAGGCCGAGGACCCCGAGATTCACGCCTATCTCACTCTCTGTGAAGACCGCGCCTTGCAACAAGCCAAAAGCATCGACGACCTGGTGAGTAAAGGCGCCGCTCTCCCGCCGCTGGCGGGCGTTCCGATCGGGATCAAGGACGTCATGATCACTAAGGACGTCCGCACCACCGCGGGTTCAAAGATCCTGGAGAATTTCATTCCTCCTTATGACTGCACTGCCGTCGCGCGGCTGGAGGCTGCCGGGGTAATCGTGCTGGGCAAGATGAACTGTGACGAGTTCGCAATGGGCTCGTCGAATGAAAACTCCGCCTACGGGCCTGTCCGCAACCCGCGCGACAAGACGCGCGTTCCCGGCGGCTCCAGCGGCGGTTCAGCCGCTGCCGTTGCCGCAGGCACCGCGGTTGCCACCCTGGGCTCTGACACGGGCGGCTCCATCCGCCAGCCGGCTTCGTTCTGTGGCGTAGTCGGACTCATGCCGACTTATGGGCGAGTGTCGCGCTACGGTCTGATCGCCTTTGCGTCTTCGCTCGACCACATTGGCCCGCTGACCAAGACCGTGAAAGACGCCGCGATTCTCCTGCGCGTGATCGCCGGCCGCGATCCGCTCGACTCTACTTCCGCTGACGTCCCGGTACCCAATTATGAAGCTGACCTGGTTAGGCCCGTGAGCGGGCTCAGAATCGGCGTGCCCAAAGAATATTTCGGAGAGGGTCTGGACGCGGAAGTCCGAGCGTCCGTCGAATCGGGCATTGCCAAACTGCATTCCGCCGGCTGCGAAGTCTTGCCGATTTCGATGCCGCACACCAAATATGCCATTCCCACGTATTACGTGATTGCCACCGCCGAAGCCTCGGCGAATCTGGCGCGCTTTGACGGCGTGCGCTACGGCTATCGCGCAAAAAACGCCCGCACGCTCTCAGAGATGTACCGCAAAAGCCGCGAC
>WNFM01129261.1_pt1 | contig 20535 bp, 18 predicted proteins | sample 5400271 | NCBI WGS metagenome assembly WNFM01 (sample SAMN13153352, study PRJNA577476) | soil metagenome | isolation source: 60 cm saprolite on Douglas fir-dominated hillslope | place: USA:California | collected 2013-09-17
GGTGAAAAGAAGTTTCAGCTTTCACGACATCTGCCTGCACAGGACCTGAGGTTCTTCGTAGAACACTATTGGATCGTTAGTTGGGATCTCAGGGGGCAAGAGCCATACGTGCAGGAGACGCTCCCATACCCTTGCATTCATCTGGTCATTGAGAAAGACCAATCGAGAGTCTATGGCGTGGAGACGGGAAAGTTCACACGTCTCCTGGAGAACAAAGGTCGGGTTTTTGGCATTAAATTCAAGCCCGGGGCCTTTTACCCCTTTGTGAAATCGCCAGTTTCCCAATTTACGAATGCTTCCATCAGTTTCTGGGATGCCTTCGGCGTCGATAGCAAAGCACTGGAAGAAGCGCTTCTCTCACGAGAGGACGAAGGAGAGATGATAGAGCTTGCGGAAAAATTCCTTCGCGAGAGACTTCCGGAGCAGGATAAGAATGTAGGGGTAATTAATGAGATCGTTGACTGTATCATCGCTCATCGAGAGATCACCAAAGTTGATGACGTGGTGAGCTGGCTCAACATAAATAAAAGGACCTTGCAACGGCTCTTCAGACAATATGTCGGTGTCAGTCCTAAGTGGGTGATCAAACGCTATCGACTTCACGAAGTAGCTGAACGCTTGGCCGAGGGCGAAGTTGTGGATTGGCCGAGGATGGTATTGGAGCTCGGATATTCTGATCAAGCGCACTTCATTAAAGACTTTAAAGCAATCGTTGGAAGAACTCCAGCGGAATATGCTAAGCAATCTGGTTGAGGCTCTTTACACTATTTCCTATTTCACTACTAAAGCTTGTTGTGCCTGTGCTTGCATCTCGGCAAGGGTCATGGTGGAGAGGATACGTTTAACCGCAGGAACATGTGCAGGAGCGACAGATAGCTCACGAACTCCCAGCCCTACCAGGAGTGGGATAGCTTCGACATTCCCGGCCAGTTGTCCACATACTGCGACGGGTACACCTGCCTGGCAGATCTGGGCGACTAGACGTAGTATAGCGGTTCCTAAAGGTTTAGCGCGGTCCCGTACACGTCCATTGGTGCGGTCAACAGCATAGGTATACTGCGTCAGATCATTGGTTCCGATCGAGGCAAAATCGATGAGCCCTTTGAATTGATCAAGAGTAATGGCAGCTGCAGGGGTTTCGACCATAATCCCGATAGGGATGCGCCGAATTTGCTGTCCCTCGCTCTCGAGCTGCTTTATGGCTTGATCGATCAGTGCGCGTGCACTCTCAACCTCCTGGGGTACAGTAATCATGGGCAACATGATGCGCAGGTCGGAGGTGGTGGCGGCACGCAATAGGGCGCGCACCTGAGGCAGGAATACTTCTTCTGGCCGGTCGAGACCGAGGCGTATACCCCGCCAACCCAGGAAGGGGTTGCCTTCTGCAGGTATATCTAAGCCCGGAACCGGTTTATCGCCTCCGATATCAAAGGTTCTCACAATGAGCGGTCGCTGGAGGACGGCGGCCACCTCTTTGTAAATTGCATATTGCGCCTCCTCTGAGGGCAGGCCGTTGGCAGCAATAAATTCCGTGCGGAACAGGCCCACACCTTCGGCACCCATCTCAACTGCTTTGCGTGCCTCGGCGAGAGTTCCGATGTTGGCAAACACCTCGACACTGACTCCATCGGCTGTGGCGCCTGGGCGATCCCTATAGACCTCCAGATCCTTCTTGTCTTGCTGTGCCGCTGCCAGGCGAGCTTCTGTCTCGATATGTGTTGCCTCGTCGGGGGCGACTGTCACTGTACCACTGTCTCCATCAACGACCAGTAGCGTGCCTTCGTCGATCTGGGAAAATATATCAGGTATGCCAACTACGGCGGGGATGCCCAGGCCCTGTGCTACGATAGCCAGGTGACCGGTTGCCGATCCTTTTTCTGTGACAATGGCTTGTAGGAGAGCAGGATCGAGTCCAACTGTCTCAGCAGGAGCGAGGTCGCGCGCGACGAGAATCCCGGCGCGATCAAGGGATACTTCTAGCGAGGTGCCTTGCAACTCTGCCACGATACGGCGGCCGGCTTCATGTACATCCTCCGCGCGAGCTGCTAGATATGGATCGGGGAGAGCCGCAAGTTGTTCGGCATAGTCATTGGCGATGCGCGTAATCGCTGCCTCGGCAGAGAAGCCTGTGTCAATTAAGGCATCCGCTCCTTCTTTTAATTCAGGGTCGTCTAGCATTTCCCGCTGTGCTGCAAGAATGTCAGCGGTTGATGCACTTGCTTTGCTGCGTAGCGTATCCAGGCGGACAATAGCATGGGCAATCGCCCGTTCAAGGCGCGATATCTCTCCTTGAGTATCCACTGTTCTCTGGGCTGAGATGTCAACGGATGGAGCAGGATGGATTATATGCGCAGGGCCAATAGCCAGGCCAGAAGCCGCGGGTATACCACGTAAGTTCTTCATCCCAGATCTTCCTCGAGTAGTGATGCTAGCTTGTCGATAGCTAGCTGAGCATCATCGCCATCGGCCTTGAGCATGACCTGGTCGCCTTGCTCAGCACCAAGGGTGAGGACGGAGAGAATAGACTTTCCGTTGGCCGTCTTGTCGTTTTTAGAAAGCGTAATCTGGCTCTGAAAGCCTTTTGCCTGCTGTACGAAGACGGCGGCTGGGCGTGCATGCAATCCCGACTTGCTGGCAAGAGTGACCGTTCGTTCCATTATACATGTACCTTCCTCTGGTCACCAGGCCCCATAGCTAAAGCAAGGGCTTGCATCTCTTCTCACTCTACCAATGAGGCTCTGGCCTGCCTATGCGCGATGACGAGTTACTCGTCATCGCGCATGGGTAGATATGTCTTACACCTTTAGGACAAAGAGAATATCACGCCCAGCCTTCACCACTCCACTGGCACGGCGAATGATAGTTCCCGTACCAGTAGAAACGACCGGACTGAGCATTACCTTACCCTTGCGCTCGATCGTTGTGCGATCAAAGCGGACAATCGGGGTGCCAGCTTTGACTTTCTGACCCTCGGTGGCGATATTCTCGAAGCCCTCGCCTTTCAGCTCGATTGTGTCAAGTCCGAGATGTACGATAAGCTCGACGCCAGCGCTTGTAGAGATGCCAAAGGCGTGACCGCCTGGAAAGAGCTTGACCAGATCTCCAGCTATAGGAGCGACGGCAACCTGTCCCGATGGATCGATAGCAACGCCGTCGCCGACCATTTTCTGCGCGAAAACTTCGTCGGGAACGTTTTCCAGATCGACTACCTTGCCATCAAGCGGTGCAAGAATGTATACCTCTGCCATTGTTACTTGTCCTGGTTCTTTAGAAAACTACTCACTGACCGTTTGATCTGTTTCAGCAATTTCACCGGGACCTTCTTTGATCAGGCGCTTCATGCGATCGGCAATGTCGTCCGACTGCATACCCATGATAACCTGAACGACTTTGCCCGCCTTCAATACACCCGAAGCTCCCAGGCCCTTCAAGGCAGGCTCATCGATCTTAGCAGGATCGCTGATGAAGAGGCGCAGGCGCGTGATACAACCCTCGACGCTCTCGATATTCGAGCCTCCACCCAATGCGGTGATGACCTGGGAAGCCAGTGTATCATTGCTGTCAACCGAGGCACCGGCTTGAGCCTTTTTAACCTTGGATGGTGCCGGGCCACGCTGGCTCTCGGGCAAGATCCAGTCAGCAGACAGGCCGGTCGAAGCTTCGCCGCGTCCTGGAGTACCCAGGTTGAAGACTCTGATGCAGAAACTGAACAGGAAGTAGTAAATGACGGCATAGACCAGGCCGACAACAATGATCAACCAGGCATTGGTAGTGTTCGACTTGCTAAAGTTAAGCAGATAGTCGATTAAACCGGCCGAGAAACCAAAGGCTATTTTGATGTTGAGCAGCGCACAAACGTACAGAATTGTGCCTGTCAGCAAGGCATGGATGACGAAGAGCACGGGAGCAACGAAGAGAAAGGCGAATTCGATTGGCTCGGTGATGCCGGTCAGGAAAGAAGCTAAGGCTGCGGAGAGTAAGATACCAGCTGCGACTTTGGGGAAACGGGCCTGGCGGATCATGGCCAGAGCTGCTGCCGGTAGACCAAACATCATCATCGGGAAGAAGCCAGATTCGAAGAGGCCGGCATTCGGGTCGCCAGCAAAATAACGCTGCAGGTCGCCATTTACTCCGTGGTAAGTACCTAGCTGGAACCAGATGTAGCTATTGAGCACGTGATGCAGGCCGAGCGGGATCAGCAGGCGGTTCAGGACACCATAGATGCCGGGGCCAAGGGGGCCAAGCGAGATGATCGCGGTACCGAGCGCATGAAGCCCATCCTGAATTGGCGGCCAGATATAGCCAAAGATGACACCCAGCACCACCGCTGCCAGACCGGTAATGATGGGGACGAAACGCCGACCACCGAAGAAGCCCAGGTAATCAGGCAGGCGAATGGTGTGGAAGCGGCGATACAGACCGGCTGCCACCAGACCCATCAGGATGCCCGAAAGCGCATCCATGTTGTTGTTGTGCGCGCCTTTGCCTATCGGACTAAAATCGTTGAAGACAGCGGTAAATACGAGGAAGCCAACAAGTCCAGCCAGAGCAGCCGCGCCATCACCCCCAGCCAGGCCAAAAGCGATACCAACAGCAAAGATCATTGGCAGATTACTAAACAGCGCGCCACCTGCATCGGCGATAAAAGGAATACCAGTTGCGTTTGGATTCTGTAAAATCGCCTGCCAGATATCAGCCTGTCCCAGGCGCAGGAGCAGAGCGGCGACAGGCAATACAGCGATGGGCAGCATGAGGGAACGACCGAGGCTTTGCATTGACCCCAGAACGCGATCCCAGCTGCTAGTAGTAGGCGGAGAAGACGGGGAAGAGGATGAAGGATTAACAACACTCATCAGAAACTCTCCTTTGTTGAAGCGCTACCCTCATAGTAGCGTTAATTAGGCCAAATCTTAGTAGATGAAAGGATAGCTAGCAACCAATAGTGGTAGTTGAGTTGTGACCGGCACGCAAAATCATCCTGCCGGTCAAAAATATGCATGGGCTTGTCTCAGTGAAGTTCGTTCCTCCTTTCCATTGCCTTTGCTCTATGGAGTAAGAAAAGATAAACAGAGCCCCTTGTGAAACATCTGAAATAGCTCTTGCAAATACTATATTCTGTAACCTGCAAATTGTCAAGATGTCTAGACCTCTAGATATTAGAGTGCTTTCTTTCATGGGAAATGTCTAGACATCTAGAGAAAAACATGACATGATATAGGCCAGAAATCTTCATAATATCTGGTTAGCCAGGGAATGATAGAGCTAAAATTATAAACATGACGAAACTACAAATATTGAGCAAACGGCACAGGTGATAGATTAAAGAGAGGGCCATGACTGATGGTACTGAACAATTTAAAAAGAGGCGAAAGTATTGATAAGAGTAGCCCCGTTCCCATGTATTATCAAATTATGAACCAACTCCGCGAAATGATATTAGAAGGTGAATATGCTGTTAACAGTCTCTTACCTCCAGAGCGAGAATTAGTTGAAACGTATCAAGTTAGTCGGATGACTATCCGGCAGGCCATTTTAGAGTTAGTCAATGAAGGCATTTTGGTGCGGCGTAGGGGGGTTGGTACGTTTATTGCTCCGCCCAAACTTGAACAGCCATTAAGTAGCCTGACAAGTTTTACTGAAGACATGGCCCAGCGTGGAATGAAAGCAGGTGCACGCATAATCTCCTTCAAAGAGACATTACCAGATCCTACTACGCGTAAAACGCTGGAGTTGAGGGCAGAAGACAAAGTCTTTGAATGTGTGCGGCTGCGACTGGCAGATGAAGAACCAATGGCTCTGGAAACTACGATGCTAGTAGCGTCAATTTGTCCAGGGCTGCGGCGAGATGACCTGGAAAATCAATCCCTGTATAAGGTGTTAGCGGAGCGTTGTAATATCGAACTAGATTATGCTACGCAAAGTCTTGAACCGATATTTGCCCCACCATATGAGGCCGCATTACTCCATGTTGCTCCTGGAGCTCCGCTTCTTTTTATGCACCGCGTCACCTACGATCAAAGTGGTCGGGCTTTTGAACGCGTCAAATCGCTTTACCGAGGCGACCGTTACAAGTTTGTGACTGAACTGCGCCGGCAATCAGGTAGACGGCCTCCCCTGCGAAAATAGTTCTTCTTTCTGGCATTAAACTGGCCCCGAAATAAATACCAGGATGAAGAATCCTCCAAATTGTCCGACAATAAGGTTGAGATATTGCAGTCGTGCTTGCGCTCGTAGGCTTGCTCCTGTATACTCACAGAGCAATCGATGATGAAGAGGAGAAAATTATATGGAGTCCATCAAGGAACAGCATCCTCATAGAGGCGATTGGCTACGCGAGATAGTCTTTGGACTCAATGACGGCCTGGTCACTACACTCGTCTTTCTCATGGCGGTAAGCGAGGTTGCTCCCACACGGTTATTGTTGGTAGTGCTGGGTGAGGTAATGGCAGGAGGAATTTCTATGGCGCTGGGAGGTTATCTCTCCGCTCGTACCGAGCAAGAGGTGCTGGAGCAACGGATTGCTACCGAACGCTATGAGATTGAACACGAGCCGGAAGAGGAACGTGCCGAACTGAAGGCCATTTATAGCCGGAAAGGCTTTAGTGGTCCATTGTTGCAGAATGTGGTTGGTTATCTCACGGCCGATCAGGACCGCTGGCATCGCGCCCTGGTGCACGATGAGCTAGGGGTAGTTGATGACAGGCGCATTAACCCCTGGCGGCAAGGTGCGCAGGTTGGGATCGCCTTTGTCATTGGTGGATTGATTCCAACGATCCCTGTGCTGCTCTCTCTGCCACAAGTGCGATGGTGGGCCTACGGACTTACGGCTCTCACGGCACTTACCCTTGGGGCGATCAAAGCTCGCTATACCCACAAAGGGCCTGTACGTGCTGGTCTCGAATTTCTGGTGATAGTCACCATAGGAACTCTGGCCGGATTTGGGATCGGACTGCTCTTGCATGGGATCTGAAGTGGTTGCCTAATGAGTTTCGTCGTGCGATTGGCCTGCCGTCTTATGCAGAAAACAATATGGTATACTCGGAGCGGGATTTTACTATAGTTCCGCCCAGAGTATACCATTTTCTACCTGGTCCTCGATTCTGATATATTATGAAGACAAGAAGGCCCTTTTAGATATAACTGGATATAACTGGATATACCTGGGAGAAGAATTTCGCATGAGCAATACAGCACGCCTGGTGCTTATCAGAGCCTACCTTGATCAGGGCTGGTTGGAGCCCTTACAGCGTCTCTCATCCGACCTGAGGATTGAGTATTTTCCTCCTCATAAAAACGAGGTTGTTCCCGAGAGCTTGTGGCATGAGGCAGAGATAGTCTATGCTTTTCCCTGGGGACTGCCAACACCCCAACAAGTCCCTAACGTACGCTGGGTACATCTCTACTCAGCTGGAGCTGACCGCATTCTGACACAGCCGCTCTATACAGATACCCCCGTCACTTTTACCACTTCGAGCGGCGTGCACGCGATCAACATTGCAGAATATGTGCTGACGATGGTGCAATTCTGGTATCACCGCATCCCGCAATTGCTTGAATTGCAACACGAGAAAAAGTGGCTGCCACAAAACACGCTTGTGCCGGAAGAGCTTGACGGCAAGACGATTGGTATTGTTGGTTATGGTAGTATCGGCAGGCAGGTGGGACGGCTGGCTCGCGCGTTTGGCATGCGTGTGCTTGCTATACAGAATAGTAGCGATCATCACGATACAGGCTTCCAGTTTCCCAATGTCGGTGACCCGGACGGCACAATCCCTGAGCATTACTACACCACTGATCAGTTGCACGATTTGCTTAGAGAGAGTGACGTTGTTGTAATCGCAGTTCCACTGACTCCTAAGACGCAACACCTCTTCGATGCCTCTGCTTTCCAGGCCATGAAATCCAGTGCCTTTCTGGTCAACATTGCGCGTGGCGAAGTCTGCGATGAGCAGGCACTCATTCAGGCCATGGAACAGAAGCAGATCGCAGGAGCGGCTCTTGATGTATTTGAGCACGAGCCTTTGCCCAGTGAGAGCCCCTTGTGGAATATGTCTAATGTCTTTGTTACTCCACACATCTCTGGCCTTACTTCCCATTACAATGAACGGGCTGCAACGATCTTTGAGGCGAATCTGCGTCAGTACCTGGCCGGTAAGCAACTCTATAATGTCGTAGACAGATCAAGGGGATATTGAGACGCCTGATAGCTCAATATTCCTATATCATTACCATTCCAACCAGGTTTAGAGTGCCCTTGGATATGCTCAATGTCTCAAAAGTTGTTGGCGAGCCACCGTTAAGGGAACCTGCCATTAATGACCCATTTGCTCGCAGCGCGTAGGAAATGTCAATGGCCTCACAGGCAAAAGGATAAATGAAAAGGGAGAAAAGCCAATGACAGAATCCCAGGTTCGCGTTTGGGAAGAGGATGTCGAAATCCCAACGTACGGGGTTGGGCAGCCAGACAAGAACCCCATGTTTTTGGAGAAACGAATATATCAAGGCAGCTCGGGGAAAGTGTACCCGTACCCGGTTATAGACAAGATCCAGGACGAGAAGAGGCCACAAGCGTATCGCCTTGTTTTGCTCGAAAATGAGTATCTACACATTGAGATTATGCCGGAACTTGGTGGACGTATTTACCGTGCACTCGATAAAACTAACGGCTATGATTTTGTCTACTATAACCGCGTCATCAAACCGGCGCTGGTTGGACTTGCCGGTCCCTGGATTTCTGGTGGGATCGAGTTCAACTGGCCCCAGCACCATCGCCCGAATACCTTTGGACCTGTCGAGTATGCCATCAGAGATAACGCGGATGGCGGCAAAACAGTCTGGGTCAGCGAAATCGACCGGATGTATGGTACGAAAATGACGGCGGGCTTCACACTCTACCCAGGGAAGGCCTACCTGGAGATCCATGTGCAGTTGTATAATCGGACGCCAGAGCCGCAGACATTCCTGTGGTGGGCTAATCCGGCGGTTTCTGTCAACGACCATACCCAATCGATCTTTCCACCTGATGTGCATGCCGTCTTCGACCATGGCAAACGGGACGTATCCAGGTTCCCGATTGCCACGGGCACGTACTATAAAATGGATTATTCCGCTGGGGTGGATATCTCGCGGTACAAAAATATCCCGGTGCCCACCTCATATATGGCTTACCATTCGGACTATAACTTTGTTGGTGGCTATGATAACGCTGTACAAGCCGGTATACTGCATGTTGCCAACCATCATATCTCGCCAGGAAAAAAGCAGTGGACGTGGGGCTGCGGTGAGTTCGGCAAAGCCTGGGACCGCAATTTGACCGATGAGGATGGACCTTACATCGAACTCATGGCGGGGGTATACACAGATAATCAGCCGGATTTTGCCTGGTTGCAGCCATATGAGGAAAAATCGTTCAAGCAGTATTTTATGCCCTATAAAAACATTGGAGTGGTGAAGAACGCTTCGATCGAGGCGGCTGTAAATCTGGATGTGGATGCTGCTAAACGTGCAGCGACCTTACAGGTTTATACGACGTCTGTCTTTGCCCACGCTGTGATTGAACTCAAAGGAAAAGACCGGGTCTATGTCAACGAAACCGTGACGATTTCGCCCACCCAAATATTTGCCACATCGGTATCGTTGGATAGCGAAGATCAGGCCGCTGATTTGATGACCACCGTGAAGGATGCTGACGGTAACTTGCTGATCGCGTATCAACCCAAACAGCCGGAGATCGAAAAGCTGCCAGAGGCGGCGAAGCCACTGCCCATGCCAGCAGATGTACAGACCAACGAGGCATTATACCTGGCCGGATTACATCTAGAGCAGTATCGCCATGCAACATTTGAACCCGATCATTATTATCTAGAAGGTTTAAAACGCGATCCGGGTGATATACGCATCAATGTTGCCTATGGGACGCTGCTGTTGCGGAGAGGATTGTTCCGAGAAAGTGAAGCCCACTTCCGCAAAGCTATCACGACCGTAACGTGGCACAATACCAACCCGTCGGATAGCGAAGCGTACTATCAATTGGGTGTCGCATTAAAAATGCAGGGACGCCTTGATGAAGCCTTCGCCGCATTTTATAAGGCAACCTGGTCATCGGCCTGGCAAGACAGCGGATATTTTTCCCTGGCCCAGATCGCCTGCGCAAAGAAAGCGTATAGAGAAGCACTGGAATTAGTTGAGAGATCACTGATGCGCAATACCCGAAATTATAAAGCCCGCGATCTCAAGGTAGCGCTTCTGCGGAAACTGGGACAGGTGGAAAAGGCGGAGCAATTTGCTCAGGAAACGATCCAACTCGATATCGCCGATTTCGGCGCATACAATGAACGGTATTTGCTGCACCTGGCGAAAGGGGAAGATAGCCGGGCCGAAACAGTGCGCAATGAATTGAATGGCTTGATGAGAAACGATGCGCATAACTATATCGCTCTGGCAGTCGATTACTTACATTGTGGACTGTACGAGGAAGGCGTAGATGTCCTGCAGCGCCCCGTGCTGGATACGAAGCAAAACGTCTATCCGATGCTGCATTACTACCTGGATTATTTTTACGAAAAGCTGGGATGCTCAGACATTATGCAGGAGCATGTACAGGCAGCAAATGCTGTAACAGCAGACTACTGTTTCCCAAACAGCCTGGATGATCTGATTGTGCTAGAAAGAGCTATTGACACCAATCCAGGAGATGCAATGGCGCATTATTATCTCGGTAATTTGCTGTATGATAAGAAACGCCACAATGATGCAATCAGGCATTGGGAAGCGTCGCGGGAAGTCAATGACTCATTGGCGACCGTCCATCGTAACCTGGCGCTCGCGTATTACAATGCGTTGGGTAGACCGGAGCAAGCTCTGAACTCCCTCGAAAAAGCGTTTGCTTGTAATCTGGCTGATGCACGCGTGTTTTACGAATTGGATCAGCTCTATAAGAAAGTAGGCTATGCTCCTGAAAAGAGGCTGGCGAGCCTGGAGGGCCATTGGGAATTGGTTATGGCGCGGGATGATCTGTACCTGGAATATATCACATTGCTCAACACTGTAAAACAGCATGAAAAAGCGATTGCTCTGCTTGCGGAACGCAACTTCCATCCATGGGAAGGCGGCGAAGGCAAAGTAACGGGTCAACACGTCTTTGCTCATGTGGAGTTGGGGAAACACTATCTGCATGCCCAACAAGATAAAGATGCTCTTGAAACATTCAAGCAAGCGCTGATCTATCCAGAAAACCTTGGTGAAGGCAAGTTGACAGGCGCTCAGGAAAACAACATTCACTACTATGTGGGATGCGCATATGAAGGTCTGGGTTTGACTGAAAAGGCTACCGAATATTTCTCTGCTGCATCGCAAGGACTCGAAGAACCGGCTAGCGCAATGTTTTACAATGACCAACCACCAGATATGATCTTCTATCAAGGTCTGGCATGGCTCAAGCTTGGTAACCTGAAGGAGGCCAAACGCCGCTTCAATAAGCTGATTGATTACGGCGAGCAGCACCTGTTCGACGACGTGAAAATTGACTATTTCGCTGTTTCTCTGCCTGACTTTCTGGTGTTTGAGGATGATCTGAACAAGCGCAACAAAGTGCACTGTCACTACATAATGGGTCTTGGTTATCTTGGACTTCAGGAGTTCAAAAAGGCGCAGATACAGTTCTCACGTGCCTTAGAACTGGATATCAACCATCAAGGAGCGAGAGTGCATCTCGAAATGTGGGCCCGGCAAGCAGGATTGGGATAGCTGTGGGGAAGGTGTGCATATGCAACGCTTCCCCATAAACCGGCTCTCTCAAGCCAGACTTAGCTAACGCTAAATGGCGCTAGATAGTCATAATTACCTGGACCCGCAGTTTTCTCTAATTGCCTGAGGATTTGTGCAACATTATCATGTGGTCCTGCAACAAAAAAGGGCTTGCCATTTCTTCCAAATGTCAACTGATACGTTTCTTCCAGTTCACCACGTGGAGCCAGCAAATATTGCGATAGCGCAAAATCTTTATTAGGCTGGAAGCCAAACTGAGCTGCATACTCGATAGATGCATAAATCATTTGATGGGCTAATTCGATCGGACACGTCTGTGGCTCTCTGCCATGGAAAACTCTGTCAAGGATTTCGTTCTGATAACGAGAACGGGAAAAACCCGCATTGGCGAACGTATTTTTTAGCCCCAGGCAGAGCCTATCTACAAGGTAGACCCCAAAACAAATATCACCATCGGGTTGCTGCCGGGCCAAAAGGATCTCTACAAGTCCCAAGTCATCAGTTTGCCAGTTGGCATTGATCCAGCATTCTAAAACCGGATAGGCGCGAGCACGGCGAATAATGGCCTGCAGGGATGATGGCACGGACGCTTCTTGTCGCGCTTTGCTTTGTAATGCAGCTTTGTGCTTGCTGCGCTTTTTCATAAGTGCTTTCTGTTGTTTGTGTGGATCTCGTGGCATGTCTGTTTCCTTCACTTGATTTTTCTAACTAATCCTATGAGCACGTATTTCTGTTTCCGCTGTTATGGCCTTAGTTTAACAGCCTTTGCAATCCCCTACGGAGTAGTTACTTTGCCCTGTCCTATCTTTCGTGCGATCCCGGCGAACAGGAGCAATTCCCACTTACCTTCTGTAGTATTCACGTCTCGTGTAGGCATCTGGCGTCATTTTCCGAAAGGGTGATATCCAAGATCAGTTGAAAAAGAAGTTGAGAGGGTTCGATTTTTGAGTCTTCAGAAGAGCCAAATCCCTCTCGCTATGAGATAGCTCCTTAGCAGCCAGGCTACCATTGACAAATGATGAGCGTCGTGATATATTACGTGCATTCACCTGAAATTTCTGCTTGTACTAAGCCTGTTCTTAAGGAACAAGGAGCGAACAGTGGAACTAGCCCAGCGACTTCAAAGCTTACCCCCCTACCATTTTGCTGAGTATGCGCGTAAGATTGCTGAACTGAAGGCAGCAGGAGTTGACGTCATTAGCCTCTCGATGGGTGACCCAGATCTTCCCACCCCAACAGAAGTTGTTGAAGTACTGTGCAACGCGGCCAGAGATCCCATAAACCAACGCTATCCCGAGTTTGCTGGTATGCATGCACTGCGTGAGGCTATCTCACGCTGGTTCGTGCAACGCTTTGATGTAAATGTAGACTCTACCAGCGAGGTTTTACCACTGATTGGATCTAAAGAAGGTCTTGCGCATTTGCCTCTGGCGCTAATCAACGCCGGCGATATCGCACTCGTACCTGACCCTGGATATCCTGTTTATGCAACCTCTATCGAACTGGTCGGGGGTATTCCTTACAAAGTCCCTCTGCATAGCGAGGACAATTGGCTGCCTGATCTCAAAGCCATCCCAACTGAGGTGGTTGCACGCGCCAAAACCCTGTGGCTGAACTATCCCAACAACCCTACTGGTGCCTGTGCGCCGCGTCAATTCTTTGAAGATGCTGTACGTTTCGCCCAGGCACATGATATCCTCCTTGTACACGACATGGCTTATGCCGAGGTGCGGTTTGACGGGGCGCGACCAACAAGTATTCTCGAAGTCGACGGCGCGAAGGAGGTCAGTGTAGAGCTCCACTCACTCTCAAAGGCGTACAATATGGGAGGCTTTCGCATTGGTATGCTGGTGGGCAACGCTACAGTTGTGGAAGGTATGGCACGTCTCAAAAGTAACCTTGACACGGGGATTTTCCGCCCGATCCAGTACGCCGCTATACGTGCCCTTGCTTTGCCAGAAGAGTGGATTACCCACCGGAACACCATCTACCAGGGACGGCGTGATCGTGTTGTTGCTGCATGTCGTCGGTTGGGCATGGCGGTCGAGTTGCCTCAAGCCGGGTTGTACATTTGGCCACACGTTCCCGCTGGCTTCACTTCGTCTCAGTTCGCATTGCACTTGTTGGAGCATACCGGTGTGGCTGTTACACCAGGCACCAACTTCGGTACCGGTGGAGAGGGGTACGTCCGTATCTCGCTCACGGTACCTGATGAACGGTTGAATGAAGCTATAGCACGCATAGAATCGGCAATCTCAGCAGGGATATAAGAACAATCCATACAGGCCGTGTGGTATCCGCTAGTTCAAAAGAATATCAGGTGCATACTATCTGCTGGTTGTATTTTTATTATCGTCAGAGCTTGAGAAGTCCACAACAAAGGAAGCTGAAATTATGGCAGATCGTTCTAGTGTCGCCTCTCCAGATGAATCTCAAAAGGTTCACAGGCTAGAAAAAAACGTACTTACCGTACCTAATGGTATCGCGCTTGCTGCTGCGGCCATGGCTCCTGTAATAGCTGTGGTGCTGAATGCACCGGCGGCAGGCCCGGTGGCCGGCGCAGCGCTTCCGCTCTCCTTCTTATTGGCGTTTATTGCCTGTCTCCTGGTGGGAAATTCGGTGATCCAGTTTGCACGCAAACTTCCTTCATCGGGATCGTTCTACACCTTCAATAGTCATGGGCTGGGTAATACCGCTGGTTTTTTCACCGGATGGCTCTTCTGGATTGGCTATGCTATCCTGGCCCCAGGCCTTTTTACTGCGCTAGGCGCGTTTGCGCATGATTATGTCGTAGGAGTCTTTAATACTGATGTGCCATGGTGGATTTTTAGCCTTGTCGGGATGGCGATCGTGGTGTGGCTCTCAATTCGCAGCATCAAGGCATCGGTCCAGCTTGACCTGACGCTGCTTTCAATTGAGGTGCTTGTTTTCTTAGTGTTAGCCGTTATCGCAATTGTAAAAGGCGGGAGTGGCAATTCGCTAACCGTGTTTACCCCGGCAGCAGCCCCAACTGGTTTCTCCGGTGTAGGCCTGGGGGTCGTCTTTGGCATTCTCTCATTTATTGGTTTCGATGCCGCTGCCACGCTTGGTGAAGAAACGCGTAACCCGAAGCGCAACGTACCCCTGGCAGTTGGTGGGGCGCTGCTCTTTGTCGGTGTGTTCTACGTCTTTATTATGTACGCCCTCACGGCGGGCTATGGACTGGTTCACCCTGCGAACTTCAGCAAGTTTTTGAGCGATGCTAACCCCATTGTCACGCTTGCTCACACCTATACCCCATGGTTAGAGCAAATCATTGATCTATGTGCAATCGCGGGTATTTTCTCATGTCTGCTTGCCATTCACAACACGACGGTACGCATCATCTTCTCCATGGGTCGTGACCAGGTGCTCCCAAGAGTGCTTGGACTTGTCCATCCTCGCTGGTTCTCACCATATTCGGCCATTATTGCGCAGACCATCTTCACACTGGTGATTGGATTTGGCGTTGGTCTATGGCTTGGTCCCGGAGCGACGGGCGCGTATGGTTTCACGGGAGCAATCGGGACGGTAGCGATTGTGATCGTCTACATGCTCTGCAACATTGCTTTGATCCGCTACTTCTTCAATCTACCGGAGCGCAACTGGTTCTTACATATTGTGATACCAGTACTGGGGGTTGCCGCGCTGGCCTATCCGCTCTGGTCAGTAGCCCAGCCAGGTCAAGCGTATCCATACAACTTGGTGCCGTATATCACGATTGCCTGGATTGTGCTAGGACTCGTGGTGTATTTCTACTTCCGCGCCAGGTCGCCAGAGAAACTAACAGCGGTTGGCTCATTCCTGGCCGAGGAAAATCTGTCCGAAGACCGCTTGATGCTGGACTCAACCCACCACGCCGGGATAGATTCTTAGTTATTTAGTGGAGCAGCATGATCACGATCGAGAATAAATTCGTTTATAGCACGCTTGAGGAGCTGGTAGATGCAGGTCACGTCGCAGTGGTCGTCGTAGACATGCAAAATGACTTTTGCAAGCCCGGGTGGGCATTCGATCACCTGGGTATAGATCTCTCGATGTACCCACCGATGATCCCGCGTCTCGCGCGCCTGGTAACAGGAGCACGAGAGGCAGGCGCGCTAGTCATCTACATTCAGATGACTATGCTCCCTGGTCGCAGGAGCGAATCGCCAGCGCAGATTCGTTTTAATATGCGGCTCCACCTGGCATCACACCAGGAAAGCGAGCCTCTACTCTACACGATAGAAGGCACGACTGGTCAGGAAATTATCCCGGAACTGGCACCCCAACCGGGGGATCTTGTCGTGCGCAAGTACCGCTCAAGTGGTTTCTGGGGCACAAACCTGGATATGTTGTTGCGAAGCAATAATATCAAGACGGTCATTATGACCGGTTGCACAACAGAGGGTTGTGTTGAATCGACCGCTCGCGATGCGCTTTTCAATGACTATTATGTTGTGCTGCCAGAAGATTGTGTGGCAAGCGATGATCCACGCCAACATGAGGCCTCGCTCTTTCTGATGCGTCATCGCTTCGACGTTGTCTCGTCAGAGGATATATTGGCAATCTGGCAGAGATCTCTGCAGCAGGCGCATGAAGCACAGGGCGGAGCAAGATTGACCGAGGTGCAAGCGAGTATAGCGGCCCCACGAGAGTAAACGACTACTAACTGTAGAGGAGAAGATTATACTATGGGTAAGCTAGCTGGCAGGACTGCTATCGTAACAGGTGGAGCGAATGGTATAGGACGCGGGATCGCGGAGGCATTTGCCAGGGAGGGAGCGGACGTGGTGGTTGCAGATATAGCAACTTCCGACCAGGCGCAACCGGTGATTGAGGCAATACGACAGGCACAGCAGAAAGCCATGTATTTTCACACTGATGTCGCTGATGAGAAGCAGGTCCAGGCTATGGTAAATGCAGCACTGGCAGCGTTTGGGCATATTGACATCCTGGTAAATAATGCTGGCATTTTTACACAGTCACTGGTGGAGGATTTACCGGTAGCGGATTGGGACCGCGTGCTCAATGTAAATCTGCGCGGCACCTTTCTCTGCACGCACTATGTCCTTCCCCATCTACTCAAGCAGGGCTGGGGACGCATTATCAATATTGCATCACAACTTGGTTATATAGGTGGCGTCGAGGTAGCACACTATTGTGCCAGTAAAGGCGGAGTGATCGCCTTTACGAAAGCGCTGGCTCGTGAGGTTGCAACCAGGAATGTACTCGTCAACGGAATAGCGCCGGGTCCGATTCTTACGGACCTGCTGGCGTCCGAGACAGAGGAATGGAAAGCGGCGAAGTTGGCAGAGCTGCCTATTGGTCGCTTCGGCGAAGTGCGCGAGGTTGTACCGACGGCGGTGTTCCTGGCCTCTGATGATGCATCGTATTATGTTGGTCAAATCCTCGGCCCAAATGGTGGGGACGTTATGCTGTAGTTTCTATTAGTAGAAAGATTGGCAGGTAATGAATAGTGCAGAAGTGATCAACCGGGCCCAGGCTGCGGGCGTTCAACTGGTGCGCTTTCTGTATTGCGATCACAGTGGGGTGACACGTGCCAAGGTGATCCATGTTTCGCACCTGAAAGATAAGCTTCACGAAGGTTTGGGGTTGACACGTGCCCAGATGGCAATGAATCTGCTCGAACAACTTATTGATATTGATGGGATGGAGCCCGTTGGTGAGATCCGCCTGGTACCTGACCCTGCGACCTTTAGCCTCTTACCCTGGACACCCAGTAGTGCCAGCCTTATTTGTGACCAGCTCGATCATAACCACCAGAATTGGGGCTCATGTCCCCGTCTCTTCTTGAAAGACATGCTAACAAAAGCAGAACGGATGGGCATCAAGCTGGAGGCTACCTTCGAAAACGAGTTTTACCTGGCGCGTGAAAAGGACGGTGCCTATGTTCCTTTCGACCAGGCGCCTGTCTACAGCTCGATTGGGCTGGATTTCTCGGCGCAGGTCATGCACGATATTGTGAAGGCTCTGGTTGAGCAGAATATTATCGTGGAACAGGCTATCAACGAGTATGGACCTGGTCAGCAGGAAATTTCTGTGCGGCATACGGAGGGAGTGCGTGCGGCAGATAACCAGATTAAGCTCCGCGATACAGTGCGTGGTGTGGCATTGCAGCATGGCCTGCTAGCCAGCTTTGCTCCCAAGCCGTTCCTGGAAGCAATCGGCAGTGGCTGCCACGTTCATTTCAGCCTTTGGAATGGAGAGAGCGGTCGTAACCTGCTCTATGATCCACAGGATCCGCGCGGACTCAGCCAGACCGGGCGTCACTTCATTGCCGGTATTCTCGCTCACCTTCCTGCCCTCATCGCTTTGACCTGCCCCAGTTACAATTCGTACCGGCGATTGCAGCCACACATGTGGAGTTCCGCATATACCGCATGGGGCTTTGATAATCGCGAGGCAGCAGTGCGCGTGGTCTCGCCGTTCTGGGGGCGAGAAGAGCAGACCTATAACCTTGAACTGAAATGTGTGGATGGAAGCGCGAATCCCTATATCGCGCTCGGTGGATTGATTGCTGCCGGGTTGGAAGGCATCAGACAACAGCTTGATCCAGGTGCGCCTTGCGAACACGATCCGGCCAAACTCAGTGAAGCAGAACGTGAACGCGAGCATATTCGCCGCCTGCCCACGACGATGGCTGGAGCGCTGGATGAACTGGAACACGACCAACTTCTCATGGAGCAGATGGGAGATCTGATGAGTCGTTCCTACCTGGCAGTTCGCCGCTCCGAGGAGCGGGCATTTGCCGAGCAGGATGCCGATTTCGAGATGCGCAACCACTTCTATAAGTTCTAGCCCATTGGGAGGTTCATATTTCGAAATTGCTCTGGAGTATGTATGGATAGGCTGAAAGGGAAAGTGGTGTTTCGTGTAATTACTTTAGCGTTTCGTAGTATATAATACAGGGAGAAAATCTATGTGTCGTTTGCTTGGATATGTTGCTCGTGAGCCTGTTACGCCTGCCCATTTGCTTGGAGGCACGTTCGCGGCATTTGTAGAAGTGTCGCACCTTCACGGTGATGGATGGGGCCTGGCCTGGTACAAAGGACATAACCGTTTACAAGAGGCCAGGGCTCCTGAACCGGCATATACCAGCCCGACATTCTCCAAGCTGCTAGAAACCATTGACACCGACGCCTTGATTGGACATGTTCGCTGGGCCACACCGGGCTTCGCACTTTGCATGGAGAATACCCATCCGTTTACCCGGAAGCAAATTGCGTTTGCGCATAACGGAGCAATCGCGCCTAATGAAGCCATCGAAGAGTTAATTGCTCCACACTTACGAGAAAGCATCATCGGCGACACGGACAGTGAACGCTATTTTTTGGCGCTCCTCTCGGCGTTTGAAAAAGCTGCCCCGGTTGAGACCTTGTGCGCACTTCTGAATACCCTGCGCCAGCACTTGCAATCGACCAGTCTGAATTGCCTGTTGCTGACGCCGGAAACGCTCTATGCTGTCTGCGATTTTGATCCGCATGCGCCTTTAGCCAAGAAGGAGCCAGACTACTTCCATTTGCAGTACCGTATTACGCAGGACGCAGTGATCATTGGATCGACTGGATTAAACCATGGACATGGCTGGAAGACCCTGAAAAATGGTCAGATGCTGCTTGTCTCGCGTGGTACACTTGAAGTGACGATTGTCGATGTCGCTCAAAATGCGAGAAAATCATTGGAGGAGCAGTACCTATCACAACTTCAGCGTTAGATTCAAAGAAGTCAGCGCGTGCCAGTGATATAGCTTACGAACGGTTACGCGCCATGATCATCGATTTATACTTGCAGCCAGGGATGATGGTAGATGAGCTATCCCTGGCTGCTGAAATCGGTCTGGGGAGAACGCCGGTACACGAGGCAGTGGCGCGCCTGGTTATAGACCGACTGGTAACGGTACTCCCACGGCGAGGCTTGATGATTGCACCTATTGGACTAGAGCAGGTGCGTGAGCTTTTTGAGGCCCGTGAAGCAATTGAATGCGGCAATGCTTATTTTGCCGTCCAGCACGCGTCAGATGCCGATCTCCTGGAATTGCGCCGCTTGATCGAAGCGGCGGAGAATGCTCGTGAGGAAACCGATGTGCTGCGCTTTTTAGAGGATGATCAGCATATCCATCGCTATCTTGCTCACATCATCCGCAACACGTTCCTGCAGGATGCTGCGGACAGGATTTTGTTGCATAATTTGCGTTTCTGGCGTTTCTATTTCACGACGCGTCATGCGAGACCAGGAACACTGGTCTCGCATCAATCACTGCTTGCGGCATTAGAGCAGCGCGATGCTCAGGGAGCATATGATGCCATGCGCGAACACATTCACGCTTCGCGCACATTGCTTGATGCGCTGTTTTAGGATGTGGTATTGCAGCGAACCTCCCTCAAAGTTGCGCATTCTTGAATTTGTGCCATAGCCGCTCAGCAATGCGTTGCCCATCGTGCTCTAATCCATAGCGTGCGACATAGCGGCAGATGTTCTCGATATCACGGGTGAGCAGGGCGAGCGCATTGGGATTAAAACGCGGATCGACGGCCTGGGGGAAGTCGATGATGCTGACCTGTCCCTGCCAGTAGAGGACATTATAGGCCGAGAGATCTGCATGTATATAGTTGTGGGCCAGCCAGAGTTCGATGTTGCGCATCAGTTGCCCGAAGACGGGACGCACCTTATGCTCTGGCAGTTCCACATGCTGAAGGGCGGGCGCTGCATGTTGGCGATCACCCTGGTATTCCATGAGGATAGCACTTT
>WNFM01196004.1_pt3 | contig 20529 bp, 23 predicted proteins | sample 5400271 | NCBI WGS metagenome assembly WNFM01 (sample SAMN13153352, study PRJNA577476) | soil metagenome | isolation source: 60 cm saprolite on Douglas fir-dominated hillslope | place: USA:California | collected 2013-09-17
GCGGAAGGTATCGATGGCGACATCTTCAAATTGCGGAAACCAGACGATAGCGCGGCGCGGCAAGGGCGGGTGCAGCGCGAGTTTGTGGACATTGCGATGGCGTGCCATGCGTGGCCTGGGCGGGCTCAGCCGGACTTTTCGAGCGTGTTCAGCTCTTCGACCGTGTTGATATTCGCGAACGCGGCTTCCTCATCATCGAATTGCACCTCGACTACCTTGAGGCTCGAATACCATTTGTCGATCTTGCGCTGGCCGCTGTCGAGGAAGGCGCGCAGATGCGGGGCCAGCTCGCGTTTGGTCAGGCAGAACACGGGATGCGCCTGGTCGAAGGTCTTGGCGACGGCCAGATCGGCATTGTTGTCGTCCAGTGCGGCATGCAGGCGCGGAATCAAATCCAGCGGCAGGAACGGCGAATCGCAGGGTGCGGTGGCGACCAGCGGGTGCGACGCGTTGCGCATGCCCGCATGCAGTCCGGCCAGCGGGCCCGCGAAACCATCGATGGCATCGGGTACCACGCGATGGCCGAATTGTGCATACTGCGCGAGATTGCGATTGGCGTTGATGATGATTTCATCCGCCTGCGGACCGAGGCGTTCGAGCACGTGCGCTACCATCGCCTTGCCGCGAAACAGTTGCAGGCCCTTGTCGACCTCGCCCATGCGCGAGCCGCGGCCGCCGGCCAGGATGAGGGCAGAAATCGGGGCGGTGATTTTCATGCGGGCCGGGCCGCGCTGGTGTTGCCGCCGACCATGCGTTCGGCGCCGGTAAACAACAGGTAATGCTTATTGACCGCGCGGCCGATCATGGTGATGCCCACACGCCGGGCGATGTCATAGCCCATTTGCGTGAGGCCGGAACGCGACACCAAAAAGGGAATGCCCATTTGCGCGGCCTTGATCACCATCTCGGAGGTGAGTCGTCCGGTGGTATAGAAAATCTTGTCGCCGCCATCCACGCCTTCCAGCCACATCCAGCCGGCGATCGCATCGACCGCATTGTGGCGGCCGACGTCCTCGACGAAGGTCAGGATTTCCGAACCGTGGGCCAGCGCACAGCCGTGCACCGCGCCGGCCTGCTTGTAGATCGACTCGTGGCGGCGCACATTGTCGAGCAGGCCATACAGCGTTTCCTGATCGAGTTTGATGTCGGCCGGCAGGTGCAGCTCGTCGATTTCGGCCATCAGATCGCCGAATACCGTGCCTTCGCCGCAGCCTGTGGTCTTGGTGCGTTTGGCCATTTTTTCGTCGAGATTTTTCAGGCCGTTGCGCGTCGTTACCGACACCGCGTTCACTTCCCAATCGACCTGCACCGAAATGATTTCCTCGATCGATTCCAACAGACGCTGGTTGCGCAAATAGCCGATCACCAGCGCCTCGGGCGCGGCGCCGAGGGTCATGATGGTGAGGATCTCGCGCTTGTCGACGTAGATGGTGAGCGGGTGTTCGCCGGCGATGGGTGTCGGCTTCACCTCGCCCGCCTCATCGACGGCATCGACGGTGAAGGTCGCGGGCCGCGCCGCGTTCGACAGGACAGGGCGATAGGCCATTACGGTTTCTTCGGTGTTTTACTGATGAGGATGGTCAGTCCGAACGCCGATACCGCGAGGGTGACGACGAGGGCAAAGGCGCCGGGATTGCGCGTGCTGGAAGCGACCAGGGCGAAGATGACCCAGGGGGCGAGCAGCAGGATGAGGCCGACGATAGTCTTAATCATGAATTTTCAAAGTCCAGCATTGGCGCGGTGTTTGGGGCATTTTTGCCTCGAAAGGCGCGCCGAATGGCGTTCTACGTGAATTAATCGTTAATTAAAAACTAGTGGAGATGTGTCGCCCTGGATTTAGTCCGGGGCCAATTTCTCGTCAATTCTCCGTGGAGAAAAAATTGGATCCCGGACTAAATCCGGGATGACAGTGATTTTTTGACGTTTACCTTCATAGCGACAAAGTCCAAGTATTCAATTTAGCAACCGGTGCTACTTCACGGCATCCCGCAACCAAAGCACCAAGGGCTTCGCGGCCTCAAAATGTTTCGCGATATCACCCGCCAAATCCTTGGGCACACGCTTCTTCAAACTGAAATGCGTTTCCACCAGGAAATGCCGGTTCTTGATGTGTTCAATATGCGGCACATCGGCGGCGTAGCCCTTCGGTGGCCGCGCCATGCGATCTTCATCCGAGAGTCCGCCAAAAGTCTCGATCAATTTTTTATTCTTCAGCAGCTTGGTCAGTGTCTCGGGATGTTCGACAATGTAGTTGCGGATATTTTTCAGCGCAGGCGCATCGGCCATATAGATGCCGCAGGCGATCAGCAGGGTGCCGTCGTGATCGACATGGAAGTAATACACCGGCCGCGTCTTGTCCGTGGTGCGCGCGCCGAGCACGGCGCCGATATGCGTTTTGTAGGGGCTTTTATCCTTGGCGAAGCGCACATCGCGATAAATGCGGAACACCGCTTTCTTCGGCTCGAAAGGCCCGAGGTCGGGGTCGAATTTCGCAACCTTGGCGCCAACCTGGCCGACCAGCTCGATGAACTCCTCGCGGATGATGTCGTAATGCGGCTTGTTGTGCAGGAACCAGGGACGGTTATTGTTCTCCGCCAGTTCGGCGAGAAATTGCAGCAGGGCAGGGATGTGCATGATCTGGGTTTCGGTTCAATCGCTGTTGCCGATCAACCGCCGATGAAACTCATTTCGACCTTGCGGTCTTTCGCAGTCTCGGCGGTGCGGATTTCGGAGTAATTGTCCTGGCGGTGCTGCCAGATGGCGGCGATGGCGTCGCGAATTTCTTCGTCAGCCCCGCCGGCGCGCAGCATGGTGCGCAGGTCATGGCCTTTTTGCGCGAACAGGCAGGTGTACAGGCCGCCGTCGGTGGACAGGCGTGCGCGCGTACAACTACCGCAGAAGGCCTGGGTGACGCTGGAAATCACGCCGATCTCGCCGCTGCCATCGGCATAGCGCCAGCGCTCGGCGACTTCGCCTGCGTAATTTGCGTCGGTGCCGACCAGGGGAAACACTTCATGAATGCGGCGCACGATTTCCGCGGACGGGATCACATCGTCCATGCGCCAGCCATTGGTCGCACCGACGTCCATGAATTCGATAAAGCGCGGAATATGGCCGCTGCCCTTGAAGTGCCGCGCCATGGCGACGATGTCCTGATCGTTGACGCCGCGCTTGACCACCATATTGATCTTCACCGGCGTGAGCCCGGCGGCGGCGGCGGCATCGATGGCTTCCAGCACCTTCGCCACCGGGAAATCGACGTCGTTCATGGCGCGGAAGGTGGCGTCGTTCAAGGAATCGAGACTGACGGTGACACGTCGCAGCCCCGCGGCCTTGAGCGCCCTTGCCTTGGCTTTCAGCGCCGAGCCATTGGTGGTCAGGGTGAGATCGATGCCGGGGATGTCGCTGAGCATTTCAATCAGGCGCTCGATGCCCTTGCGCAGCAGGGGCTCGCCGCCGGTCAAACGGATCTTCTCCACGCCGAGGCCCACGGCAATGCGCGCGATGCGGGTGATTTCCTCGAACGTCAGCAAATCGTCATGCGGCAGGAATTGATAGTCGGCGTCGAACACTTCTTTCGGCATGCAATAAGTGCAGCGGAAATTGCAGCGGTCGGTGACCGAGATGCGCAGATCGCGGATGCGCCGGCCGCGCATGTCCTGCGGGCTGGCGGCCGATGCGCCGGCGCGCAAGGCGGGAATGCGCAGGCTGCGCTCGTCCAGCAGGGGAATGATCTTTTGCGCGGGTTTGGGCGTCGAATTTTCCATGGGCCTCTCATTGTATTCAAATTCGCCTGCCTGCCCCGGGTGATCGTGTCGTGCCGCATCCGGCTGCGGCAGGGGCAGGTGTAACATAGACCGCATGGAGAAAATATCGTTTCGCGTGACCGTGGTGATGGAACGCTATCCGACCAATAATCGCTGGCGCAGCGAGCAATGGCGGGTCGTGGACGTATTGCCGGATGAAGGTGAATTCGCCGCCCCGACCGAGGTTGCGGTGCCGGCGAACGTTGTGCCCGGCACCCTGCGCATCGCCCATCCCGGTTACGAACTGGGCATTTTCCGCGACGAAGCCGAGGGCTATTACCTGAATGTGCAGGCGCCGGAGCCGGCGATCTTCGCCATCTGGCGTTTTAACGAAGACGAGACCGAGGCCATTCCGCATGCGGTAACGCTTTCGTACAATGAGGCGGCGCGGCGCATGGATGCGCAGGAGAAAGTCGACCGGGTGGCAATGCCGCCCGAGCTGCTGGAAACCCTCAGCGCCTGGGTGGCGGAAAATTACGAGCCGCCCAAAAAGAAACCGCGCATCCGCCCGGAATCGTTCAAGAGCAAGGAAGGCCGCTACAAAAGCGGGATGTAGACATGGCAGCTGAAGAGCGCAAATCGGGTGAATCCTTTTTGTCGCGCTGGTCGCGGCGCAAGGTGGAGGTCGCGCGCGGCGTCGATGCAGCCGTGCCCGTTTCTGAGCCTGGCGTCACAATATCGGACTCCAGCATTGGCGCGGCTTCCGGGGCAAAAATGCCTGAAGAAGCGCGTCCAGAGCGGACTTTGCCACCTGCCGCCGTGACGCCTCCGCTACCGCTCCCGCCGGTGGAATCGTTGGACGGTGAATCCGACTTCGCGCCCTTCATGCGCGCTGAGGTAGCCCCCGCGCTGCGCAACCAGGCCATGAAAAAGCTGTTCAGCGACCCTCATTACAATGTGATGGATCGGCTCGACATCTATATCGACGACTACGGCAAGCCGGATCCGATTCCGCCGGCCATGCTGCGCATGATGAACCAGTCGAAGGCGCTGGGGTTGTTCGAAGAGGAAGAGCGCGCCGAGGAAGCGGCGCGCAGGGCAGCCTCGGGCGAGGAGCCTGCCGCGGAAACGCCGGCGGCGGAAACGGAAGCAGCCGATGTCGCTGCCGATGTCGCCGCCGATACGCCGACCGCCAACATCCCGCAGGCATTCGGCGATGAAGTCGCGCCGGCTGCGGACAATGCGACGTTTCCGTTTGCCCCGATATCCTCCGACATAAAGTAAAAAAGTAAAAACGATAGCGGAGATTGGTAATAGCCGACGCGGGCCGGTCAAGCGCATGTGGCGCGCATATATGCTTATAATTACGCAAGTGCAAAGTTTGTCGCTGTGCTGCGGTTCGAAGCCTGTCAGTTGCTCGCAGTAGTCAATGCAGGGCGACGCCGGGTTGTCGAGGGAATACCGCTACCGATCCTACGGAGGATAGAGCCATCAATCGCGAAGAGCGCGCGCTGGATGTGGTTGTGGATGTTCGGGGTCCGCAAGCTGCGCCGGTATCGCAAGCTGCCAATGTCGTCGCAGATCAAGCTGTCAGTGCCATGCTGACCACGCTTGAGGTGAACGGTTTTTCCCGTCCGCCGGCCACTTCCGCAAGTGCATCGCCTGCCGGCAATTCCATTTTTGAAGCCAAGCTGGCGGCCCTGGTTGCGGCCAATGAAATGGCGCCATTCGAGCCGGTAGCCAGCGTGGCTTATCACTCGGCCGGCCGGTTGCTCATTATGGGCGGGGATGCGCGCGTGGCCTCGGCGGTCAAGGCGCTGGCCGGCAAGCTTTCCATCGCGGTGTTATGGACGGGGACCGGCACCGGCGCCCGGCCCGCGCCCGCCTTTGTCGATATTGAAGTCATCGCCGGCCAGTGCAATTCGCTGCGCGGTTACCTCGGCGCTTTTGAATTGCAGTGGCAGTCGCCCGGCCGCGCGCCGCAGCTGGCGGCCTTCGACCTGGTACTGGATCTCGAAACGGCGCCCGCCTTCAGCATGCACCAGCCGCCGCAAGGCTATTTCCATGCCGCCGAGGGGGATGCGCTGGACACGGCGCTGGCCGAGCTGCCGGAAATGATCGGCGAATTCGAAAAGCCGAAATTCTTTGCCTACAAGGAATCAATCTGCGCGCATAGCCGCAGCAAGAAAACCGGCTGCAATAACTGCATCGATATCTGTTCGACCAGGGCGATTTCCGCGGACGGCGACAAAGTCAAAGTCGACCCGCATCTATGCATGGGCTGCGGCGCCTGCGCCACGGTCTGCCCCTCGGGCGCCATGAGCTACCAGTACCCGCGCGTCGCCGACCGCGGCGCGCAACTGCGCGCCATGCTCAACGCCTACCGCGCCGCCGCCGCCGCCGCGGGTGCTGGTGCGGTCGCGATAGCGGCGCCGCTGATCCTGTTCCATAACGCCACCGACGGCCGTGAGGCGCTGCGCAAGCTGGCGCGCGAAGGCCGCGGCTTGCCGCCGCAGGTACTGCCGATCGAAACCTGGCATGTGGCGGCCATCGGCCTCGATTTGCTGCTGGGCGCCTTTGCCTATGGTGCGGCCGGCGTGGCGGTGCTGGCGGCCGGTTCCGAGGCCCCCGAATACACCGCCGCCCTCAAGCATGAAATGAGCATCGGCGATACGGTACTGAACGCGCTGGGTTTTGCCGGGCGGCATTTCTCCTGGATCGATGGCCGCGATACGGCGCTGGCCGAGCAGACGTTCTGGGCCTTGCCCGTGCTGGCGACGGTCACGAAGCCCGCCGTTTTCCATCTTTCCAACGACAAGCGCGGCACGCTCGAGTTTGTCATCGATCACCTGCTGCTCGAGGCCAAGGCGCCGCCGGCGGAAATCGCCCTGCCGGCGGGCAGCCTGTATGGCCGCGTCGATGTGGATGTCGCCAAATGCACCCTGTGCCTGGCCTGCGCCGGCGCCTGCCCGGAATCGGCCCTGATGGACGGCGCCGATTATCCGCGCCTGAAATTCCTCGAGCGCAATTGCGTGCAATGCGGCCTGTGCGAGCAAACCTGCCCGGAAAAAGCCATCACCCTGGTGCCGCGGCTGCTGTTGACCGATGCGCGCAAAAAAGAGGTGGTGCTCAACGAATCCGAGCCCTTCAACTGTATTTCCTGCGGCGCGGTGCTGGGTACGCGGCAAATGATCGACAGCATGCTGGGCAAGCTGGCGGGCCATTCCATGTTCGCCGGCCCGGAAAAATTGAAGCGCCTGCAAATGTGCGCCGATTGCCGCGTGGTCGACATGATGTCGAACAAGCATGAGTATTCCATTCTGACCGGGAAGGCGATCGAATGAACGCCACTGTTGAATCGGCGCAGCCCGTCAAATTCGACAATCCGCGCAGTATCAGCGCGGAGGACCAGGTGCGCGCGGATTTTTACGCCCTCCTGGCGAGCCTGTTTTACCGCGCCCCGGATGATCGTTTGCTACAGGCGATCGTGATCGCCAGCGAGCCCTCGGCAGAAGCCTCGGATGAATTGCTGCAGGCCTGGCGCGCGCTGGCGCAAGCCTCGGCAGTGGTTTCGCATGAGGTGCTTCACGATGAATACGAATCGGTGTTTGTCGGGGTAGGGCGAGCGCCGGTACTGCTGTACGGCTCCTACTATATGGCCGGTTTCATGATGGAAAAGCCGCTGGCGGCCCTGCGCGACGATCTGGCGGTGCTGGGCTTTACCCGCCATGCCGACAGCCATGAACCGGAAGATCATCTGGCGGCGCTGTGCGATGTGATGCGTGCCCTGATTATCGGTGACATTGCCGATGCGCCGGCCGACATCACCGTGCAAAAACGGTTTTTCGGCAAACATATCCAATCCTGGGCGGCAAAATGCTGCGAAGCTATCCAAGTTTGCGAGCATGCGAACTACTATCGCCGTGTGGCGGTTTTTGCCCGGGTTTTTTTTGAAATTGAAACAGAAGCTTTTGAAATTGAATAATATTCACCTTTCCGTCTCATCTGCATAACCGGAGGCTTTATGGACAACAACGCGGTGGACCTAACCATGAAAACCGATCAAGGCAGCGATAAATCGAAGAACACCCGCAGGAACTTTCTGCTGAGTGCCACGCTGGGCACGGCTGGCGCCGTGGCGGCGGCGGTGGCGGGCGGGGCCAAGCAAGCGCTGGATGTCGCAGCGCCGGTTGCGCTGGCTGAGACGGCCAAGAAGCCCAGGGGCTATCACGTCACTGCGCATGTCTCGCAGTATTACGACACCACGCGGATATAAGCCGAGATCACGGACCAGGAGGCGCTATGCTACTTACCAAGAAATCATCCACAGTCTCATCATCCCGGGACGCGCAACCGCTGCATGCCGCCGGTTTCGCCGCGACCCTCAATAAAACCATCGGCACCATCGATCGCCGCGCATTCCTGAAGCGTTCCGGCATGGTCGCGGGCGCCGGTGCATTTGCCTCATCGTTGCCGTTCTCGATGATGAAAAAAGCCGATGCCGCCGCCGCCGGCACCGAGGGCAAGCTGGAAGTGCGCCGCACCGTGTGCTCGCACTGTTCGGTCGGCTGCTCGAGCGATGCCATCGTGCAGAACGGTGTATGGGTGCGCCAGGAGCCGGTATTCGATTCGCCGATCAATATGGGCGCGCACTGCGCCAAGGGCGCCGCACTGCGCGAGCACGGCCACGGCGAACATCGCCTCAAGTATCCGATGAAGCTGGTCAACGGCAAATACAAGCGCATCACCTGGGACGAGGCCTATGCCGAAATCGGCGACAAGCTGATGAAGATCCGCAAGGACAGCGGCCCGGACGCGGTGTACTGGATCGGTTCGTCCAAGCACAGTAACGAGCAAGCGTATCTGCTGCGCAAATTCGTGTCCCTGTTCGGCTCCAACAACTGCGACCATCAGGCGCGTATCTGTCACTCCACCACGGTTGCCGGCGTCGCCAATACCTGGGGCTATGGGGCGATGACCAATTCGTACAACGATATGCAGAACACCAAGTGCGCGATGTACATCGGCTCGAATGCGGCCGAGGCGCACCCGGTGTCGATGCTGCATATGCTGCACGCCAAGGAAACCGGCGCCAAGATGATCGTGGTCGATCCGCGCTTCACGCGCACGGCGGCCAAGGCCGACCAGTACGTGCGCATCCGTTCCGGTTCGGATATCGCCTTCATCTACGGTCTGCTGTATCACATCTTCAACAACGGTTGGGAGGACAAGAAATATCTGCACGACCGCGTGTTCGGCATGGAAAAAATCCGCGACGAAGTGATGAAGAAATGGAACCCGAAGGCCGTCGAGGAAGTTTGCGGCGTGCCCGAGGCCGAGGTTTACAAGGTCGCCGAAACCATGGCGATGAACCGTCCCTCAACCGTGGTCTGGTGCATGGGTCAGACCCAGCACACCATCGGCAACGCCATGGTGCGCATGTCCTGCATCCTGCAGTTGGCGCTGGGCAACGTCGGCATCTCCGGCGGCGGCACCAATATTTTCCGCGGCCACGACAATGTGCAGGGCGCCACCGACGTCGGCCCGAACCCGGATTCGCTGCCCGGCTATTACGGCATCGTCGAGGGCGCCTGGAAGCACTGGGCCAAGGTCTGGAACATCGATTACGAATACCTGAAGGGCCGCTTCGCCTCCAAGGCAATGATGGAAAAACCGGGCATGACGGTATCGCGCTGGATCGATGGCGTGATGGAAAAGAACGAGCTCATCGACCAGGATTCCAACCTGAAAGCGGTCATCTACTGGGGCCATGCGCCGAACTCGCAGACGCGCGGCCTGGAAATGAAGCAGGCCATGGAAAAGGTCGATCTGATGGTGATCATCGATCCGTATCCGACCGCCTCCGCGGTGATGCCGGATCGCGCCGATGGCGTCTATCTGTTGCCGGCTGCCACCCAGTTCGAAACCTCGGGCAGCGTCACCGCCTCCAACCGTTCGCTGCAATGGCGCGAACGCGTCATCGAGCCTCTGTTCGAGGCGCGCACCGATCACGCCATCATGTATCAGTTCGCGCAGAAATTCGGCTTTGCCGACCAGCTGGTCGGCAAACGCGACGGCAAGCAGAACGTCGCCGTCGCTCAGACCAAATTCGGCGACGAACCGGTGATTGAAGACATCCTGCGCGAAATCAACAAGGGCACCTGGACCATCGGCTACACCGGCCAGTCGCCGGAGCGTCTCAAGGCGCATATGCGTCATATGGATGCCTTCGACGTCAAGACCCTGCGTTGTACCAAGGACGTGGTCGACAAGGAAACCGGCTACAACCTCAAGGGCGATTACTTCGGTTTGCCGTGGCCCTGCTACGGCACCCCGGAACTGAAGCACCCTGGTTCGCCCAATCTGTACGACACCACGCGTCATGTCATGGACGGCGGCGGCAACTTCCGCGCCAATTTCGGCGTGGAGCGCGATGGCATCTCGCTGCTGGCGGAAGACGGCTCGCATTCGTTGGGCGCGGACATTACCACCGGCTATCCCGAGTTTGACCATGTGCTGCTGAAAAAACTCGGCTGGTGGTCGGAACTGACCGAGACCGAGCAAAAAGCGGCGGAAGGCAAGAACTGGAAGACCGATCTGTCCGGCGGTATCCAGCGCGTGGTGATGCAGAACCATGGCTGCCATCCCTTCGGCAATGCCAAGGCGCGCGCCGTGGTCTGGAACTTCCCGGATCCGGTGCCTATCCACCGCGAGCCGCTTTACAGCCCGCGCCCGGACCTGGTCGCCAAGTATCCGAGCCATGACGACAAGAAGGCCTTCTGGCGCCTGCCTACCCTGTATAAATCCTTGCAGGAAAAGAACAAGGACATCAGCAAGGACTACCCGCTGATCCTCACCTCCGGCCGCCTGGTCGAGTACGAGGGTGGCGGCGACGAAACGCGCTCCAACCCCTGGCTGGCCGAATTGCAGCAGGAGAACTTCGTCGAGATCAATACCAAGGACGCCGAAGCGCGCGGCATCAAGAACAACCAGTATGTCTGGGTGACCACGCCGACCAAGGCGAAGATCAAGGTCAAGTCCCTGGTGACCGAACGCGTGGCCTCCGGCACGACCTTCATCCCGTTCCATTTCGCGGGCTGGTGGCAGGGCAAGGATCTGCTCGACAAGTATCCGGAAGGCGCCGCGCCGATCGTGCGGGGCGAGGCGGTCAACACCGCCACCACCTACGGCTACGACTCGGTGACCATGATGCAGGAAACCAAAACCACGCTTTGCCAAGTGCAAGCGGCTTGATTGCACAGATAAGGAGAACAGATCATGGCAAGAATGAAATTTATCTGTGATGCGGAGCGCTGCATCGAATGCAATGGCTGTACGACCGCCTGCAAGAACGAGAATGAGGTGCCTTGGGGCGTGAATCGCCGCCGTCTGGTGACGGTCAACGACGGCCATGTCGGCGAGCGCTCGATTTCCGTGGCCTGCATGCACTGCAACGACGCGCCCTGCATGGCGGTGTGTCCGGTGGATTGCTTCTACAAGACCGAGGAAGGAGTGGTCCTGCACGACAAAGACCTGTGCATCGGCTGCGGCTACTGTTTCTATGCCTGCCCGTTCGGTGCCCCGCAGTTCCCGCAGGCGGGCGCCTTCGGCCTGCGCGGCAAGATGGACAAATGCACCTTCTGCGCCGGCGGCCCGGAATCGAACAACTCCGAGGAGGAGTTCAAGAAATACGGCCGCAATCGCCTGGCGGAAGGCAAGTTGCCCGCCTGTGCCGAGATGTGCTCGACCAAGGCCCTGCTGGCGGGCGATGGCGAAGTCATCCAGTCGATTTACAAGCAGCGCGTCCAGCGCCGCGGCAAAGGTGAGGAAGTCTGGGGCTGGGCGATGGCTTATAACCGCAAGGATGCCAAACCGCAACAGGTGAAAGCATGAGCGCGCGCCACATTGCAGGGGCCCTGACGTGCGGGGCAGTCGCCCTCGGTCTTGCCGCGTGTGGCGAGATCGACCAGCAGGCCAAGACCGAAAAAATCTATGCCGGCAAGAAAGATACGCGCGCCTTCGAAAGCGAGAAATTCGGCAATGACCGGGCCAAGTGGGAGGCCGCCCTGGCGCAGCGCAATCGCACCCAGAACGAGTATCTCAGAACCGAACCCGCGCCCGACGCCACTCGATAGACTCACGGAGATTGAACCTATGAAATCCTTTACCTGGAAATGCCTGGGGGCACTGGTGGTGATTGCCGGGTTTGCCGCAGGCAATGCCGGCGCGCAGGCGCCTGCCGCGCCCGCGCCGAAAACCGAGGGCAAGCTGAGTCTGTCGCCCGCGGATGAGGCGGCCAAGCCTGCCGCAGCCGCGCCTGCGCTACCCGCCGGCAGCACCGCGGCGCCCGGCTGGAATGTGCCGCCGAAATGGGACACGGTGCAGGAATCGCCGCAGTATGCCTCGATTCCCGGCGTGGAAAGGAATGTGCTGCAGCAGCAGACCGGCGAGTGGTGGCGCACGGTGCGCAATGGTCCGGTGACCTTCTACGGCGGTATTGTGCTGCTGGTGGTGCCGATCTTCCTGCTCGCTTTCTTCGCCATCAAGGGGCCCTTCAAGCTGCATGGCGAGCCCACCGGCCGCCTGGTGGAGCGCTACAACAGTGCCGAGCGCATGACACACTGGACGACCGCCATTTCCTTCGTGTTGCTGGGACTGACCGGTCTCATCATCCTGTTCGGCAAGCATGTGCTGCTGCCGTGGATGGGGCCCGCGGCGTTTTCATGGATCACCATCATTGGCAAGAATATCCACAACTTCGTCGGCCCGCTGTTCATTTTCTCGCTGATCGCGATGTTCGTCCTCTACGTCAAGGATAACTTTTTCAATGCGCAGGACTTCGTGTGGCTGGCAAAATTCGGCGGACTGATGTCGGGCAATCATGTGCCCTCTGGTCGCTTCAACGGCGGCGAAAAGGTCTGGTTCTGGCTGGGCGTGGTGATACTCGGCAGCGTGGTCGCCATTTCCGGCGTGATCATGCTGTTCCCGAACTGGGAAACCGTGCGTGGCGTGATGGCTGAAGCCAATCTGTTCCACGCTGTGGTGGCGATGATTTTCGTCGCCAGTTCTTTCGGTCATATGTATATCGGCACCATTGGCGAGGAAGGCGCCTCGCAGGGCATGCTGACCGGTTACAGCGATGAAACCTGGGCCCGGGAGCATCATCCGCTATGGCTGGAGGAAGTCAAAGCCGGCAAGCGCCCCGAGAAAATGATGCCGGCCTCGGCACAAGCTGCCGCCGGCGACGATTAAGGAGAGCCAGATGACAATCGCAAAAATTATCATTGCCGCTACACTGGCTGCGTTCTCGCTGAATGCAATGGCCAAATTGCCACCGCCGCCGCCGGTGGATCCCAAGGTGGCCGAAGAAAAGGCTGCCAAGGACAAGGCGGCTGCAGAAAAGGGCAAGGCCGATCAGGCCAAGTACGAAGACCTGGCTGTGGCCAACTTCCGCGCCAATATGAAGAAGGCCGGCAAACCTGTTCCGAAGCCGACGCCGATTGTGGTCGCGGCGCCCGCCCCGGCAGCTGCGGTCAAGCCGGCGGTTGTCGTCGCACCCGACAAAAAGAAATAGCCTGCCGCAGCGCCGCCCTGCGCTACGGCTGCGTAAAAAACGCCCCATCAGCCTGCTTGATGGGGCGTTTCATTTTCCGCGTGAGTCGGCCCCGCAGGGACAGGGCGTTCAACGCATCATTTATTTGAACACGCCGCACACCATCCGTATGCCGCCGCCGCCCAGCGGCGCCGGATGGTCGGCATGATTGTCGCCGCCGACGTGAATCATCAGCGAGCGGCCTTTCAGATCGGCCATCTTGAGGCGTGGCGCCAGTACCGGGTTGCTGGCGGCGCCATTGGCGTCGACAAACAGGGCCGGCAGGTCCCCCAGATGTCCATCGCCCCAAGGCAGGCCGTGACGCTTGGTGCCGGCCGGATCCAGATGGCCGCCAGCCGCCAAGGCAGGTACCATTTTTCCATCGCTTTCCTTGGCTTCGCAGCTGGGGTTTTCATGCACGTGAAAGCCGTGCAGACCGGGCGGCAGGCCGTTCAGTGCGGGCGTAAACACCAGTCCATAGGGAGATTCCGAGACCACCACCTGGCCGACGGATTTGCCGATGCCCTTGGCGTCCACCAGGTTCATATCGGCGGTGATCTCCGCGTGCGCCAGCGCGCTCAAACTGAGGGCGCCGGCGGCACACAGGGCTTTGATTAGAGATTTCATCATCGTTTCCTCATAAAGTTCAAAGCAGCAGGGAAATACCTGCTGATTTCGATCTGGCGATTTTATTTTTCGGTTCGGTGCGGCGATCAGCCTGAACGTTTTTCGCTGCCATTGCCGTCGAGGATACAACAAATTCACAATGCAGCCATCGACAATGGCCGATTTGCACTGGTGCACGGCAATGTGCAAGCGCCTGCGAAACCGCCGATGCGCCGATGAATCATTGCGCGCGGGCAAGGTCCAACTGCTGGATGTTTTTTTCCTGCGAAAATATCGCCGTCGGCGCTTGCGTTTCAGCGCTGCAGCGCCCATCTAAGCCCGCAGTCAGTTGCCCAATTTTCCCTAACCACCCATGGAGTCATGATGACCGTTTTTGCCCAAGTTGCCCTGCCATATGCCAAAGATGCGCTGGCCCCACATATTTCTGCCGAAACCATCGATTTCCATTACGACAAGCATCACGCCACCTATGTGACCAATCTCAATAATCTCGCCAAAGGCACCGAATTCGAAAACCTGAGCCTCGAAGAAGTAGTGAAAAAAGCGCCCGCGGGACCGATCTTCAACAATGCGGCGCAGATCTGGAACCATGATTTTTACTTCCTCGGCTTCAAGCCTGTCGCGCAAGGAGGCGGCGGCAAGCCGGCAGGCACGCTGGCGGCTGCCATCGACAAGCAATTCGGCTCGTTCGAAGAGTTCCAGAAGCAATTCGACGCCAAGGCCGCCGGTACCTTCGGTTCGGGCTGGGCATGGCTGTGCAAGAAGGCCGACGGCTCCCTGTCGCTGGAAAGTACCAGCAATGCCGCAACGCCGCTGACGCAAGGCCTCAAGCCGCTGCTGACCTGCGATGTCTGGGAGCATGCCTATTACATCGATTATCGCAACAGCCGTCCGAACTACCTCAAGGGTTTCTGGGCCATCGTGAACTGGGACTTCGTTGCTGCCAATTTCACGAAATAAGGCATTGCGCAGGCAGCGATGGACCGGCCAATCCGCGTGAGCGGCTTGGCCGGTTTTACATGGCGCCGGCAGGTGAAAGTTTCGGACCTTGATGACGACTTATTTTCCATGCGGCCGCCCGTTGCGGCGCTTGATTACTTTACTCAAAGGAAAAATGAACATGAGCAGCCAAGTTGAAATTGCCACCCTGGGCGGTGGATGTTTCTGGTGTACCGAGGCGGTGTTCGACGAAGTCGTCGGGGTGAGCGATGTCGTTTCCGGCTATATGGGCGGGCAACGGCCGAACCCGACCTATGAGCAGATTTGCAATGGCGATACCGGCCATGCGGAAGTCGTGCGAGTGACGTTTGATCCCGCCGTGATTTCCTACGCCACGATTCTCGGCATCTTCTTTGCCACACATGATCCGACCACCCTGAACCGGCAGGGCAATGATCGCGGCACCCAGTATCGTTCGGCGATTTTCGTGCATTCGCCGGAGCAGCGCAGGATCGCCGAGGAACGGATCGCCAACCTGAACGTCGAGGGTACCTTCGATGCAAAATTGGTGACCGAGGTCAGCGATGCCGGCACGTTTTATCCAGCTGAGGATTATCACCAGGAATTCTTCAGGCGCAATCCGAACCAGGGCTATTGCATGGCGGTGGTGTCGCCCAAGGTGTCCAAATTTCGCAAACTGTTTGCAGACAAATTGAAGAAATGACCGTGTAGTGGTGCGGCCGCGCGCCGCGTCGCACAAATGCTAGACTGTTCGCGCTCGATTTTCCCCTGACAATCTGGAGGAGGTTCAATATGGGTGCAATTTTTCAGTCTTTGCAGAGAACGGTCATTGCCGGTTTTGTTCTGCTGCTGGTCATCATTGTGCTGGTCGGCGCGCTTACCGGCAGCTATGTGGCGGTCGGACAGCATGCCTGGTGGGCCTTTGTGGTCCGCTGGCTGCATGTCACATTCGGCGTGATGTGGATCGGATTGCTGTACTACTTCAATTTTGTGCAGATCCCTTCGATGCCCAAGATCCCCGATGAACAGAAGCCGGCCATCAGCAAGGTGATCGCGCCCGCCGCGCTGATGTGGTTCCGCCATGCCGCGCTGTGGACGGTCATCACCGGCGCCACGCTGGCCGCGATGAACGGCTACATCGCCCAGGCGCTGGGCTTGCAGCGACCGTTTACCGCGATCGGCATCGGCATGTGGCTGGCGTTGGTGATGGCATTCAATGTCTGGTTCATCATCTGGCCCAACCAGAAAAAAGCGCTGGGCATGGTCCAGGTGGAGCCGGAAGAGAAAGCGAAAGCGGCGCGACTGGCGATGCTGACCTCGCGCGCCAATACCATGTTGTCGATTCCCATGCTGTTTTGCATGGTGGCCCAGCAGAACGGCGGCCTGTAGGCCGGATTATTCACGATAAAAAAACGGGGCGACGCCCCGTTTTTTTATTGTCCGGTGGCCTGGTCAGTGGCTGCCGCCGAGCACATGAATCGGGTTGCCGGCGGCGAACGCCACGATCTGGTCGAATGCCGCGCCCAGGTACACCTCATAGGTGCCGCGTTCGGTATAGCCGATATGCGGCGTGCAAATCACATTGTCGCGGCCCAGCAGCGGATGATCGCGGGTGATGGGTTCATCATCGTACACGTCGACGGCGGCATAGCCGGGTCGGCCTGCATCCAGCGCCCTCACCAGCGCGCCGCTGGCGATCAGCCGCGAACGCGCGGTATTGATCAGATGGGCCGTCGGCTTCATCGCCAGCAAATCGTCTAGCGTGACGAAGTCGCGGGTGTCGGCGTTGAGGCGCAAATGCAGGGATACGAAATCCGATTGCGCAAAGAACGTGCGGCGGTCCTCGATGACGCGCAAACCATCGGCCCGGGCACGTTCCATCGTGCTCGGCCGATGTCCCAGCACGGCCACGCTCATGCCGAAAGCCTGGCCATAACGCGCGATGCGCTGGCCGATCTTGCCGTAGCCGACGATCCCCAGCAATTTGCCGGACACGCTTTCACCCAGCCGGCCCTGCCACAGCCCCTGCTGGGCGCGATTGGCTTCGGAAATGATGAAGCGCGTTGAGGCCAGCAGCAACGCCCAGGTGATTTCGGCGGCCGCATCCGGATTGGAAATGCCCGAGGCGCAGACGGTGATGCCGTACTCGGTGCAGGCCTCGATATCGATATGGGCGCCGCCATGCCCCGCCTGGCTGATGAGACGCAGCTTCGGCAGGCGCGCCACCAGCTCGCGCGTGATGGGGGTGCGCTCGCGAATCAGCACCAGCGCCTCCGCATCCTTGAATCGTTCCGCCAGCTCGTCGACGGTCTTGACGGTATCGCGATAGACCAGCACCTCGTGGCCGGTGAGTTTGACAAAAGACTTCAGGCTGCGTGCGGCATCCTGGTAGTCATCCGGAATGACGATTTTCATGGTGGGCGGATGATTGAATTGGAAACATTCTGACGAGTATGCCTTGGACAGGGACGCCGGAATCAGCGCACGGTAGTCACGCCGGCATGCTGAAACTGCGTGCGCAGTTCATCTTCGATCCTGTCGATCGATTTCGGCAGCTCGGCACCGGTCAGGAAACCTTCTTCGAGCTGATTGTCGGCCACGTATTTGTGCCAGGAGGCCGTGTTATGCAATTTGGAAAACAGTTCCTCCCAGTAGGCCACGACCTCCTTCGGTACACCGGGCGGCGCCACGACCGCCCGGATTTGCGGCGGCACCGTGACGTCGTAGCCGGCCTCCTTGAGCGTCGGCACGCCGGGATAGTTGGGCAATGGTCTTTCGGCAATCTGGGCCAGTACGCGCATCTTCCCGGCACGAATATGCTCCCCGGCCTCCTGCGGCTCGATGATCATCATGTCCACATGGCCCCCCAGCAGGGCGGCAACGCGCTCGCCGCCGCCCTGAAAGGACACGAACGCCCATTTCGTTCCGGTAAATTGCTGCAGCGCCTGGCGCATGATGCTGTCGCGCGACGTCAGCGAACCGCCGGATTGCTTGAGCTTGCCGGGATTGGCGCGCGCTGCTTCGATAAAGTCATGCATGGTCTTGAAGGGCGAGTCGGCGCGCACCGCGAATACGGCCGGCTCGAGCACCAGGCGCGCAATCGGCGTCAGGTCGCGCAGGGTGATCTTTGCTTCGCTGCTGGTGAGGGGCGTGGCAATCCATACGCTGGTGATCAGTCCAATCGTATTCGTATCGCCTTTTTTATCTGCCAGATAGGCGGCGGCGACTGCGGCATTGCCACCCGTTTTATTGACCACCTGCAGGCGCACGGGAAGCAGTTTTTCCTTTTCCAGCATCACGGCGATGCTGCGTGCCAGTACATCGCTGCCGCCGCCCGGACCGGTATGCACCACCAGATCGATCGGCTTGGTCGGTTTCCATTGCGCGTGCGCAAGGCCGCTGACGAGCGTCGCAATGACTATCAGGGTGACGATTCTTGCATGGCGCATCATTTCATTCCTCCTGTTGTTATTCATTTTCAAGCCTCCTGGTCGATGACCTGGACGCGCATTGAATTGAATTTCTTGAACAATGGCACCACCAGCAGCACGATGGCAAGTGTGAGCAGCACCGCCGGGATCGGGCGCTGCCACATGATTGCTATATCGCCCTGCGACATCATCAGGGACTGGCGCAGGGCTTTTTCCATGCCGTCGCCAAGCACCAGGCCCAATACCAGCGGCCCGGTCGGGAAGTGCAGCTTGCGCATCGCATATCCGACCAGACCGAACAGCGTCAGCAGGCCGAGATCGAACAGGCTGCCCGAAGCGGTATAGACGCCGATCATCGATACGCCCAGGATCAATGGATACATGGCATATCCCGGCAGCTTCAGCAGCTGCGCGAATACCGACACCAGGGGCAGGTTCAGGATCAGCAACATCACATTGCCGATATACATGCTCGCCACCAAGCCCCAGAACATGGCCGGACTTTCCTCGATGAACAGCGGGCCCGGCTTGAAACCCCATAGCACGAGTGCCGCCAGCAGAATCGCCGTCGTCCCGCTGCCGGGAATACCCAGGGTAAGCAGGGGCACCAGCGCGCCGCCGGTCTCGGCGTTGTTGGCGCCTTCCGGCGCGGCAACGCCTTCGATGACGCCGGTGCCGAATTTTTCCGGATGCCTGGACACGGCCTTCTCGACGCCATAGGAAAGGAACGAGGCGATGGTCGAGCCGGCGCCCGGCAGGACGCCGATCAGAAAGCCGAGCACCGAGCCGTTCACAAATGCAAACCGGCAGTCCTTCATATCCTGCCAGGTTGGCATCAGGTTGCGCAGACCCTTGGGCAAGGGCAGCATCTCCGCCGGCGCAGACGATTCCATATTCGCCATCACTTCCCCGACCGCGAACAGGCCGATGGCGACGACCACGAAATCGATGCCGCCCAGCAGGGAAGTCTGGCCGAAGGTAAAGCGCGAGGTCGCGCTGAACAGATCGGTGCCCATGCTGGCGATCCACAGGCCGACCAACATCGCCAGTATCGCCTTGGTCAGCGATTCGCCGGCAAGCAGGACCACCATCGCGAGGCCCAGCACCATCAAGGCAAAATATTCGGGCGAGCTGAATGCCAGCGACAGCTTGGCCAGCGGCGGCGCCACCAGCATCAAGGCGACCACGCCGAACGTACCGGCGATAAACGAGGCGATGGCGCTGATACCCAGGGCCGGCCCGGCGCGGCCCTTGCGCGCCATCTGGTAGCCGTCGAGGCAGGTGACCACCGAGGCGGATTCCCCCGGCACATTCAGAAGTATCGAGGTCGTCGAGCCGCCGTACTTGGCGCCGTAATAAATGCCGGCGAGCATGATCATGGCGCCGGTCGGCTCCATCTTGAAGGTCAGCGGCAGCAGCATGGCGATGGTTGCCGGCGGACCGAGGCCCGGCAGCACACCCACCACCGTTCCCAGCAGTACGCCGACAAAACACATGGCAAGGGCCGTGGGCGTCAAGGCCACGGCGAAACCCTGCATCAATCCATTGAGGACGTCCATAGGGCCCCTAAAAGAATATGCCGGAAGGAAGGGACAGGTCCAAACCCCATGAAAACAGCAGGTAAAAGCCCAGCGCACCGCCGATGGAAACGCTGAGGGCAATCCGCTGTGGCTGGCGGAACATGATGGCGATCATGAACCAGCCCAACAGGGAGAAGGCGATGAAAAACCCCAGCACCTTGAGCAGGGCCACGCACATCACCAGCGCCGCCCAACAGCTCAGGGCACGGCGCAATTCACTCCGGTTGACGCGACGATTCCTGGCGGCCGGGTCGTGTTTCAGCACGGCACCAGCTACCAACAGCAGCGAAAAAAACACCATGGCAATGCCGTACCAGCGTGGAAAAAAACCGGCGCCGGGACCGTCGTCGCCAAGGTAGACCCAGCCCAGGGACTCCTTGACGATATAGGCACCGAGCGCGGCGAGCGCCAGGCCGGCCCAGAAGTCTCCCTTGCGAAAAGCATCGATCATTTTTTCTCCTCATCGCGACCTCTTGTGTCGCGTTATTGATTTATCCGGCGCCTTTTATGGAAAGGCGTCCGCCATGGTTGCGTTGCCGTGACTCCCGTCGGTTTGTTCGGACCTGCGCTGCAGTCTAAGCGGTTTTCCGCTT
>WNFM01010312.1_pt5 | contig 20525 bp, 21 predicted proteins | sample 5400271 | NCBI WGS metagenome assembly WNFM01 (sample SAMN13153352, study PRJNA577476) | soil metagenome | isolation source: 60 cm saprolite on Douglas fir-dominated hillslope | place: USA:California | collected 2013-09-17
ACAACACCGGCAATCCCGCAACGGTCACCGCCGAGGAGAACTGGTGGGCTACCAACACGCCGAACACGGCCGGAGTCGCGGCCAATGTCATGCTAACCACCTGGGTCGTGCTTGGCATGAGTGCCAGCCCGACTTTCGTGGCTCGCAACGGCTCAACGACCCTGACCGCCGACCTCGCGCACGACAACCTCGGAGCGTCACCGTTCCTGGTGGGGAACGCTATGCGCGGCTTCGGGACCAGCTGGTCGTTCACGGGCGGGAACATGAGTCCAACGCCCGTTTTCCTTGACGCGAATCACCTGGCCACCGGGACCTACAACGCCGGCGGCGTCTCCGGCACCGGCACGGCGTCGGTCACGGTCGACGGCTTCACCAAGTCGCTGAACATCCCGATCCTCTTCCCGGCAACCATCGGCAAGGGTTTCGGTACGCTTTCGATCCCGATGGGTGGGGTCACCACGCTCAGCTTCACCCTCGCCGATCCGAACACCCAGACCTCCTTGAGCGGCGTCGGTTTCACCGACAGCCTTCCCGCCGGCCTGGCGGTTGCCAGCCCCAACGGTCTGTCCGGCGCCTGCGGCGGAGGGACGATCACGGCGGTCGCCGGCTCGGGCAGCATCAGCCTGAGCGGTGCGACCCTCGCGGCCGCCCCGGCGGCGGGCTGCACCTTCTCCGTCAACGTGACCGGGACAACAGCTGGGGCGAAGTTCAACAGCACCGGCGCCGTCACCTCGATCGAGGCCGGAACCGGTGGGGTCGCCTCCGCGAGCATCGTCGTCCTCGCCCCGCCCTCGATCGCCAAGGCCTTCAGCCCCACCTCGATCCCGCTCAACACGACGAGCTCCCTGACCTTCACCATCAGCAATCCCAATGCGGTGGCGCTGACCGGGGTTGGCTTCAGCGATACCCTGCCCGCCGGGCTCACCGTGGCCAACGCCAGCGCGGCGGTTTGCGGTGGCACCCTCACCACGACCAGCCCGACCGGGATCAGCCTCAGCGGCGCGACCATCGCCGGTTTCGGCAGCTGCACCTTCTCAGCAACCGTCACCGGCGCGGCCGCCGGCAGCTACACCAACACGACCGGCAGCGTCATCTCGGCCAACGGCGGGACCGGGAACAGCGCCAGCGCGGACCTCGTGGTCGTCGCTCCGCCGACGATCACGAAGTCCTTCGGGGCCGCGTCGGTGTTCGTCGGCGGCAGCACGTCGCTCACCTTCTCGATCGACAACCCGAACCCATCGATCGCCCTGAGCGGCATCGGCTTCACCGACTTCCTGCCCGCCGGCCTGGTCGTCGCGTCGCCCATGCATCGGCAACGGGACGGTGACCGCCGTCGCCGGGAGTGGCAGCATCAGCCTCAGCAGCGCCAGCCTGGCAGCCACCGCCAACTGCACCTTCTCGGTCAGCGTCACCGGCACCACGGCGGGCGTGAAGAACAACTCGACCACGGTCAGCTCGACCGAGGGCGGAAACGGCAATACCACCGACGCATCGGTCACCGTGATCCTGATTCCGCCCGCAATCGCCAAGGCCTTCAACCCGACATCGATCGCACTCAACGCGACGACCTCGCTCACCTTCACCATCAGCAACCCCAACGCTGTCGCGCTGACGGGGGTCGCCTTCAGCGACACCCTGCCTGCCGGCCTCACTGTCGCCAATGCCAGCGCGACAGTCTGCGGCGGCACCCTCACCACGAGTAGCCCAACTGGGATCAGCCTCAGCGGAGCCACCATCGCCGCCAACGGCAGCTGCGTCTTCTCGGTGACGGTCACCGGCGCCGCGGGTGGCAGCTACACCAACACCACCGGCAGCGTCACCTCGAGCAACGCCGGAACCGGCAACACGGCGAGCGCCAACCTAGTGGTTGCCAGCCCGCCGACCATCACCAAGTCCTTCGGCGCCGCGACGATCCCGCTGAGCGGAACCACCTCGCTCACGTTCTCGATCGACAACCCGAACACGTCGGTCGCACTGACCGGCGTCGGCTTCACCGACTCCCTGCCCGCCGGCGTGGTCGTCGCGTCGCCGAACGGCGTCGGCGGTCCTTGTCTTGGCAACGGGACCATCGCCGCCGTCGCCGGGAGCGGCAGCGTCAGCCTCGCCGGCGCCGGCCTGGCCGCCACCGCCAACTGCACCTTCTCGCTCAACGTCACCGGCGCCACGGCGGGCGTGAAGAACAACTCGACCACGGTCAGCTCGACCGAGGGCGGAACCGGTAATACGAGCAACGCCTCGATCACCGTCGTGGCGCCGCCGACCCTCGCCAAGTTCTTCGGGGCCGCGTCCTTCACCGTCAGCAACCCCAACGCGGGCACGACGCTCACCGGGGTCGGCTTCAGCGACTCGCTGCCCGCCGGCCTCGTGGTCGCCACCCCGAACGGGCTTGCCGGCAGCTGCGGCGGCGGCACCATCACGGCGGCGTCGGGCGCCAGCAGCCTCGCCCTGCTGGGCGCCACCCTGGCCGGCGGCGCGAGCTGCACCTTCTCCGTCAACGTGACCGGCACCGCCGGCGGCGACCAGGTCAACACCACCGGCAACATCGGCTCCACCCAGGGCGGCACCGGTGGCACCGCGACGGCGACGGTCAACGTGGTTGCTCCGCCCAGCATCGCGAAGACCTTCGGCTCCGCCAACATCCGGATCAACGGAACGACCGCGCTGACCTTCACCATCAACAACCCGGCCGCGAACACGGTGAGCCTCACCGGCGTCGGGTTCACCGACACGCTCCCGTCCGGCCTCGTGATATCGACCCCGAGCAACCTGGTCGGCTCCTGCGGCGGCGGGATTATCACCGCGCTGCCCGGTGCGACGACCATCAGCCTCGCCGGAGCGACCATCCCGGCCAACTCGAGCTGCTCCTTCTCGGTGAACGTCACCGGGACCGCCAGCGCCAACTACACGAACACCAGCGGCGCGGTGACCTCCACCAACGGCGGCACCGGGAACGCCGCTTCGGCCAGCACCCAGGTCGCCAACCCGCCAACGATCACGGTGACCTTCAACCCGCTCACGATCACCCTCAATGGCAAGGTGACCTTCACGATCGTCATCACCAACCCGGCGGGCAACGCCGTCCCGCTGACCGGGATCGGCTTCAACGATCCCCCGCCCGGGCTGCAGGTCGACCTGCCCAACAACCTGTCCAACTCCTGCGGCGGCACTGCTTCGGCGGTCTCCGGCCAGTCGCATATCAGCCTCAGCGGAGGCACGGTCGCGGTCGGCTCGAGCTGCACCTTCTCAGTCACCCTGGTGGGCGTGGCGGCGGGGACGCAGTCCGATACCGTCACCGTCTTCTCCGACCAGGGCCTGAGCGGCGCGGTCAGCGCGAGCGTCGCGGTCGCGGCAGCGACGCCGGACAGCAGCGCACCGACCCGTTCGCAGCCGATCGGGCTCCTGGTCGGGCTCGGCGTGCTGGTCCTCCTCATCCTGTTCGGCGGGATCGCCATGATCGCCCGCCGGCGCAGCGAAGGTTCGATCCGCTGAGACCCGGCGGGCGCCAGGCGGGCGTCCGGGTCATCGCGCTCCTCGTCGCCGGCGCGGTCGCCGCGACGATCGCTCACTACGAGCTGACGCCGACCCCGGTGCTCGGCCACGCCGATCCCCACGCCTCGGGCGCCGCCAAGTTGGTCCAGGGCGCGCTCTCGAGCGGTGACGGACTGATCGCCGCCCTACCCGGCGCGACCGGCGCCCCGGTGGAAGTGGCGCCGCCGGCGGAGGTCAAGAAGGTGGTTCCCCGGAGCGGGCTCTGGATCGAGAGCGCCTCCCTCTCGATCGCGCTGCCGGTCGAACGGGGCGACGGCTCCGACAACATCCCCCAGTGGACCGCCCTCGTCTACCCGGGCACTGCCTGGCCCGGTCAGCCGGGCAACAGCTACGTCTACGCGCACGGCTACTGGGAGATGTTCGGCCCCCTCCTCTACGCCCAGCGCGGCGATGCCATCTCCCTCCACAACTACGACACCGGCGGGATCCGAGTGCTGCACGTGCGCAGGGTCGTCGGGCGGGTCGCCTACCACGACTCGTCCTGGCTCTTCCTCAAAACGGCGCTGCCGACCGTCACCCTGCAGACCTGCGTCGACTACAACCCGAAGGGCGACCGCTACATCGTCCAGCTGACTTAGCCGGTCCCACCTGCCGCGGCGGTGCCGCATGATGGGTCGCCATGGCCAGCCAGCCTGCGCTCGAAGCCCGCGGCCTCGTCAAGTCTTTCGGCCCGATCACGGCGGTCGCCGGCATCGACCTTGCTGCCGGACCCGGGGAGGTGTTCGGGCTGCTGGGGCCCAACGGCGCCGGCAAGTCGAGCACGCTGCGGATGCTCTGCGGGCTCCTCGTCCCCACCCAGGGCTGGGTGCGGGTCGCCGGCCACGACGTGTGGACCGAGGCCAAAGAAGCCAAGGCGCGCCTCGGCTACCTGGACGAGGAGCCGATCGTCTACCCACACCTGACAGGGCGGGAGTTCCTCCACCTCGTCGCCGACCTCTACGGTGTCGAGCGCGGGCCGGACCGTGACACGCAGCTGAGGCGGCTGTTCGACCTCTTCGAGTTCGCCGACAAGGCCGACGAGCTGATCAGCTCCTACAGCCATGGCACCCGGCAGAAGGTCGGCCTTGCCTCGGTCCTGGTCCACGAACCGGAGGTGATGCTGCTCGATGAGCCCACGAATGGGCTTGACCCGCGGGCCGCCCGCCGGGTCAAGGACCTCCTCCAGGAGCTCGCCGCCCGCGGCCGCACGGTGATCCTCTCGACCCACATCCTGGAGATCGCACAGGCCCTTTGCGACCGGGTGGCGATCATGAACCGCGGCCGGGTGGTGGCGGTGGGGACGCTGGCGGAGCTGCGTTCGGGCGCCGGCAGCAGCGAGGCGAGCCTGGAGGAGCTCTTCCTTCAGCTGACCGGCGGCCTCGAGAACAAGGCCGTGATCGACCAGCTGACGCAGGGCTAGGCTGAAGTTCCCAGACACTTCCGCTATCGAGCTGGGAAGCAAACTACGCGAGGAGGCTGTTGGACGCGACGCTGCCCGCCGGGGATGCGACACCCTGGTGTCGGCTCCGACCGGGTGATTCGCCGGCGGATCGCAGCTTGGCAGGTCACTCGACATTGCGTTCGACACCAGGGCGTCGCCCGTCCCTCCTCCTCAATGGATTACCCTCCGACGCGCCCCGCCCGACGCTGGAAGCTCAGGTAGGCGGAGCCGAAAGTGTCGACGACCCGGCTGATCCTGGGTGCCGAGTGGCGCAACCTCCGGCACTGGCTTCTGGACACCAGGCAGGGCCGCTCGGCCAGCTTCGGGACGGCGGTCGCCGTGGTCCTCCTCGGACCCTTCCTCCTGGGCGGGGGCTCCCTCGCCGGGTTCGCCTTCGCCAGGCTCGGCATCGACCCGGCGGGGATCTTCGCGGGTGGGTTCTCGGCGGTGGCCCTAATGATGTTCGCCTTCGGGCTGCCCGGGATCATCTCCGCCTTCTTCGCCGACCGCCCGCTGCTGCTCTACGCGGCGGCTCCGATCAGCTCGCTCCAGCTTTACGTGGCGCGGCTGGTGCAGGCCACCCTCCCCGCCGGGCTGGTCGGGGTCGTGCTGCTGGCGGTGGTTTTCGGCTATGGCGTCGCCGCTCACCTAAGCCCGGCCTTCGGGCTCCTCGCGATCGTGCTCGTAGTCGCCCTGGCGCTCACCGTCGTCTCGCTGTCCGTCTGCCTGATGTGCCTGGTCCTCCGGGTCGTGCCGGCGACCCGGGCGCGGGACGTCGCCGGCGTCGTCCTCGCCCTGATCGGCTCCTCCTTCTACCTGGTCCAGTTCGTCCTCCGGGGACCGCTCCAGGTCGCCAAGCAGGATCCCCATCAGCTCCTCCGGCAGGTCACCGCGCTGGGCGATCGGCTGGCCTGGCTCCCGACCTCATGGCCGGCCGAGGCGCTCTCGGCGTGGGCTGTCAATTCCCCTCTCCGGGCTGTCGGCTGGACCGCGCTCAGCCTCGCGTTGGGCGCGCTCACGGTGGCGGCGGGTTGGTTCCTCTACCAGCAGACCCTCGTCCTCGGCCTGGGCGTCTTCGGGGAGCCGCCGCCGCTCCCGTCCCCAGCCGGCGGCCGCCCGGCGGCCGGGAACCGCCAACCCGGTAACGGCGATCGCGGCCAAGGACTTGATGGCGCTGCGGCGGGACTTCAGGCGCTTGGCGGGGACCCTGCCGGCCCTGGCGATGGCGGTCGTCTGGACGTTCGTGAATGCCAACCATGTGCCGGCCGGCTTCTGGGGAGTGGCCCTCCCGGTCAGCTTCGTCCCCGGCGTCGTGAGCCTGGCGCTCGCGCTCCCCGCCGTCGCCGGCGAGGGCCGGGGCATGCAGCTCCTGGTCCTGGCCGGGCTGCCGATGCGCACCTTCCTGCTGGCGAAGCTCCTTTCCGTGCTGCCGGTCATCCTGCCCCTGACGCTGGCCACGGCGACGGTGCTCCTGGTCGTCAACCACCTCGGTCCGGCGGAGTCGGTCCAGGTCATCCTGCTCGCGGCCTGGTTCGGCTGCGGCATGCCGGCGATCACCGTCGCCGCGGGCGCCCTGGGTCCCAACTTCGCGGCCCCCGACCCGCGCCGGGGCGTCAACCCCGGCTGGGTGATGGGAGGGATCGCGATGGTGGCGGTCTTCGGGGTGCTCAGCTTCGGGGGTCTGCTCGCGCTCCAGCTCGCGGCGGGCGGTGAGCTGCCCCTGCTCCTGGTTCCCTTCGGGGTTCTCCTCTTGGCTGGCTCCGCCGCCATCGTCGGCGGCATGCTGGTCACCGCCCTGCGATACCTGGAGAGGTGGCGGCCGGGAGAGTGACCCAGCTTTAGCGGGACCCTCCGGAGACGGCGTGGGCGGTCGCCGTCGCGGGGGCCTGGGTGACCGTTGTCGCAGCCGCCGGCGAGGTGCTGCTGGTGGCCTCGGTCGCGCTTGCCGGGGCGGAGGCTGCACTCGCGCTGTTTGAGGTGGCGGCTGCGCTGGTGCCGGGGATGGTCAGGGCGCCGATCGCCGCGAAGAGGGCCGTGGCGGCGCTCGCGGCCGCGGCCGAGCCCACCGTCAGGCGGCGCCGAAGCCGGAGCCCGGCGTCGCGGCTCCCTGGTGTCGGTGTCGCATCGGTTGATTTCATGGGTCTCAGGATGACCAGAGTTTCTTTGCGAAGGCTTCGAATCTGCTGTGAACCTTCAGCGAGCGCGTTCGAAGCGCGCGACGGCCGCCGCGATAGAGGCGATCAGGGCCGTCCCGCCGTTCCGGATACCGGTCCGCGACTACCTGGAAAGGCCTGCCGCCGCGAGCGCTTCGCTGCCGCTCAGCCGGCGCCGCCTCACCAGGACCCGGGCCAGCTTCTCGATCGCGGCCCAGTTGGCGGGGTCGTCGACCAGCCGCGCCGCGGCGGAGCCGAACTCGCGCAGCCGATCCCCGACCTCGGCTGCCGGCACGAGTAGCAGCAGCCAGTCCTGGACCACGCTGTCGAGGTCGAAGCCGGCCTCCGACCACTTGTCGAAGCCCGCCCGGCGTGCCTCCGCGACGGTGCCCGCCAGGAAGGTCGTCGCAACCGCTTCGGCGAATGCCCGGCTGCGCTCGTCGAGCGGCACCTCCCTCCGTAACCAGCGAGGCGGCTTGAAGTTGGTGTGGCCGTGGCCGCCCTCGCCGTCCCCCAGGGTGTCGACATCGACCAGCTCCAGGCCGAGCCAGTGCCCCACCACGGCGTGGCCCGCTTCGTGGTAGGCGACCTCCTCTGGAGTCGATCGCCGGCGGCGAGGCGGCCGGACGACCTCGACGTTCATTCGAAGCTCAAGTCTGACGGGCGGACCTCGCTGGTACGATCTCTTGGGTCATGCCCCAGTCGCTCGCCCAGAAGATCTGGGACCGCCACGTGATCGACAGCGCGCCGGGCGAGCCAGACCTGCTCTTCGTCGACCTGCACCTGGTCCACGAGGTCACCTCGCCCCAGCCCTTCGCCAGCCTGCAGCTGGCCGGCCGCAGGGTGCACCGGCCCGACCTCACCATCGCCACCACCGACCACAACACACCGACCGGTCCCGAGGTCGCCGACGAGATGTCCCGCAAGCAGCTGGAGGCGCTCGAGGCCAACTGCGCGCGAGAAGGGATCCGCCTCTACAAGCTGGGCAGCCGGCACCAGGGGATCGTCCACGTGATCGGGCCCGAGCTGGGCCTCACCCAGCCGGGGATGACGATCGTCTGCGGCGACTCCCATACCTCCACCCACGGCGCCTTCGGGGCAATCGCCTTCGGCATCGGCACCTCGGAGGTCGAGCACGTGCTCGCCACCCAGTGCCTGCCCCAACGCCGGCTCTCCGACGTCTTCGTCAACATCGAGGGCAGGCTGCCGGTCGGCGTGACGGCCAAGGACATCGTGATGGGGCTGATCGCCCAGGAAGGCGTCTCGGGCGGCCAGGGTCACGCCGTCGAGTACCGTGGCTCCACCATCCGCGACCTCTCGATGGAAGGCCGGATGACGATCTGCAACATGACAATCGAGTGGGGCGCCCGGGTCGGCATGGTGGCGCCCGACGACACCACCTTCGCCTACCTCCAGCCCCGCCGGCACGCTCCCAAGGGCAAGCAGTGGGAAGAGGCGCTCGACTACTGGCGGACGCTCCAGAGCGATCCCGACGCCGAATGCGAACGCGAGATCCATGTCGACGCCACCCGCCTCGAGCCCTTCGTCACCTGGGGCACCAACCCCGGGCAGGCGGTCCCCATCACCGGGCGGGTCCCCGAGGCGCGCGACGAGACCGCCGAACGGGCGCTTCGCTACATGGACCTGAAGGCCGGGACGGCGATGCAGGACATCGCGATCGACCGGGTCTTCATCGGCTCCTGCACCAACTCCCGGATCGAGGACCTCCGGCTCGCGGCCGATGTGGTCCGCGGTCGCAACGTCCATCCCCGGGTCCGGGCGATGGTGGTGCCCGGGTCGGCCACCGTCAAGCTGGTCGCCGAATCGGAGGGCCTCGACAAGGTTTTCGAGGACGCCGGCTTCGAGTGGCGGGATGCGGGCTGCTCGATGTGTCTCGGGATGAACCCCGACATCCTCGCCCCGGGCGAGCGCTGCGGGCCGCACCCACCTGGTCAGCCCGCCGATGGCCGCAGCGGCCGCCATCGCCGGCCACTTGACCGACGTTCGGGAGCTGGCAGGCTCGCGAGCCGTCCTGTGAAGCCGGTCAGCACGGTCAGGGGCCGCCTCGCGCCGCTCCCGATGGCGGACGTCGACACCGACCAGATCATCCCGAAGCAGTTCCTGAAGAGCATCGAGAGGACCGGCTTCGGCGAGTTCCTCTTCTACGACTGGCGCAAGCGAGGGGACTTCGTGCTCGACCGGCCCGAGCATCGAGGCGCTCGGATCCTGGTCACCGGGCCGAACTTCGGCTGCGGCTCCTCACGCGAGCACGCGCCCTGGGCGATCCAGGAGGCGGGCTACGAGGTGATCGTCGCGCCGTCCTTCGCGGACATCTTCCGAGCCAACTGCGGCAACATCGGCGTCCTGGCCGTGACCCTCCCCGAGGCGCAGGTGCGCGAGCTCCTCGACCACGCCCTCGAGGCGCCTGAGACGGAGGCCGTCGTCGACCTCGCGAAGCAGTCGATCACCGCCGGCTCGCTGAGCTTCCACTTCGAGATCGAGCCCTTCCTGAAGGAACGGCTGCGCGGCGGCCTGGACGAGATCGGCCTCTCCCTCCGGAAGCTGGACAAGGTGACCGCCTACGAGGCCGGCCGGCCGGCCTGGATGCCGACGGTCAGTTAGTCACTCGCCTCCGTGGACGACCACGGGACCCTCAATGGTCTCGACGAGGTCGAGGTGGACGTCGCCCAGCCAGGTGTCGACCCACTCCCTGCTCAGGCGCGTCGCCTCTTTGGCAGTGTCCTTGTCGGCCGAGATGGTGACCGAGCTGATCTTCCCGTCTCCCGAGTCAACCACGTAATAGGCCTCGAAGCCCGGGAGGAGGCGCAGCTTCTCCAGATACTGCTCGTCGACCTTGCGGATGACCTCTTCGACCTTGCTGGGCTGCATCGCGTAGCGACGGATGACCATGTGCATCGTGGCGGAGACCTCCTCGAATCAAGTTCAGTGCTGAGCGAATCGTGACAGTAAGCGTCAGCCTAGAAGCACCCGGTCGATCGCTGCCAGCTCATCGAAGCTGAAATCGAGGTTGGCGATCGCGCCCAGGTTCTGCTCCAGCTGCTCGACGCTGCTCGCGCCGACCGCGCGGCCGTGACGCGGTCGTCACGGAGGGTCCAGGCCAGCGCCATCGATAGTAGAAGCCGTGACTGTAGGGAAAAGAGGCATTCGAGCCTCGCCGACACCCTCTAATCCCGACACTCGAGGACATGCAAGGCCCTCAAAGGGGTAGATCTGGGAAAGCGCCCATTCAACGCCAAGAATCGCCGTCCGATCATCTGTAACAGGCGCATTCGAGGGCGAGCGCGGGTTATCCACGACGGAGAGGGGCGCATTCGAGGGTGAGTGCGGGTCATCGACATCAAAGCGACGCCGTCCGACACCAAGACCCCGCAAGTCCTCCCCTTCATAGGCATCTCACAAGACACCGGCCCGACACCCCGCCTCGCGGCACGACGCAAGACAGCGCCTAGCGCCGCATCCTCGACTCAACCCCATCCAGCACCACGTAGAGCGCCGCAGCAGAAGAGGTCCGCACCGGCGCAGCGCGCCGGTCGGGGATCGACGCGTCCTCCTCCAGGCGCACCTTTGATGGGGAGGGGCCGGGAGGGTGACTTTGAAGTTAAGCCGAGCTGGCTGCTCTGGCAGCCACCGCGTCGCCCATCCGGTCGAGGATCGACCGCATGCTGCGGCTGAAGTGGCCGCCCGGGTCGCTCTGGACCTGCAGCTTGCCCTCCAGCCCGGCCATCTCGGGGCCGGCCCCGAAGTAGCGGAATTCGGCCGCCAGCGGCTGGCCGAGCACTTCCTCCACGACCTGCCGGCCCAGCAGCGAGTCCGGCGAGCGGTGGTTGAGGACGGTGTGGACCCGGCCGGCCGGGATGTCGAGGACCCGCGTCGCCAGGTCGATCATCTGCCGGGTGTCGTGCATCGAGGCCAGCTCCGGCGTCGCGATCAGGACGAGGTGGTCAGCCATCTCGAGGGTGGCCAGGACGCAGTCGTCGAGGGCCACACCGAGGTCGAAGACGATGTACCGGAACTGGGGCGCGAGCACCTTCATGGCGCGGAGGAGGAGCGCCGGCGTGACCAGCTCGGCCTCCTCCGGTCGGAGCGTGGCGGGGAGCGCCATGAACCCGGCTGGGTGGGGGAGCACCGCGCTCCAGGCCAGCGCGCTGAAGCTGGCATCGGGCGCCTTGGCGATCCGGGCAAGGCAGGTCGAGGGGGACAGGTTGCCGAGCAGCGCGATGTGGTTATAGGGCAGCGCCAGGTCGACCACCAGGACCTCGCCCGGGTGGCGGCGGCCCAGCTCGGCGCCCAGGTTGAGGGCAAGCGTGGTCCGGCCCGAGCCTCCCTTGGTGGAGTAGACGGCGACCTGGATCGCGTCCGAGCCGGTGGCCGCCTTGTGAGGTCGGTTGAGGAGCGCCCGGAGGTGGCTGTCGCGCTGCCCGGCGGCCACTCGCAGCGCTTCGCGGAAGGCGGAGCCCGGCGGTGCGGCGCGGGTGACCATCTCGCCCTCCAGGACGAGCAGCTTGACCGCGGTCAGCGCCCGCAGGCGGACCGGCACCGGGTCGTCCGCGAAGAGCGAGTCGACGCCCATGAAGTCGCCCGGCCCGAGCGTCAGCAGCGAGATGGACTCGCCCTCCCTCTCGGCGCGCACCTCGATGGTGCCTCGTGGATGATCCGCAAGGCGGCGGGGGAGGTCGGCCCCGCCAATTCCTCGCCGGCGCGGGCCGCCTGCTCGCTCATGTAGCGGGCGATCCGGCGCAGCACGCGATCGGGCAGGGAGAGGAAGAGCGAGACCGGCTCCAGCAGCTCGACCCGGCGGGCGAGGTCCTCGCCCACTTCGGCCGGCTCGGCGGCATCCGGGGGATGTCGCTTTGCCGGGGGTCGGCGTGGTCGCCGCAGCGGCCGGACCGCCGGCTCCGCTACCGCCGTCTCCCGTGCCGCTGCCGCCCCTCCCGGTGCCGTTGCCGCCAACCCCGCTGCCGCCCGCAGTGGCCGGAACCGCGCCGGCAGCCGAGCCGCGTCCGTGGGTGCCCAGGCCGGTCTGAGGCAGGCGGCCGGCTGGCGCGGGGAGCTCGCCCAGGTACATGTCGAGCCGCGCGCGGCGAAGCAGGGCCTCGGGCGTCCGGCCGTCATCGGGGAAGACGGCGACGCCCATGCTGATCTTGACCTGGAAGCCCGCGTCGCCGAGGTGGAACTCGGGCTCCAGCGCCGCCAGCAGGCGATGGCCGACCCCGGTGGCGAGCTCGGCCTCATCGACCTTGCCCAGGATCACGGCGATCTCATTGCCACCGGTGCGCGCGACGGCGTCCGACGGGCGGACCCGGTCCTCGAGGCGTTTGGCCATGTGGGACAGCAGCTTCTGAGCGGCGCCGGGTCCCTGCCGCTCGTCGATCGCAGCGAAACGGTCGATCTCGATGACGAGGAGGGCAAGCTTGCGGCCAGCGCGCCGCGCGAGGGCGATGGAATGGGCGAGCCGGGTGGCAAGCAGAGCCGCGTTGGCGAGGCCGGTGGCCGGGTCGCGAAGCTTCTGGCGCTCCAACGCAGCCTCCTTCGCTTTGAGCGCGGTGAGGTCTTCGACAGTCAGGATCAGCGAGTCGGGGGCGTCGTCGGCGCGGCGGGCGAGTGAGATCGTCGCCTTGCCCCAGACGAAGGCTTCGCCGGACTTGAAGCGCAGCTCGGCCAGGACGGACCCCGCCGTGAGGCTGGAGATCTTGCCGGCCCGGAGCGCCATCGCGTCCTCGGCGTGGAGGAGGTCGAACAGCCGCTTTCCGGCCAGGTCGGCGGCGGGGCGGCCCAGCAAGCGTCCAAAGGACGGGTTGACGTCGATGATGCGACCCTGCCGGGTGAGCCGGGCCATCGCCACGCCGGCGGCGGCGTAGGCGGAGCGAAAGTCCTCCTGGCCGCGTGCGGGCTTAGCCGGACCGCGCCTCCCAGGGACGGCCGGCGACCCCGGCGGACCAGGACCGTGCACGGCGTGGGCCATCCCTTTGCCGCCGGCCCCCCCGGCCCTGCTCAGGCCGGCCATCTACCCGGCTGCAGGGCGGAGGCAAGGAGTACACAACGAATCACAGCGAGACTTCACCCCACACCTCCCGCTAAACGCGATCTGATCTCGATTCCTGCGGTCCGCGTCGCCGTCAATCCGCCGTCGGCAGCACCCTCACCGGATTGCGGAGGGCGGCCGACTCGACGGCCGCCTCCGCAAAGGCAAGGCTGTCGAGGTTGTCGCGCCCGAGCACTGCGGCTCGCGGCCTTCTCGCACTGCGGCCGCGAACTCGGTCAGCGTCGCCCAGCGGTCGACGAGATCCATCCGCCGCAGCGAGCGGGTCCTCGGCTTGCCGCCTCGGGGCCGCACGACGACATGGTCGGCAAGGCTGCTCTCGTCGCCGCGTGCGGTCCAGAACACCTCGCCCTTCTCGAAGTCCATCCGCCACTCGCCGCCCCAGGGCGTGATCGGCCCGGCGCTGATCCAGCTCCCGCGGTAGCTGACCACCGGGCCGTCCTCGAAATCGATCGTGGCAACCCCGACCGGCGGTCCCGCAAAACCGCTCCAGAGTGGGTTCCAGGTCTCGCAGCTGACGCGGACCGGCTCCCGGTCGAGGATCATCCGGAGGAGGTCGAAGTGATGGATCGACATGTCGATCAGCAGTGGCTGCTCGTAGCCGAAATGCGCGCTCGGACCGCTCGACGCGAACGAGGCATAGCAGCGGAAGTCGATCGAAATCGCGTGCAACTGGCCCAACTCTCGCTCGCGGACCAGGTCCACCACGGCGCGGACGGCGGGAAAGAAGCGATAGTTCTGGCTGACCATCAAGGTCAACCCACGCTCCGCGGCTGACAGCACCAGCGCCCGCCCCTCGGCAACGCTCGGGGCGAAGGGCTTTTCGACCAGCACATGCTTGCCCGCTTCCAGGGCTGCCTTCGCCACCGGGACGTGGCCGGGCAGCACGGTGGTGATGAGCACGGCGTCAGGCGCAACCCTGGCGAGGGCTTCCTCGAGGCTCGCGAAAAGCCGGCCGGCCGGCAGCCCGGCCATGGTCCGGCCGAGCTTCCGAGCGGTTGGGTCGGGGTCGACGGCGCCTGCCAATTCGACCCCCGGGACGGCGGGGAGGACGCGGCTGGCCCAGTCGCGGCCCCAGCCGCCCATCCCGACCTGGAGGACCCGGAGGGCGGGCTCGCTCAAATTTCAGCCGAACGCTTTGCGAGCGGCATCGATCGCCGCATCCATCGCCGCGGTGGGGTCATCGAGCAGGTCACCGTGGCCCACCCCGAGGCGAGCCGGGTTGAGCGCGCGCAGTGCCTCCGCCGTCGCCAGGGCCGTCGGCTTGTGCCAGGTGGCGAAGGCCACGAAGGGGAAGAGCGGGCGGACGACGCCGGAGACGGCGATGCCGCCCCGGGTCTGGTAGGCGTCGCCGACGATCAGGCTTCGGTCGCGGGTGTCGAGGAAGGGGCCCTGGCCCGGGGTGTGTCCCGGGGCCGCCACGACCTCCAGCGACCCCACCCGATCACCGGGCTTGAGCAGCCGGTCGGGCTTCCAGTCGACCTTGACGAAGGATCCCTTGGCCGCCACAGGCGGCTCGCCCGGCAGCGGCGCCTTGTCGCCCGCGAGGAGCCGGGCGTCACGTTCGCCGATCGAGATCTCCAGCCCCGGGAAGCGCTGGCGCACCCCCCCGACGCCGCCGACGTGGTCGCCGTGGGCATGGGTCAGCGCAACCCGTCGGAGCTTGAGCCCCAGCTCAGCGGCTGTCCGTGAGACATCCTCGGCAGGCGAGAAGAAGGTGCTGTCGATGAGCGTCAGGCCGTCCTCCTCCTGCACCAGGAAGCAGTTCATCGGAAAGACGGTCGCCCATCGGGTCAGCTGAACCAGGTGGGAGCCAGGGCGCGTGATTCTCACCTGGCAAAGCCTATCCGCCTCGCCGCCAGCTCCCCAGGATAAAAGTGAACATGTTCGGAAACCCATTGACTTTTGACGTCAAGGAAGCCACACTGTTGTTGAACACGTTCACTTATTGGTACTTTCGTAAGGAGGTTGTCGTCATGGATCTTCGTTTGATCGAGTACCTGATCTATCTTTCGGCCAGCGTTCTGCTCACGGTCTGGGTCGGGCGTACCCTGCACCGCAACGGACGGCGGTTCCTGGTCGACGTCATGGAGGATGAACCGCTGGCCGATTCGGTGAACAGGCTCCTGCTGGTCGGCTTCTACCTGGTCAACTTCGGCGTCGCGGCGCTGCTGGTCAACCCCTCCGGCGGCGTCGGCTCGCCGGCCGACATGGTTCAGACGCTGGCGACCCAGCTCGGCGTCGTGCTCCTTATCCTGGGCACCCTGCACCTCGGCAACGTCTTCGTGTTGAACCGTCTCCGCCGCAACCAGCAGGCTCGGGCATACGCCCGCTGGTACCACGAACAGGTCGACGCGAAGAGCATCCCCACCACCGAGACCAGCGGAGGGTGATCCACGCCGGCAGGACCGCAAAGGGCGGGCAGACGAGGGCGGCTATCTTCGAAGCCGCCCTCGAGTTGTTTCGCGCCCACGGCTACGAGGCGACCACGATGCGGGCGATCGCCCGCCGAGCGGGCGTCTCGCTGGGCAGCTCCTACCACTACTTCCCCTCCAAGGAGCACCTCGTGCTCGAGTTCTACCGCCACCTCCACGTCCTCCATCGAGAAGCCTGCCTACCGGTGCTGGCACGGGAGAAGAGGCTGGTGCCCCGCTTGCGCGGAGTCATCCGGGCGATCGTCATGACCTGCGAGCCCTTCCACGAGATGGCCGGCTCGATCTTCGCCACCGTCGCCGACCCGAAGAGCCCGCTCAACCCCTTCGCGGCGGACTCGGCGGCGCTCCGCGACGAGGTCATCGGGTTTTACGCGCAGGTCGTCGCCGGTTCCGATGCGAAGGTCTCCGAGGACCTGGCCGCGGAGCTGCCGCGGCTGCTCTGGTTGTACCAGATGGGCATCCTCTACTTCTGGATCATGGATCCCTCCCCTGGCCGGCTGCAGACGCTCGAAGTGATCGATGAGACGGCGGAGCTGATCGGGCAGCTGATCCGGCTCTCTGCGCTGCCGGTGCTGCGCAAGTCGCGCCAGCGCGTCCTCGCCCTCGTCGAGAGCGTCGTCAGCCAGGCCCGCACCGGCGCCGACGCGCCAGCGGCCAGCGGCTAGCGTGGTCGGCTCTCACGGTCCGCGAGGTTGGAAAGGCTCGGAAACACGGAACGGCCTCGAACGCCAGCCGAGGCGCGCCACCCCGCCAGCGCGGGCTCGGGCGGGACTTTAGGAGACGACGCTGAGGCGTGGCCGCCGGGCGGCCGGGGTTTTCTTTGCGGCAGCGTGAGCGGTCCCGGCGGGGATCTGGATTCGGAAAGTGCTCCCGCCAGGCGTCGAGGCGATGAGGGTGAGCTCCCCGCCCATCAGCTCGACGAGCCGGCGGCTCAACGGGAGGCCTAGCCCGGTGCCTTCGCTACGCCCTCCGGCGCCCTGCGAGTATCGCTCGAAGATCGCGGTCTGGTCCTCGAGCGGGACGCCGCGGCCGTTGTCGCTGACGTCCACCAGGATCCAAGTTCCGGCCCGGTGGGCGCTCACGCGGACCGAGCCATCTTCGGGGGTGAACTTGATCGCGTTGCTGAGCAGGTTCACCAGCACCTGGATCAGGCGCAGGCGATCGGCCCTGACCCACTGCGCGAAGGGCTCGACGGTCAGCTTCAGCGACTTGGCGTCGGAGAGTGGGCGGAGGATCTCCTCCGCCTCTCGGACCACGACCGCGAGCTCGACGTCGGTCATCTCGAGCTCCATCTTGCCGGCCTCGACCTTGGACAGGTCGAGCACGTCGTTGGTCAGCGCCAGCAGGTGCCGGCCCGCCCGGTCGATGTTCTGGACGTACTTGTCCTGGCGCGTGGTGAGCGGCCCGAAGCCGGGAGTGAGGAGCAGCTGGGTGTAGCCGAGCACGGCGTTGAGGGGGGTTCGCATCTCGTGGCTCATCGAGGCCAGGAAGGTCGACTTCAGCTCGCTGACGCGAGCCGTCTCCTCGCCTCGACGGCGTTCCTCGTCGACGGAGCCGAGGCTCGCGGTCAGCCGGCGCCGCCAGCGATCCGCCACCAGCAGGACGGGCAGCATCGACAGGTAGAGGAGGAGGAGGCCGATCGCCAGCAGGAAGTAGAGGTGCTGGGACTCGTGGTCGATCTGCGCCGCCACCGGCGCCCAGGGCAGGTAGAGCTCGAAAGCCCCTGCGGGGTGCTGCGTGTCGCCGGTGAAATAGATCGGAACGTAGACCGAGAGGAACTTGCCGCTGAGGTTGTCGCCAAGGTTCTCGGATGAATTCGCGAAGCTGATCTCGCTCGCGGTCTGGCCGGCCAGGGCCCTGTCCAGTTGGTCGTCAGCCGGGAACGCCCTGTCGATCAGGTTGCGGTTGTCCGAGTAGACGACCGCGTTCTGCCGGTTCCAGACCTTCAACCGGGCGACCACCTTGCCGAAGGCGACGCCGCGGAGGCTGTTGTCGAGCTCGTCCAGCCGAGCACTGCTGAGGCCGCCGTTCAGGTCGGCCGGGACGAGCAGGGGCTGGATCCCCGCCTGGGCCAGGATGTCGGCGTTGCGGTCCGCATCAGCGAGGTGCTGCTGCTGGACGCCGGCGCTGACCACGTCGCCGAGCCCGATCCCGAGGGCGACGACGGGGAGCATGCTCAGGAGCGCGAAGCTGCTGATGATCGCGCCGCTGCCGCGAGGACGAGTGGACGGCTTCGGCGGCATCGCAAACCATCACATATCCCGGTCCGGTCATCTCGACGTCCTCGAGGCGACAGTTCGGCGTGCGGGCGAGTCGAGTTGACCGGCCTCCCCAACCTCTAGGGTTCTTCAGGTGCCGAAGCCGCCCGACCTCGACCTCCGCCTCAGTCGCCGGTGACGACCCGGTGAGGGGCTTCGTCGCCGGGCTCGTGCTGATCCCGCTGGTGTTGGTGGCCGTCCTCTCGATCCGGCCCGGTGGCCTGCGCCGGCAGCTGAAGCTGGCGGGCCGCCGCTTCCGAATCCTGCTCACCCTGGCAGGCGCCTACTTCGTTGCCGCGGCGATCATCCGGTTGCTGTCTCCAACCGGCCCTGTCTCCGACTACGGGCCGTCGATCGTCGCCGCCGTTCTCGCCGCCGCCTACCTGGTGCTCGCCCAGGACCCGGCGTCAGGACTCGATTCCCGCTCCTGAGCCGAGCATCGCGTCCAGCGCCAGCGCGAAGTCGACGTCGAAGCGGCTGAGACCACCGTCGGCGTGGGAGTAGAGCTCGAGGTGGACGAAGCACCACTCGTGGACGCAGATGTTGGGGTGGTGGGCACGGCGCTCGGCGAGCTCGGCCACCTGGTTGACGAACGCCATCGCAGCCTTGAAGTTCTTGAAGCGGAAGTCGCGGTAGAGGCGCGACCGCTCCACCACCCAGAGCGGGTGCTGCTTCAACACTTCGGCTGCCACCTCGGGCGCGATCGGCGCGTTCCTCACCCCCCTCCCCTCTCCGCCGGCGGAGAGGGGTACTGGCTTTGTTGCGTTCTTGCGGCTCGGCATGTCTCTTCAGATTGTCTCGCCGGCGAAGGCGGGCGCGGTGAAGGAGCCGCGCTGGGTGCCGAACCGCGCTCCGGTAAGGGCGATCACCTCTGCTACGTTAGTTTTCAGGATGGCGATCCCGCTCGCCCGCTTCGGACGCACCGGCCACCAGAGCACCCGCATCCTCTTCGGCGGCGCCGCCCTCTCGAAGGTCACCCAGGACGTCGCCGACCGGACCCTCGACCTGCTCCTCGAGCACGGCATCAACCACCTCGACGTGGCCGCGAGCTATGGCGACGCCGAGCTCCGGATCAAGCCCTGGTTGAAGCGCGAGCCGGGCCGCTTCTTCCTCGCCACCAAGACCGATGAACGGAAGGCGGCCGGCGCCCGGGAGGAGCTCCACCGCTCGCTTGACCGGTTGGGCGTCGACCATGTCGACCTCTGGCAGCTGCACAACCTCGCCGACCCGATCGAGTGGGACACGGCGCTCAGCCCAGGAGGCGCAATCGAGGCCGCGGTCGAGGCCCGCGAGCAGGGCCTGGTGCGCTGGATCGGCGTCACGGGCCACGGCGCCCAGATCGCGGCCAACCACCGCCGCAGCCTGGAACGTTTCGACTTCGACTCCGTCCTCCTGCCCTACAACCGGATCACCCTGCGGCTGCCTTATTACGCGGAGAACTTCGAGGCCCTCGCCGCGACCTGTGCGGAGCGCGAGGTGGCCATTCAAACCATCAAGTCGATCGCTCGCAGCCCCTGGCTGGGTCGGGAGCGAACCACCTCGACCTGGTACGAGCCGATGACCGAGCAGCGCGATATCGACCTCGCGCTGTGGTGGGCGATGGGCCGCCCGGAGGTCTTCCTCAACAGCCCCGGCGACGTCGACCTGCTGCCCAGGTTCCTCGACGCTGCGAACCGGTTCCAGGCGCGGCCGAGCGAGGCCGAGATGGACGAGCTGGTGGCGCGAGCGCACCCCCGACCCCTCTTCGTCTAGCGCCGGTCGACCGCGGGCCAACTCGAAAGTAGAGTGACCGAGGCCGTCGCGGTGACTGCCCTGCGAGTGGTCGTGGCGGGCGCCGCTGCGAACATTTTCGGAGCTCATCTGCGTGGGCTGAAAGCCATCGGGGCCGAGGTCGTCGCGGTCCAGGACCTCAACCAGGAGCGGGTCGCGGCCGTCGCCGCCGAGCTCGGCTGCCCGGTCCGCCCGACGCTGGCCGACCTGCTCGCCGAAGAAGCCGACCTGGCGGTCATCCTCGCACCCCATCCCTTCCACGCCGAGCTCGCCATCGCTGCCCTTCGCGCAGGGAAACACGTCCTGACCGAGAAGCCAGTGGCGGTCGAGGTCGCCGAAGCCGACCTGATGGTCGCCGAGGCGGACCGGTCCGGCCGGGTTCTTGCCGTTAGCTTCCAGCAGCGGACGCGGCTCGAGGTGAGGGAGGCGCGGCGGCTGATCGGGGAAGGGTTCCTGGGCGAGCTGCAGCGGGCCGACGTGCTCGCCAGCTGGCCCCGCCGGAAGAGCTACTTCGAGGCCGCGCCTTGGCGCGGCAGCTGGCGCGGCGAGGGCGGCGGCGTGCTCCTCAACCAGGGCCAGCACGACCTCGACCTCCTCTGCCACCTCGCTGGGCCGCCGGCTCGGGTCGCCGGCTGGACGCGCACCAGGCTGCACCGGATCGAGGCCGAGGACACCGCACACGCCATGCTCGAGTGGCCGAACGGGGCCATCGGCTCGGTCCACCTGTCCACGGTCGAGGTCGACCTCGGCCAGCGGATCGAGCTGACGGGTACCGCCGGCCGGCTGCGCGTGCTTCCCGGCAAGCTCGAGGCGGCCGCCAACGGGGTCGACTTCCGGGAGTTCGCGGCCAGCGCAGGCGACCCCTTCGGAGCGGTTCCG
>WNFM01348683.1_pt1 | contig 20521 bp, 23 predicted proteins | sample 5400271 | NCBI WGS metagenome assembly WNFM01 (sample SAMN13153352, study PRJNA577476) | soil metagenome | isolation source: 60 cm saprolite on Douglas fir-dominated hillslope | place: USA:California | collected 2013-09-17
CGGTCCAGACCTTCGTCCACTTCCTCGTCGGGGGAGCGCACGAAGCGGACCTCGACGCCCAGGGCCGGATCGGCATCCCCGCGCACCTCCGCCAGTACGCCGGGCTCGGGAGCGACGCGATCGTCATCGGCGCGAACGACCGCCTCGAGCTCTGGGAGCCAGACCGCTGGCACGCCCGTCTCGCCCAGGTCGAAGGGTCCATCAGTGACAGCCTCGCGGACCTTGGGATCTAACGATGGGAGGGTTCATGAGCCGGTTCTTCTGGCCGAAGTACTCGCCCAACTTGCTCCCCGTGAAGGTGGCCGCTTCCTCGACGGCACGGTCGGCGGTGGGGGACACGCAGCTGCCCTCCTCGATGCCACCGCGCCGGATGGCCGGCTTCTCGGGCTCGACGTCGACCCTGCGGCTCTTGCGGTCGCGCGACGGGAGCTGGCGCGCTTCGACGGTCGCGCCGTACTCGTCCAGTCAAATTTCGCGGTTCTCGACGACGTGGCCCGCGAGCACGACTTCGTCGCACTCGACGGCGTCCTCCTCGATCTCGGGCTCTCGTCGATCCAGCTCGCCGACGAGTCCCGCGGCTTCAGCTTTCGCGCGGCCGGACCCCTCGACATGCGGGCCGACCCGCGGCTCGAGCGCACGGCGGCTGACCTGGTGAACACCTGGGACGAGCGCGACCTCCGGCGGATCTTCACCGAGCTTGGTGAGGAGCCCGAGGCCGCGCGCGTCGCGGGGGCGATCGTGCGCCGCCGGGCGCGCGGCGCGTTCGTGAGCGCGGATGAATTCGGACGTTTCGTCGCCGGCGTGAAGACGCGCCGCGGCGGGAAGATCGACCCGGCGACCCGGGTCTTCCAGGCGCTCCGCATGGCCGTGAACGACGAGCTCGCGAATCTCGCCAGCGGGCTCGAAGCCGCGATGAGCACCCTTCGTCCCGGTGGCCGGCTCGCGGTCATCGCCTTCCACTCGCTCGAGGACCGGGCCGTGAAGCAGTACATGGCCCGTGAATCGCGCGACTGCATCTGTCCTCCCCACCTCCCCACCTGCGTCTGCGGGCACCGCGCGGGTTTGCGCGTCGTCTCTCGGCGGCCGTTGATGGCGGCTGCCGCCGAGACGATGCGCAACCCGCGCGCCCGCAGCGCCAGGCTTCGCGTCGCCGAGAAGCTCGGGTCGTGATCGCCTCGCAGGCGGTCCGGCTTGTTTCGGCGTCCCCCCGGCGTTCTGGGCGCACCTCCCCCGTGCGCCCCGTGCGTTCCACGGCGCGCGGCGTACCTCGCGTCCTCGCCGGCGACGTTCGGCTGCGGCGCGAGGCACGCCCGCGCGCGATCACGCTCCGGGCCCCGGCGGTCGTGCGCGCCGCCTCGTGGGATCTCCGGATCTTCGGGCTCGCGATCGCCGCGATCACCTTGGCGTTCGGCCTGGCGGTGCTCTATGTCGGCCAATCGACCGCGCTGTCGGTGGCCGGCTACGACGTCCAGAAGCTCGCCGGCCAGCGCGATGAGCTTCGCCGGCAGAACTCCCTGCTCGAGGTCCAGAGCGCGCGGCTCGACTCGCCGGCGCGCATCGCGGCCGACGCTCAGCGACTCGGGATGGTCCACGCCCGCTACGTCCCGGTGATCCCCGCCCAAACGCTCATCGCGAAGCGCTAGCTCACACCGCGCGCGAGGAGGAAGGGTGACGGTCCGACCCATTCAAAGTGGGCGCCTCCGGCTGCTGTTCGCGCTCTTCGCCGTGGCCTCGCTCATCCTCGCCGGCCGCCTGTCGTACTGGCAGACGTTCGGCCGGGCCGAGCTCCTCGCACGGGCGACCGACCAGGTGCGCAGCGACCTCGTCGTCGCCGCGCAACGCGGCGTGATCCGCGACCGCAACGGGGCGATCCTCGCGACCACGGTCGAGCTTCGGTCGCTCTACGCGCTGCCCTCGCGCATCCCGGACAAGGCGCGCGTCGCGCAGCAGCTCGGCGTCCTGCTCGGCCGCGACCCGACGCCGATCCGTGCCGCGCTCGAGTCGGGCGTCGAGTGGCTGTACGTGCAGCGATGGCTGCCCGAGGACGCCGCCAACGCCATCGCGGCGCTGAACGTACCCGGCCTCGGGTTCCTGAACGAGCCGAAGCGGCTGTACCCGAACGACGCGATCGGCGCGGCGGTGCTGGGCTTCGTGAACGACGACGGTGTGGGCGTGACCGGCGTCGAGGGCTACTACGACGAGATGCTGCGAGGGACGCCGGGCCGGCTCGTCGTCGAGCGCGATCCCGCGAACCGCGACCTCGCCGTCGGCCTCCGCGAGGCCATCGCCCCACGGAACGGCGCCGACCTCGTCCTCACGATCGATCTCGTCGCGCAGACCGCGGCCGAGCGCGAGCTCGCATCGGCGATGAAGAGGGAGCATGCCGCGAGCGGCTCGATCCTCGTCGTCGATCCGTCCGATGGATCGATCCGCGCGCTCGCGTCGGCTCCGACCTACGACCCGGCCGTGGTGCGGCTCGCCGATCCCGAGGCCCTTCGCGATCGGGCGATCGCGTGGCCGTACGAGCCCGGCTCGACGATGAAGGCGATGACGATCGCGTCGGCTTTGAACGAGCACCTCGTCCGACCGACGGATTCGTACAACGACGTCGGGTACACGATCGTCGGCGGACGGAAGCTGTCCAACGCGCTCGGCAAGGCGTACGGCCCGACGACGGTGCAGCAGATCCTCGAGCGGTCGCTGAACGCGGGGGCGGCGTGGGTCGGCCAGAAGCTCGGCTCGCAGCGGCTCATCGATTACTTCCACGCGTTCGGCTTCGGCCGACCGACCGGCGTCGACCTCGCCGGCGAGGTGAGCGGGACCGTCCGGCCGCTGGCCGAGTGGTACCCGGTCGACGTCGGAACGGCGTCGTTCGGGCAGGGCGTGAGCGTGTCCGCGCTGCAGCTCGCGATGGCCTACGCGGCCCTCGCGAACGGCGGGACGCTCTACCGGCCCTACCACCGCACCGCGCCGCTCGCCGTTTCCCACGTCGTGACGGCCGATACCGCCGCGACCCTCCGGTCGATGCTCATGTCGACGGTCGACAACGGCATCGCCCACAACGCGGCGATCGCCGGATTCAGCGTCGCGGGCAAGACGGGCACGGCGCAGATCGCGAGCCCCGACGGGAGCTACGTCGACGATCAGTACGTGAGCTCGTTCGCCGGCTTCTTCCCCGCGGACGATCCGAAATACGTCGTCCTCGTCGTCCTCGAGAAGCCCGACTCGCGGCTCCTCGGGACGCTCACCGCGACCGACGCGTTCAAGGGCGTCGCGCAGGACATCCTCCGTTACGCGCGCATCCAGCCGGACCGCAGACCCTGAGCCGAGCTGGACCGGAGCGAGGCCTAGCATCGACACCGTTGTTCACGCTCGAGCGACTTCTCGCCGCGAGCGGCGGGCGGGTCGTGCGCGGCACCCCGGAGCCCGGGCTGCGATTCACCGGCGGCGCGTTCGACTCGCGTCTCATCGCGGGCGGCGAGTGCTTCTTCGCGCTCCGCGATCAGCGTGACGGGCACGAATTCGTCGCCGACGCGTTCGCCCGTGGCGCGCGCGCCGCGGTGGTGGAGCGTGTCGTTCCCGCTCCGGACGGAGCGATCCTCATCGAAGTCGGGAGCGCGCTCCGGGCGCTGCGGGGCGTCGCCGAGTCCATGCGCGACGACCATCCGATCCCGGCCGTCGCGATCACCGGCAGCGTCGGCAAGACGACGACGAAGGAGGCGACCGCCGCGGCCCTCGGCGCACGCTATCGGGTGCTGCGCACTCTGGCGTCCTACAACAACGAGATCGGCGTTCCGCTCACGTTCCTCCGGCAGGAGCCGGGGCACGAGGTGGCCGTGATCGAGCTCGGCTTCTACGTTCCGGGCGAGATCGCCGACCTCTCGCGCCTCGTCCGGCAGCGGATCGGCATCGTCACGACGATCCCCGAGATCCCCGTGCACTTCGCGCGGACCCCGAGCGTCGACGCGATCGTCGCGGGAAAGGCCGAGCTCATCGCGGCGCTCCCGACCGATGGCGTCGCCCTCTTGAACGCAGACGATCCGCGGGTCCGCGGGATGTCCTCGAGCACGCGGGCCCGGGTCGTGCTGTACGGCGAGTCGCCTGATGCCGAGATCCGCGCGACCGACGTACGGGATCTCGGCCTGGCCGGGATCGAGTTCACCGTGCACGCCGGCGGCGCGAAAGCGACCGCGCGGCTCCCGCTCCCGGGTCGGCACCTCCTCGGCGCGGCGCTCGCGGCCCTCGGGGCCGCCGTCGCCCTCGACGTACCGATCGACGAGGCCGCGGTCGCGCTCGGGACGCTCGAGCGGCCCGCGCATCGGATGAGCGTGCGACGCGCGGGTGACATCACCGTGATCGACGACTCCTACAACGCGAGCCCCGCGGCGGTGCACGCCGCGCTCGCCGTCCTGCGCGCGGTGCGGGGCCGTCGCGTCGCCGTCCTCGGCGACATGCTCGAGCTCGGCACGCTGTCCATCGGCGCGCACGAGGCCGTCGGTGCGGATGCCGCGAAGAGCGCGGACGCGATCGTCGCCGTCGGTGAGCTCGCCGCGACCATCGCGGCTGCGGCCGAGCGCGCCGGCTCGCGGGATGTGCATCGCGCGGCCGACGGCGGCGAGGCGCTCGTGCGGCTGCGGCAGGTGCTCCGGCCGGGCGACACCGTCCTCGTGAAAGGGTCCCGGGCGCTCGCGCTCGACAAGCTCGCCGACGCGCTCGTCCGGACCGAGGCTCCGGCTTAGTGACGCACTAATGGCGATCCTCTCGCTCGCCGTCCTCCTCGCTGCCTTCCTCCTCGGCCTCGTCCTCGGCCGCCCGTACATCGATCTCATGCGCCGCCTGCGAATGGGAAAGCAGATCCGCCGGGAGGGTCCGCAGTCGCACCTCGCGAAGCAGGGGACCCCGACCCTCGGCGGCGTCCTGTTCATCGCGGTGGTCGGGGCCATCTGGCTCATCGTCTTCGCGATCCTCCAGGAGCCGCAGCGGGGCGACTTCGTGGCCCAGACGATCGTGCCGATCGGCGCCTTCATCGCCGTCGGCATCCTCGGCGCGATCGACGACTACGTGAACGTCGTCTACGGCGTCGGCATCCGCGGACGCCACAAGCTCGTGTGGCAGCTGATCGTGGCCGTGGTCGCCGCCCTCTACATCCAGCGCCACTTCGCGATCACCGGCATCTTCGTGCCGCTCGTCGGCGAGGTGGAGATCGGCGCGGTCGCGTTCGTCGCCATCGCGATCGTCGCGATCGTCGGAACGTCGAATGGCGTGAACCTCACCGACGGGCTCGACGGGCTCGCCGGCGGGACGTGCGTGTTCGCGTTCCTCTCGTTCGCCTTCATCGCGGCGGCTCGTGGCTTTCCGTGGCTGGTCGTGATCTGCGCCGCGATCGTCGGGGCACTGCTCGCGTTCCTCTGGTTCAACACGCACCCCGCGGAGTTCATCATGGGCGACGCCGGCGCGCTCGCGCTGGGCGCGACGCTCGCGACCGTCGCGCTCACGACCGGGTTCATCCTCCTGCTCCCCGTCGCTGGCGTCATCTTCATGGCGGAGACGGTCTCGGTGATCCTCCAGGTCGGCAGCTTCAAGCTCCGCGGGAAGCGGATCTTCCGGATGGCCCCGTTCCACATCCACTTCGAGCTGCTCGGGTGGCCCGAGCAGAAGGTGACGATCCGGTTCTGGCTCATCGGAGCGCTCGCGGGGATCGTCGCGGCGATCCTCGCGTTCGCGACGCCGGTGAATTGAGCAAATGACACTGCTCGAGACCACCTGGGTCGAGCGCGACGGGATCCTCTGGTCACCGTCGCTCAGCGCCGCCGGCCTCGTCGCCGGCTTCACGACACGCGCCCTCGGCAGCATGGCCGGCGGCGTGTTCCCGCTCGAGGACCAGGACCGGAATCGCGAGGCCCTGGCCGGGCGGCTCGGGTTCGACCGGGTCGTGCGGCTGAAACAGGTGCACGGCGACACGGTCGTCCGCGCTGACGATGTCGGCACGCCGTGGCCGGAGGCCGACGCGATGTGGACCGCGTCACGCGGGCTGCTCCTCGGCATCGCCGCGGCGGACTGCGTCCCGATCCTGGTCGCCGATCCAGATGGCCCGATCGGCGGCGCGCACGCGGGCTGGCAGGGGACCTCGAAGCGCATCGCGGTGCGGCTCGTGGAGACCCTCGTACGGAACGGGGCGGATCCCCGGCGGCTCATCGCGGCCATCGGGCCGTCGATCGGCCCGTGCTGCTACGTCATCGACGACGTGCGTGCCGCGGTGATCCGCGAGCGCCTCGGCGCCGACAGCGCCGACGTGCTGTTCGCCGGCCCGGACGGGCGCCCGGTCTTCGACCTCTGGTCGGCGAACGCGCAGCAGCTCGAGCAGGCCGGCGTCCGGACGATCGAACGGTGTGACGTGTGCACGCAGAGCGGCGGCGCCGACATCTGGAGCTACCGCGGCGACAAGGGACAGGGCGGCACCGGGCTCGGGATCATCGGGCGGCCGCGCTCATGAGCCTCATCTTCGATCCGGAGGTCTCGCCACAGGACTTCCGCGGCCGCCGCGTGACGATCATCGGCCTCGGCAAGGGGCGGGCCACGGCGGGCATCGCGCGATTCGCGGTCGCGAACGGCGCCCAGGTCACGATCGCCGACCCGAAGCCGCGCGCGGAGCTCGGCGAGGGCATCGCGCGTCTCGGCGATACGCCCGCCGAGCTCGTTCTCGGGCCGTCGAGCGACGACGCCGCGCTCGCCGATCCGGACTACGTGTTCATCAACCAGGGTGTCCGCCCGCGGTCCGCGACCGTGCAGCGCGCGCTTCAGCGGTCGATCCCCGTGCTCACGGAGATGGGGCTCTTCTTCCGCCTCTGCCCCGCGCCGATCGTCGGCGTGACCGGCACGAAGGGGAAGAGCACGACCTACACCCTCATCAGTCGCATCCTTGAGCGGAGCGCGAAGCGGGTGATCGCGGGCGGGAACATCGGCACCTCGATCATCGATGCGCTCCCGAGGATCCGCCCGGACGACGTCGTCGTTCTGGAGCTGTCGAGCTTCCAGCTCGACACGCTCGGTCGCAGCCCGCACATCGCGGTCATCACGAACGTCCTCGAGGACCACCTCGACTGGCACGTGACGCGCGACGCGTATGTCGCCGCGAAGCGGCACATCGTCGCCTGGCAGGGGCCGCGCGACGTCGCGGTGCTCAACCTCGACGACCCAACGACCGTCGCCCTGCACACCGGCGTGCCCTCCGAGATCCGCGGGTACTCGCTGACGCTCCGGCCGAAGCGCGGCGCGTACCGCGACGCCGACGGGACCATCGCGCTCGTCGATGGCGCGACCCGCCGGCCGGTGATGCACGAGCGCGAGCTGCGCATCCCGGGCCAGCACAACGTGGCGAACGCGCTCGCCGCGGCGATCGTCGGCGACCTGCACGGGGTCGGCGCCGCGGACATCGCCGACGTGCTTCGCGCGTTCGGCGGATTGCCGCACCGTCCCAGGGGACCACGCCGTACGCGACCATCCCCGCCCTCGCTGCGTACGAACGACCGGCGGTCGTCATCCTCGGCGGCGTCTCGAAGGGCGCGGACTACGCCGAGCTGGCAGAGGCGGTCGTGCAACGCGCGCGCGCGGCCGTGCTCATCGGGCGCTCGGCCGACGAGATCGCGTTCGCGCTCGAGCGCGCCGGTGCCACGCGGAAGCCGCTGCCGGTGGAGCGCGCATCCGACCTGCGCGACGCGGTGCGCCGCGCGACGGCGCTCGCGAAGCGCGGCGACGTCGTGCTGCTCTCACCCGCGGCCGCGTCCTTCGACATGTTCTCCTCCTATGAGGAGCGCGGCGAGGCCTTCCGCGCCGCGGTGCGCGGCCTCGAGGCGACGCGCCCATGAAGCGGATGCATCTGCCGACGCGCACCGGGTACGACCTCATGCTCCTGTCGGTCGTCCTCGGTCTGCTCGCCATCGGCCTCGCGATGGTCTACAGCGCGAGCGGGATCAAGGCCCTCGACGCGCTCGACGACCCGCGGTACTTCCTCGTGCAGCAGTCGGCGTGGGTCGCGATCGGCCTCGCCGCGATGATCGTGGTCGCGCGGACCGACTATCACCGTTATCGCGCGCTGGCGTTCCCGGCGCTCGTCGCGTCGGTCGTCCTCCTGGTGATCGTCCTCGTGCCCGGGATCGGGACGCGGGTCGGTGGCGCGTCACGCTGGTTGCGCTTCTCGTCGTTCGCGGGCCTGCAGCCCGCGGAGCTCGCGAAGCTCGCGCTCGTCGTCTACCTCGCGTTCTGGCTCGCGGCGAAGCGCGAGCTCATCGGCCGGTGGTCGGTGACCGTGCCGTTCGTGGCGACCCTCGCCCTCGTCGCCGCGCTCGTCGTCGCTGAGCCCGATCTCGGCACCGCGATCGTCGTCGCCGCGATCGGCCTCGCGATGTACTTCGTCGCCGGCGCGCGCCTCGGCGAGTTCGCGGCGCTCGGCGGCCTCACGACGATCTGCGCCGCGGCGGTCGCGGTCGTCCAGCCATACCGGATGGCGCGCCTCACCGCGTTCATGGACCCATGGAGCGACCCGAAGGGCGCGGGCTTCCAGACGATCCAGTCCATCTACGGGCTCGCCCTTGGCGGGCCGCTGGGCGAAGGTCTCGGGGCGGGGAAGGAGAAGTTCGGCTTCCTGCCGGCGCCGTACACGGATTCGATCTTCGCGGTGCTCGGCGACGAGCTCGGCCTGCTCGGGACGCTCACGGTGGTGGTGCTCTTCCTCGTCATCGCGTTCAAGGGCCTCCGCATCGCGCTGTCGGCGCCGGACCCGGCGGGTGCGCTCCTCGCCACCGGCGTCACCGTGTGGCTCGTGTTCCAGGCGTGGGTGAACATGGCGGTGGTCGCCGCGCTCGTGCCGAACACCGGCATCACGCTGCCGTTCATCTCATACGGCGGATCGTCGATCTGCGTCGGGCTCGTCGCCGTCGGTATCCTGCTGAACGTTGGACGGCAAGCGGTCGGGCGCGCGGACGACGGCGCGCCGGTGCAAGGTCCTGCTCGTGGGCGGGGGGACCGCAGGCCACGTCAGCCCGCTCCTCGCGGTGGCGGAGGCGCTCGCCACCCTGTCGAGCGTCGAGCTCCGGTTCATCGGTGGACGTCGCGGACTCGAGGGTGACCTCGCCCGGAAGGCCGGCATCCGGTTCCACGCCACACCGCTCCCGTCGCTTCGCGACCCCGACTCGCGGGTCGCGTTCGCCTTCCAGATCGTCCTCCTTCCGCTCGCGACGATCGACGCGATCGTCCAGCTGATCCGCTTCCGGCCGAACGTCGCGCTCACGAGCGGCAGCTTCAGCGCCCTGCCGGCGCTGTTCGCCGCGCGGCTCTTCCGCGTGCCGATCTACCTGTGGGTCGGCGACGCCATCCCCGGACGCGCGCTCCGTGCGGTCGCCGGCTGGTCCGCGGGCATCGGGCTCACCTTCGAGCCGGCGATGAACACGCTGCCCCGCGGCCGCGCCACGGTCACCGGCAATCCGGTCCGCGGCTCGCTCCTCAAGTGGACGAAGGCCGACGGTCGCCGGGCGCTCGGCCTCCCCGAGAGCGGGCCGGTCGTGTTCATCACCGGCGGCAGCCAGGGTTCGGAGAAGATCAACGGCGCGACGTTCAGCGGCCTCGCGCGGCTCGTGCGCCGCGCCGCGATCGTGCACCACACCGGGCCCGCGCAGCTCGCGCGCGCCGAGGCCCAGCGGTCCCTGCTCCCCGAAGCCGATCGGGCGCGGTACCAGCCGCATGGCTACCTCCACGAGGAGATGGGCGCGGCGCTCGCCGCCGCCGATCTCGTCGTCGGCCGCGCGGGCTCCTCCTCGATCGCCGAGCCCCTCGCGTTCGGCGTGCCGCTCATCCTCATCCCATTCGGGGCGTCGATGAGCGCGCATCAGGCGGCGAACGCGCGTGCCGCGGCCGATCTCGGTGCCGCGCTCATCCTCCCCGAGAGCGACCTCGACGGCGACCGCCTCGTCTCGATCGTCGCCGGGCTCCTCGACGATCCGGCGCGCCTCGCGCGCCTCGCGTCCAACGCCAAGTCCGCGGGCCGGCCCGCCGCGGCGGAGACCATCGCCCGCGCCGTGCTCGCCCTTGGCGGCTGCTCTTCGTGAAGGTCCATGTCGTCGGGATCGGCGGCACGGGGATGTCGGCCGTCGCGCGGATCCTCCTCGCTCGCGGGCACGTCATCAGCGGCTCGGACACCGGCAGCTGGCCGCTCGCCGAGGCGCTCGCGCGCGATGGCGCAACGGTCTTTCGGTCGTTCGATGCGCAGCACGTCAAGGGCGCCGACGTCGTGCTCCGTTCGAGCGCATACGGCGAAGCGAACGTCGAAGTGAAGGCCGCCCTTGAAGCCGGCGTGCTCGTGTGGAAGCGTGAGGACGCGTGGCGGGAGCTCTCGCGGGGCGAGCGCGTCGTCGCCATCGCCGGCACTCATGGAAAGACGACGACCACGGCGCTGACCTGGACCGCCCTGCGCGCCGGAGGCGTGGACGCGTCGCTCATCTGCGGCGCACCGCTCCGCGACCTCGGCACGAACGCGTACGCCGGCCGGGACCGGACGCTGGTGATCGAGGCCGACGAGTACGACCGCACATTTCTCGCGCTGGATCCGGACGTCGCGATCGTCACGAACGTCGATCACGACCACGTCGACGTGTTCCCCACGAAGGCCGACTACGACGCGGCGTTCGCGCAGTTCAGCGGGCGGATCACCGGGACGCTCGTCGCGTGCGCGGACGACCCTGGCGCGAGACGCCTCGAGGCGAAGCGCGCCCTGCGCTACGGGATCTCTGCCGACGCCGAGTTCCGGCTCTCCGAGCGGACGGACACCGGCTTCGGCCAAACGTTCCTCCTCGACGGACCGTCGGGCCGGGCGCGGGTCACGGTGAAGCTCGCGGGGATCCACAACGCGCTCAACGCCTCGGCCGCGGTCGTCGCCGCGATCGCGTGCGGTGTTCCGATGGCGACCGCCGCGGACGCGTTCCACTCGTTCACCGGAACGTCATCGACGACTACGCGCACCACCCCGCGGAGATCCGCGCGTCGATCGCGGCGATGCGGCCGCGCGTCGGGTCCGGCGGCCGGCTGATCGCCGTGTTCCAACCTCACACACCGAGCCGGCTCGATGCGTTCTTCGACGACTTCGTCACGGCCCTCGGCGTGGCGGACGAGCGCGTCGTCGTCGAGACCTTCGCCTCCGCGCGGGAGCACGGCGGAAGCGACGGCGCGAAGCGCCTCGCACAACGAGCCGGAGCCGCGTATGCCGCCGATGTCGAGGCTGCGGCCGCCGAGCTCGCGCGGCGGGTCCATCGTGGCGATGTCGTCCTCATCCTCGGCGCGGGGGATGTGCGGCCGGTGGGCGAGCGCCTCCTCGCGCTCCTCGCCGCCGGGAGCCCGGCCTGAACGCTCCGGCCGAGCTCGGCGCGCGCGGGGAGCCGATGAGCCGGCATACCTCGCTGCACATCGGGGGGCCGGCGGACTTCTTCGTGCGCGCGCGGAGCGAGGACGACCTCATCGGCGTGGTCGGGGTCGCGCGCGAGGCGGAGCTGCCCCTGTTCATCCTTGGCGGCGGAACGAACCTGCTCGTGAGCGACAAGGGGATCCGCGGAGTCGTGCTCGCGAACGCGTACACCGACGTCAGCGTGCGCGGGACCGTGGTCGACGCCGCGTCGGGCACGCCGCTCGCGTCCGTCGCGGCCGCGGCCGCGCGGAGCGGCATCGTCGGCCTCGAGTGGATGGCGACCGTGCCCGGTACGGTCGGCGGCGCGGTACACGGCAATGCCGGTGCGTTCGGCTCGGACACGGCGACCGCCCTCCTCGACGCGCGGCTCCTCGACCTGAACGGGGATCAATGGGACGTGAAAGAGGACGAGCTCGGCTACGCCTACCGGACGAGCGTGCTCCAGACGAGCCCCGGGATCTGCCTGCGGGCGCGCTTTCACGGCGATCCGGGCGACCGCGAGGCCGCGGTCCGGCGGATCAAGGAGATCGCGAACGAGCGCATCGCGAAGCAGCCCCTTGCGCAACCAAATACGGGCTCGATCTTCCGCAACCCGCCCGGCGATCACGCCGGGCGGCTGATCGAAGCGGCCGGTCTCAAAGGCGCCCGCAACGGCGACGCGATGGTGAGCGAGAAGCACGCGAACTTCATCGTGAACGCCGGCCAGGCGAGCGCGATCGACGTACGCGCACTCATGCGCCGGTGTCAGGCCGAGGTGAAGGCGCAGTTCGGCGTGGACCTCGTCCCCGAGGTCGAGCTCGTGGGAGAGTGGGACCCCGAATGAAGAAGACAAGGCAAGAGAGCGAGCGAGGGCGGCCTTTGCCCGACCGAGTGAGTCCGACCAGCCTTGAGCGTGTCTGCTGGCCGAAGGCCACAGATTGAAGAAGATCCGGGTCGGGGTGCTCATGGGCGGGGCGTCCGCCGAACGGCAGATCTCGCTCGTGAGCGGCATGGGCATCGCGTCGCATCTCGATCCATCGCGCTACGAGGTCGTGATGCTCGACCCGCTCGCGCTCATGGCGGGGAACCCGAACCTCACCGAAGAGCAGCGCGCGCTCGCCCGTCGCGTGGCGACCGGTGGCGGGACGCCGGAAGCACTGCCGGCCAGGGATCAGGAGCTGCCGGCGGCGATGCAGGAACAGATGCGGCAGGCCTCGTCGGCGCTCGTTCCGGCGACGGCCGCGTTGTCGGTGACACCGTCCGGCGAGCGCATCGATGTCGCGTTCATCGCCCTCCACGGTCCGTGGGGCGAGGATGGCCGCCTTCAGGGTGTGCTCGACATCCTCGGGATCCCATACACCGGCTCCGGCGTGCTCGCGTCCGCGCTCGCGATGGACAAGGCCATGGCGAAAACGGTGCTCGCGGCGAACGGACTCGACGTGCCGGAAGGCGAGATCGTGACCAGCCCGACCGACCGCCCGTCGATCGTCCCGCCGAGCGTCGTGAAGCCGGTCGCAAACGGCTCGAGCTTCGGGATGACGATGGTCGACGAGGTCGCGGGCTACCCCGCCGCGATCGCCGAAGCGCTCAAGTGGGATTCGCGGGCGCTGGTCGAGGAACGGATCCGGGGGCGCGAGCTCACCGTCGGCGTCATCGGCGCCGACGAGCTCCAGGCGCTGCCGGTCATCGAGATCGTGCCGAAGCACGGCGCGTTCGACTATCGCGCGAAGTACGACGCGAGCGAATCGCAAGAGCTCTGCCCGGCGCCCATCCCCGATGACGTCGCAGAGCGAGCGCAGGCGTTCGCGCTGCGAGCCCATCGCGCGCTCGGCTGTCGCGGCATCTCGCGCACCGACCTCATGTGGGACGGGGCCCGCATGGCGGTGCTCGAGGTCAACACGATGCCCGGCATGACCCCGAACAGCCTCGTCCCGAAGGCGGCCAAGGTCGCGGGCATCTCGTACGGCGAGCTCGTCGACCGGCTCATCGGCTGGGCCCTGGAGCCACGCCGTCGCTAGGCGATCCGCCTCGCGGTCACGCCGCCCCCGGTTGCCGCCGTTCCGCCGCCCGTCGGGCTGGACCGCGCTCGCGACGGGCTGCGCCATCGCGCTTGTCGGCGTTGCGCTCTCCGGGTCGCCGAGGGTGGGCACCGTGGCGGTGACCGGGACCCGGCACCTCGCCGCCGCCGCGGTCATCAACGCGACCGGACTGGTCGGTCGGCCGGTGTTCTCGACGAGCGGTACCGACGCCCGAGCCTCGGTCCTCGGTCTCGCGGCGGTCCGCGACGCGCAAGTCCGCATCTCGCTCCCAGACACGGCGCAGGTGGACGTGGTCGAGCGCGTCGCGATCGGCCGCTGGGTCACCGGCTCGATCGAGTGGTACGTCGACCCTGAGGGGGTGCTGTTCGGCTCGGTCGATCCCGCCGGCGCGCCGGCGCTCCGCGCGGTCGATGACCGTCCCGCGACGCGCACGTGCGCCGGGACCGCCGGCGGGCGCTGCGTCGACCCGGCGGTCGTTGCCGGGGCGCTGCGCCTCGCGCGGATCGGTCCGGGCGAGCTGCGCGGCGACGAGCAGAAGCCGGAGGTGCACGTCGATGCGACACAGGGTCTCGTCCTGCGGAGCGGCGCGGGGTGGGAGATCCGCTTCGGGACGCCCGATGATCTCGAGCTCAAGCTCTCGAATGCGAAGAAAGTGCTCTCGGACAATCCGACGCGGCGGCTAGACTACGTCGACGTGCGCAGTCCCGACCGCATCGTTTTTAGTCCCCAGTAGCGTGCGTCCTTCGTGCGGCCGAGCCCGGCTTCGCCGGCCTCGGCCGAGCCCCATTCAATAGATGTGGCTTCCGCTCCTCGGCCTGCTGGCCGGGGTGCTCCTCGGGCTCGCGCTCAAGCTCAACCTCCCGATCGAGCTCGCGCGCTACACCGCCGTCGGCATCCTCGCGGCGCTCGACTCGCTCCTCGGCGCGCTCCGCGCGGAGCTCGAGGGACACTTCGACACCCGCATCTTCCTCTCGGGCTTCTACACGAACTTCCTGTTGGCCGCGGGCCTCGCGTTCCTCGGCGACCGCCTCGGGATCGACCTCTACCTGGTCGCGCTATTCGCTTTCGGCTGGCGGATATTCCAGAATGTGGCGGTCATCCGGCGACACTTCCTATGAGCGCACTGCGCGGCGTGGGTGGGGATACGGGAGAGACTGACGCGAGGAGTGCCGTGAGTGCCTGAGCAGACCGTCCTGGTCTCCATCGACGTCGGCACGACGAAGGTCTGCGTCCTCATCGGCGAGATCTCCCGCAACGGCGGTCTCGATGTCATCGGCTTCGGCCAGGCGCCCTCCGATGGGCTTCGCAAGGGCGTCGTCATCGACATCGATCGCACCGTCCAGTCCGTCGCGAGCGCCGTCGAGGCCGCGGAGAAGCTCTCCGGCTTCAAGGTCCGCTCGGCGTTCGTCGGGATCTCGGGGAACCACATCAGCTCGCAGAACTCGCGCGGCATGGTCGCGGTCTCTGGTCACCACCGGGACGTCGCGCGCGAGGACACCATCCGGGCGATCGAAGCGGCGCGGGCGGTCTCGATCCCGAACACCCGCGAGATCCTCCACGTCATCCCCCGTGGCTACGTCGTCGACGGGCAAGAGGGCGTGCGGGACCCGATCGGGATGAGCGCCGTGCGGCTCGAGGTCGAGACGCACATCGTCACGGCGTCCCAGTCCGGGGTCCAGAACCTCACGAAGTGCGTCCAGCGGGCCGGCGTCGAGATCGACGAGCTCGTGCTGGCGCCCCTGGCCACCGCCGAGGCGGTCCTCACCGACGAGGACCGCGAGCTCGGGGTCGCCCTCCTCGACATCGGCGGCGACACGACCGACCTCGCGGTCTTCCACGACGGCTCGATCGCCCACGCCGCGACCATTCCCATGGGCGGGAAGTCGATCACGAGCGACCTCGGGATCGTCCTCCGGGTGACCCCGGAGGTCGCCGAGAGCCTCAAGCTGCGCCATGGGAACGCGCTTCCGGGCGACGTCGACCCCGACGAGGTCGTCCAGATCACCTCCATCGGCGAGGAGGTCGCCCACGGGGTGACCCGGCGGACGGTCTCGCAGATCATCGAGGCCCGGCTGAAGGACGTGTTCGAGGCCGTCCAGAGCGAGATCGCGGCCGCGGGGGCCACGAATCGCCTCCAGGCGGGCGTGGTGCTCACCGGGGGCGGCAGCATGCTGGCCGGGATCAACCGGGCGGCCCGCGATCAGCTCGGGATGAGCGCCCGGGTCGTCGGGCCGCAGAACCTCGGAGGCCTCACGGACCAGGTCTCGACCCCGCCCTACGCCGCGGCTTCCGGCCTGCTCCTCTGGGGCGCCCGGAACTGGACCCTGGACGACGATCGGGCCGCCGGACGCTCCCTTGATGGCCTTCCCGGCCGACTGGGACGCTTGTTCAAGGGGTTGATGCCCTAGCCCGCGAGGCGTGTGTGGGGTCGTGTAGGTGCGCGACGCGACCGCCTCGACCCAGGAGTGGGTCGACGGAACTGGACCGCGAGCCGTGATGGGGCGACGGGGACCTTCGACGAACGAAGGCTCGTCCGTCAGGGGTGTGCCGCGGTCTCGCACGCACGGGACGAGCGAGTGAGGCGGAGGTCCCCGTCGCCCAACCGCACGGATCCGGACCCGCAACGGTCGCCTAACTCTTGAGTTGAGGCGTATAGTCGCGACAACTGAATACACCCCATGTACGCACTCGGGGGAGGGGCAGCGACATGGAGAACATGCTTCCGAAGGAGGCTGCCCCTCATGCCGCTACGGTCGGATATCGAGAACTTCGCGCTCATCAAGGTCATCGGCGTCGGTGGTGGTGGATCGAATGCGGTGAACCGCATGATCCGCGCGGAGCTCATGGGCGTCGAGTTCATCGCCGTGAACACGGACGCGCAGGCCCTCCTCCTCTCCGACGCACCCCACAAGCTGCGCATCGGCGACAAGGTCACGAAGGGTCTTGGCGCGGGCGCGGATCCGTCGGTCGGCCGCAAGGCGGCTGAGGACGACAGTGAGAAGCTCTACGAGGCGCTCAAAGAAGCCGACATGATCTTCGTGACCGCCGGCATGGGTGGCGGCACGGGGACCGGTGCGGCACCGGTCATCGCCGAGATCGCGAAGGACATCGGCGCGCTCACCGTCGCCGTGGTGACCAAGCCCTTCGCGTTCGAAGGCGCGAAGCGCCGGCTCCTCGCGGAGCAGGGCATCGCGGATCTCGTCGACAAGGTCGACACGCTCATCACGATCCCGAACGACCGGCTTCTCCAGGTCGCCGAGAAGCGCACGACGATGGTCGACGCGTTCCGCATCGTCGACGACGTCCTCCGGCAGGGCGTGCAGGGCATCAGCGACCTCATCACCGTGCCGGGACTCATCAATCTCGACTTCGCCGATGTGAAGACGATCATGACGAACGCGGGCTCGGCCCTCATGGGCATCGGGCACGGCAGCGGCGAGACGCGTGCGGCGGATGCGGCGCGCCTCGCGATCATGTCGCCGCTCCTCGAGCAGTCGATCGACGGCGCGCGCGGCGTGCTGTTCACGATCACCGGTGGTCCGGACCTCACGCTCTTCGAGGTGAACGAGGCCGCTGAGATCATCCACGCCGCCGCGGACCCCGAGGCGAACATCATCTTCGGCTCGGTCATCGACGTGAAGATCAGCGTGATCGCGACCGGCTTCGACCCGCACCGGCCCCTCAAGCGCATCGAGCAGCCGCTGTACAAGCGCACCGTCGAGTCGCGGCCCGCGGAGCGCGAGCCGGTGGCGGTGACGAACGGCGGCCCGGCGAAGCCGGAGCGCAAGTTCGAAGCAGACGACCTCGAGGTCCCGAGCTTCCTCCGCCGCAAATAGCCACCAGCCCTACGGCTTGATGGAGTGCCGCCACTAGATTTAGTGGCGGCACTCCCATATCTTGGGGTCATGCGCTGCCCCAGCTGCGGGAATCCCGACACCCGCGTCATCGATTCGCGCGAGGCCGAGGACGGCGCCTCGATCCGCCGCCGCCGGGCGTGCGACCGCTGCGAGGAGCGCTTCACGACCTTCGAGCGCAGCGAGTCCGCGCGCATCCAGGTCGTGAAACGCGACGGGTCGCGGCAGGAGTTCGACCGCCGGAAGCTTTCCAGCGCGATCGAGAAGGCCGCGTCGAAGAGCCTTTCTCCGGAGAAGCTCGCCGCGCTCATCGACGACGTCGAGGCGACACTGAAGCAGAGCGGCGCATCCGAGGTCGGCTCGCAGCGGATCGGCGAGATGGTCCTCGAGCGCCTCGCCGACGTGGACCCGATGAGCTACATCCGCTTCCGCATCGTCTACGCGAAGGTCGATGACCTTGCAGCGCTGCGGGAGGAGCTCGCGGCCCTCGACCGCCGGCGCGAGGTCTCGCGTGACCGCAAGGTCGCCGAGCAGATCACCCTCATCGATGCCGCTCCGGTCCTGTCCGGCGGACGCAAGCGCAAGCGCTGACCGACACGCGCGCGTTCGACCTGATCTGCTGGGACCTCGACGGCACGCTGACGGACAGCGTCCGCTTCGTCGTCGACACCGCGAACGCCGTCATCACGCGCCGCGGTGGCACGGCGCTCGACTACGCGGTCGTCGGCCGGATGACCGGACTCCCGCTCGAGGCCGTCTTCCGGCTCGCGTGGCCCGACCTCTCCGACGAAGACGCGATCGCCTGCCGCGCCGAGTACCGCGCGGTCTACGAGGAGACCGTGATCCCCGTGACCCGACTGTTCGATGGCGCGCGCGAGACGCTCGGCGCGATCCATGCGGCGGGCATCCTGCAGGCGACCGTCACCGGCAAACGCGCTGCCGATTGCGAGCGGATCCTCCGCGGGCTCGCGATCGAGGACGACATCGAGCTCTACCTCGGCGGCGATTCCGTGCCGCCCGATCGCCACAAGCCGGCGCCGGACCTCGCGCTGCTGGCAATGGACCGGCTCGCCGTTCCGCCGGCGCGGACCGCGGTCGTCGGCGACACGCAGATCGACATGCAGATGGGCCGCGCCGCGGGTGCGCACACGATCCAGGTCCTCTGGGGCTACGAGCGGACGCGTGTCCCCGAAGCGGACGAGACGGTCGCGACATGGGCCGCGCTCCGCGCCCGTATCCTCAGCGGCTGATGGTCCTCTCCGACCGCGACATCCGCGCCGAGATCGAGCGCGGCCGCATCGGCATCGAACCGTACGACCCGTCCTGCATCCAGCCGGCGAGTCTCGACATCCGGCTCGACCGCCAGTTCCGCGTCTTCCGTTCGAGCCATCATCCGTACATCGACCTCGCGCGTCCGCTCGACGACGTGACGGAGCTCGTCGAGGTGGGCGACTCGCCGTTCATCCTCCACCCGAACGAATTCGTGCTCGGCTCGACCCGCGAGCGGATCCGCTTGCCCGACGACATCGTGTCGCGCGTCGAGGGGAAGTCGTCGCTCGGCCGCCTCGGGCTCCTCATCCATTCGACGGCGGGCTTCATCGATCCGGCGTGGGATGGGCACATCACGCTCGAGCTCTCGAACGTGAACAACCTGCCGATCACGCTCTACCCGGGCATGCGCATCGGCCAGCTCTCGTTCTTCCGGCTCTCGTCCCCGGCGGAGCGGCCATACGGCTCGCCCGAGCTCGGGTCGAGCTACCAGGGGCAGTCCGGCCCGACCCCGTCGCGCTACCGGCTGGACCTGCCGAAGCCCTAGCCGTGTGCGCCACGTGCCTCGGGATCGTGTATCTGGAGGCGTTCATCAACGTCCTTTACCTGGCGCTCACGCTCGCGATCTTCGGGCGGGTGATCCTCTCGTGGGTCCCGACGCGGCTGCCGTTGGGGCTCAACGACTTCCTCTTCTCCGTGACCGAGCCGATCCTGGCCCCGATCCGAAGGGTCTTGCCGATGGCCGCCGGCATGGATCTGTCGCCGCTCGTCGCGCTCATCGCCCTGCAGCTCGCCGAGCAGCTCCTGCTCAAGCTCCTGCCACCGGTCGTCTGATGCCGGGCCTCGCGGTCGAAGAGCGCGACGGCCGGGCGCAGTTCGCGGTGCGCCTCATCCCGCGCGCCTCGCGCAGCGCGATCGCCGGCGTCCGCGAGGGCGTCCTCCACGTCCGGGTGACGGCCGCGCCGGTCAACGGTGCCGCGAATCGCGCTCTCGTCGAGCTGATCGCGAAGAACCTTCACGTCGGGGTCACCGCCGTGCGTGTCGAGTCCGGGTCGACGTCGCCTCGCAAGCGGCTCTCTGTGCCGAAGGAGGCGCTCGCGCGGCTTCGCGCCGTGAAATGAGCGCCGCCTGGCCGGCGTATGAGCGGCACGGATGGTGACGTTCAGCTCGAGTGAGTTCCGCGGAGGGCTGCTGCGCCTTGCGCGTCCCGCGAGTGCCATCGTTCGCGGCGCCATGACATTCGAGGATGTCGTACGCGAGCACGAGGAGGCCGTGTACGGCGCGGTCCTGCGGATCCTCGGCGACCGCGATGCGGCGCTCGACGCGGCGAACCAGACCTTCATGAAGGCGTATCGCTCGATCGATTCGTACGACCCGACGCGGCCGATCAAGCACTGGCTGCTGCGCATCGCGGTCAACGAGGCGATCACGATCGGTCGCGCGCGGACCCGCGAGCGCGCGCGGAGCGCACCCGATACCGACGCCGTCGCATTGCCGTCAAGGACACCGACGCCCGAGGCCGAGGTGCTCGACCGCGAGTCGCGCGACGGCATCCGCGCGGCGGTCGCACAGCTCCCCGCGCTCTACCGCGAGGTCGTCGTCCTCCGCTACTTCAACGAGCTCTCGGTCGACGAGGTCGCGAGCGTGCTTGGCCGCTCATCGTCCACGGTCGGCGTCCAGCTCCTCCGGGCCCGGCAGCTCCTGCGTAAGGCGTTAGGGACGGCGGGCGTATGAGGGACGTGGACGAGCTCGACGCGCTGTCCGAGAGCACCCTGCGCCGCGCCTTGCGGCTCGAGGTGGACGAGCGCGCGCCGCGCTTCGATGCCGCCGCGATCGCCGCCTCGGCCGAGCGGCGCACGACGGTCGAGGGGCTGCTCCGGGTCGTGCGCGGCATGGCGCTCGTCGGCGTGGGCCTCGGGATCGAGGCGGTC
>WNFM01090895.1_pt1 | contig 20508 bp, 20 predicted proteins | sample 5400271 | NCBI WGS metagenome assembly WNFM01 (sample SAMN13153352, study PRJNA577476) | soil metagenome | isolation source: 60 cm saprolite on Douglas fir-dominated hillslope | place: USA:California | collected 2013-09-17
GGGTTGTCCAATGTGAAGGATTTCAGCTTAACGTGGACATTGCCGGACCTGAAGGACGTGATGGCATCCGCCAAGCTCGTCGCGATGAATTACAATCCGATCTACATGCGCGACGTGTTTGAGCGCGACTAGTATTTCAATAGGCAGAACTCGCAGTCTGGTAGCCCCGCATGACCGGCATGATTGCCCAAGAGTCCGTATGCCGAGAGGAAAATGAGGACAGCTGCAATGAAACTCTACGACCTAAAGACCGGCACTAATACGAGACGTGTGCGCATCTTCTTGGCCGAAAAGGGCGTGAAGTTACCGACCGTCGAGGTGGACATGATGAAGGGCGAGAACAAGAGTCCAGACTATCTATCCAAAAATCCTATGGGAACGATGCCTCTCCTCGAACTGGATGATGGAACGCAACTCGCAGAGTCTGTGGCGATCTGCCGATATATAGAAGAGCTTCACCCGGAGCGGCCTCTTTTCGGCACGACGCCGATTGAACGAGCTCTGATCGAGATGTGGAATCGGCGGATGGAGTTAGAGTTGCTGAGACCGATCACTGACAATTTCTGGCACTCGTCAGCGTTCTACAAAGAACGCCTCACACAGGTAGCGGACATTGCGCACCATGGCCGCATGCACGCGCAGGCGCGGATGCACTGGCTCAACGGCGAATTGGCTATGCGGCCGTTCATTGCCGGTGATCGATACTCAATTGCCGACATTACAGCACAGTGCGCTCTTATATTAGGCAAGAATACCGGCACGCCGATTCCCGGCGATTTGCAACATCTCGTACGATGGTTCAGTGATGTATCGAAGAGGCCAACCGCTCGAGCGTGAGGACGCAAAATGTCCGTGATGGGCCAAGGATATGCGGCGGCCGATATAGTCCGCCAACGTCCGACCGATAATAGTTCCTAATGCATACCAGAACAGGAATATGCCCCAATCGAGCGAAGCCCGTTTTTTCGATTTTTTCGTTTGATACGACGTAATTTCGCTGATCAGGGTCACGGCCAACCTGTTCGTGCAAGAACACAAAATCCGACACAAATTTCTGAATGTGCTGACAAAGCTCTTTCTTCGAGACGTTGGCATCGGACAGCCCGACATTATAGATCTGCCCTTTCATCTGCGTGAAATTCGCCAAACCGTGCTGGAAAACCCGAGCAACGTCCCAACAGCGGCCAGACTGCGGGATCACTGGGATTTGAAATCGCGGGGACTGAGATTGTCCACCCGATCCGGGCAGGTGGCTGGAGGACGGCCCTCAAAACTGCTCTGAGCTCGACGCTTATCGCGTAGGCGTGCGTTTCGCCGCCTTGCACAAAAGCCTCGAGTAATCTTGCTAGTTCTAAAAAAGAACTGTAACCTCCTATGAAATGGTCTGTCCAGCTGCGTCGCACGAACGGCTACGACGAAAAGCGGACACTCGGGAGGAAGCGAAGCGCTGGACCGCGGGGTTGCCCGCAGGACATCGGTCGCTTTCGAAGTCGCACCTCCGCATGCGCGGGACGGATTCGTTGTGATGGACGGGAGCGGTGATGGGTCAGTCGAGTAACTTCGTGCGCTCCGTGGGCGGCGACCTTGTCTCATCCGCAATTACAAATGCCGGCAGCATGCGCATCGAGGTCCTCAGGCGCGAGTGTAAGGGCCGCATGCATTGGCACTTTCGCCAACCGGAGCTTGCGCTATTCTGGTTTGCGAAAGGCGCCGAACGGCTGCATGCGACCATCGAAGGCCGCGAAGTGAGCTGTCTCTTTCCGGGGAAATCGCGCCTTGCAGTCATTCCGGCCGAGACGGAAATACAAGGCGAGTGGGACGTCGGGCCTGTACTCGACTACACCGTAGTATTCCTCGATCCGAGCCTGATGAGCGAGCGCTTACGGCAGGCAATCGCCGTTCCAACCATCGGGTTCGAGCATGACGGGTTAGTCCGGAGTCTAGCCGAACTATGCCGGGAAGCTTCCTCTCGCGACGACTTCTTCGATCTGATGGCGGAAGGCTGGGCGATACAGGCGCTCGCCCACATTTCCCGTGTCAGTGAGAAATGCGGCGCTGCACCGCGCTCCCGCGCTAGAGGTGGCCTTCCGGGCCACAGCCTTCGGCGTATCGAGGATTTCGTCCGCACCAACCTTGGGGAGGACATATCTCTTGACGACCTTTCGGCGATCGGAGGGCTGAGCAAGCGACACTTCGTCCGGGCCTTCCAGGAAAGCGTCGGCACTTCGCCGTACAATTACGTGCTTATGCTCAGGATCGAAGAGGCAAAACAACGCCTTTCGGGTACGGCGGAAAGCATCACCGAGATTGCGCTGACGACCGGCTTTGGTCAGGCGCAGCATTTCTCGACGAGCTTTCGGAAGGCGACAGGCGAGACGCCGTCCTCGTTCAGGCAGCGCGCTCTATCCTGAGGCGTTCTTAGCCGTTTTTGTCTAGATTCCGTAAATCGCGTCTTTTTTCCGCAAGCCTGATGAGGCGGGCAAGCCTAAGCCGTTGTTCACGGGCCGAGCAGGGGCCGCTCAGTAACCCTAGCCGGACCTCCAGCGTGTAATTCGCTGGAATCAGGGAGGAAGACGTGGCGCAGCGTGCCAACCGCTCATCGTGCTTTGCTGTCAGTGCAGCCATTGCGACCGTCGTCGGCATATCAGCGGCGATTGCACAGGAGGCGGCGCCCATCAAGATCGGCCTTCTTCTACCCTACAAGGGAGTCTATGCGGTTCCGGCCGAAGGCATCGATCGGGGCTTTCAGATCGCACTTGCGGAATACGGCAATCGAATTGCCGGTCGTTCCATCGAAATCATCCGAGCGGACGATGAGCTTACGCCCAATGTCGGGGTGCAGCGGTTCAACAAGTTCGTGCAGCTCGACAAGGTCGACCTGGTCGCCGGCGTCGTCGGTTCGAACGTCGCAATCGCGGTGTCCGAGCTGGCCGACAAGGCCAAGAAGCCCATGGTGTTCGTCAATGCATTCGCAGACGAGATCACAGCTAAATTCTGCAGCCCGTACGTGGCCAGGACTTCCTTCAGCGCCAACGGCTTTCAGTTCAATTCGGGGAAATACTGGGCCAGCAAGGGAATCCGGACTGCAGTGATCATGGGGCCGGACTATTCGGCCGGCCATTCCTTCTTGGGTGCGTTCAAGCGTGGTTTTGAAGAAGGCGGCGGCAAAGTCGTGCAGGAAATCTGGACTCCGTTCCAGAAGACCAAGGATTGGGGCGCCGCCCTGACCCAAGCCGGCAACTCCGGCGCACAGATCATCTACGCGTTCTATGCGGGCGCCGAAGCCGTACAGGTAGTCAAACAGCACGCGGATTTCGGCCTCAGGGACAAGATGCCGTTGGTAGGCGATCAGTGGGTTTACGACGAAGCGCTATGGCCTGCGCTTGGCGACTTGGTGATAGGTGCCAAGCACATCACGGTCCACTACCCCGGTATCGATAGTGAGGCGAACAAGAAATTCGTGACCGCATACCGGCAGAAGTTGAAGGAAGATCCGGACGTCAACGCCTCGCTCGGCTACGACAACGGCAAGGCCATTGTGCTCACGCTCGAAAAGCTGGGCGGCCAAGTGCCCGCCGACGGCGCGCAGTTCATCTCCACCATGCGCGGACTGACGTTCGATGCCCCGCGCGGGAAGATCCGCTTCAATGCCCAGAACAGCGCGCTTCTGGAGAAGGTATACCTCGTCGAGATCGTCAAGGGTGCCGACGGAAAGCCAGAGCGGAAATTCATCGACGAGTTTTCAGGTGCGGAAGACCTTCCCGGATGCACGAAGAGCTTCTAACCCGTCACGCCTGACCGTCAGACCGCGGAGTTCGGCAGATTAATCCATGCAGATGTTCTTCCTTCAGCTACTGAATGGGCTCCAACTGAGCATGCTCATTTTTCTGCTCGCGGCGGGTCTTACCCTCATCTTCGGGCTGATGGACATCCTCAACCTTGCGCATGGCGCCTTTTTCACGATGGGCGCATATGCGGGATGGTTCGTCTCCAAGTCGACTGGATCATTCTGGGCCGCCCTTCTGATAGGGCCGCTGGTTCCGTTCCTGATCGGTGCGCTTTTGCAAGGGATGGTGCTTCAGCCGTTGGTGAGGCGCGGGCGTTCGACCCATCTCGATCTGGCACTGCTGACTTTCGGGCTATTGTTCGCGACCGCGGGCACCGTCGAATACTGCTTCGGGTCCAGCTTCTACAGCATTCCCGCGCCCGCCATCCTATCCGGACACGTTGCCGTCTTGGGGATCGACTATCCGCTCTACCGTCTGTTCGTGATCGGTGCCGGTCTGGCAGTAGCAGCGGTGCTCTCGCTGGTCATAGATCGCACGCCGATCGGAGTGATTTTGCGGGCGGGCGTGGATAACCGGGAGATGGTGACGGCGCTCGGTATCAACATCAACTTGGTGTTCGCCGCAGTCTTCGGCTTCGGGGCCGCGCTGGCGGGGTTTGCCGGCGTGATCGCGGCTCCGATCATGAGCGTCTACTCGCAAATGGGAATCGGCATAGTCGTCACGACGTTCGTGGTCGTCGTCGTGGGCGGACTGGGAAACCTGAAGGGTTCGTTCTACGGGGCGCTGTTCGTCGGGATGACCGACACGTTGGCCCAGGCATATCTTCCCGATGCCGAGTTGTTCGCGATTTACGTCCTGCTCGTGGTCGTCATGATCTTGCGGCCACATGGACTGTTCGGTTCGACGGGACGTACGGCATGACCGAGCACCTTGCGATGGACGCCATGAACCTCGCCGGACGAACGCCGCGAAGCATCACGGTGCTCAGGAGCCGCTCTTACGTCGCAGTCGTATGCGCGATAGCTCTGTTGCTCCTTCCTTTTCTTTCAGGCGATTACGTGTTGACTCTTGCAATCGAGGTGATGATCGCCGGGGTTTTTGCCTCCGGACTAAATGTGCTGATTGGGTACACGGGCTTGGCTTCCGCCGGGCACGCGATGTTCTACGGGCTTGGAGGATACGGCATAGCAATCGGTACCGCGATTTGCGGCTGGCCACTCTGGGTTACCGTGCCAGCGACGCTGGTCTGCATTGCGCTCATCTCCACCGCAGTCGGCGCCATATGCACGCGCACCCGCGGGGTGGAATTTCTCCTCATAACCCTTGCCTTCTCGCAGATGTTCTTCGGAGCGGCGGTGAAGCTGCGTCTGACGAATGGAGCCGACGGGATGGCCGGTATCCCGAGGCCCGACCTCTCGTCTCTTGGGGTGAGCGCCGACGACCCGGTCGTATTCTACTACTATGTAGCATGCGTCGCGGCCCTGGCGTTTGTCGCTCTCGCGCTGATCGTCCGTTCGCCGTTCGGAAGTGTGCTCATTGCGATTCGGGAGAGCGAGCGGCGCGCCCAGGCCATGGGTTACGCGGTTGGCGCCTACAAGATAGGGGCCTTCGGCATCTCGGCGGTTGTGTGCTCCCTCGCCGGCGTTCTGCAGGCCCAATACACCTACTTCATCAATCCGGATTCCATGAGCTGGCAGTCGAGCGGCGAGGGCATTCTCATGGTCATCATCGGCGGGGCCGGGGCCATCCTCGGGCCGTTCGTCGGCGCCGCGGTCTTCGTCCTAGTCAAGCAAGGCCTCAGTCTCGTTACTGGCGAATACAACCTGTTCTTCGGAATCTTCTTCATGCTGGTGGTCGCGTTCTTTCGCGGCGGTGTAGCGGGGACGTTTCGGACATTGATCGAAAGGTGGCGATGAGCGCGCTCGAAATCCGCAAGCTCACCAAGGCCTATGGTGGCTTGGAAGTGATTGCCGACCTGGACCTCACGGTGCCCGAAGGCCAACGCCGCGCAGTGATCGGCCCTAACGGCGCCGGAAAGACGACCCTGTTCAATCTGATCACCGGATGGCTCCCGCCGACGAGCGGCCAAATTCTGCTGCACGGCGTTCCGGTCCGCCAAGGCCGTCCCGATCTTGTCACTCGCTGCGGCCTGTCCCGTTCGTTCCAGAAGAACATGCTGCTCGAGAACGTCAGCGTCCTGGAGAACCTGCGCATCGCGTGCCAAGCCTTTCATCCTTCACGACATTCCATCCTCCGTCCAGCGGCGAGCTTTGCGGAGGTCGTCGGCAAGGCGCGTCGCGTGGCCGAACAGATGCATCTGGATACATGTCTCCATCGCGAGGTGAAGGAACTCTCGTACGGGCAGAAGCGCCAGTTGGAGGTCGCGATAGCGCTTTGCGCCGAGCCGAAAATCCTTCTCATGGACGAGCCGGCGGCCGGCACTTCCCCAAGCGAGCGCGTGAACTTGATCCGCCTCATCAACGAGCTTCCAGCGAGCCTGACCATCGTGCTCGTCGAGCACGACATGGATGTCGTCTTCGCCATCTGCAACATCATCACGGTGCTGAGCTATGGCAAGGTTCTTGCGACCGGACCGAAGGAGGCGATCCAAGCCAACGCCGAGGTGATCGAGGCCTATCTGGGTAGGCAACATGCTTAGCGTGCGGGACATTCACACATATTACGGCGAGAGCCATGTCCTGCAGGGCGTCAGCCTCTCCGTGGAGGGGTCGCAATGCGTTGCGCTGCTCGGCAGAAACGGCGCCGGCAAGACGACGACACTGCGTTCGATACTTGGCCTTACGGTTCCGCGAAGCGGCGAGGTGACGTTCAACGGCGAGCGTATCACCCACCTCCCGACCTACCGCATCGTCAGAAGGGGCATCGCGTTCGTGCCCGAGGACCGCGGCATCTTCGCGACCGTGAGCGTCGAGGAGCATCTCTCCATGGCGCTGGGTGCCTGTCGGCGGCGGCCATCCCGGAAGGAGATCAGCTTCGTGTTCGACGTCTTTCCCCGCCTTGCGGAGCGACGGCGCAGCCTCGGTGGCCAGCTCTCGGGTGGAGAGCAGCAGATGCTCGCCATAGGGCGCGCGCTTATCGTGGGCCCCGACCTCATGGTTCTCGACGAGCCTAGCGAGGGGTTGGCGCCGGTAATCATCGAAAAACTGGAGGAGGTGCTCCTCACGGTCAAGCGTCTCGGCATGCCGATCCTACTTGTCGAACAGAACTATCATCTGGCCACCCGTCTTGCGGACTACGTTTACGTGCTGAGTCAGGGATCGGTGAAATTTGCCGGCGATACCAACGCGCTTACCGAAGACGCGAATGTCCGCCGAACCTATCTCAGCGTCTAGCGCGCTGGGCGAACCTGGGCGCGAGCCCCCACGATGAACAAGGATGATGATATGTCAGGTCCACTCAAGGGCGTCCGCGTACTCGATCTGACGGCCGTGGTATCGGGTCCGTACGCGACGATGTTTCTGGCCGACCAGGGTGCGGACGTTCTCAAGATCGAGCCGATCGGCGGAGACAGCGCGCGCCGTAGCCGTGCCGCAATCGATAAAGCCGGCGAGTTCTCGGCCCTCTTCATTTCGTCCAACCGCGGCAAGCGATCGCTGTCGATCGACGTGAAGAGCGATGCCGGCCGCGAAGTGCTGGCCAAGCTCGTCGCACACGCCGACGTGCTGGTGCAGAATTTCCGCCCGGGCACGATGGAGCGGCTTGGACTCGGCGCCGGCGAGCTTCGAAAGCGTCACCCCCGCCTGATCTACGTATCCATCAGCGGTGTCGGCGAAACCGGACCCTACGTCAAAAAGCGGGTCTACGATCCCATTGTCCAGGGCCTCTCGGGCTTCGCCGACATCCAGTCGCAGCCGGTCACCAACCGACCCCAGATGATCCGTACCATCGTGTGCGACAAGACCACTTCGGTCTTCACTGCCCAGGCGGTCTCGGCCGCTCTCTACGCCCGCGAGAAGACCGGGCAGGGCGACCACATCCAGGTCGCCATGCTCGACGTCATGATCTCGTATCTGTGGCCCGAGGGCATGATGCAATATACGGTCGTCGGCGCGGAAGCCGCGGCCGCGGATCCCAACGACCGGCCGGACCTCGTGTTCAAGACGAGCGACGGATACATCACCGCCGGCACGATCTCGGATTCCGAGTGGCACGGCTTCTGCCGCGCGTCCGGCGATCCGGAACTCGCCAACGATCCGCGCTTTGCCACGCCGGCTGCGCGTTCGGTGAACGCCACGGCCCGCATCAATAAAATGGCAGGAGCGTCTCGACGCGGCGGACGTCCCTTGCGCGCCGATCCTGCGGCGCGGCGAGATCATCCATAACGAACAGGTCGTCGCGCGGGGCATCATCGCCGAATTCGACCAGCCTTCGGTCGGTCGGGTCCGGCAACCCAAACCGGCGGCTCGCTTCGAAGTCAACGAGGCCGTCATAGCCGGACCGGCCCCGAGGGTGGGGCAGCATTCGAAAGAGGTGTTGCGGGAGCTTGGATACAGCGACGGTGACATCGAGAGAATGGTCGCCGATCGCGCCGTCCGGGTTGCCGGCTAAGGAAATGATCGGTTCGGGAGAAAGAAACATGACACAAGCAGCCAAGGTCGCCTTACTTGTCGGTGCCGGCGACGCGATCGGTGCGGCGGTGGCGAGGCGGTTCGCACGCGGCGGCTTCGCCGTCTGCATTGCTCGACGGGAGGCAGCAAAATCACAGGCGCTCGTCGAGGAGATCAGATCGGCTGGTGGCGAGGCGAGGGCCTACTCGACCGACGCCAGGAAGGAGGAGAACGTCAAGACGCTCTTTGCCGAGGTCGAGAGCGATGTCGGACCGATCGAGGTATGCCTATTCAATGCAGGCTCAAACGTAAGCAAGCCGCTGCTCGATACCTCCGAAAAGCTCTTCTTCAAGGCCTGGGAATTGGCCTGCTATGCGGGGTTCCTGGTCGGTCGGGAGGCGGCAAGCTATATGACTGCCCGCGGACGCGGAACGATGCTCTTCACAGGCGCCACTGCGAGCGTGAAGGGTCGTACAGGTTTCGCTGCTTTCTCCTCCGCGAAATTCGGGCTGCGCGCCATCGCGCAGGCCATGGCCCGCGAACTCGGTCCGAAGAACATCCATGTAGTCCATCTGCTGATCGACGCGGGCGTCGATAGTGAGGCCATCCACCAGCGCATGAAGGCGGCGACCGGCATAGACGCCTCGGAGATCCCGCCGGACAGCCTTACAAAAACGGTCTCGATCGCCGAGGCCTATTGGTACCTGCACGGTCAGAGCAGGGACGGCTGGACGCACGAATTGGATCTTCGTCCTTCGGTGGAGACATGGTGATGAGCGACAAGCTGGTTCTCTGGGGTGTCGGGACGACGCGAACGTTCCGGGCCCACTGGGCGCTTCACGAATTGAGTCTGCCGTACGAGTCGCGCCCGATACTTCCCCGCTCCGGCGAAACCAAGACAGCGGAATATACGGCCTTGAATGCCAGGCAGAAGATTCCGCTTTTGGTCGACGGCAACTTCCGCATCGGCGAAAGCGCCGCGATCGCCGCTTATCTCTCCCAGAACTATTCTACTCCCGATCACGCTCTGGTACCGGAGGAAAAATCGCTTCAAGCCAAGTGGCTGGAGTGGTGCTTCTTCATCGTCGCGGAGCTGGATTCGACCAGCCTCTACGTCATGCGGCGCCACGGCACGAACAACGGCCTGGCCCACATCTATGGTGAGGCTCCCGCCGTCGTCTCGCAGGCGGGCGAATATTTCAGGCAGCAACTGCGTCACGTCGACTTGGCCTTGTCGGACGGCCGGACCTACCTCCTGGGCGATCAATTCACGACGGCGGACATCATCCTGACGACGTGCCTGACCTGGGCGATCGATTACGGCGTCGGAATTTGCGATAGCGCGGTTCCTTACTTGGAGCGGACCAAATCACGACCCGCGTACCAGCTCGCGGCGGCCGCAAACACGCCGAGGAATTGAGAGCGCGACCGCGATGCGCACCATCGTTGGCTGAGCACTGTGACGTAGCCCTCGAGACGTAGCGTTACGCTTGAAAGTTTAGCCTGGAAACCTGATTGTACTGTCGCTCTTGGCGCGAAGCGGACATTCGCAAATCGTCGACGTCTGTGCCGCAAAGCGACTTTGAGTCTCCTTTCAAAGGTGGATTAGCTTAAGCTTTCGCTTGCTGGAGCTACCCCCACCTTCGCTCCTGCTTATTCACAGGGTTTCTGCGGGATTTCAGGTGGGCGGAAGGTCCCTCAGAATCCATCGGCCTAGCCCCCGTCGAAATAGGTTCGGCGCTTCCAATTTCAGAAAGGAACTAACTTTGGTGTCGTCGCCGGATCGCCAAATCTGCTCGTGGGACCGTGCTTGATTGGAGCGCTTCCGGAAGGCCGATCGCGTCCCTGCATTTTGAATTTCCCACTTGACTGGTTCTAAAATAGAACTGTATAGCCGAGTTAACGTCGCGATGGGATGAAACGAGCTGCCAACGTCATCAAGGCGCGCAGGCGCAAGGGACGAGCGATCAAGATGTCTCAGGGCTTCAGGTTGGCCGCCGGCGCGCTCTTGCTGGCAACCGTGACTTCGATTTCGACGCCGGTTTGGGCCGCCGACGCGCCGGGCGTGACGGCGACCGAGATCAAGATCGGAAGCGTCTTTCCGTTCAGCGGCCCGGCTTCTTCGATCGGTCTGACTGGGCGCGGCATCATCGCCTATGTGCAGTCGGTCAACGACCGCGGCGGCGTCAACGGCCGCAAGATCAATTATATCGCGCTCGACGATGCCTATAGTCCGCCAAAGGCGTTCGAGCATGCCCGCCGCCTGGTCGAGAGCGACGACGTCGCCTTCATGTTCGGGCAGCTCGGCACCGCCGGCAATTCCGCCGTGGCAAAATATCTCGCGGCGAAGGCCGTGCCGACGATCGCGATCTTCTCGGGCGCGAGCAAGTTCACGAACGTGAAGGACTATCCGCTCACGACGACCGGCCTCGTCAGCTACGACACCGAGGGCAAGATCTACGCAAAATATCTCACGCGTACGCTACCGACGGCAAAATACGCGATCCTCTACCAGAACGACGACCTCGGGCGGGACTACGTCAACGCCTTCAAGGCGGTGCTCGGCGCCGATTTCGACAAGCGCGTGGTGACCGCAAGCTATGAGGTGACAGAGCCGACGGTCGATTCGCAGGTGGTCTCGCTGAAGAGCTCGGGTGCCGCAGCATTGTTCGTTGCGGGCACGCCCAAGTTTGCGGCGCAGGCAATCCGCCGCGCCGCCGAAACCGGCTGGAAGGCGACGATCATCATAAACTATCCCTCCAGCTCGATCGGCGGAACGCTCGCGCCTGCAGGCCTTGAGAATTCGATCGGCGTCATAGTTGGCACGATGAACAAGGATCCCACCGATCCCAAATGGAGTGACGACCCTGGCGTAAAGGCCTATCGCGCCTTCTTCGAAAAATACCTCGCCGGCTCGGATATCACCAACACCAGCTATTTGGCGGGCTATCAGCAGGGCGTGTTGCTCGAGCAAATACTCAAGCAATGCGGCGACGACCTTTTGCGCGCCAACATCATCAAGCAGGCAAAATCGCTGAAAGATTTTGTGCAGCCGACCGCGCTGCCCGGCATCAGTATCAACACCAGCGCCACCAACAACATGGTCTGGACCCAGCTGCAATTGCAGCGCTGGACCGGCACGACGTGGGAAAAGGTCAGCGAAGTTCTGGATGCGGGGTCGGAGTAGGGCGTTAGGCCGTCTGAGGCGGCGCACTCGAAACTTTCTCCCGTCACCCCCGGATGAGCGCAATTGCGCTCACTCGGGAGGAGCGCGAAGCGCGTCTCGAAGGGCGACGGCCACCAGCGAGGGCCATTCACCCTTCCTGGCTCGCTAACGCTCGCACCTCGGGATGACGGGTTGGGACAGGTTTGCTGGTTCGGCGGAAGCTTTTTCGTGCCCTAGCCGGCACCCGCCTTCGCCTTCCTGCCATCTTTCGCCTCCGCATGCGCCGGCGAGGCCTGTCGCGCGCCCGGGCCTGGATGCACATGCACCCCCTTGGCCGCGACCGGCTCACCGCATTCGGAGCAGATCATCACGGGATCGAACAGTTTTCCACAGGCTTTGTGCTCATGCAGCATCGGGCGGCCGCGGGCGTCGACCATGTGGATGTTGCCCCAATGCACGATTGACATGATGATCGGATAGAGGTCGAGGCCCTTCTGCGTCAAAATGTATTCGTAGCGCTTTGGCGATTCCTGGTATGGGATCCGGCGCAGCACACCGAAGCGCACCAATTTTTTCAAGCGCTCCGCCAACAGATGGCGGGTGATGCCGAGCGACGCCTGGAACGCCTCGAACCGGCGCTTGCGCAGAAAACATTCGCGCAGGATCAGCAGGCTCCAGCGGTCGCCGATCACGGCGACAGTGCGGGCCAGTGAGCACGGCTCTTCTTCAAGCGCATCCCATTTCATGAACTTCTCCAGTCATCTGCGGGCAAGCAAGGCATAATTCATTTTGCGGGCACGCAAGGCATAATTCATTCTAATTCGGAACCCACGACCGTTCAACTGGTCGTGTGGGCAATCAGCCATACATACGCGAAGATCGTGTTGACAGTTCTAAAATAGAACTATAAAAGCCAAAACGCAAATTGAACAGGCGGCGGACACCGCCGCTATTGACGGGAAGGGCGCGATCCGATGACCGTACCGCTCAGGGCGGAATTTCACTTCGATTTCGGCAGTCCGAACGCCTATCTCGCCGAATTGGTAATGCCGGAGATCGAGCAGCGCACCGGAGTGAAGTTCGACTATGTCCCGGTGCTGCTCGGCGGCGTCTATAAGGCGACCGGCAACATGTCGCCGTCCGACTCGCTGCGCGGCATCAAGAACAAGGCTGAATACAACGCGCTCGAGACCGAACGCTTTCTGCGCCGTCACCGCATTACGAAATTCAAAACGAACCCGTTCTTTCCGGTGAATACCCTGATGCTGATGCGCGGCGTGGTCGCGGCGCAGTTCGAGGGTCTATTCGAGCGGTATTTCCGGGCCGCCTATCATCACATGTGGGTGGAGCCGAAGAAGATGGACGAGCTTCAGATATTTAGGGACGCCTTCATCTCCTCGGGTCTCGATATCGACCGCCTGATCGCGCGGGCACAGCAGGATGACGTCAAGAAGAAGCTGATCGACAACACCCAGAACGCGGTGGCGCGCGGCGAGTTCGGCTCGCCGACCTTCTTCGTCGGGGACGAAATGTTCTTTGGCAAGGATCGCTTGCGCGAGGTCGAGGAATCGATCGTCGAACAACTGGGTGCCGCCCGGCGCAGGACCGCGTGATCCGCTAAACTCAGAGCAAATCAAGGCCCGAAGTGGCTACCGCGGTGGGAGGTATCATTGGCGACACTGGAACTAGAGAGCGCGGCAACCGATATTCTTGATGGTCTGCCAAGCCGTATCCACGAGGTGATGGATCGGCACGTCGCGGCTACGCCAGATCGCGTGGCGCTGATCGACGACAGCGCAACCTTGACGTATCGCGAATTGGATCGTGCGGTGCGCGGCACCGCAGATGCGCTGCGTGCGCTCGGCATCCGCGCCGGCGACCGCGTGACGATCGTCAGCGAGAACTGCATCGCGCTGGCGTGCCTGCTGTTCGCCGTGTTCCGCCTCGACGCCTGGGCGATCGTCGCCAACCCGCGGCTGTCGCCGCGCGAGCTCGACCAAATTCGCGACCACAGCGGCGCGCGCCGCGCCTTATTCACGGCAGATGTTTCGCCGGAGGCGGCCGCCCATGCATCGCGCTATGGGGCGCCGGTGCTGGATGTGGGGCCGCTCTTCGGTATTGGCGTTTCTCCGCTCAACGAGAATACCTCCGCCGAGCCGGTCGAGGCGGCTGGCGCAAAGCAGGTCGCGGTCCTGATTTACACGTCGGGCACGACGGGAACGCCGAAGGGCGTGATGCTGACCCACTGCAATCTCCTGTTCAGCGCCAAGACGACGGCGGAGCTGCGCAGCATGACGCCGGCCGACGTGCAATATTGCGTGCTGCCGATCTCGCACATCGTCGGGATTTCGCTGCTCACGATGACCCTGATGGTCGGCGCGACCGTCCGCCTTGTCGCCAAGTATGATCCAGCCGCGCTTGCCAGGGCGATGGCCGACGAGGGAATCACCATTCTCAACGGCGTGCCCGCGACCTTTCAACGATTGCTCGAATACCGGCGGATCGCCGGCCTTTCGAAACTGGACCGCGGCACGCTGCGCCTGATCTCGGTGGCGGGCGCGCCGCTCGATCTCGAATTGAAGTCGCGGGTGGAGCACGAGCTCGGTCTGACGCTGCTCAACGGTTACGGCATCACGGAATGTTCGCCGGGAATTTCCGGCGTGCGTCCGGAAGCGCCGCGCAAGGATCAGGCCGTCGGCTCGCTACTGCCGGGGCTTGAAGCCAAAATCATCGGCCGCGACGGCAAGATCGTCGCCAATGGCGAGGTCGGCGAGCTGCATGTCCGCGGAGCCAACGTGATGCGCGGCTATTACCGTGCACCGGACCTCACCGCCAAGGCCATCGATCCCGACGGCTGGTTCAACACCGGCGATCTCGCCCGCTTCGAGGGCGATTGTCTCTATATCGTTGGCCGCACCAAGGAGATGATCATCCGCTCCGGCTTCAACGTCTATCCCGCCGAGATCGAAGCTGTGCTCTCTACCCACGATGCGGTGGTGCAATGCGCGGTGGTCGGCCGCCCGGTCGAGGGCAATGAGGAGGTGGTCGCGTTCGTGCAACTCCTGAAAGGCTCGACCGCCAGTCCGCAGGAGCTGATGGCCCATGTCGCGCCGCAGCTCACCTCCTACAAGCGCCCGTCGGAGATCGTCGTGCTCGATGCCCTGCCGGCGACCTCGACCGGGAAGATTTTGAAGCACAAACTGGCGGAATCGTTGCGCGGCACCGTGTGACGCCGCCTTCGAATTGCAAACAACTCACTCAAGGGCCGGAGAACACCCATGCAGAAGAGAAGCGCGACGGTTGCGGTCATCGGCGCCGGCGATTTTATCGGCGGCGAGATCGCCAAGAAATTCGCTTCCGAAGGATTTACGATCTTCGCCGGCCGCCGCAACGGCGCCAAGCTGGAGCCGCTCGTCAAGGAAATCGAAGCGGCCGGCGGCGAAATCCACGCTCGTTCGCTGGATGCGCGGAAAGAGGAGGAGATCACAGCCTTCCTCAATGACGCTGACAAACACGCGCCGCTGGACGCATGCATCTTCAACATTGGCGCCAACGTCAATTTCCCGATCCTGGAAACCACCGAGCGGGTGTTCCGGAAAGTATGGGAAATGGCCTGCTATTCCGGCTTCCTCGCCGGCCGCGAGGCAGCGCGTCTGATGCTGCCGCGTGGAAAGGGCAATATCTTCTTTACCGGCGCGACTGCGTCTTTGCGCGGCGGCAGCGGCTATGCCGCCTTTGCCAGCGCCAAATTCGGCCTGCGCGCGGTGGCGCAGGCGATGGCGCGCGAGTTGGGTCCGAAGAACATCCATGTCGCGCATCTCATCATCGATGCCGGCGTCGATACCGAATGGGTGCGGCAGCGCCGCCTGGAGGCGCTCGGGCCGAATGCGCTCGACAAGCCTGATTTGCTGATGCCACCGGCCTCGGTCGCGGCATCCTATTGGCAGCTCTACCAGCAGCCGAAGAGTGCCTGGACGTTCGAATTGGAGATCAGGCCGTTTGGCGAGACGTGGTAGGGAGCGATTCCGATGGAGCTCGCGCTTTCTCCCGAAGATGCGGCATTCCGCGACGAGGTACGCGCCTTCATTGCGGAGAATTACCCGCGGGAGATGCGAGTTCCGAATCCGGAGACCGATCTGACCAAGGAGCAGATGCTGCTGTGGCATCGCATCCTCCACCAGAAGGGCTGGATCGCGCCGCTGTGGCCGAGGGAGTATGGCGGGCCCGGCTGGTCGATCACCCGGCGTTTCATCTTCGAGCAGGAGACTTCCCGTGCCGGAACGCTGCCGCCGCTGGCGTTCAGCGTCACCATGGTCGGCCCTGTGATCTACACGTTTGGCAACGAGGCGCAGAAGCAAAAATTCCTGCCGCGGATTCTTTCCGGCGAGGACTGGTGGTGCCAGGGCTATTCCGAGCCGGGCTCAGGCTCCGACCTCGCCTCCGTGCGCACCAAGGCGGTGCGCGGCGGCGATCATTACATCGTCAACGGCCACAAGACCTGGACCACGCTCGCGCAGCACGCCGACTGGATTTTTTGCCTCGTGCGCACCGACGTATCGACAAAACCGCAATCCGGCATTTCATTCTTGCTGATCGACATGAAGTCGCCCGGCGTCACCGTGCGCCCGATCATCACCATCGACGGCTCCCATGAGGTCAACGACGTCTTCCTCGAAGACGTCCGCGTTCCCGTCGCCAATTTGATCGGCGAAGAGAACAAGGGCTGGACCTATGCAAAATTCCTGCTCGGCAATGAGCGCACCAGTATGGCCGGCATCGGCCGCTCCACGCGCTATCTCGATCGCCTCAAGCAGATCGTGAACGCGGAAATTCCGAACGGCGATCCCGCCCGTCTCGAGTTTATCCGGGACATCGCCCGCATCGAGCTCGATGTGCTGGCACTGGAGGCGACCGAGCTCCGCGTCGTCGCGCAGATGGCGCGCGGCATCGAGCCCGGCCCGGCGGCGTCGCTGTTCAAGATCCGAGGCACCGAGATCTTCCAGAACATCACCGAGCTTACGCATCGGGCAATCGGCAATTACGGGCTGGCAATCCGGGAGCATCCCGTCAGCGCCAACCATTTCATGCCGGGTCCCGACTATGGGCATACGGCGTCCGAGAAATATCTCAACTCGCGAAAACTCAGCATCTACGGTGGATCGAACGAGATCCAGCGCAACATTATCGCCAAGGCGGTGCTCGGCCTTTGAGACCGCGCAAGGGGAAACGGATGGATATCCAGTTCACGGAAGAGCAGGAGCTACTACGCTCGAGCGTGCAGCGCCTGTTGCGCGACCAGTACGGCTTCGATGCGCGCCGCAAGATCGTCGCGACCGAAGAGGGCTTTAGCCGCAAGCACTGGACGTCTTTCGCCGAGCTCGGCCTCCTTGCCGCGCCGTTCTCGGAAGACGTGGGCGGGCTCGGCGGCGGACCGCTCTCGACCATGATCGTCATGCACGAGTGCGGCCGTCATCTCGTGGTCGAGCCCTTCATCGAAACGGTGGTGATTGCCGGTAGCCTGATCGAGAGCGAAGGGTCGACCGCGCAAAAGGGCGCCTTCATTCCGGACATTGTTTCCGGAAAGTCGATCTGGGCGCTGGCCTGGGCTGAAAAGGGCTCGCGTTACGATGTTGCCAATGTCATGACGACGGCGCGGCGGGAGAGCGGCGAGTACGTCTTGAACGGCGAGAAGGCTGCCGTCGTTGGCGCGCCTTGGGCGGATTTCCTGATTGTCTCCGCGCGCACGTCGGGTAATCGCAATGACCGCAACGGCGTGAGCCTTTTCGTCGTCGATCGTCACGCAGCCAACCAGCATCTGCAGAGTTACAAAACCCTCGACGGCCGCCGCGCGGCCGAGATCAGCCTGCGTGACGTGCGCGTTGGCGCCGATCGGCTGCTTGGCGCCGAAGGCGAGGGCGCCGCTGTATTGGAGGCCTGTCGCGATCGCGCCATCGCGGCGCTCTGCGCAGAAGCCGTCGGTGCCATTGGCGAATTGAACGCGGCGACGCTGGAATACTCCAAGACGCGAAAGCAGTTCGGCACGACGCTCGGCACCTTCCAGGTGCTTCAGCATCGGATGGTCGACATGTTCATTGCCCATCAGGAAGCGATCTCCCTGATGCAGCATCTCAACCTCAGCCTCGCCGCGAATACGCCAGGCGGATCAAGGCTCGCCTCGGGCGCCAAGTCGAAGATCGGCTACGCGGCCAAGTTCGTCGCGGACCAGGCAGTGCAGCTGCATGGCGGCATGGGCATGAGCGACGAGCTCAATATCGGGCACTATTTCAAGCGTATCTCCGCCATCAACATCCAGTTCGGCGATCCGGCCTATCACGTGCTGCGCTACGCGCAGGTCGACGCCGCCGCTTAAACCAGAGGTAAACATGACAGAAGCAGTGATCGTATCGACCGCCCGTACCGGCGTCGGCAAGGCCTATCGCGGCGCGCTCAACAACACCGAAGGCCCGACCATGGCCGGCCATGTGATCGCGGCGGCGGTCAAGCGCGCCAACATCGAGCCCGGTGAAGTTGAGGACGTGGTGATGGGCTGCGCCATGCAGCAGGGCACCATGGTCATGAACGTGGCCCGAAAGGGCGCGATCCGGGCCGGGCTGCCTGTGACGGTCGCCGGCACCACCATCGACCGGCAATGTGCGTCCGGCCTGCAGGCGATCGCGGTTGCGGCGCGTTCCGTGATGCATGATGGCGTGGAGATCGCGGTCGGCGGCGGCATCGAATCGATCAGCCTGGTGCAGAACGAGCACATGAACAAGTTTCATGACGTCGACGCTGAATTGATGGCGATGAAACCGGAAATTTACATGTCAATGCTGGAGACGGCCGAGGTCGTCGCCGAACGTTACAAGATCGGGCGCGATCGCCAGGACGAATACTCGCTCGAATGCCAGCGCCGCGTCGGCGCCGCATTGCAGGGCGGCCGTTTTAATGACGAGATCGTGCCGTTCACCACCAGGATGGCCGTGGCGGACAAGGACACCAAGGAAATTACCTACCAGGAGGTCACGCTTTCAAGGGACGAAGGCCCGCGCCCTGACACGACGGCGGAGGGCCTCGCAAAAATCAAGCCGGTGTTCGAAGGCAAGACCATCAGCGCCGGTAACGCCAGCCAGCTCTCGGATGGCGCGTCAGCCTGCGTGATCATGAGCGGCCGGGTCGCCGCGCAAAAGGGACTAAAACCGCTCGGCATTTTCCGCGGCTTTGTCGCTGCGGGCGTCGAGCCGGACGAGATGGGCGTTGGCCCAGTGGCCGCGATTCCGCGCCTTTTGAAGCGGCACGGTTTGAAGATCGACGACATCGATCTCTGGGAATTGAACGAAGCCTATGCGGTGCAGGTCATCTATTGCCGCGACAAGCTCGGCATCGATCCCGAAAAACTCAACGTCAATGGCGGCTCGATCGCGATCGGGCATCCCTATGGCATGACGGGATCGCGATTGACCGGCCATCTCCTGATCGAGGGTCGGCGGCGCAAGGCGAAATATGGCGTGGTGACCATGTGCATCGGTGGCGGCATGGGCGCGGCGGGACTTTTTGAAATCGTCCACTGATCGGAAGAGCGGAGGTTTTTCGTGAAGACAGCTATCACTGAACTGTTGGGCATCCGGCATCCGATCATCCAGGGCGGTATGCATTTTGTCGGCTTTGCCGAACTCGCCGCCGCGGTGTCGAACGCCGGCGGCCTCGGCATCATCACCGGGCTGACGCAAAAGACACCGGAACTATTGGCAAAAGAAATCGCGCGCTGCCGCGCCATGACCGACAAGCCGTTCGGCGTCAACCTCACCTTCCTGCCGAGTTTCACCGCGCCGCCCTATCCGGAATATATCGCCGCGATCCGCGAAGGCGGCGTCAAGATCGTTGAGACCGCGGGCCGTAGCCCCGAGCAGTATATGCCGGCGCTGAAGGCCGCGGGCATCAAGGTGATCCACAAATGTACCTCCGTCCGGCATTCGCTGAAAGCGGAAAAAATCGGCTGCGACGCCGTCAGCGTCGACGGGTTTGAATGCGGCGGTCATCCCGGCGAGGACGATATCCCGAACATGATCCTGTTGCCGCGCGCGGCGGAGGAATTGAAGATTCCGTTCGTGGCGTCGGGCGGCATGGCGGACGCGCGCAGCCTGGTCGCTTCGCTCGCGATGGGCGCGGCCGGCATGAACATGGGCACGCGCTTCATCGCCACCAGAGAGGCGCCGGTTCATGACAATGTGAAGCAGGCCCTGGTCGCCGCGTCCGAGCTCGACACGCGGCTCGTGATGCGCGAGCTGCGCAACACCGAGCGCGTGCTGAAGAACAAAGGCGTCGATCGCCTGCTCGAGATCGAGCGCGAAAGAGGCAAGAGCATCAAGATCGAAGACATCCACGATCAGGTCGCGGGGGTCTATCCCAAGGTGATGATCGATGGCGAAATGGATGCCGGCGCCTGGAGCTGCGGTATGGTGGCAGGCCTGATTCATGACATTCCCTCGGTGAAGGAATTGATCGATCGCATAATGACGGAGGCCGAGCAGATCATCCGGCAACGTCTCACCGGTTTCCTCGACGGCGCCGAGGTCAAAGCGCCGGCCCGCGCCGTCGCCTGAAGGAGGATTTTGTGACCGAACACGTCAAGACCGAGATGGCAGGCGGCGTCATGACGCTGACATTGCAACGCCCCGACAAGAAGAATGCGCTCACCGGCGCCATGTACGGTGCGCTGTCGGACGCGCTGGAATGTCGTTGCCACGGCATACCTGACGATCCGTCCCATCGGTATGAGTTGCCGAAGGTTCGTCTCGAAGTATTCGATTAGTTTTTGACCGGCGAGGGGGCTTTCCAACTTCGTGCATGTCTTCGTCGTGCAGGTCGATCAGATCGCCAAACGTGCGAACGCTGCGCGCCGCGCGTGGCTTGGACGATCCGTTGCGGTCGATGTTGCGCTCCATTTCAAGCGCCCATTCTTCGCCGTCCTTGCGCCTTCGGAACGTCT
>WNFM01076245.1_pt2 | contig 20502 bp, 16 predicted proteins | sample 5400271 | NCBI WGS metagenome assembly WNFM01 (sample SAMN13153352, study PRJNA577476) | soil metagenome | isolation source: 60 cm saprolite on Douglas fir-dominated hillslope | place: USA:California | collected 2013-09-17
TGCGAAAAAATGCTTCTCAGGTACTCCCGATTACGTTGGGCGCTTGCTTTAGGACTGCCCATGCCGGGGAGAATGTCTTGCTCAACGACAATCCAACCCCGGTAGTTGTGCCTGTGCAGCCAATCGGCAACAGTGGCGAAAGGCACGCTGCCCTTGCCTAATTCACAAAATACTCCGTGACGCAGCGCTGTAAAATAATCCCAGCCGCTTCTGCGAGCTTCTCCGGCAACCTGCGGCTGACAATCCTTGAAATGGACATGCCAGATGCGCTCGTCGCAACGGTTTAGCCCATCCTCGATGCACGTGGCATCATTGCTGCCGCTGCCGTAGAGATAATGGCCGGTATCGAATACCAGCCCCAGCAGATGCGGGTCAGTCATCTCCAGGAAGTGAGCGATCTCCTCTGGTGTCTCGACATAACCGGCGCAATGGTGGTGAAAAGCTGTCCGCAAACCGGTCGTCTCACGTACAACCCGCGCGATCTGCTCGGCACCGCGCGTAAAGGTTTCCCATTCCGCCTGGCTCAGGCCCATTCCCGCTGTAACACGCCCGGCATTCCGTGTGCGCAGCGGGTCGGTGCCGTTGTCATCGGCAAGCACGATGAGGGGCGCTGGCTGCGTTGCCTCGCTTTCTGCCACCCTGGCGAGCAAGCGCGCAACCTGCAAGGCATGGGCTTCTCCTCTAGCATGGGCATCCGGGTCTTTGAGCGCCACCGGTACGAAGGCGCCAACCATTGCTAGCTGACGCCGCTCCAGCTTTGCTTTAAGTGCAGTAGGTTCGGTGGGCATATATCCCCAGTCGCCAAGTTCTGTGCCAACGTAGTCAGTATCACGTAACTCGTCGAGCATCTGCTCATAGGCAATACTTTCGCCTTCCATCCCCTCAAATTCAAGCGATCCCCATGAGCAAGGCGCGTTGGCAATACGGATATCTGTCATACCCTCTCTCATCTTCGCTAAAACTTGCGCGACCACTCTTTGGGCCAACGCTCAACAACAACCTTCTTTTGTGTATAGAATTCGATGGCGTCACGTCCCTGGGCATGCATATCGCCAAAGAAGCTCTCCTTCCAACCGGAGAAGGGGAAGAAAGCCATTGGCGCTGCCACCCCGATGTTGATGCCGATATTCCCCGCCTGTACCTCGTAGCGGAACTTCCGGGCTGCCGCGCCACTGCTCGTGAACAGGCACGCCATATTGCCATAGGAAGTGGCATTCACCAGCTCGATGGCTTCATCAATTGTCTGGGCATGGGTCAGGCTGAGCACCGGGCCGAAGATTTCAGTGCGGCCAATCTCGCCCCGTGGGTCGACATCGTCCAGAATGGTTGGGCGCACAAAGTAGCCGCGCTCGTAGCCAGGGATTGATGAGCCTCGTCCATCGACAAGTACCCTGGCGCCCTCGCTTACTCCCTTGCCAATCAGCGACTCGATACGCAGCTTGCTCTCGGGTGTGATCACTGGCCCCATCTCGACTGCGGGGTCCAGGCCGTAACCGACCTTGCGTGTGGCGGCTACATGGACAATCTGCTCCGTGAAGCTTGAGCGAGCTTCGCCCACGGTGATTGCTACTGAGGTCGCCAGGCAGCGCTGTCCGGCGCACCCGAAGGACGAGTCGGCGACAATGCGCGTCGCCATCTCCATATCTGCGTCGGGTAAGACGACCACTGCATTCTTCGCACCTCCCTGGCACTGCACGCGCTTGCCATTGGCAGCCCCCCGGCTGTAGATGTACTTTGCTACCGGCGAAGAGCCAACAAAGGAGATGGCGCGTACATCCGGGTGATCGAGCAAGGCATCGACGGTCTCTTTGCCGCCGTTTACCAGGCTGAGCACACCAGCGGGCAGACCCAATTGATCGATCAGCTCAAACACCCGGCTCATCGTCATTGGTACCTTTTCAGAAGGCTTGAGAATGAAACAATTGCCGCAGGCAATGGCATAGGGCATGAACCACAGGGGAATCATGCCGGGAAAGTTGAATGGCGTAATTGCTGCGACAACTCCTACCGGTTGTCGCAGCATGTGTTCGTCAATGCCTCGCGCGATATCTTCGACGTTGTAGCCCATCATGAGTGATGGGATGCCGGTGGCGACCTCGACGTTCTCTAGACCGCGTTGTAGTTCACCCTGCGACTCGGCCAGCGTCTTACCGCACTCCTGTGTTGTCAGACTGGCAATCTCATCGAAGTGATCTTCCAGCAACCTCTTGAACTTGAAGAGGTACTGGATGCGTTCGCTTGGCGGCGTCCTCCGCCAGTCGGCGAAGGCGGTCTGTGCTGCGCGTACGGCTTCGCCTACCTCGTCACGCGCTGAGAGAGGTAAGCGCACTATCGTTTCGACCGTCGCGGGATTGCGTACATCGAGGAATTCACTCGCCTGGGAGCGCTTCCACGAACCGCCAATGTAGTTGAGGAGTTGTCCATCCTGTATCATTACTAAGCATCTCCATCTAGTGGTGCTGGTGGAAGTGGCTCGGCAAATTGATGTTCTGCCTCAACAAACCGCGTTGGCAGTTGCTCAACTTGGAGAGCCGCCGCTTCCGCCTTAAGGTCTTGTGCTGCTCCGGCCAGTGCAGCAGCAGCTTTCTCATCCGTACGTGCGAACTCGGCCAGTTCGTGGCTCAGCTCCTCTAGCGCTTCGCCTCCAGCCATCATCGCGGTGAGTTCCTCGCGGCTGATTTCCGATTTGGCGAATGTGCCATAGCTGCTCCCACGATTGAGGATCGTGAAGTGGTCGCCAATCGGATACGCATGATGCGGGTTGTGCGTGATAAAGATCACCCCCAGCCCGCGTGCGCGCGCCTGGGCGATATAGCGCAGGACGATACCTGCCTCCTTCACACCCAGCGCTGCCGTTGGCTCATCGAGGATCAAGACTTTGGCGCCAAAGTACACCGCGCGCGCGATTGCGACAGACTGGCGCTCACCGCCGGACAGAGTGCCGACCGGCTGTCCCGTGTCGCGAATGTGGATCCCCATCTTGGCCAGTTCCTCACGCGTCACCCGGTTAGCATGCTGCACGTCGAAGCGGCGAAAAGGCCCCCAGCCCTTTGTTGGCTCCGAACCGAGGAAAAAGTTACGTGAGATACCCATGAGGGGGATCATCGCCAGGTCCTGGAAGACGGTCGCGATACCTGCGGCCAGCGCATCGCGTGGAGAGGAGAAACGCGCCTCTTTCCCCTCGATCATGTAGTGACCATCACTCGGTCGGTGAACGCCAGACAGGATTTTAATCAGCGTTGATTTGCCCGCGCCATTGTCACCAAGCAGGCACATCACCTGGCCGGCATGCACTTGCATGGAAATGTCTTTCAGGGCGATCACGCTGCCGAAGTATTTCGAGACACTTTGCACTTCGATCAAAGGAACGGTTTGCGGGTTCATTGTACTCATCGTCGCGCCTCCATTGCCAGTTTGCGTACATAGCTGTTGAGCAGCACAGCGAGCAACAATATTATTCCAATGACAGCCTTGTACCACTCAGCATTGACGCCCGCAAAGACGATACCCTCTTCTACGAGGCCAAAGGCCAGTGCCCCGAACATGGCACCGATAGCCGAACCGTAGCCACCGGTGAGCAATACCCCTCCGACGACCGCCGCGACGATCGCATAGAACTCTTGGCCCTGGCCGCGCAGGACATCCGCGTTGGTAAAGGTCACATCCTGGATCATCGCCAGCAGGCAGGCGCAGACAGCCGTACCTATGAACAGGAAAATCTTCACCCAGGTGACCGGTACGCCGATGTTGCGTGCCGCATTGGCATCCCCACCCACGCCAAAGATCCAGTTGCCGAAAGAGGTGCCCAGGAGCAGCCAGGTTGCCAGCGCGACCAGCGCCAGCGCCCAGAGAATTTCGATGGGAAATTGCTGGCCGCCGCCGAGCGCGGTGGCGAAGATCGCGTGAGCAGAGCTATATCCCGGTGCCTGGTCGAGGCCATTCACCACGGTCAGCCCGGTCACAACGGAAGTGACACCGGACGTCACGCCGAAGAGGATGTAGGCGGTGCCCAAGGTGACGATGAAAGATGGCAGGCGGGTGCGCATTACCAGGTAGCCATTCAGCATGCCGATCAGCACTGCAAAGATCAGGGCCGCGACAAATGATGCCCAGATGTTCCAGCCGAACTGAGTGCTTAAGATGGCAATAACCATACCGGTGGCGCCAACCGACGAACCAACCGACAGGTCAAATTCCCCGCCTATCATCAGCAAGGCCACTGGTACTGCCAGGATGGCCAGTTCAGCGGAGACGCTCAGATAGCTCGATGCGCCTCTCGAGGTAAGAAAACCACTGCTCCCCGCGACGATGGCGAAGAAGATCCATACGGCAATTGAGCCGGCAACAGCTCCCGTTTCCGGGCGGACCAGGAGTCGGCGGAGCGGGCTGACGCGCACCATCCGCTCACCTGCAATAACGCTCATATTTCCTCCTATTCTATAGCCGAGGTTGGAGTCAACGCTATGCCAGTGGTCTTGTTGACTCCAACACAAGGCGCTGCTAGCGCGTCCCCTGCGCTGTCAACTGGATCACCTGGTTCACGTTAGCCGATGTGACGAAGCCGGGACCGGTCTGGAGAACATCGTTCGCGATAGTATTGAGATTCGTCTTGTAGAGTGTTAACAAGACGATAGGCAGGTATCCCTGGAGATACTGCTGCTGGTCAATGGCAAACAGCATCTGACCAGCCTTGATCGCGTTCAGCACATCCGACGACAGGTCGAAGGTAGCCAGCTTAATCTGCCCGAGCTTGTTCAGGTCCTGGAGCGCTTTGATGGTCGGGCTAGCGCCCGTAGGGCCAAGCGTCAGGATGCCATCGATAGTGGGATCATGCTGGAGTGCAGCCTCGACGGTCTGCTGGGTCTGGGTCGGGTTGGATAGGTTAACGCCGATCACTTTAACTGTGCCGCCTGTCTGCGCCAAACCTTCCGCAAAGCCCTTGCAGCGCAGTGTAAGTGCGGCGTTACCGACCTCCTGGTTGACACAGATGGCGTGTTTGACACCGGCAGCGCCCATTTTCTGACCTCCGCCAATGCCAGCCTGTTCCTCGGTCTGCCCGATGTGAACCAGCACCCCCAGGCTCTTGGCGACATCGGAGCCAGAGTTGATCGAGATCACCGGGATACCGGCAGCCACAGCCGCTTTAATCGAGGGACCCAGGGCATTGGGATCGGGGATCGAGACGATCAGACCATCCGGGTGGGCTGCCACCGCAGTATCAATGAGGTGGGCCATTGCTACCACATCGAAGGTGCCTGAAGCTGGCCCTTCATAGATGGCCTGGACACCCATGTCGTGGGCCGCCTGATCAACGCCCTTCTTGACCACCGACCAGAACGGGTCCGTAGCTTGACCATGTGTGATCACATAGAACTTGAGGTTACGCGAGGTGTTACTCGTTGTCGACTGGGTGTTGTTGGATGTCCCTCCACCGCAAGCGGCGAGGACGGTAAGTAGTACCATTAATGGAACGAGTCTGAAGAGCTTATGCATGTTGCCCTCCTGTGGTCCAGCTTTCTTCATGCTGAAATAAAATGTTCATTCAAAATTGCTCGAGCGTCTTTAATCTTGCTCGAATTGTTGCGTCTTCGCTACAAAGTCAATGCCTGTTTGTTAGTTCCCTCCTTTCCTGGAACACAAGGTTCCTTACTCAATGTATTATTCGGTATTGGCAGACCCCTCTTGCTCAAGAAATAAGCGCTCTTGCTCCCGCATGGCTTCCCATTCCTTGCGGGCAATTTGTACCTTGGGCATGGTGCTGACTTCGGCAATCGGGACATCCCACCAGCTCTCGTAGCCGGGTACGCTCTCATAGCGGTCATTCTGAATGCAGATAACCGAGGTGCGATCGGTCGTTCGCGCCTGTTCGAGCGCAGCTACAAAATCTGAATAGGTTTTGCACTCGATAACGTGCGCACCTAAACTACGCGCGTTAGCTGCCAGGTCAACAGGTAATGTCTGTACGTCAGACCCCCCTTCGTCCCCTGGCAAAACGCCATTGCGCGGGTAGGTATAGCGCGTCCCGAAGCCGTCCTGACCGAGTGAACGGCTGAGGCTGCCAATACTTTTAAAACCATGATTGTCGAGTAAGACAAGAATAAGTTTGTAATTTTCCTGGATCGAGGTAACAATCTCGCTGTTCATCATCAGATATGAGCCATCGCCAACCATCACATACACATCCCGTTCATGCGCGGCCATCTTCGCGCCCAATCCCCCGGCAATTTCATAGCCCATACAGCTATATCCATATTCCATGTGGTAGTTTTTGGGGTGGCGCGCTCGCCAGAGCTTGTGCAAGTCGCCAGGGAGGCTACCTGCCGCGCACACCATGATGGCGTTGGGAGCGCTGCGCTCGTTCACCGCGCCGATTAATTCTCCCTGGCTGGGGAGTGGCTGGTGACGAACCGCATAGATACGTTCAACTTCTGCATCCCATGCATCGTGTAGTTGCGCGACCTGCGAACGATAGTTTGCCTCGACATGGTAGCCATCAAGCAAGGCCAACAGTTCTTCCAGCGTTGCCTGTGCATCGCCAACCACGGGCAAGGCCAGGTGCTTGGCCGCATCGAATGCAGCCACGTTCACATTGAGAAAGCGCACGTGCGGGTGCCGGAAGGCCGTCTTTGAAGAGGTCGTAAAATCACTGTAGCGTGTGCCGATGCCGATTACCAGATCTGCCTCTCGGGCGATACGATTGGCAGCTAAGGTGCCAGTAGCGCCAATTGCTCCCAGGTTCAGTGGGTGATCATAGCTCAGGCTTCCTTTGCCGGCCATGGTCTCGCCCACGGGAATACCCGTCTGGTCCACAAAACGTTGCAGAAGCTCAGTGGCACCGGAGTAAATCACCCCGCCACCGGCAACGATCAATGGTCGCTGGCTGGTGCGTATCCACGCGGCTGCCTGCTCAAGCGCTTTGCGGTCAGGGCGATTGCGCAAAACACGCCATACACGCTTGTGGAAAAACGCCTCGGGATAGGCATAGGCCTCCGCTTGCACATCCTGGGGCAGCGCCAGAGTCACCGCGCCGGTCTCCGCGGGGCTGGTGAGTACACGCATTGCCTCGGGCAGCGCGGTCAGTATTTGCTCAGGGCGTGTGATGCGGTCCCAATAGCGGCTCACCGGCTTGAAACAATCATTGACCGAAATATCTTGACTATGTTCTGACTCGAGCTGTTGCAGGACGGGTGCAACGTTGCGACGGGCAAAAATATCTCCCGGCAGCAGCAGCACGGGCAGGCGGTTAATTGTAGCTGTGGCTGCGCCGGTGACCATATTGGTCGCTCCAGGTCCAATTGACGACGTGCAGGCAAACGTTTGCAAGCGATTGCGGGTTTTCGCAAAGGCTGTAGCAATATGGACCATCGCCTGCTCGTTGCGCGCCTGGTAATAACGGAACTCTGGCATCTGTTGCAGCGCCTGCCCAATACCTGCGATATTCCCATGGCCGAAGATGCCAAAGCACCCGGCGAAAAACGGCTGCTCAACGCCGTCGCGCTCCACATACTGACTTTTGAGAAAGGCGATGACGGATTGGGCCATCGTCATATATCTGGTTGTCTGGTTGCTCATGCTTATTCTCCCATCATTCCACGCTATGAGAGCTAGAAACCACCGTGCTCCTGGATGAACATCATCACTTCATCGTAGGTAGGCATAAAGTTGGCGCAGCCATGCCTGGTGACAAGGATAGCACCGCAGGCATTGCCCAGGCGTGTCGCCTTATACCAGTCCCACCCATTGACAAGACCATAGATAAAACCTGAAGCGAAGGCATCGCCCGCGCCTAGAATATTCTGCACCTCTACCGGGAAGCCCGGCACTTCGATCCGCTTTGTGCCTTCTTCGCCTGACACGAGATGAATCCTGGAGCCGTTTGCCCCGCGTTTCTGCACAAGAACGTGCGGCCCCAGCGTTAGCAGTTGCCGGATGGCAGCGTCGGTATCACCATGCACCCGTGCATCTGAAATCTGGGAATGAGCAATGCTGATTTGCGTCGCATCAGTGAGCATCGCGGCATTGATTTCATCTTCGGTGCCGATCACGATATCGACCAGGCGCAGCGCTGAGCGCAGGGTCACGCCAAAGGCACGCTGGTCATCCCATTGGTCAGGGCGGTAATCGACATCCAGCACAACTCTCGCACCCACCTGCTGCGCCATCTCAGCGGCGAAAAGCGTCGCGCTGCGACTCGGCTCTTTGCTCAGGCCGGTGCCGCTGATCAGCAAGGCATGACAATCAGCCAGGGGCGCTGCCAGTACGTCGTCAATGGTAAGCTGGATGTCGGCGCAGTTATCACGGTAATAGGTGAGCGGGAAGCGGTCTGGCGGCTCGATGCCGAGCACGACGGCGCTGGAACGCCGTCCCGGTTTGCGCGGGATGAACTGCGTTTCTATCCCCTCGCGCTGTAAAAAATGCAGGATGAAATTGCCGACCTGGTCATCTCCAACCGCCGTCAGCAGGGCAGGTCGCAGGCCCAGGCGCCGCGTGCCGACACTGATGTTCGTTGGACAACCGCCAACATAGGCCGCAAAACTGGTGATCTCCTCAAAAGGCGCCCCAATATCGTTGGAATAGAGGTCGATTGAAGATCGTCCCATCGCGATTACATCGTATGATTTGCGAGTGCTTTCCATACCTGGCTCCTATCAGACACGAGTTTTTACATCGTAAAGCGGCACACGGGGATCGCGCGATTTGTAATGTTCTTTGACCCAGGCATAGTGTGGATCCTCGCTATTGGCCAGTGATTGAGCGCTGCCAGCCAGCACGTTGAGATAGTACGTGGTGTAGCCAGGGGGGCTGGTCACCGGGTGATAGCCTTCAGGTACCAGTACAGCATCATTATTCCGCGCTAAAAGCACAGCATCAATGGGCAAACCGGCCTGGTGCAACGGTGACTCTGGCGCAGTGTAGATACGTTGCAAGGCAAATCCCTCCGGGCGATCAAGCTTATAGAAGTAGACCTCTTCGAGGTCGGCTTCCAGTATCTTCCCGGCCTGATCAGTTTTATGTATATCGTGCTTGTGCGGAGGATAGCTTGACCAGTTGCCGCCAGGAGTGTATACCTCTACCACAACCAGCCGCTGGCAAGGGAACCCCGGAGGAATGATGTTGTTGATCTGCCGGGTCGCATTATCGCCTCCGCGAAACTCGATCTCTATCTCACGCGGCGTAACAAGACGCGGCTGGAAATCCTGGTCGCCTGGTGTCTGGGCGACAGCATACTCGCAATCAGTCTCCGCGTTGACAGTGAACGCCGTATCTCTGGGAAGATAAAGCGCATGTGGCAGTCCACTGAAGACGCTATCTCGCTCACCAATGTGTGGCCACTTGCCTCGCGCAGACTCAACGCTCAGGCGACCACTGAGTACGACAATCGCCATCTCATGATCAGCGGTCACGCTTGCCCAGGAGCGCTTTGCTGGCAAACGACGCAACTGAAAGGAGATATACTCCCAGCCTGCCAGTTCCGGCGTTACCTCAACGACGACATCAGGGTCGTGAGAGTTCCCAGGATGAACAACCAGGTTCTGTGAGTCATACTGACGCATTATAATATTGACTCCCTCTATAGGGGCGCAATGCACTGCGCTCACTCACGCGGCATTGCTACCGCGTTAGTGTCTCAACCAGTCTACAATGACGAACTTTCGTTAACCAGTCTTGCTGAACGCGCTACTTCGCTAAGGGTGACTGGCTTTCCAGTCTGGTAAGATCGAGTAGCGGCAACGCCAATCTCATACGCAGCCAGAGCATCAGCGCCAGTGACCAGGGGAGGCTGACCATGAGTCAAACAATCGATAAAATGCTGCACTTGCGTCCGATAGGCGTCACCGAAGCGCTCCATCAGATACGGCGTGATGTCATACTGGGCGCCTGCTCGGGTCAACAGCAGTGTCGGTGTATGCTGGTGGGCCCCAATCATTACAGCGCCTTCGGAGCCGAGCACCTCGGTACGAATATCATACCCATAGAATGCATTGCGGCTCACCTCAACATTACCAAGTGCCCCATTTACAAAGCGCAGGTTGATGAGAGCGTTGTCGATGTCGCCGACGGACTCAAGAACTTTACATACAAGGATGCTTCCCTCAGCCGTCACGCGCTCAACTTCGCTACCCATGAGCCAGCGGGCGAGGTCGAGATCATGGATTGCCATGTCGAGAATCAATCCACCGCTCTTCGCGGGGTCCGCGTATTCAGGCTGTGGACAGAAGGGGTCCCGGCTGAGCGACTTGAAAGTGACCGGATAGCCAATCTGACCACTGTCGATCAATGCCTTCGCCTTTTGATATGCCGCATCGAAGCGACGCATGAAGCCAACCTGGAGCGGAACGTGTGCACGGGCTACAGCTTCCATTGCCGATCGGGTTTCCTCAAGCGTCAATGCCAGGGGTTTTTCGCAGAAAATTGCTTTACCTGCCTCGGCGGCAGCGACGACCAGGTCATGATGCGTGCTGGTTGGCGTCGTAATAACCACAGCGTCCACATCAGGCAGTGCGATCAGTTCATAGGGGTCCGCGAAAGTATAAGATACACCTGGTTCGTCTGCTGCCTGGGACCGCGCAGGCTCACTTACATCCGCGACTGCGAGCAGGTGTGCTCCCTTGATCTGAGTCGCCAACAGGCGTGTATATAATTTGCCCATACGGCCAAGACCGATCACGCCTAGCTTTACCAATGCAGGCATATGCGCGGCTCTCCTTCCTTGATGTTAGTTAGGTGCTAATGGAGCTGTACTCACACGAATTATGAGTGTAGGCTGCAATACATGGTTCTTCCCTGGCCGACTATGCAACAAATCGAGCATCACCTCGGTTGCGAGATTTCCAAGTTCTACCTTTGGTTGATGGATGGTCGTGAGCGGAGGCGTCACATAGCTTGCCATCCTGATGTTATCAAAACCAATAATGCTCAGTTCTTGTGGCACTGTCATACCCCGTTCTTGACAGGCCATCAGCGCGCCAATGGCAACCATATCGTTGTAGCAAAATACAGCCGTAATTCCTGCGTCGAGCAGGCGCGGCAACAAGGCTTGTCCCGCGGCAAAATCTTCCTCATCCGTGGCCTCGGTGCCGGGGGCAATCACTACCCATTCGTCGTGGTATGCCATCCCCACGGCTGCCAGGGCGTTCCGATATCCCTGCAGTCGCTGCTGATTAGATCGCGGCCTACAGCTAACCCCAAGATAGCCAATTGCACTATGGCCAAGTTGTAGGAGATGTTCTACAGCCAGTTGCGCTCCCGTGCGATCATCCACGGCAACCCAGTGCAACAACTCATCCTGAGACTCGGCCTGGCTATTGATGAGTACGGTTGGCACCCGGATATGATCCAGGCGCTTTTTATACTTGCTCGTGATACGCGACGATGCTACAAGGATGCCATCAACGCGCCGACGGTGGAAGGTTTCGATGATTGCCATCTCCTGGTCGGGATCATTGTGGGTAGCGCTGAGAATGACGCTAAAGCCGCCGACGCGAGCTACTTCTTCAACGCCCTTCACAACATCGCTAAGGAAAGGATCGTCAATCGATGTAACCACCAGGCCAATCGTGCTTGTGCGGCGGGTCTGCAAGCTTTGCGCGATGGCATTAGGTGTATAGCCCATCTCAGCCGCCAGGCTGCGGATGCGTTCTCGCACATCAACGCTAATCAAGGGGCTGTCACGCAGTGCACGCGAAACCGTCGAGTGCGAGACCCCAGCTGACCTGGCAATGTCTTCAATTGATACCTCATGTCGACGCAAAGACTTCACCTCGCTTTGCTAAACGATCGGCTGATTACCAACGTCCGGGGCTATGCACACGTGTGCATTACAAGTATACGGAAAACACATACTCTTTGTCAAGGGTATTTTCCTGACATCCCCTCATAAATCGTAACTCTTCACGTCTCCTCTTTGCTTGACCCCTCGGCGCCAAAGGCGCCTCGCACGAATTTTTAGATGTTGTGTGCTGCGGGAAGTTCAGCCACAGGCTGAACTTCCCGCAGCACACAACAGATATGATGAAGGTGGCGAGTTGGGTATGGAGCAGTGCTGGATACGGCGACCAGTCGAAACACTGGTTCAGGAAACGACGGCAACACTTTGACGCTCACCCCGAAGAAGGTGTCGCTCCCCGTTTATTGAAAGAGATGAACGAAGACGGTTCGTCTGATGTAATGACTCCTTGTAGCAAAGAAAGAGCGTATCATGGATTTGAAACAGTGGTGGCGACAGCCGCTCGCGCGGCGGCGGGCTCTCAAACGCCTGGGCATCCTCGGCGGGGCCGGACTCATGATCGGGAGCGGCTCCTACCGTCTTCACCGGGCGCTGGCAGCCGGTGCAGGACCCGCTCCCGCCCCGACCTCGACCGTTAGCCCAACTGCCACCGGCACGGGAGATGCCACCTCCATCCAGCACGTCCTCATCGCCTGTCAGGAAAATCGCTCCTTTGACACCTATTTTGGCGTGTACCCCAAAGCCAACAACTATGGGATCCCGCCCAACTACACGCAGCCCGATGGCAACGGCGGCACCGTCACCCCGCAACATGCCCTCCAACCGACATCGAAGGATATCAGCCACACCTGGTCTGCCATTCACAGCGAATGGAACAACGGGGCCATGGACGGCTTTGTCACGACCGATGGTACGGGGTCGCTGATCTACTACGACGGCTCAGATCTGCCCTACTACTACGCCCTGGCCGACGACTTTACCCTGTGCGGCAACTATTTCTGTTCGCTGCTCGGTCCGACCGATCCCAACCGCCTCTACCTCTGGACAGCGACTGCGGGCGGCAACACGTCCAACAGCATCAAGCACGGCAGCCTGGATTGGCCGGCCATCGTCGATCTGCTGGATGCCCAGCAGATCAGTTGGAAGTGCTACAACATCGGGTTGGGTACCACGACGAACAACCTCGAGGTCTTCAACACCCTCATCTTCTTCTCGAAGTGGCAGAACGACCCACGCATCCAGTTCAAGGAAAGCGATTACTACAGTGACCTGCAGGCGGGAACGCTGCCGCAGGTTTCGTTTCTGATCACCGAGGGGAATGTGAGCGAACATCCGCCACAGAGTATTCAGTTGGGGCAGCAGAAGACGGCGCAGGTGATCAACGCCTTGATTGGCTCGAGCGCCTGGACCAGTTCGGCCCTCTTCTTCACCTACGATGAAGGAGGCGGCTTCTTCGATCACGTGACGCCACCGCAACTGGACGCCTATGGCCTGGGCTTTCGCGTCCCGATGCTGGTTGTGTCCCCTTACGCCAGGCGCGGCTACCTCTCCGGGCAGTTGTACGAACACAGTTCGGTGCTGAAATTTCTGGAGCGTCGCTTCGGGCTGCCAACACTCGCCAGCGTCAATCACCGGTTCGACACCCAAACGCCGGGAACCAACAACGCCGCGGCCGGCGGCAGTTCCACCGGGCCTGCGGCCCCACCCCGCGACGCACTGGCACAACTGGGCGATTTCTACGAGGCCTTCGACTTCACCCAGGATCCCAACTACTATCCTCCGCTGCCCACAGTGTAGGACACGCGTTACCTGGACGAGTTTGTGAAGTGTAAACAAGAGCATAGCTGATAGTTTCCCAGGCTATCAACTATGCTCTCCATCCTCGATAGACTTATGCACTACCCATCTTTATTGTGATGTCGTATGGATCACGACTTCAGTCTTGCCCAGAGCTGTCTCAGCAATATAGCGCATATCCAGCTCTTCCAACACTTTCTTCTTGCCGAGAAGAAGTTTTGCCATCTCAAAGGCGCGGTTTAACTGCTCTTTCTCCAACTCGTAGCCAAGTTCACGTATCTGCGCCGCGAGCGCTGCCCTGCCCGAGAGCTTGCCCATATGCATGCGTCGTTCAGCAGATGATAGGCCAATGGATTCGGGTGTCATGATTTCGTAGGTACGGGCATCTTTCAACACGCCGTCCTGGTGAATGCCGCCTCCGTGGGAGAAGGCATTTTTGCCAACGATACTTTTAGTCCACTGGACTTCCATACCTGAGAGTTTAGCAACAAGCCGGCTGGTTGGAATAATTTTGGTTGTATCAACTTTGACATCCATACCCAGGTCAGCAGAGCGTGTGCGAATAGCCATGACAACATCTTCGGAGGCGGCGTTCCCGGCGCGCTCGCCCAGGCCATTGATGCAGGTGTCGACGCGCTCAGCCCCGTTCTGTAGTCCTGACAGTGCGTTGGCTACAGCCAGGCCCAGATCATCATGGCAGTGGGCAGAGATACGGATGCCAGGAAATGCTTGCTTGACGTCGGCCACAAGCTGACCAAACTCCCACGGCAAGGCAAAGCCAACGGTATCACACAAGGTGACAAAACGCACGCCTTCCTTAAAAATGGCTTCACAGACCTCGAGAATGAAGTCGTGTTCGGTACGTGTGGTATCTTCCAGGGCAAAATCGACATTTTCGGTGTAGGTGCGAGCATGGGCAACTGCTGTGCGTGCCATTTCAAGCACCTCTTCACGCGTCTTGCCCAGTTTGACCTGGCGATGCAGGGGAGACACACTGACAAATGGTTGGATCGCGGAACGGTTGGCAATTTTCACCGCCTCCCAGGCTCGATCAATATCGGCAAGATGTGTGCGCCCAATGGCGCAAATCTCAGCATTATCTACCTTTGAGGCAATCATACGTACAGCATCAAATTCTCCCGGTGAGGAGATGGGGAAGCCACAATCCAGCGTATCGAAGCCCATGTCCGCCAGGGCCTGGGCAATCGCCAGCTTCTCTTCAGGGAAGTAGTTGACTCCTGGTGTCTGTTCGCCATCACGCAGCGTTGTTTCATAAAACTTGATGATTCGTGGTTCCGTCGCCATGTTACAGCACTCCTTTTGCTTGCAATGTATCCTTCATTTCGCGCCTTTGCACCATGAAAACCTACAAATGATTGGAGTTGAGGGGGACAGAAAACTTACTGTACAAGGCACGAGGAGCCGTAGTACCTGCCCATACAGAGCCATCTCGTCCGAAACTCCTTTGTTTCGACTAACCAGTATATGTGCTTCATTCACTACGAAAATTATACGCAACTCATAGAAAGAAGCGCAAGCGTTATGCTTCAGCTCATTCTCGAAAAGACATAAACAAAGTACTGTCCTCCACACTGACAAAAAGGTCTGCGAGACCTGGTGGATGAAACTTGAGCACGTCCAGAAAGCGCTGCGGGTAGGCAGGCTGACCATGCAACAAGTGATGCGTTTGGTCTGGAGCCACAGTGTACATCTGCCACTGACTCGTCATAGGGCCTCCGGACGGCGCATATTGCATCCCTTACACAGAGGATGGGTACGATAGGTGGACTGCAAGGTTTGGTAAGCCGGACTGTGCCAAATGTCGTACAGACTCTGCTCCTTAAGGTTGCCAAACTCCCCAGAGGTTTGATCTCCTCAAAATGCGCCCAGAGATGGTGCCCTTTAACCCGGTCCACGCCCAGTGAGGCAGCTCGCGGGCCACTTGCGCAATCGGCTTGCCGCTGGTCTGGGCCAGCCGCACTGCTTCCTGCTTAAATTCCGGCGTATACGTCTTCTGAACTTTTTGCATGATCCTTGTCCTCCTTGTGAAACAGTATATCCGAAGTTTTTCCTCTTCCACAAAAGTGGGTCAAGGCCATATCCTGTGAACCAGGGGGACATCAGGTTGATGTGGGTAACTGGATAGGTCCCCAACCGCTCGGTGAACACGAGGTTGGGAGCTTCCCAGCCTGAATGCGTATGCCCGCTGATGTAGAGAGAGCCATTGCGTCGCGTTGCAAGAATTACCCGCACCGCATTAGAATTGTGAATGTAGAAAAAGGGGCGAGAGAATGATAGTCACGATTGCGAGTGGGGTCGCGGTCTAACACGGTATTGTAGAGCGGGCAATGCGCGAAAATCACAGCGATGTGGGCGGGATGTTTCGCCAGGGCTGTTTTCAGAAAGGCTAGCGTCTCCTCGGAAAAGCGCGGCTCGGGATAGCCCACCGCGTCGAGCATAACGCAGAGGACTTCGCCCTCAACCCAGTAATAGTGCAAAGGTTTTCCCAGAAGGTGGTGTAATCCTGTATAAGCTGTTCCAGTGTATCCTCCCCACCCTCATGCTCAAGCCACATTTCGTGATTACCAATTCCTGGGTAGAATGGTATCATCCCAAGTTGCGCAGCCAGTTCCTGCCGCGCCAACTGGTAGTTCTCAGGCGTTCCTGACTCGACCACAATCCTCGTAAATCGCGAAACATGGGGCTGAGACGCTGCGCATGATAGATGCGCCACTGCTCGGCAGTGTAATAGTGCAGGTCGCCCAGGGCGCAGAAGAAGAGTAGCTCCTCATCTGAGGGGTCGGTGGATTCGGGCGGCTGAATCTCGTCCATAGGTAACAGACCGGTCCTCCTTCAGTACTTCATGCTAGTATTATAGAATACCAACTTTGCTTTTCAAAAGGGAACTGTATAGAATAGTGTAGATTATGATATTCGCTCATGAAACGACATTTCAGAAAAATGCAAAGATAGAGGTTTTCTATGCAGCAATCGCACCTTGGAAGAGCCTCAACGAAAATACTACAAAAGATTGATGTGTTCATTTCATCGCCGGGTGATGTGTATGAGGAACGGAGAATTGCCACACGTGTCCTGCAACGTCTCAACCGGATTCATGCCATTGCTGACCGATATATCTTGATTCCACTAGCTTATGAAGAAAGCGTTCCGGCAGTAGTTGGTCGGAAGCCGCAAACAATAGTGGATACCTACATGATGGAGGCAAGCAAATCTGATATTTTTATCTGTATACTATGGCAACGTATGGGAACACCTGTCATTAATGAGGAAACGGGTGAGCAATTTCAATCTGGTACAGAATACGAATTTACAGACGCATATAGCGCCAATCAGAAGCTTGGAAAGCCATCCATCTTACTCTACCGAGGCAAGAAGCTGGTTTCATCGGATGCAGATCCAGAGCAGTTGAGGCAAGTGCAGGTCTTTTTCGAGCGCTTCGAGGGGGAAAATGCAAATTTGAAGGGTCTCTACAAGATTTATAGGAGTAATGAGGAATTTGAGGAGATTCTCTTCCATGATCTTGATAAAGTTATCTATCGATTTGATGATGCAGTAATCAGCTCAGTATGGGCGCTTCCATCCTCACTCCCCAATTTCCTCCGAGAAGATTGGGGAGAGGTTCCTCATGTAGAGAACTTCTATGGACGCGAAAAGGAACTCACCGAGTTGAAGCAATGGATTGAAGATGATCATAGCCGATTGATTGCAATATTGGGCATGGGTGGCATGGGCAAGACATCGCTTACTGCTACATTGGCAGAACAGATAAAAGGCAAGTTTAACTATATCTACTGGCGTTCCCTACAAAACGCTCCTATCCTGGAGAAAATACTGCAAAGCTCTATCCAATTCTTTTCAGATCAACAGAGAATTGATCTGCCGAAAGATATGGATGAACAGATTTCACTGTTGATTGAGTATTTGCGGAAACATTACTGCCTGATGATATTGGATAATTTCGAATCTGTTTTGCAAGGTGGTAATCGAGTAGGTGAATATCGGAATGGATACGAAGGATACGCTAGACTCCTCCAGCGTGTAGGAGAAGCTCAACATCGAAGTTGTCTCCTACTAACAAGTCGAGAAAAACCAAAAGAAGTTGCTCAACTAGAAGGGAGAACTTCACCTGTTCGTTCATTGCAAATCCCCGGCTTAGGACAAATAGAAGGACAGGAGATTCTTAAACATAAAGGCATCTTTGGAACAGATGACTCATGGAGCGCCTTAATACATTTTTATTCTGGTAATCCGCTTGCGTTGAAGTTAGTAGCCGAGTCTATTCGAGAGTTGTTCCGTGGTGATGTCTCGGAGTTCTTGAAGGAAGGAGCAAAATTGGTTGATAACACATATGACCTCTTAGAACAACAATTTAAACGCTTATCTGCACTAGAACGCGAGATCATGTATTGGTTGGCAATTGAACGTGAGCCAGTTTCGCTAAATGATTTAGCAGAGGATATTTTCCATATTGGCTCGAAGAGAGAATTGCTAGGAGCCTTGGAGTCTCTGCGACGGCGGTCAATGATTGATAACGCCAGTGTGGGACGTTTCACTTTACAACCTGTGATTATGGAGTATATAACTGATAAGTTAATCGAGCAGGCATATGGAGAGATTGACAATGAAACAATGACCATATTTGCAAGCCATGCCCTAACCAAAGCACATTCAAAAGAATATATAAGAAATACCCAGGTTCGCCTCATCATCGCGCCTATCGCCGAACGCCTCCTCGCTAGTGTAGGGAAAGAAGAGATTGAGAAGAAGCTAAAAAGAATGCTCTCCATGCTACGCGATGTGCATCAACAAAAGTCCAGCTATGCAGCAGGGAACATCCTCAATCTTCTTATACAATTAAAATACGACCTTCGCGGATATGACTTTTCTAATCTGATAGTACGGCAAGCCTATCTGCAAGGGGTAAGTCTGCCGGAGGTAAATTTTGCTTATTCTAATCTTGTGAAACCCGTCTTCACTGAAACATTTGGCAATATTCTTTCAGTAGCATTTAGCCCAGATGGAGAACGACTAGCTGCAGGGACAACTGATGGTGAGGTCCGAGTATGGAAAATCGCTAGTAGTACTCAACTCCTAACCTGCTCGGGACATGCTGATTGGGTATGGTCGATTGCTTTCAGCCCCGATGGGAGCATACTTGCAAGTGGTAGTAGCGACAAGACCATCCGGTTATGGGATATGAAAACTGGTCAATGCCTCAACACACTTCAGGGGCACAGCAATTCGGTATGGTCGATTGCCTTTAGCCCAAATGGGAGTAGGATTGCTAGCAGTAGTGAAGATCAGACCTTGCGGATATGGGAGGTCAGCACTGGTCAAAACCTCAAGACCCTGCAAGGACATACAGATCGTATATGGTCAGTCGCCTTCAACTCCGATGGAAGTATGATTGCTAGTGGCAGTTATGATCAGACTGTGCGGCTATGGGATGTAAGGACCGGACAGTGCCTCAAGATCTTAGGACACACAGATCGGGTACAGGCAGTTGCTTTCAGCCCGGATAGAAAAACGCTTGTCAGCGGCAGCGATGACCAAGCCATCAGAATATGGGAAATCAGTACTGGGCTTCATCTTAAGACCTTGCAAGGACATACTAATTGGATAGGGTCAGTCGTCTTCAGCCCTGATGGAAGCATGATTGCCAGTAGCAGTTACGATCAAACTGTGCGGCTTTGGGATGTGAGAACTGGACAATGCCTCAAAACCTTGCAAGGACACACCAGTTGGGTAGGATCAGTCGTCTTCAATCCAGATGGAAGTATACTTGCTAGTGGCAGTTATGACCAGTCCATCAGGATATGGGAGTCTGACACAGGCGAGTGTCTTAAAACCCTAGAAGGATACAGTAGGTGGATAGGGTCAATTGCTTTCAGTCCTGATGGCAGTAAGCTTTCCAGTGGTAGTGAAAACTATAATGTGTGTATATGGGATGTGATAACTGGTCAAAGCCTCAAAATCTTGCAAGGACATTTTGGTAGGGTATGGTCAGTTGCTTTCAACCCAGATGGGAGGACCGTTGCCAGTGCAAGTGAAGACAGTACCATCAAGGTATGGGAGGTTAGCAGCGGGCAGTGCCTCAAAACTCTACAAGGACACAGTAGTTGGGCAAGAACAGTAAATTTCAGCCCGGATGGGAGTAAACTTGCTAGTGGTGGCTATGATCAGACCGTACGATTATGGGAGGTTAGCAGCGGGCAATGCCTCAAAACCCTACAAGAACATACCAATCGCATATGGCCAGTCAGCTTTAGTCCCGATGGTCGAATCCTTGCTAGTGGTAGTGAAGATCAGACCATACGATTCTGGGAAGTCAGCAGCGGACAATGCCTTAAGATCTTGCAGGGACATGCCAATCCTGTAAAATCAGTTGCTTTCAGCCCTGATGGAGAAGTAATTGCCAGTGGTGGTATTGACCAGATCGTCAAAATTTGGGAGGTCAATACTGGGCAGTGCATCATGACGCTACAAGGGCATACTAAAGGTGTATGGTCAGTTGCTTTTAGTCCAGATGGGCAAACCTTAGCTAGTGGTAGTCTCGATGGAACAATCAAGCTCTGGGACAGGCAAACAGGTAAGTGCCTAAAAACACTAAGAAGTGACCGGCCGTACGAGCGCATGAATATTTCTCATGTATCTGGATTAACAGAGGTTCAAAAGGCTACTCTCAAAACTCTTGGAGCAATTGAGTATTAGGGGCGAATACTCTCTAAACTTACATCTCCAGCTTGACGGCAAACCAGCGTACCAGGCATGCTACCGCTATGCGGGTGATTATCGTGATGGAATAGCCGAGGGCATTTCCTAACTCGGAGAAATAGGGTAAACTGCTTCTAGTGGGCAATGCCATTTAAATACCTAAGTTTTGTCCAAAATAGTGACACCGAAGGCAAGTGAAGAGCTTGCCAAAGGCATGAAGAAAGCTCATACCTCATGGAGAA
>WNFM01292815.1_pt1 | contig 20482 bp, 16 predicted proteins | sample 5400271 | NCBI WGS metagenome assembly WNFM01 (sample SAMN13153352, study PRJNA577476) | soil metagenome | isolation source: 60 cm saprolite on Douglas fir-dominated hillslope | place: USA:California | collected 2013-09-17
CGGCGATCCGGCCCGTACGGAGGGCCTTGAGCAGGGCAACGCGCTCGCCAGGATCGTGGCGAGCGCGAGGAGCGCGAAGAGCTGGGTTCGCATGCATCGCGTTCCACAGTCGCGCGCCACGCTGCCGGTCCTTTGCGTGCTGGCGCTGGGCGCGGCGCTCGCGCAGTACGCGATCCGGATCTGGTTTATCAGCTTGCCAAACGGTGCGCGTGCTCCGTTCGCGCTGGTTTTCCTGCCGACCAACTTCATCTGGTTGCTGGGCCTGCTGGCGACAGTCCTCGCCTTCGCGTACCTCAAGTACCATCGCAAGCAAGGTTCCGACGAGGACCGCCGCCGCCTTGCATGGATCGAATCCACCGCCTTCGTCGCGGGAGTCCTCTCCTTCGGGATCTTCCAGGCGGCGTTCGCGGCATTCATCCTTCTCGTATTCTTCGCGCTCGATGCGCTGCCGGCGGGGGGGCTGGAACAACTGCTGCTCGTCCCCCTTCTCCTGGGGATACCGCTCTTCGGGCTCGCATGCACGGTCGCGCTCGCCCTCTCGGTGTTCTATCGCGGCGCGATCGACCCTCGGCACGCGGCGCAACGAGTGACCGTGTGGGGGCTGCTGGGCTTGTTCGTGACGGTCGTCTTCGTGCTGTTGGAGCGCGCCGTGACGGTGAAGCTCACGCAGTGGCTGTCGCTGCCGGCCGAGACTGGACCCCTGGTGGCCGGCGCGCTGGTCGCGGCGACGGTCGCGCCGGTGCGCACGCGCGTCGAGCGGATGACGCAATCGCTGTCGTCGCGCTTCATGCCGCTCGACGTGATCGCCGGAGGACGCAAGCAGGAGGCCACGATCGCCCTTTCGGACCTGAGCGGATACACGGCGCTATCGGAGAAGGACGAGAAGCAGGCGCTCCTCCTTGCCGCGCTCCTGCAGCAGCGCGCGGCGCGAGTCGCATCCACCCACGGCGGGCGGGTCGTGAAGTCGATGGGCGACGCGGTGCTCTTCGAATTCGAGGAGCCTGCGCGCGCGTGCGCGGCGTTGCGCGAGCTGCACGCGGGCTTCGGCGGCGCTGCGGAGGCACTCGGCGTGACGCCGCTCGCGCTGCACTCGGGCGCGCATTCCGGGGAAGTGACCCTCGGCCCCGACGGCGACGTTTATGGGCAGACCGTGAATCTCGCGGCGCGGCTGCAGGGACAGGCGGGGGACGGCGAGATCGTCGTGAGCGATGCGCTCGCGCAACTGGCCGCGGTGCCGCGGGCGCAACTGCGCACGCTCGGCGCCCGGGCTCTCAAGAACGTCCAGGCGCCGGTCCTGTGCCACGTATTGCTGGCGGATTCTGCAATCGGCGCGCACACCCGGACCGGCGAACCCGTCGCCGGTTGAAGGGCCGTTCGGCTCAGCCGGGGCGCGCGGCGAACTCCCGCCGGATCACTGCGGAGAAGAAATCCTTGACTCGTCCGATAAGCGCGGGGTGGACGCCCTCGTGCGCCACGCCGGGCACGACATCGAGCTGCACTGCGATGCCGTTGCGAGTGAAGCTGTCGTGAAGACTCTTGATCCGTTCGACGCGCGTAGCGCCGCTGTCGTTGGCTCCCGGCATCCACTTTGGCGAATCCTTGGTCATGGTGATTTCCCAGGTCTCCGCGTCGTCGGCTCCGACGATCATCTGAACGGCAACCCGGCGCAGCGCGGCGAGATCGGGCTCCACCCCGAATTCCTGGCGAAAGTCCCTCGTTCCGATCCACCAGGGCAGGGCGGGATCGAGGAGCGTGACCCTGCCGGGCGCACCGATCGAGGCCGCCGCAATGCGACCGGGATGAAGATAGAGAAAGCGGTGGACGAACTGCCCGCCGCCGGAAAATCCATGGATCAGAAGGCGGCGCACGTCCACCGTGTAGCGCTCCGCGATCTCCTCCACCATGGCGAGCAGCACCCGATCGAAGCGGATGTCGTGGAACTTGATGAACTTGTAGTTATCGAGATTGCCCCGCTCGATGATTCCGCAGGGGAACAGCGGCGCGAGCACAATGCAGCGGTTGCGCTCGGCGAGATCGACGAACTCCTTTCGATAGCGCTGCGCGCCGCGTCCGCTGCCGTGGACGGCGATCACCAGGGGATGCTCGGCATCCTCTTCCTCGCAGCGCGCCGGCACATAAAGGCAATAGGAGAAGCGCTGGTCGAAGCGGCACGCGAACATGGACGTCTCGCCGCGCTCGTAGAACGAAAGCGGGCTGGCTCGTCCGGGGCTTGGTCGCATGATTACTTCTCCGGAGGGCGGGTCTACGCCTCGAGAAACCGCTCAAGGCAGCCGAACCAGGCGCCGGGATCCTCGTAGAACGGCATGTGCGAGCAACCGCCGAAGACGCACAGGCGCGAATCCGGAAGCGCCTCATGCATGCGAAAACTACAGGAAGGCGGCAGCTCGTCGTGCTCGCCGCAGGCGACCAGGCACGGTATGTTCAACGATGCGAGGTCCGGAATCCGGTTCCATGCGCGCATGTTTCCCGTGTACATGAACTCGTTCGGCCCCTGCATTGTGGTGTACGGCCCCATGTTCCACTGCGCGAGCGAGCGCACCAGCGGCTCGGGCCATTCGGAGAGGCGGCAAACGTGGCGGTAGTTGAGGAGCGTGATCGCGGCCTGGTATTCGGGGTGCTCGATGGACCCTTCCTCCTCACGGCGCACCATCATTCGCACGGTATCGTAGCCCAGTGCCGCGCGCAGCCGATGAAGCTCGCCGACGAGATGCGGAATGTCCACCGCGCCGCCGGAGATGACGTACTTCGCGATGCGATCCTGATTGCGCAGCGCGTACTCCGTACCCAGCCACGTACCCCACGAATGGCCGAGGAGATGGAAGCGCGCGAGGCCGAGGATGGCGATGAGCTCCTCGAGCTCGCTCACGTAGCGCTCGAGCGTCCAAAGCGACGCATCGTCCGGATGATCCGATTCGCCGCAACCGAGCTGGTCGTAGGAAACCACCGTCCATCCGCGCTCCGCCATCCGAAGGTGGGGCGTGATGAGGTAGTCGCACGGCAGCCCCGGGCCGCCATTGAGCAGGAGCAATACGCGCGACGGATCCGGCGAGCGCGGGTCGGCGCGGTATGTCGCGATGCGATGGCCGGAAGCGAGCTCGACGTCGTGCCGCGTGGCTTCCATCACGCCTTCGTGACGGAGAACTCGTAGTTCTGCAGGATGCTGGGAATGCGCCGGCGCGCCGCATCGACCTCGCTCATGTCGAGGTCCGCCACGATGACTTCGGGCGCGATACCGGCCTCGGCGACGATCTCGCCCCAGGGATTCACGATGAGCGAGTGCCCGAAGTTCTCGCGGCCCGCGTGCGGCACGCCGCACTGCGCGGGCGCGAGCACGAAGCAGCCGGTCTCGATCGCGCGCGCGCGCAGGAGCGTGTGCCAATGCGCCGCCCCGGTCACCGGGTGGAACGCCGACGGCACGGTCAGCACGTTCGCGCCGGCTTGGGCGAGAGCGCGGTAGAGCTGCGGAAAGCGCAGGTCGTAGCAAACCGTGAGGCCCAGCACGGCGGGGCCGATGTCCACCACGACCGCCGTCGCGCCGCGCTGGTACAGGCGTGATTCGAGGCTTTCCTTCTGCGTGTCGTCCGGGTGCGCATCGAACAGATTGATCTTGTCGTAGGTCGCGCGGATCTCGCCCTGGGGAGAGATGAGGATCGAGCGATTGGCGAGCTGGCCATTCGCGGCACGTACCGAGAGCGACCCCACCAGGATCCAGGCGCAAGCCTCGCGCGCCGCTTCGCGCAACCCATGTGCCGCGGGATGCTCTTCCACCGTGCGCGCGTGGCGTGCGAACTCGAAAGTGTCGCCATGGAGGAATTCGCACGCTTCGGGCAGGGCAATGAGCGTCGCGCCGGCGCGGGTGGCCTCGCGGATCTGCTCGCGAAGCGCCGCGACGGTGGCGGCCGAATCCGGTGTCGCGCGGTTCTGGACCAGGGCCACGCGCAGCAGGGGATTGCTCATGAGGATTGACCGCAAGTAAATTGGCTACTATTATGGATACCGTCCGCAGGAGGTGTCAAATCGACGCCGTCTGCTACCCTACGCAACGCTTTCAGCGACGCTCACCCACATGGCGAACCCGGTGCTCAAGGAAGTCGACAAGGACCCCTCTGCGGAGCGGGAAACGCGCTTCTCCGAGGCCTTGACCGCGGACCTCCTCGCCGGCAAGTACTCGCCGGGCGAATGGCTCAAGCAGGCGGACCTGGAAGCCACCTATGGAGTGAACCGCTTCGAGGTGCGCATCGCGCTCGCCGAGCTGAGCGTACGCGGGTTGATCGAGCACCTGCCCAACCGCGGCTACCGCGTCTGCAACCATTCCGACGAGGAGCGCGAGCAGCTCTACGAGGTGCGCACGCTCCTCGAAGTCGCGGCCTCGCGGCTCGTGGTGCAGCGCGCCACCGCCGAGCAGATCGCCGAATTCGAGCGCCTGGTTGGACTCTTCGACCACGCCATCGAGGCCGGCAGCCAGGACAACATGCGCGAGCTGAACTACCGGCTGCACAACCATTTCTACTCGATGAGCGGCAACGCGCTCCTCGCGAGCGAGATCAACGAGATGCGCCAGCGCGGCATTCCGGGGCGGCGCGGCCTGTGGGACACGATGAAATCGGTCAAGACGAGCAACGCGGATCACTTCGAGATGCTCGAGATGCTGAAGCGCCGCGATTCCGACGGCCTCGCCGCGGTCGTCTATCGCCACCTCAACCGCTGGCGCAAGTACGCCAAGCCGATCTCGTCGTCCTCGGCGCCGGAGTGAGCGCGATGGCGGGTAAGGGGACCACCGCGGTGTGGGGCGGCGAAACCGGGCGCGCGACGTTCGAGCGTTCGACGCAGGTGCCGATCGTGCCGAGCGTGTCCTTCGGCTACGATGACCTCGACACCTGGCGCGCCGTCGCCCTTGGGGAGCAGGAAGGCCATATCTACTCGCGCAACAGCAACCCGACGGTGCGCGCGTTCGAGGAGAAGGTGGCGGCGCTCGAAGGCGCGCGCGCCGCGACCAGCTTTTCCACCGGCATGGCGGCGATCAGCGCGGCGTTCTTCACCTTCCTGCGCCCCGGCGACCGCGTGGTTTCCATCAAGGACAGCTACGGCGGCACCCACAAGCTCTTCGGCGAATTCCTGCCGGCCTTCGGGATCGCCGCCCAGCTTTGCGAGACGCACGACCATGCCGCGATCGAGGCCGAGGTCGCGCGCGGATGCCGGATGCTCTACCTCGAATCGCCCACCAATCCGACCGTGAAAGTGGTGGACATCGAGCGCCTCGCGCGGGCAGCGCACGCCGCCGGCGCGATCGTGGTCGTGGACAACACGTTCGCCACGCCCATCAATCAGAACCCGCTGCATCTCGGCGCGGATCTCGTCGTGCACAGCGCGACCAAGTTCCTCGGAGGCCATGCGGATGCATTGGGTGGCGTCGCATGCGGCAATCCCGAATTCGTGGGGCCGATGCATCATTTCCGCGAGATCAACGGCGCGAGCCTCTCGCCCTTCGACGCATACAACCTGCTGCGCGGCATGAAGACCCTCGCGCTGCGCGTGCAGCGGCAGAATGCGAGCGCGCTCGCGATCGCCCGCTGGCTGGAGCGCCACCCCGCGATCGAGCGCGTGAATTACCCCGGCCTCGAAAGCCACGAGCACCACGCGATCGCTGCCAGGCAGATGCGCGGCTATGGGGGCGTGCTGAGCTTCAGCGTACGCGGGGGTCTCGATGCCATCCGCGAATTCCTGCCGCGACTGCGCTTCGCCCACCGCGCGGCGAACCTCGGATGCGTCGAGACCGTAGTGGGGCCTCCTGTAGTCACGAGCCACGTCGAGTGCACTGAAGAGGAGCGCCGTGCCGCGGGCATTCCCGAGGGGTTGGTGCGCTACTCGACCGGCATCGAGGACGTGGAAGATCTCATCGCGGACCTGCACCAGGCGTTGGCGCACGCGTGAGCCGGCTCCTCGCCGCTTTGCGCGCGGGCAGGCCGAGCCGCGGCGCCTGGCTCTTCATGGGCAGCCCCGAGACCGCCGAGGTGCTCGCCCACCTCGATTTCGACGCGCTCATCATCGACCACGAGCATTCGCCGGGCGGAATCGAAACCACCATCCACCAGATGCGCGCCATCCGCGCCGCGGGCGACGCCACGATCCTGGCCCGCGTCAGCGGCCCTGACGTGCGCGCCATCAAGCTGCTGCTCGATTGCGGCGTCGAGGGTTTGCTGCTTCCCACGGTGGAGAGCGCCGCCGCGGCGCGCGATTTCGTCGCCGCGTGCCGCTATCCGCCGCGCGGTCGCCGCGGAGCCCACTTCACCGTGTCGCGCGCGGCGGCGTGGGGCGAGCGCTCCGCCCAATTCCGCGACGCGGAAGCGAGCCTATTGCTGGTGGCGATGATCGAGAGCATGAAGGGGGTGGAGGCGATTGCGGCGATCGCGAAGATCGACGGAATCGGCATGCTCTTCCTGGGCCCGCTCGATCTCACCGGCAGCATCGGGCGCATGGGCGAATGGAACCATCCCGAAGTGGCGGCCTTGCTCGCCAGGGCGCAGCATGCGGCGCTTGCCACGGGAGTGCCGGTCGGAACCGCGCTCGTGCCCGGCGAGAGCGCCGCGGAATGCTTCGGGCGTGGAGTGCGCCTCGCCACAGTGGGTAGCGACGCCGGCATGCTGCGGCAGGGCGCCAAGGCGAGCCTCGTCTAGCCCACGCGGGCGACGCCTTCTTCGGCCAGGCCGCGGAAGTAGCGTACCGCGGCAGCTACAACGGGCTCGAGCTCGTGGCCCACGCCTTCGAGCTCCTCCAGCGTCACACGCGCGCCGCGCTGCTTGAGCTGCGCGTGCAGCGTGCGCAGCCTCTCGACGCGGTTGGCACCGGCCGCGGCGGCGCCTTCGACCCAGTTCGGGTTCTCTTTCGACTGCACGATGCCGCGCGGATTGGTGTCGTCGCTGCCGACCACGAGATGCAGCGGCACCATGCGCAGGCCCTCCCACGGCAGGGGCTTGCCGAATATCGCCTCGAAGTCTTCGATCCCCGGCCACCAGCGGTATTCCTCGGACGGGAGCGTGACCGACCCCGGCGAGGCGGCCACGACTGCACGCAGCCGTTCCGGCCGTACGTAGGCGAAGCGATGCGCGAAATGCGCGCCGCCGGAAAAACCGAAGAGCGAGAAGCGCGCGTCATCGACTCCGTAGCGGCGGGCGATTTCGCCCGTCATGTCGAGCAGGAGCTCGTCGAAGCGGATGTCGCGGAAGCGCAGGTACTTGTAGTTGTCGAGATCGCTCGCCACCGCGATGCCGGCGGGAAAGAGCGGCGCGACCACCAACGTGTTCGACTCCTCGGCATAGTCCACGAAGGCGTCGCGCAGCGATTGATTGTTGCGCTGCGTGTCGTGGATCACCACGAGCACGCGTGCCGCGGTCGCGCGCTCGTCATAGGCCGAGGGAACGTAGAGGCAATACGAAAACCTCTGGTCCGCCAGGCAAGCGAAGCTGGGGGTTTTCCCCACGTGGTACCCGGACATTGCTTCGCGCATCGACCTGCCTTCGGTCAAAGATAGTAGCCAATTCTAGGATGGGAGCCTGGTGAATAACAAGCTATTTTCACAAATTTCTATGCGGGCCGGGCTCGCTTTGATTTCGCAAATACCATAATAATGTAATATACATCAACTAGTTATAGAGATTTTGGCACCCCGAAGACGGGCCATCATCAGCCGCCATTTGGTCTTGACAGCGGTAACATAAATTGGCTACTGTCTTTCCATCGTGCGGTTCGCGCACGATGTGCCACTCCCGGAGACAAGGGCAATGAACGAGCGGATTCCATCAATGGCGAGGGCAGTCGCGTGGATCTTGTTGCTCGCTTGCGCGCCGGCGCCGGCCGCGGCCCCGGACGCGGTCGAGAAATCGCGCAAGGAAAAGGGCTTGGTGATCTACGGCAACGTCGCGGCGGATAACTTCGCGCCCATCGTCGCCGACTTCAACAAGAAATATCCGTGGATCAAGGTCGAGACGCTCGACCTCGGACCCGCGCCCGCCTTCGAGCGTTATCTCACCGAGAGCTCCACCGGCCACCGCAGCGCGGACCTGATCGCCGCCGCGTCTCCCACCGTGTGGATCCGGTTCGTCAAGCGTGGCGAGCTCGAGCCTTACGTGGCGGAGGGCTCGCAGGCCCTGCCGGAGTGGAGCAAGCCCTTCCCCGGGCTGTACACCCTTTCCACCGACCCGATGGTGATCGTCTACAACAAGCTGGTGTTGCCGCCGGAGCGCCAGCCCAAGTCGATGGCGCAACTGCGCGCGCTGGTGAAGAGCTATCCGAAGGACTTCGCCAACCGCATGACGACTTACGACGCGTTGCGCCACCCGTTCGCCTACGCGATCCATTGGACCTACGCCAAGGAGCGCGGCGCCGAGGCGTGGCAGATGTTCAAGGAGCTGGGTCCCCTCACCCGCCCGGAAGGCGGCGGCGCGTCGATGGTGGAGAAGGTGGCCGCGGGCGAGTACACGACGATCTACTTCTCGTCGCCCCTCACGTTCTACAACAGCATGCGCGACATGAAGTCGAGCCCGGTCCTCGGCTGGAACCTGATCGAGGACGGCACCCCGGTGATGATGCGCGGCATCGGCATCACGAAGAAGTCGCAGAACAAGAATTCGGCGCAGCTCTTCCTCGATTTCGTGGTCTCGCGCGAGGGCCAGCTCGCCGCCGCGCGCGGCGGCATGACGCCCTATCGCCCCGACGTGAAAAAGGAAGAGGTGCCGTTCCTCACCTTCGACGCGATCAAGGAGCGCGTGGGCGAGAAGAACGTGATCCTCATCAAGTACGACGAGAGGATGGTGGCGGACATGAAGAGCTTCACCGACCGATGGCGCGCCACCTACCGGTTCGCGAAGCCGTAGGGAGATGCCACGGTGAACGGCGTTTCCGCCATCGCGAGCGGAGGGACAGTGGCCGCGTCGAGGCCTGAGAGAACGCCTCCCGACCGCGCCGCGGCCATCCAGGCGGGCATATTCGTCTTCACGCTGCTGCTGGTGTCGGCGCCGATCGTCGTCATCGCGTTCCAGTCGCTGCAGAGCGCGCCGCTCTACGAGCCGACGCGCAGCTGGACGCTCGACGGCTACTTCAACCTCGTCTCGAACCTCGAGTTTCGCGAGGCGCTGCTCAATTCGCTGGGGCTCGCCTGCGTGGCGACGATCGTGGCCACCGTGGTCGGCGTGTGCTCGGCGATCGCCCTCGCGCGCTTCGACGTTCCCGGCCGCGCGTGGCTCGAGGGCGCGATGCTCGGCCCGATCTACATCTCGCAGCTGGTGCTCGCGTTGGGCTGGTACGTGCTCTACGGGCCGGCGGGCTACGTGAGCCTCGTGTTCCAGCAGTGGCTGGACGAGGTGCCCTGGAATCTCACCAGCATCCCGGGCATGGGTGTGCTGGGCGGCCTCGCGATGGCGCCCGCGGTGATGCTCTTCTGCACCAGCTCGCTATCGCTCATGGATGCCTCGCTCGAGGACGCCGCGCGCAGCACCGGGGCGAGCCCCTTGCGCGTGGTGCGCTCGATCACGCTGCCGCTGCTGCGCCCGGCGATCGTCTACAGCGTGCTGCTCACGTTCGTGGGCGGGCTCGAGATGCTGTCCATACCCCTGGTGTTCGGCTGGCCCGCGAACCTCGAGTTCTTCACGACATTCCTGCTGCGCGAATCGATGGGCCAGTCGGAGCCCGACTATGGCCTGCTCGGCGCGGCGGCGATGGCGTTGCTCGCGACCGTGGCGATCCTGGTGCTGGTCCAGCAGAAGCTGCTGGCCAAGCGCCAGCGCTTCATCACCGTGCGCGGCAAGTCGCAGCGGCCCAAGCCGATCGAGATCGGGCGCTGGCGTTGGGTGGTGTTCTCGGCATTCGTGCTCTACCTCACCTTCACCGTCGTGCTGCCGATGATGGCGCTCACGCTGCGCTCGTTCGTGCAGTACCTCACGCCGCTCATGTCGCCGTGGCAGTACCTCACGCTCGGCTTCTACCGCACGCTGCTGGAGCAGGGCCTGTACCTGCGCTCGATCGGCAACAGCCTCGTCCTTTCGACCATCGGCGCGGCGGTGTGCACCTTGCTCATCGCGCTCATCACCGCGGTGATCCAGCGCTCCGACTTCCGCTACGCGAAGCAGCTCGAGATGCTCACGCTGTTCCCGCGGGCGGTGCCGGGCATGGTCGCCGGCATCGGATTCCTCTGGGTGGTGCTGTGGGTGCCCGGCCTGGGCCTGCTGCACGGAACGCTCGCCATCATGATCATCTGCTTCACGATGCGCGACCTGCCGACGGCCTACGCCGCGGTGGGGCCCTCGTTCATGCAGATCGGCAGGGAGATCGACCAGGCGGCGCGCGTCGCCGGGGCGAGCTGGCTGCGCGCGTGCGTCTCGATCATCGCCCCGATCGCGAAGCCGGCGCTCATCGCCTGCTACCTGCTGGTCTTCATCTCGTTCTTCAAGGAATACGCATCCGCGGTGTTCCTGTACGCGCCCGGCAACGAGATCATCGGCACCACGATGCTCAACGTCTGGGCCAAGGGAGAGGTGGGCCCGGTGGCCGCGCTGTCCGTGATCCAGCTCGCGCTCACGCTGGTGCTGGTGGCGATCCTGGCGCGCTTCGGCAGGGTGCTGCCACGCGCCGTCGACGGAGACTGAACATGGCCGAGCTCGTCGTAACGGGACTCACGCGCACCTACGGCAACGTGCGCGCGGTCGACGACATTTCCTTCAAGGTGAACGACGGCGAGCTGGTGACGCTCCTCGGGCCGAGCGGCTGCGGCAAGAGCACCACGCTCTTCTCGATCGCAGGCCTCGACCGCCCGACCGCGGGGCAGATCCGTGTCGGACCGAACATCTTCTTCGACGCCACGCGTGGCATTCATCTCCCACCCGAGAGCCGCAATTGCGGTCTCGTGTTCCAGTCGTACGCGCTGTGGCCGCACATGACGGTGAAGGACAACGTCGCGTTCCCGCTGAAGCTGCGCAAGATCACCGGCGCGAAGGCGCGCGAGAAGGCCGAATGGGCGCTCGCGCTGGTGGAGATGGAGGCCTACGCATCGCGCTTTCCCCATGAGCTGTCCGGCGGGCAGCAGCAGCGCGTGGCGCTCGCGCGCACGCTGGTGTACGAGCCGCAGCTCCTGCTGCTGGACGAGCCGCTGTCGAATCTCGACGCCAAGCTGCGCCTGCGCGCACGCGGCTGGCTGCGCGAGTTGCAGACGCGTCTGAAGATCACCACGCTCTACGTGACGCACGACCAGGAAGAGGCGCTCGCGCTGAGCGACCGGATCGCCGTGATGAGCGTGGGCAAGATCGTGCAGCTGGGCACGCCGCGCGAGATCTACCTCGCGCCCGCCACGCCTTTCATCGCCGACTTCGTCGGCCACAGCAACATCCTCTTCGGCGCGCCGGCACGCGATGCGTCGGGGTCGCTGGGGCTGCGGCTCGCCGATTCCCAGTTCATCGCGCTCGACGCTCAGCCTTGCGGGGCGCCGAGCGAGCGCCTGCAGGTCGCCATCCGTCCGGAGCACATCGCCCTGCACGCTGGCGGCGGCGAGAGCCTTGCGCAAAACGTCCTGCGCGGACGGATCATCCAGCGCGATTTCCTCGGCACCCGTTTCGAATACCTGATCCAAATCGGGGAATCGGTTCTTCGCGTGACCCGCAGCGAGGAGCTCGCCGTCGGCGACGTCCTCGCGGAGTTGCCGAAGCGCCACTGCATGCCGTTCTGGGAACACGAAAAACAAACGTCGCCGAACTGACCAATTCCATAGGGGGCACATCATGACCGTCAATATTTCCCGCCGCACGCTTTGGGCCGCCGTGCAGTCCACGTTCGCCGTGGTTTCCCTCGGCGGGCTTTCATCGCCCGCGCTGGCGCAAGCCGCCGATCCGGCCGCGTCCGAGACGATCACGGTGAGCGGCTCGCGCCTGCCCACGTCGCTGCGCGCGATGCCGCAATCGGTGCAGGTGATCGATAGCGAGGAGATCGAGCGCCAGTTGCTGGTGGCGCCGCTCATCTCCGACATTCTTGCGAACCTCGTCCCCGGCATTTCGCGCGGCACCAACACCAGCGTGAACACCTATACGTCGGTGCGCGGGCGCAAGCCCGTGGTGCTCATCGACGGCGCGCCGGTGACGTCCACGCTGAACGATACCGCGCGCGAGCTGAACCTGCTCGACCCGGAGTCGATCCGGCGCATCGAGGTGATCCCCGGCTCCTCCGCACTGTACGGCAACAGCGCGGGCGCGGGCTTCATCAATTTCGTCACCAAGGGCGGCGACCGCGGGCCGCTCAACATGCGCACCGAGGTGGGTGCGGAGATCGCGGGCGAGCATGCCAGGGGCGACGGCGTGAGCCCGTCGATCCGCCAGACGTTCTCCGGCACCACCGGAAATTTCGACTACCGCGTGTCCGGCATGTACAAGCGGATCAAGGACTTCTACGACGCTGACGGCAACGTGATCCCGCCGCAACTGGGGTCGGGAATCCAGGACTCGGACGTGAAGAGCGTCGTGGCAAAGGTCGGCTACAACTTCGGCCGGCAGCGCATCGAGGGCTCGTTCAGTTATTTCGACCAGCCGGCCGACATCAAGTGGGCGGTGCGCAACGGCAACATCGCCACCGGAGTGCCCGCCTCGGCGATTCCCGCCGTGCCGCAACCGGGCCAGATCGACGAGTCGAACCGCGCCAAGGTCGGGAACCTCGTGTATTCCAACCCCGCGATCTTCGACACGTCGACCTCGTTCCGCGCGCAGGCGTACTACGTCGATACGGTGAGCTGGTTCCAGTACGCGTTGAATCGCTTTCCGCTGTTTCCCGAAGCGCCCAGCGGCCAGTCGGGCAACATCACCAAGAAGACCGGCGCGCGCTTCGACATGAACACGCCGATGCGTTCCTTCCTGCCCGTCGACGGCACGATCCTCTGGGGCTTCGATCTCATGCGGGACGACACCAAGATTCCGCTGGTTGACGGGCGTCAATTCGGCATTCCGCAGGTGCTCGACAGCAAGGCCATCTTCGTCCAGCTGCAGATGAACCTCACGAAGCGGCTCAAGCTGAGCGCCGGCATCCGCCAGGAGGACAGCGACCTGCACGTGACCGATTATTTCTCGGTGTTCACGCGCGCGCACATCACCGGCGGCCTCCTGAACTTCAAGACCCATCCCGGCAATGCGGGCCTGGTGTTCTCGCTCACCGACTCCCTCGACCTCTACGGCGGATGGTCGCAGGGTTTCGACATCCAGCAGACAAGCCAGGCGTTCCGTTCGTGGCCGGTGGACATCAACCTGGCCCAGACCAAGCCGCCGGCCAACGTGATCGACAGCTACGAGGCCGGCATCCGCTACACCGGCAACGGCTTCAAGGGCTCGCTCGGCGTCTACCAGATCGAGTCGAGCAACGGCATCAGCTACGTCTTCAACGCCGCCACGCCTCAGGAGCCGCGTGCGGTCATCGCACCCGACCAGGTCCGCGGCGTCGAGGCGATCCTCGACTACAACGGGCTTGAGAACTGGAACCTCGGCGTGACCTATGCGAAGAGCACCGGCAAGGCCGATGCCGACAACAACGGCAGCCTGGAGACGCCGCTGCAGAACCGCCGCATCCCACCCCCCAGCGCGACGGCGCACGCGGAATACGAGTTCAGGCCGGGCTCCTTCGTGCGCGCGCAGTTGCTCTGGTCGGGCGACCGCAACGCCTTTCCCAACACGGTGCCGGGCCGCTTCCACGAGGGCCACGTGCACTCGTTCACGACCATGGACCTGTCCTCGCGCTTCCTCGTCGCGAAGAACATGGAGCTGGCACTCGGCGTGCGCAACCTCTTCAACCGGGACTACTACACGAACTACTCCGAGGGCTTCAACACCAACGACAACTATCTGAAGGCGCCGGGACGGACCTTCACGGTGCGCTTCGCGGTGAACTACTAGACCCCACGCGGCCGCGGCAAAAAGGTCGGACCCAGGAGGCCGCGGCTTCATTCCAGCGCCCCACAAGGGCGCTTCTTTTTTTGGGGGGCGGCGCAATGATCGGTAACGTTGTCGTGCGAAGCGCCCTGCCGGCGGCGGGCGCATTGCCGTCGCGGCATGTCCTGGTGCTCGTGCCCCATGACGCGGCGATCGCGGAGGTGCCCGAGGCGGACGTCCTGAGGACGGTCCTTGCGCGCCGCAACCTCGGTTGGGGCGGAAATTCGAATGCCGTGATCACGGGAGACGTTTCAGGAGCGCTCGTCGCATGGCAGGCACTCGATCGCTCGCATTCCACGTTTGGGCTGCAGCAGGCTATCCGCAAAGCCCTCGAGCCCCTGTTCCTCGAGCGGCCCGCGCACCTTGCGCTCGTCATCGCGGGCACGCCTCGCGATCGCGAAAGGTTTGCGCGGCTCGCCGTCTTCACGGCGCTCGCGAACTCGCGCTATCGCCCGGGAGGCGGACGCGAGCGCCTGGAATTGCTCGCGATCCACGGGGTCTCGCCGGATCTCGACTTTGCGAGCGAGCGGGCCGTCGCGCACGGAAACATGATTGCGCGGGAGCTGACGGTGGCAGCGCCCAACCGGCTGACGCCGGGGGCGTTGCGCGAACGCGTTCGCGAGCTCGCTCGGACGCAAGGCTGGAGCGTCGAGGAGCATTCGCTCGAGGATCTGCGCAGGCTGGGATGCGGCGCTTTTTGCTGCGTCGCGCGCGCGAGCCCGCGAGGCGACGCGGCGATCGTGCGCATTCGATATCGACCGCGGCGTGGCACGAGCGGCCGCGTCGCAATCGCGGGGAAGGGAATCTGCATGGACACGGGCGGCTACGGCATGAAATCCGCGCGCGCGATGCATGGCATGCATGAGGACATGAACGGCGCCGCGGTTGCGCTCGGAATCCTCCATGCCGCGACCGCGCTCGACCTGCCGCTTGCGATCGATGGCTGGCTCGCCATCGCCGACAATCTGCTGAGCCCCGAAGCGTACTTGCCGGGGGAGGTTGTCACCGCCTTCGACCGCACCACGATCGAGGTCGTGCATCCCGATGCGGAGGGGCGTATGGTGCTCGCGGACACGTTGGCGATGGCGGCGCGGGACGCACCCATGGCCCTCCTCGACTTCGCCACGCTCACCAACGCGATGGTATCCGCGCTCGGAACGCGGATGTCGGGAGTCTTCAGCAATCGACCCGAGCTCGAGCGCGCGGCGGTGGAATGCGGGCGCACCTGCGGAGAGCGCGTCGTGGCCTTTCCCCTCGAGGCCGACTACGACGAGGCGTTGGTGAGCGCCGTCGCCGATATCCGTCAGTGCACGGACCTCGGCGATGCGGACCACATCCTGGCCGCGCGCTTCCTGCAGCGCTTCGTTTCCGGCACGCCCTGGGTCCACATGGATCTCTCGGCTTACCGCAACGAAGCAGGGCTGGGCGCGGTTTCGGAGAATGTGACCGGGTTTGGCGTCGCGTGGGGCGTGGAAATGCTCGGCCGGATCGCGCGCGGCGAGGACGGCCTAGCCGCGCGCGCAGCGCGCCGCGACCTCGAGATAGTGGGGTAGAGGCGCCGTGACCTCGCCGGGGACCTTGGCCGCATCGTCCCAGCGGCGCACCTTGACCGCGTTCGCGGCGAAGGGCTTCGCCATGAACGTCTCCGTCTCCTCGCGCGAGAAGACGCCTCCCTGCAGCGTGAGGCTGCGCTTCGAATCCTCGGAGAGCGCCTCGTAGTAGTCGGGCTCGAGGGCGCACAGCGCGCGCTTGGCGTCCACGTGGAGCCGGATCGCCTCGACCACCGCGGGCGTGAAGAGCGCGCGGATGAAGGGGATGGCGAAGTACTGGTGCTGGTCGTCGATGCCGCGCGCCGTGGGCGTCTCGCCCTGCAGGTTCAGCAGGTGGCCCAGGTCGTGCAGGAGGGCGGCGGTGACGAGCGCGTCGCCCGCCTCGTCGTTTTCCGCGCGCTGCGCCGACTGCAGCGCGTGCTCGAGCTGCGTCACGCCTTCGCCGCTGTAGGCGATGTGCCCGTGGTCGCGGAAGAGCTTCTCGATGTCCGCGAGCTTGAGGCTCATCTCTACTTGGCGCGGCCCACCAGGTCGCCGGCGCCCGGGGCGAGCTCGGGGCGGGCCTGGTACACGCCGGTCGCGTCGGCCGACCGCAGGCGGCTCTTGCGCAGCTGGCCCGCGTGCTCGAGGATCGGATACGCGGTGGAGCAGAAGAAGGAGTTGATGCGCCGCATGTCGCTGATGATGTCGAGGTGCAGCGAGCTGGTCTCGATCGACTGCAGCGACTGCCCCGCGAGGCGGTCGAGGTGCGAGTCGTGGTAGGCGCGCTCGAGGTCGCGGAAGCGCTCCTTTTCCCCGAGGAGCCGGTGCGCGCTCTTCACGTCGCCGTTCAGGAACACCGACAGGCCCAGGCGCAGGTTCACCACGAGCTTCGCGTGCAGCTCGGTGATCTCGCCCATCCCCGCGTCGGAGAACCTGAGCCGCTGGGAGATCAGCTTCTCGCGCAGGTCCTGCAGGATGCGCTCGAGGATGTCGCCCACGTGCTCGAGGTTGATGGTGAGCGAGATGATCTCGGCCCAGCGCCGGCTGTCCTTCTCGTCCAACGCCTCGCGGCTGATCTGCGTGAGGTAGAGCTTGACCGCGGTGTAGAGGCGATCCACGTCGTCGTCGAGCTTGATGATCTCGTCCACGCGCGAGGCGTCGTTGCCGCGCATCACTTCCAGCATGCCGTTCAGCATCTGCTCGATGGTGTCGCCGATGCGAAGGGTCTCGCGCGCCGCGTTGGCGAGCGCCAGCGCCGGCGTGTCGATGGCGGCCGCGTCGAGGAAGCGCGGCTCCGTCTGCGGCACGCGGTCCTTCGAATCCGGGAGCCACTTCTCGACGAAGCCCGCGACCCGGTCGGTCAGGCCGATGAAGGCGACCGCCAGCACCACGTTGAACAGCACGTGGAAGTGCAGGACCTGGCGGCGCGCGTCGGGGTCGAAGCGCGCGATGAGCTCGAGGGCCCACGGCAGCGCCATGGAAAAGGCGATGCATCCCGCGACCTTGAAGAGGAGGTTGCCGAACGCCACGCGGCGCCCGCCGCCCGGCGTGCGCGCGTTCACGAAGAGGGCGAGGAGGCCGCTTCCGAGGTTGGCGCCCAGCACCAGGCAGAAGGCCACCGGGACCGCGACCACCTGGGTCGCCGCGAGGGTCGCCGCGATCAGCACCACCGCAAGGCTCGACCACGAGAGCACCGCGAAGGCCGCGCCGATCAGCATGTCGAGCATCGGGTCGCCCGAGAGCGTGGCGAAGATCACGCGCACGCCCGCCGCCTGGGTGATCGGCTTGGTGGCGAGCATCACCAGCTGCAGGGCGAGGAGCATCAGGCCTAGGCCGATGGCCACGCGGCCCATCTGCCCGACCTTGGAATTGCGCCGCGACAGGAAGAAGACCACGCCGAAGATGATGAGGAGCGGCGAGAGCCACGAGAGGTCGAGCGAGAACACCTGCGACAGGAGCGCGGTCCCCACGTCGGCGCCGAGCATCACCGCGAGTGCCGCCGACAGCGCGATCAGGTTCTGCGAGACGAACGAGCTCGCGATGAGCGCGGTGGCGCTCGACGACTGCACCAGGCCGGTGACGCCGAGGCCCGCAAGGAAGGCCGAAGCGCGGTTGGCGGTGCTCTTCGCGAGGATGCGGCGCAGGTCCGCGCCGAGCACGCGCAGCACCCCCGTGCGCACGATGTGCGTGCCCCACACGAGGAGGGCCACGCCGGCGAGGAGGTTCAGGAGCGTCTGCACGCCGCTAGATTAACTCCATGGGAGGCTGAAAGTCTTCAGGTTCGTGAAGCTCTTCATGGCTTCCTGGACGCCTTCCTTGTAGCCGAGGCCCGAGTCCTTGATCCCGCCGAAGGGTGTGAGCTCGAGGCGGTAGCCCGGGACTTCGCGCACGTTCACGGTGCCCACGGCGAGCTCGGAGACGAAGCGCGTGATGTAGTCGAGCCGGTTGGTGCACACCGCCGAGGAAAGCCCGTACGCGGTGCCGTTGGCGATCGCGATCGCCTCGTCGATGGAGCCGAAGCCGATCACCGGCGACACCGGGCCGAAGGTTTCCTCCCTGACCACCGTCATCGCGGGCGTGACGTTGTCGATCACCGTGGGCGAGTAGAGGGCGCCCTCGCGCTTGTTGCCGGCGAGGAGCCGCGCGCCCTGCGCCACGGCCTCGTTCACGCGCGCCTCGAAGAGCCGCGCCGCCGCCTCGTCGATCACGGTGCCCATGTCCACCTTGCGGTCGAACGGGTCGCCGTAGCTCCACGCGCGCGTCTTGTCCACCAGCAGGTCGACGAAGCGCCTGGCGACGGCCTCGTGCACCAGGATGCGCTTGACCGCCGTGCAGCGCTGGCCGCTGTTCTTGTACGAGCCCTGCACGGCGAGCGTGGACGCCTCGTCGAGGTCGGCGTCCTCCATCACGATGAGCGGGTCGTTGCCGCCCAGCTCGAGCACGACGCGCCGGTAGCCCGCCTTCGAGGCGATGTACTTGCCCACCGCCACGCCGCCGGTGAAGGTGACGAGGTCGGCGTGCTCGTTGGTGATGAGCTCGTCGGCGATCTCGCGCGGCTCGCCGGTGACGACCTGCAGCATCTCGCGCGGCACGCCCGCCTCGTGCATCAGGCCCGCGAGGTAGATGGCGGAAAGGGGCGTCTTCTCCGAGGGCTTCAGCACCACGCGGTTGCCGGTCGCGATGGCGGGCGCGATCTTGTGCGCCACCTGGTTCATCGGATGGTTGAAGGGCGTGATCGCGCAAATCACGCCGAGGAGGGGCTCGCGCCGGGTGAAGACGCGGCGCTGCTTGCCGTGCGGGGTCAAGTCGCACGAGAACGCCTGGCCGTCGTCCTTCAGCGCTTCCATCGCGCTGAACACGAGCACGTCGCAGACGCGGCCCACCTCGTAGAGCGAGTCCTTCTTGCACAGGCCCGATTCGCGCGTGATGAGGTCGGAGGCTTCCTCGGCCTTCGCGCGCAGGAGCTGCGCGGTCTTCTTGAGAATCTCCGAGCGCGCATATCTCGTGAGAGAAGGCTTGTACGCATGCGCCGCGGCAAACGCTTCCTTGACCTGGGCCAGCGTGGCCTTCGGTACCGTTCCGACCAGCTGCCTCGTGAACGGATTGCGGACCTCGATCACACGCTGTCCCTGCGCGCGATCGTTCACGGCGAGGCGACCTGCTTTTCTCCCTCTGCCTGGGCAGAGCGCCGGGGAGAGGGTGATTCGAGATGATTCAACGCCACGTCGAGAATGTCGAAATTGCGCAGCTTCCGGCCCTCGAGCCCCTTCACCTTCCGATTGAAAAGGAGCGGCACCGTCTGCTCGGTGACCCCGCCATGGGAGCGCAGCGGCGCGTCGAGGCCCGAAAGGTCGTGGCGCGCGGCGCTCGTGCCGAGCACCACGTGGCGCGTCGAGACCACGACCACGTCGCCCATGCGATCCGGCGGCAGCTCGAAGCGCGCGCACGCCTCGGCGCGGGCGAGTGCGGCCTCGATGCCGTCGGTGGCCTTCAGGCGCTCGATCATGGAGGCGCGATCGGCGGCGTCGAGGTAGATCGTCGCGAAGGAGCCGAGCGCGCCGTGGTGCACGACGTAGGGATCGGTGATCGGCAGGATCACGCGCGAACGTCCCTTGCCGAGCCAGCCGTCGAGGAGATCCTGCAGGTAGATCACGTTGGGCGAGCCGTCGGCGCGCGTCTTGGCGTTCATGCCGTGGTCCGCGGTAAGCGCCACCACCGCGCCCAAGGCGTCGAGCTTGGCGAGGTAGCGGTCCATCATCGCGTAGAAGGCGTTGGCGCCCGCGGTGCCCGGCGCGAACTTGTGCTGCACGTAGTCCGTGGTGGAGAGGTACATGAGGTCCGGGCGTCGCGTCTCGAGGAGCTTCACGCCCGCGGCGAACACGAATTCCGAGAGCTCGGCGCTGTACACCGACGGCACCGGCATGCCGACCAAGTCCACCACGTTCTCGATGCCGTTCTCGGCGAGGTTCGCGTCGGCGGCGCGCTCCGCGGAGAAGCAGATGCCTTCCAGCTCGTGGCCGAGGAGCTTCCTCAGCTTGTCCTTGGCGGTGACCACCGCCACCTTCGCGCCGGCCGCGGCGAATGCCGCGAGCACCGTGGGCGCGCGCAGGTATTTCGGGTCGTTCATCATCACTTCGGCGTCGGCCTCGCGGTCGTAGAAATAGTTGCCGCAGATGCCGTGCACCGCGGGCGGCGCGCCGGTGACGATCGAGAGGTTGTTGGGATTGGTGAAGGTGGGCACGACCGCCGCGCCCTTGAACGCCGCGCCGCGCAGCATCTTCGCGATGAAAGGCGCCACGCCGGCCGCCGCCGCACGATCCAGGTAGTCGTACTCGCAGCCGTCCACGCAGATGACGGCGACGGGCTCGGCCATCCAGCGGTAGGCGCGGCCGTTGACGACGGTTTCTTTCATTCTTTCTCCAATGCCGCATGCAGGCGGTCGCGGCTTTCCATGGCGTGCTCGTACATGAGCTTGCCGGCGCG
>WNFM01350789.1_pt1 | contig 20481 bp, 17 predicted proteins | sample 5400271 | NCBI WGS metagenome assembly WNFM01 (sample SAMN13153352, study PRJNA577476) | soil metagenome | isolation source: 60 cm saprolite on Douglas fir-dominated hillslope | place: USA:California | collected 2013-09-17
CTCCCGCGATCAGGTGATTCGAGTAATCCGGATCCACCCACACATCGTGAAAGTCCCCGTGCGCTCCATTTCCCACACCGCTAAAACTTTTTCCGCCGTCGTCGCTCATGATCAGCGTCAGGTCCGGCTTGTAAATCTTGTTTTCATTTTTAGGATCAACGATCAGATTCGCGAAATAAAATGGCCGCCACACCATCCAGTTGCTGCGGTCGCGTTCTTCCCAGCTTTTGCCGCCGTCGTCGGACCGGAACAGCGCGCTGCGTGTCGATTCGATCAGCGCATAAATCACGTTTGTCTTCGACGGCGCAATCGTAACCGCAATCCGTCCCCACGGTTTCGCCGGCAAACCCTTGGCGCTCTTCTCGTCCAACTCTTTCCAGGTCGTTCCGCCATCGCTGCTCTGAAAGAATCCGCTGCCGCTCGCAACCGTGGGACTTTCCCCGCCCGACCGGAACGTCCAGCCCTTGCGGCGGAAGTCCCACATCCCGGCAAACAGAACTTTGGGATCTTGCGGACTCATGGACATCATGGAACAACCCGTCGACGCGTTCGACCCCTGCAATATCTTGTTCCACGTCTTGCCACCATCAATCGTCTTGTAAACCCCGCGATCCTCGCTATCGCTCCACAGTTTTCCCGGCACGCACACGTACACCGTATCCTTGTCCTTCGGATCAATCAGAATTTTGGAAATTCGCTCCGATTCCGACAGCCCCAGGTTCGTCCAGTTATCTCCGCCGTCCGTCGAACGATACACGCCGTTTCCAACCGACGTGCTGTTGCGCGTCCAGGCTTCGCCGGTGCCCACCCAAATTGTTTTGGCATCGTGCGGATCGATAGCGATGGCCCCGATGGATTGCACTGGCTGCTTATCGAACACCGGCTTGTACGTCGTTCCGCCATTCTCCGATTTCCAGACGCCCCCGCTCGCCGCGCCAACGTAAACCGTGAGCTTCCCGCCTTCCTTTACTGCCGCCACCGCCGCCACGCGTCCGCTCATCATCGCCGAGCCAATGTTGCGCGCGCTTAAGCCCGAAACCGTGTCGGAATCGAATGCTGCATCTTGCGCCGTCACTGAACTGGCGGACAGCAGCGCCCCGCTCAGCAGAATTCCGGCGGCGAAACCTTTTATTTTATACATTGTAGTGGATCCCTCAGCGATAAAATGTCTGCAAGCAACTGCCAACCACGACATCGCAATGCTTCTTGCTTTCCTAAGCGGCGGGTCGTGGGTCAGTTTGAATTTTCTTGATCCGTGACACAATGGGAAGAAATTCAAACTGACCCGCTAGCAAACGGCGTATTCCGTTCCATTCAACTGGCGCTCACTTGGCGGACTTCGCCTCTTTGCCTGCCGGCATGGAAAAGTGTCCGTCGTCCAGCGCCACGTTCTGTTCGATCTTCTGCACCGAAAACTGCGTGCGCGAGTCAATTCCCTTTTGCGCTTGCTCGATGGCGAACGGGTAATAAACCCCTCCCACTTTTTCGTAGTCACCATAGTAAATCTCGGATTCCTGCAAAGCGCCGCGCACCGTGGTCTGAATCTCGATCTTCAGTTCCAGAAATGAATCGGCGTCCAGATAGTAGTTGCGCACATCGCCGTTCTTCATGCTCAGCTTGATCTTGTAGCAGTCGGTGCCTTCCATCGAATCATGCCCCACCAGTTCCGCTCGGTGGCCTTTTTCCTTGTACTCCACCAGCGGCCCGCCAAACGGCGAAATCTGCCATCCCGTTTTTCCGTCGTATGCCTGTACCTGCGCCAGCCCTTGAATGATCACTTCTTCCCGCACTTTGCCCGGCCTCTTGTTCTCTTGCACAAAATCGGCGCGAAACGAGCCCTGGCTCAGCCGCGCTGTGGTGCGCACGTTTTGCACCGCCTTCAGTTTCGCCATTCCTCCGCGCGCTTGAATGTTCTTGGCGATAACCTCATCGAGGGTCTGCGACCATCCGCTCATCGCGAACAGCGTCGCCCACATCGCCCCCATGAAAACGATCCACCGTGCTCTCGTGAGACTTCTCGCCACGCAACTTTGCCGTTTCCTGCTGCTCATGGTTCCTCCACAAACGCGCCATGCATGTTAACCCGACTTCTACCTTCTAGTCGGGCCTAACTTCCAAAAAGACTCCCAGGACATATCACTGGTCTAGCGCTGACACCCTGCCAACTAGAAAAGACTTCGATGACATCCGCTAGGAAGCTGTGAACGACATCTGTCACAGCCTGACGAAAGCATATAGCGGTCCCAGTACGAGATGTTAGTTTGACTGTCTCAAGGTGGTCCGTAACTCCTTCAGAATGAATACTTACAGAACAGACCGGAAGGGGGTAGTGGGCGGTAATTTCCACCCCCCCTCGCCGTTCGCTGCACTCGGGATCGCTTCTTCCCTAACTCCTTTAGAATCCACAGTTAATAGGGTAAGGTATCTCTCGGACCTGACCAGCTCGGCTCGGACTTCAAGACCGCTCCCAGACCGACAAAAACAAAACAGGAACACATAAATCATGCGGATTTTCGACCAAATTAAATTGCTAACTGCGCGCCAACGCCTGCTGCGACGCACTGTGCTGGCGCCGCTGATCTCCGCGCTTGCGTGGTGCAGTTCAGGTTGCAAGAGTTCAGGTCCGACAGCCAATGTTGCGCCGGCCCGAAAGCCGCAGTCGGCAATCGCTACCAGCGTTGACCCAACCGGCTTCCGCGTCACCACGCCTGCTGCCGAGTTTTTGCTGAATTCGTCCGGCTACCTACGCGCAAGCCTGAAGTTGAACGGCCAGTTACTCACGCTCGATGATCCGCAAAATCAGTCCGGTCAACAGGTGACTTCAGGCACGGATGAAGAAAGCGATTTCGTGCTTGATCTGGCCAACGCAAAAGTGAGCGATGCCGCGGGCAAACTCGGACCGCTCGGCAAGCGCGTCGAATTCACCGGGAAGAGCGCAAACACCAGTCTGGAAGAGACGCTGACTCTGGAAGTCTACGACGACTTCCCATCCCTGGCGCTGCTCTCCGCCACATTACGAAACACCGCCGCCAAAGATGTGTCCATCGAGAATTTTTCGCTCCAGACGCACCGCTTCGACGCGCATCTCGCGGATGACCGCTCCGCTCCGCACCAGATGTGGTCCTTCTTTGGCTCCAGCCTGAAATGGGGCAAGGACGACGTCCTTCCCATTCCAGTAAAGTTTTCCCAGCACAATCCGTTTGGCACGCCAGTCGAAGTGAAAGACGATTTGGGCCGGGTCGGCGGCGGAATCCCAGTCGTCGCGTTTTGGACCCGCAACGTTGGCGAAGCCATCGGCCACATCGAGACGCTGCCGCTGGTGCTGTCCATTCCGGTGCAAACCGGCACCGATCAACGCGTGACCGCTTCCGTCGAACTCCCCGCAAACACTGTTTTGAAAATGGGCGAAGTTTATTCGACGCCGCGCACTTTTCTCGCAGTCTACAAAGGCGACTACTACGAACCGCTGAGCCTCTGGTCAAATGCCGTGGAGCGTGAAGGGTTGGCGCGGCCAGCAAACAACGACGAAAACTACGCGGTGAGCTGGTGCGGCTGGGGCTATGAATCCGATGTGACCCCGAAACAGATGCTCGACACGATTCCGAAACTCAAGGAACTGGGAATTCATTGGGCGACGCTCGACGACCGCTGGTTCAACAATTACGGTGATTGGAAGCCACGCTCCGATACATTTGCGGACGACGCCATAAAAAAGTTGACCAGCGATTTCCGCGCGCAAGGAATCAAGATGCAGCTGTGGTGGCTGCCACTGGCGGTCGAGGACGGCCATTATGGCTACGGCCGCCACAAGTTCNNNGACTGGCTGATTCTCGATAAAACCGGAAAACCGGCGCGCATGACTCGCAACCTCGCCACGCTTTGTCCGGCCGTACCCGAAGTGCAGGCCTATTACAAGCAGCTCACCGAGCGCTTCATTCGCGATTGGGGATTTGACGGCCACAAGCTGGACAATATCTACGCCACGCCGCCCTGCTACAACCCGAAACACCACCACAAGTCGCCACTCGATTCCATCTACGCCATGGGCGAAGTCTACAAAATTATTTTTGAAACCACGCGCGCTTTGAAGCCGGACAGCGTCACGCAAAGTTGCCCGTGCGGCACTCCGCCGAGCTTGGCTTGGTTCCGCTACATGGATCAGGGCGTAACCGCCGACCCGGTGGGGTCGGTGCAGGTGCGCCGCCGCATGAAAATGTATAAAGCGCTGCTCGGACCGCGCGCTGCGATCTATGGCGACCATGTGGAATTGACGCGGATTAAAGGCGGAGGCGACAAAGAACAGGACTTGGGAAGCGACTTCGCGTCAACTCTCGGGACCGGCGGCGTGCTCGGTACCAAATTCACCTGGCCAGACTATGGACCAAAGTACAAGAATGTTTTTTTAAGTCCGGCGAAAGAAGCGCATTGGAAAAAGTGGCTCGATCTTTACAATCACAAAATGTTGTCGAAGGGCGCGTTTCGCAACCTATATATATACGGCTACGATGTGCCCGAAGGCTACGCGATCGAAAAAGACGGCAACATGTTCTACGCGTTTTACATGCCCGCCGAAAGCCCAACCGCGACCAAGCCGCATCTAGCCTCGCAGATCTGGCATGGCCAAGTAGAGCTGCGCGGGCTGGAGGCCGGCAACAAATATCGAGTCACGGATTACGTCAACGACAAAGACTACGGCGAAGTGACCGGACCGCTCGCCACGCTTCCGGTGGAATTCCGGGAGAACCTGCTGCTGCAGGCGACGCCAGTCTCTACCGCGCCAAAACACTAAGCGGGGTCGGGTGAAAAGTCAGCCAGATTTTCGCCAAGAAATTTCAACCGGTGATGTTCATCGCGGAACGCTTCAGTGCCTCCCGCGCGAGTCGTAGAGAGCGCTCCGGCAGCATTGCCAAATCGCAAGCAGTCTTCGATGCCGGCGCCGCGAATATATTGATGTATGAAGCCCGCATCAAAACTGTCGCCCGCACCGACGGAATCAACGATTTCAACGGATGGTGGTGCCGCCGTAAATTCTTCATTTCCTCGCCGCGCCACCGCGCCGCGTGGGCCGCGCTTCATCACCACGATCGACACGTTGTCGGCGAGCGTGCGCAACGCGTGTGCAGATTCGCTTTCTCCAGAAAGGCTATAGGCCTCGCGTTCATTGAGCAGCAGCAGATCAACATATTTCAGGAGCGAGTGAATGTCGCTCGACCAGCGATTCTCCGGATCATCGTTGGTGTCGAGAGACGTCGACAAACCATGTTGCTTGGCCTGCCGAAAAAGCTCAGGCAATCCCGGCTGCATGCCTTTCTGCAAAAAATACGAAGACAGATGCACATGCTTGGCGTTGAAAACATGATTCAAATCAAGATCGGCGATGCACATTTCGGCCATGGTGCCGGGATACGTAAGGATGAAGCGCTCTTTTCCTTGCGGAAGAATCACGGTAAGGCCGGTGGTTTTTTCAGCGAAGCGCCGCACGCCAGAAAGATCGACACCACTCTCGCGTAGACGCTGCAAGCAGATTTCGCCCAGCGGATCGCCGCCAATCGACGAGCTGAATCCCACGGAATCTCCCAGGCGCGCCAGATTGTGCGCAAAGATGGCGGACGAACTGCCAAGCGTAATACTTAAATTGCTGGCGAGGATTTCCCGCTCGAGTTCCAATCTTTCCGGGAGACCGTAGAGAATCAGATCGAGATTCAGTTCCCCGACCACGCTGACATCACGCTGGGTCATGGATTCAATTCCCGGCGCCCTGATTCAGAATGACCACGCGATCGAGATTCAGCGGCGCGTCCGGATTCAAGTTTTTTCTGATGCCGTTGAAAAATCCAAGCAGCTGAGATGGAACGATCGAAGGACATAGCGTGGCGATTTCCGGACCGGCAAATCCCAATTCGAATACCAGGTCGCTGTTTTTGCGAATGGATTCGGTCGCGTGATTACAAACGGCGATGATCGCTCCACCGAGCTTCTTCATTTCGGCGAGCACTTCGCTTTCCGCGCCGGCGCCGATTTCGCTGAGACAAAATGCCAGGCAGGTTTTCGAGCTTACCACCGCCTTGGGCCCGTGGCGAAATTCCATGGTGTGAAAAAACTGGCTGTACGAGCACGACATCTCCATCACTTTCAGGGCGCCTTCGCGAGCCAATCCGTGGAACGGGCCCTGGCCTAGGAAAACAAAGTCGTCGAAATTGTGCGAATTTACAAATGCCCGGACTTCGCTGGACAGCTGTTCGACGCGTGGTTCGAAATGCTTGGCCAACTTTTTCATGGTCTGGACGAACTCAACATTAGCGGACTTTCTTACGGCCAGATATTGCAAGGCCAGCAGCATGGTGCTGAACGATTTGGTCATCACCAAACTTTTTTCGTCTGCGCTGGAAATGGTTAGCGTAATGTCGCACGATTTTTGCAGCACGGAATTCGCGGTGCAGGTGATTCCGAGCGTCGGCACCTGAAATTCCTTGCCGAGTAGAGCCGCAGCGCTGACCGCTTCCGACGTGAAACCCGAGCGCGAAATAATTACGGCCTGCAATCCAGGAACTTTGAGCTGTGCGAGGTCCGGGAAAAGCAAAAGCTCGGATGCCGGCAAGGCGCGCGCGCGCATTCCGGTCAGTTTGATCCAGGAATATGCTGCAGCTTCGGCTAAATAAAAACTTGAGCCGCAACCGACGAACAGCCATTCCACGCTCGATGCCGTCTTCTCGAGAATTTCCTCGATCAACGGATTGCGTTCCAAATGAGCGAGTTCCGCTTGCCAGGCTTGCGGCTGGGACAGAATTTCCGCGAGTGTGGCGAATTTCTGCAAGTCGTTCGAATGATCAGTCATCTTTCTCGGTCTCCAGTGGTCACACCAGCGTTACACTTACATGCGCGGCGCGAAGAGCTTTCAAATCTTTTTTAGAAATATTGCGATCGGTGATGGTTTCGTGCACCGCGGACGTCGGCAAAATCAAGGACAGGCTGCGGTGGCCAAATTTACTGGAATCGCAAACCACGATGGTTCTCCGAGCAGCCTCAGCCATGGCGCGATTTACACGAGCTTCGAGAAGGTTGGGCGTGGTCAAACCATAGCGCACATCGAAACCATCCACCGCCAGAAAAAGCAGATCGGCGCTCAGGCGATGAAGCGACTCCTCGGCCAGCGGTCCGACCAGCGAAAAAGAATTCTTGCGAAGCGTGCCACCGGTAAGAATCACTTCCACCGCAGTCCCCGCGAGTTCTTCGGCCACATTCGTGGCGTTGGTAATAATCGTTAAATTCTTGAAATGTCGGCAGGCTTTGGCAATCGCAGTGGTTGTCGTGCCTGAATCCAGAATAACCACTTGCCCCTGGCGAATCATGCCGGCAGCGGCAGTGGCAATGCGCAACTTTTCCCTGCGATGCAGACGCTCTTTTTCCTGGAGCGTCCGGTCATAGAGCGCGCCGGTTTTCACCGGAAGCGCACCGCCGTGTGTACGCTCAAGCTGGCCCATGTGATGCAAAACCTGCAGGTCCTTGCGAATGGTAATCAGCGACGTGCGGAATCGCCTGGAAAGCTCGCCGACCAGCACGCGGCCTTCGCTTTGCAGTAGGTCAAGAATTTCACGACGTCGTTCTTCACTCAGCATATTCGAAATGCTTCTGCCTCAATTTGATCGTTACAAGCTCCGAATCTGAATCTCGCCTTTCAATCGTTCGATGTCCGCGGCGCGTGCTTTACCAGGACCGTCGGAAAGACAATTTGCGGTTCCGCAAGCCGCAGCCAGCCGCAAGGTCTCCGCTGCCGCCAACCCACGTTCTGCCGCAAACGCAAATCCAGCCATCGCTGCGTCTCCGCTGCCGGTGCACGAGCGCGCGCCAACGCTGGGAACGGCGGCAACCAGTGCATTCTTGTCCGCCACCGATTGGTAAACGATTCCAGCGGCGCCCATGCTGATGGCCGCAGAACTCGCGCCTGCGCCCAGTATTTTCTGCAATGCGTTTTGCGCGGCGTTCGAATCGGAGATCGTGGACCCGCTGAGCCATTCAGCCTCGTGCTGGTTTGGCTTTACGAGATCGGGCTTCGCATTCAGCGTCAGCTTCAACGGCTCGCCGCTGGTATCGAGAAAAACGCGGCCATCATTCTCGTGCCCGATTCGAATCAGCGCCGAGTAAAAGTCTTCTGGCACATTCCGTGGCAGGCTGCCGGTAAGAACCGCGGTCGCGTTTCGGCCCGCCGACTTCAGCGCGAGTTCGTAGGCACGCTGCAATCGCTCGAGTTCCTCCTCGGTAACCGCGGGCCCGGGTTCAAGAATTTCAGTGACGGTGCCGTTGTTTTCCAATATTTCCAGGTTGGTTCTGGTGGAATTCGCAATTTCGATCGCTTCGGTCCGAATCCCCATCGCGCGAATTCCTTCCGCCAGCGCTCTGCCCGCGGCGCCTCCAGTAAATCCAAGCCAAAGAGGATCGGCGCCCAGCGTATGCAAAACCATCGCGACGTGGAGCGATTTGCCGCCGGGCTCTGGCGTTGCGCGAAGCACTCGATTCACTCTTCCTCGTTCGAACGAATCAACCAACAACCTAGTGTCGATTGCCGGATTCAAGCTCACGCAGACGATCAAGGCTGGCCCTACTTTCCAACAGCCGCGTGCGGACGAAAGACCGAAGCCGCTCCGGCCAACCGGCGATTGATGTTCCGCACGTTCTCAACTCCTCCGCTGACAAGCCAGTCTTCCAGAGCAGCCATTCCTTTTTCGGCCATGATGGCGACTCCGTCTTTCCAAGTGGCGCGCCCGCAAAGCACGCCGGAAAACTTTGCGCCGGCCTCCGCAGCCAATTCCAGTCCAAATTGAAACGTTTCGTTACTCACCCCTTCGGACAAATATAAAAATGGCAGTGCCGCAGCATCGGACATTTCCCGGAAATATTCCTTGGATTGATCGCGGCTATAAAGGTTCTGCGGGTTCGCTGCAGGCGAGCCCTCCACAAACGTCAAGTCAACCGGGAAGCCGACTTTCAGGACATCCACGCGATACTTTGGTTTCGAAAATTCGGTCATTCCGGTGGAAATGATTGCAGGTTTCATTCGAGCAAATTCCGCGCTCTTCGCTTCCGCTTGCTCCGAATAGGCCACCAGCTCCAGAAAAAAAGGAAGATCCTCGGCGGCGCACTCGGCTCCCACTCTTTCGACGAAAGCTTGCTTGGTTTCGCGCAGTTCCGGCGAACTCGATTTCGAGTAGTAGAGAAGAATTTTTATGCAGTCGGCTCCGGCCTCAGCCAGCCGCCGCACGGACCACTGATCGAGCAGATTCGGCAATCTTCCTGCGATTCGTTTGTCGTAACCGGTTTTTTCGTAGGCCAGCAGCAGTCCCGCTTGTTTGGCGCGTTGCCCGGCAGCGGGCAAGCCGTACTCTGGATCCAGCAGAATGGCGCTGGCATGCGGCGTCAGAATGCGGCTAACGGCTTCCTTGAACCGAATCAGATAGTCGGCCGGAACTGCTTCCGGCTGGACGCCCATGGAGCTGGCGAACAAATTTCGCAGCGCGCTACGCTGGTCAATTGCGACGGCCGCAATGACTCCGCGTGAGTCGGAAACCGCTTGCAGTGCTTTTTTCTTTCCGGTTTTCGGAGATCCGTTCACGGCGTTGAGTTCACCCTTACTCGACGACCCGCAACAACCGATACCGGAGTCCGCATGCGCAAAACGGAGCGCTGATGACCCATCCGCCGAGGAATTTCGAGCAGTTTCGCTTACTTTCTTTTACTTACTATTTTATGGAGTGTCAAGCCGCGGAACGAGCCTGGTTACTAGGAGAGCTAGGATGATGCGAGGGTCCGCGCGGGATCAACGAAGAACCAGGCAGCGGCACCCAGCAATGCAAGGACGGCGGCGACAAAGAATGGCGCGCTCCAATTCCAGTGCAGCGCAATGATCGGAGTCAGTTGCGCAGTGAGCATCCCGCCGAACTGATTTCCGCAGTTCATAAAGCCGGAAACGGAACCAGAAGAGCCACGCGAGATGCCGGCGGTAACGGCCCAGAAGGAGCTTTGCGAAAGATAAAGGGCTCCGGCTCCGCCGGCGAGCACGATGCTGGCGACCCTGGCGTTTTCCGCACGCGCGCCAAGAACCAGAAAAATCGCGGCGAGCACGAGTCCGAAGATAGCGATGCCGCAGCGCCCCACGCGCTGGCCATAGCGCTTTACAAGAGCGTCGCTGATCGCGCCACCTAAAGGACTGGTGATGGCCATGGCCAGAAACGGGAGGGTGGTGTAGAAAGCGCTGGCTTTCAGATTCAATCCGCGGACTCTGGCGAGATAAGTGAAAAACCAAGCAAAGAAAATCCACGCCACGTAACCGTAGGAAAAGTAAGCCGCGGTGACGGCCCAGACTTCTTTGCTGCCGAGAATGGTGCTCCAGCTGACTTTACCGGATGTTGCGAGATGTTCCGCGTTGGAGGATGCGCCGCCTCCTGCACCGATATTAGTTGTTCCGCGAATGTGGGCCAGCTCCGCTCGAGAAACCAACGAATGCTGTTCGGGAGTATCGCGCGCGACGAAGTACCAAACCAATCCAGCCAGCAGACCCAAAATCGCGCTGAGCCAGAAGGACCAGCGCCAGCCGTAATGAGACATCACGTAGGCGATCAATGTTGGCGTGACTCCGGCGCCCACGCCGACGCCGGCAAAGACCACGCCGTTGGCAATTCCCTGCTCGTGCCGCGGAATCCAGCGGGAAATAAACTGGTTCGAAGCAGGAAACATGATGGCTTCGCCGGCTCCCAACAAGAAACGGGCGCTGACCAGAACCAAGAATGCAAACGCCAACTTGGCGGATACGAATGCGGTAAGCGTGGTGAAGACGCCCCACCACAACGCGCCGGCAGTCAGGACACGGCGCGGTCCGAAGCGGTCGGCCAAGTAGCCGCCAGCGGTTTGAAATAACGCGTAGCCAAAAAGGAAGGCGAAGAAAACAGTGCCAAGCTGAACGGTGCTGAGTCCAAACTCGGAGGCGATGGAGCTGCCTGCGATGGAAATGTTGACGCGATCAAGATATGAAACCGCGCTGAGAACAAAAATCCAGCCGACCAGCCACCAGCGAATTCGGGAGGTGCGTTGATCAGCCACGCAAACACCACAGGAACGGGGCGCAGAACGTCATACGGAGTGGGCGGCGAGAACTTGCGCCAGCTTTCCGGCAATGATTTTTTCCTCGCCGGGCTGCAGCATGAACGAGTTCATCTCCAGGCCTGCGCCTTGTTCGGAAGGACCGATCACGATGGAAGGATTGGACAGGCGCAACGCCGCGCTGATTTCCTTGGGGGTCGCGGAAATGCGTTTGGGATCCCAGTTGATTTGCATGTGCGGGACGTGGTTGGCGACGTCGGGGACGTTATATGCGGTTGAAACGCCGGGAATTTTGGTGATGGCGGCGGAGATAAATTCTAGTCGACGCTGCCATTCGCGATTCAGGGCGTCATGATCCTCGGCAAGATAAAGCTCCAGCGCTTTTACCATGCCGACGATTTCTTCCTTGCCGACTTTTTGGCTACGGCCCAGCGTGTCTTCATGCGGGCTGTTGTTGCGCAGGGCGTAAGCCACCAGATCGAATTTGCCGACCAGCAAGCCGGCGCACTGTGGTCCGCGAATCGCTTTGCCGCCACTGAATGCAATCAGGTCATAGCCCATCTGGGCATAATCCCAAAGATGCGATACCGGCGGCGTGTCGGCGGCCGCATCGATGAAGGCCGGTATTTTGTGATCGTGGGCGATTTTCACCCACTCTTCGACTTTGATCTGGCCGGATGCGTTGGCGAAGTTGGAAAAATGCATCATCGCGGTCTTAGGATTGATCGCGGCCAGGAGTTCTTGTCGTGTCTCGACGACTACCAGCTTGATTCCCGTTGCACGCAGTTGATGATCGAACGGATTGCGGTGCGACTTCTGGATGATCACTTCCGATTTCATGCCGGTAAGGTCGGGCAGTTGCTGAATGAACTGCTCGCTGTCGCCGGTAAGTATTCCAGCAAGGCCGGATTGCATGGCGGCAGCGGCGCCGGAAGTCACGATAGCGCTGTAGCCTTCGGGGAGCTTTAGCAATTGCGCGATGCGCTTGCCCGCGGCAGCTTCCAGCTCCAAGATCGGGACAAAATGTCGGCCGGCCATGGTCATCACTGCTTCGACTTCCGGACGCATCAGCGACCCACCTAAGGTGGTCATCGTGCCTTCGCCATTGATAACGGTGGCGACGCCAAGTTCCTGGTAGACGTTTCCGGTCGAGCCAAAGCCGCTGAGGCCGCTGGCGGACGGCGTAACGGATGCGCTTTTGCCAAGCGTTCGAATCGGGCTCAAGATCGCAGCGAAAGCCGCGCCCATGATTCCCAGAAACGAGCGGCGATCCGCGTTTTCGTTGAAAAACATGGATCAGGCTCCCTTTTTGGCAGGATTCACGACCGCCGCGGTGCAATTAATTTCCACAAGCGAATTGCCGGGAAGCGCGGCGACAGCCACCGTGGTGCGGGCAGGACCACCATTCGGAAAATAAGTCTTGAAAACCTTGTTCATGCCGTCGTAAAAATCGATGTTCGCGAGATAAACGGTGAGTTGCAGAATACTGTCCATGGTGCCGCCGCCTGCTTCGACCAACGTTTTCACATTCTCCATCACTTTTTTGGTGTGAATGTCGATCTCCATCGGGAATTCGCCCTTGGGATCGTGGGAGTGCGCGCCCTGTCCCGCGATGTAAATCACTCCGTTGTGAACGATGAGCGGAGTGATAAAACCGCCGCCGGTGGCCGGCTTTCCGTCGTAGTCGAGTTTCTGAACGGCCGAAGATGCTTGGGCGTCGACGTTTGAACCGGTAATTGCTCCGGCAACACCGGCGCCTGCAAACAACGAAGCAAGGCGGGCGGCGAAGCTTCTGCGACTGCTGAGACTGGAAATCATGGTGCGTTCCTCCTGAAGAAGTTTTTCGTGCGAATCTTTCGTTCCTTACGGAAGAGCAAAACTAAAAACATTGCTGCCCGCGGCGATGGCGACGTATTGCGTACCGTTCACCGCGAAACTCATGGGCGAAGCGTGCAGGTACTGGCCGGTACTGAAATGCCAGAGCGGCGCGCCGGATTTCGCGTCCACCGCTTCAATTGACTGGTTTTCGTCGCCGAAGAAAACCAAACCGCCCGCGGTGGTCATGGTGCCGGCGCTCGATTCCCCGTTCCCCGCTTGCTTGTATTTCCAGGCGGGCTTGTCGGAGCCGAGTTCGAAAGCGACCAGAGAGTTCTTGATGTTGTCGCCGGGACTGCGTTTCGAACCGGTTGAATAATAGGTTTTGCCAGAGGCAAATTCTTCGGGCTTGCGGAGATAGATATCGCAATTTTCCGAAGCGACGAAATAAAAAAGATTGCTGCCCGGATTAAACGACGGAGAATACCAATTGGTTGCACCAGTGAAGCCGGGACAAGTTCGCATGCCGTCGGCGCTAGGCATAACTCCGCTGCGAATTGGGCGGCCGTTCGAATCGATGCCCTTGGCCCAATTCAACTTTTCCACAAACGGCACGGCCGAGAGAAATTTACCATCGGTGCGATCGAGGATATAGAGAAAGCCGTTGCGGTTGGCTTCCACCAGCAATTTGCGGGGCTGGCCTTGATACGCCGCATCCACCAGCACCGGAGTTTCCACGGCGTCATAGTCATAAAGATCGTGCGGAGTAAATTGGAAATACCATTTCAGCTTGCCGGTATCCGGGTCGAGCGCAAGAACGCAGTCCGTAAACAAATCGTCGCCGGGACGCGGTTCACCATCAAAGTCCGGAGACGGATTGCTGGTTCCCCAATAAAGCGTGTTCAATTGCGGGTCGTAAGTGCCTGGCATCCAGGTGGTTCCGCCGCCGTGAAGATACAAATCGCCGGGCCAGCTTTCGGAACCGTGTTCGCCGGGAGCGGGAATGGTCCAGAATCGCCACACTTCTTTGCCGGTTGCGGCGTCGAAGGCTGCCAAGAATCCGCGCACGCCGTCGTCGCCGCCAGAAGTGCCTACAATCACTTTGCCATTCACCGCCAGCGGAGCGCTGGTCGCGCCATAATTTTTGCTGCCGTCGGTGTAGGCGACATCCCAGAGCAGATGGCCGGAACGCGCATCAAGACAAAGTAAGTGGGCATTGTCGGTTTCCAAAAAGACCGTGGAACCCCAGAGCGCCACGCCGCGGTTGTGATGTTGCGATGCGTCGTCGATCAAACCCTCGGTGATCGCGCGCGAATAGTGCCACACCGTTCGCCCGGTCTGTGCGTCCAGCGCCCAAGCATCGTTGGCAGACGTGACGAACATCATTCCGTCCACCACGACTGGCGTAACCTCCAGCGCATCGGAATTCGGCGCGTGGAAAGCCCACTGCGCGCGAAGCGATGCAACGTTTTTCACGTTGATCTGGTCCAGCGAACTGTATCGGCGGCCGGTGTAGTCTCCATTGTAGGAAAGCCAGTTTTTGGCGACCGGCTGTGCGGCGAGCGCGTCCTTGGTGACGTTGATTTCGACACTGACCGATGATTTTTGCGAGGCCGTTTCCTGGCCCCACGCGGCAAACGGGACAATCAGAAGAATTGCAAATATAAGTCTGTGGCGGGGGACCATTACTCTGGGAAACACCAATTGTCCTTTATCGTGATCGTAAACGAACCGAGCGCAGGAAGTGCAGCAATCGACGCATTTGACTATGCTACAAATCGCGTGCGCAAATCCAGTGACAAATCCGGCTTTTCTGCGGCGCTTCATTGTGAAAACCGCGGCTTTTACAGCCGCCCGAATTTTTTCACGGCCTCGGTGATCGATTTCAATTTCTCGATGTAGGCGTACATGGAGTGCTCGTTGAAATCCATTTTTTGCGCCAGCGCCAGAACATCCGCGGCCGAGGCCCGCGGCACCACCACCACACCGTCGGCGTCGGCCACGATGATGTCCATGGGTTTCACGTCGACGCCGTCGCACCTGAGCGGAATGTTCGAGCCCACGAAGCGATAGTGATGAACCGAAGTGGAAGGAACAATTCCCAGCGCGTATACCGGAAATCCGATCTTGTTCAGATACCCGACGTCGCGAACTCCGCCGTCGATCACCGCGCCGGAAAAATTTCGCGCGCGCATCGCGGTGCCCATTAGGCCTCCCATTCCCGCGATATCCACTCCATCCTCAACCGACATCACGTAAACAGAATCGGCGTCGCCGGTATCGATTGCGGTGAGCATACCTTGCAACGCGTTGGGGTCATCGTTTGGCTCTTTCTTGAGCGCGACGGTCAGCGCGTATCCGGCAAATTTGGTAGGAAAGATCGGGCGCATGCGGTGCGACATGTACATTTTTTTGCCGGTGATTTGTTCCAGCGCATCAGAGACCGAGGCCGCCTCGACATGGCGAAAACCGTCCAGCAGCTCGGCGGCGCTCTGCGGATTCGAACTCCCTTGCCGCGAAGCCGCGCTTATGGTCAGCGCCAATCCGGCAATCCCTGTGGCCAGCAGCGCTACCCCCAACACTCGAGCCCTTAGCGAAGTACGAATTGCACCACCGGAATGACTCTTCATCTGGTTCTCCTTCTCACGCAACTGAAATCTATCATCATCGTGACGTCGGTAGAAGTGCCTTCGTTGAGGAAAATCAGCGGGCGAAGTGCTAAGCTTTCACGGCGTTAAATCGATTCAGCTTGAAAAAGCCGGACAGGGTGAATGGCAAGGATCACTGAAATTCCAGATCAACGCAAGAACTGGACTGCGAATAATGGAGCTACTTGCCAGACGGCGATCGCGAGCCGCCGCGTGGTTTGTGCGTTCGCTTTGTTGGCGATGATTCTTATCACTGGAATGTGCACGGCGCACGCGCAAATTTCCAGCCAGCAGGCAAAGCCATTGCAGTCCGGTAACGCTGCGGCCGTGGAAGCTGGCAAAACGTTTGCCGCCACCTGCGCGGGCTGCCACGCCCTCGATGGACGCGGCGGCGAGCGCGGTCCCAACATCGCTACCAGACCGGAAGTGCTAAAGCGCTCCGACACGGAACTGCTGCAAACGCTGCGCAACGGGGTGCCTGCTTCAGGAATGCCCTCGTTCGCAGCACTGGGAGATGGCAAACTTTCCGGGATGGTGGGCTATTTGCGGACGCTGCAGCGCAAAAACGCCGCCGCGCCGATCTCCGGCGACGTACGGCATGGAGAATTGCTCTTTTACGGCAAGGCCCGCTGCTCGGAATGCCATTCCATGAATGGCAAAGGCGGCTTCATAGGCTCCGACCTTTCGGATTTTGCGTCCGGATCTTCCGCTGCGGAAGTCAAGAATGCGATCGTCAGCCCTGACGTTGACGCAAAGGAAAGTCGGAGCAAGACGCTGGTGACCCTGCGCGACGGAGAAAGTTTCGAAGGAATTGTTCGAAACGAAGATAACTTCTCGCTGCAGTTGCAGTCGCTGGACGGCGCATTTCACCTTATCCAAAAATCGGATATTGCGGATTTCAAGCCGGCGGCGCAACCGCTGATGCCTGACGACTATGGCAAATCACTCACGTCGGCCGAACTAGACGATCTGGCGGGCTACTTGATGAGCGTCGCTCGCGCCAACCCCGGCGCGGTTCGCAGGAATCGCCGGCGCAGGCACGATTAGTCACGATTGCCCGATTTTTTAGTGCAAACGAATTTCTCATTGCAGGAGTTATCGTGAAATCAATTTCTAGTCTCGCGACGAGCCTTTTTCTTTGCGCCGCGCTGTTCATTGCAGACAGTTCCGCAATCCCGCCTCGCGAATTCGGCCTGCAGGCCAACTCGCCGCAATTCTGGAAACTAATTTCCAAGGATTCGAAACTCGAGGTCGTCGCCAAGGGCTTTGGATTTACCGAAGGACCCGTCTGGGATCCCGCGGGTTTCCTCTACGTCAGCGACGAAGAGCAGAATAGAATTTATAAAGTTTCCGCCGCCGGCCAGAAAAGCGAACTCATCGCGCTGGGCGACCCCGATGGCAGCACCTATGACCAAAATCACCAGCTGATCGATTGCGCCAGCGTGCTGCGCGCCATCATTCGAATTGACGCAAACGGGAAATACACCGTGCTCGCCGACCGTTTCGAAGGAAAAAAACTCAACAGCCCCAATGACGTGGTGATGGGTCCGGACAGCGCCATCTATTTTACCGACCCAACGCTGGACCTAGTTGCCGGCGAAAAACAGGAGCTGCCCTTCCAGGGAGTTTTCCGCCTGGACGCCGCCTGAAAAGTTACGCTTCTTACAAAAGAATTGTCGCAGCCCAACGGCCTGGCATTTTCTCCAGACGGAAAAAAATTCTATGTGGACGACAGCAAGCAGCGCAACATCCGGGTCTACGACTTTCGACCCGATGGCACGCTGACCAACGGCCGCATCTTCGGCGAAGAACCCGGCGGCAGGGGCGAAGGCGTACCTGACGGGATGAAGCTCGATCGCGCCGGGAATCTCTACGTCACCGGGCCCGGTGGCATTTGGATCTGGAGCCCGCAGGGCGAACGTCTTGGCACCATCCTGTTGCCGGAACAGCCCGCCAATCTTGCCTGGGGCGGCGCAAATCTCGACGAACTGTACCTCACAGCGACCACTTCCCTTTATAAACTTAAGACTTCAACGCGCGGCTTCGTTCCGTATCTCGAGCCAGCCAACCACAAATAAAAAGCAGAGGTCGCGAATTCGCCTATCGGTGAGGAGCGCTTCTCAACTCCGGCGCGATCTGGTATGCCTTCTCAAATTCCGCTTGCGACTCCGCTTCTTTTCCATCCTGATGCAGCGCCAATCCGAGATTGTAATGCGCCTCCGCATACTCAGGCTTCAGCCGCACCGCCTGACCAAACTCCGCCCTCGCCCCGCGCACATCTCCCGCCTGCAACAGCACGAGCCCAAGATTGTTGTGCGCCTCCGCGAAATTCGGTTCGCGCCGCACCAGCTCACGAAAAACGTTCGCGGCCGCGGCAGTATCGTTCGCTTGGCTGAGCACCAGCCCTAATTGGATCCGCGCATCGGTGTACTTAGGATCGAGACCGATGGCTTCATTGAACTCGCGCGCGGCCTCGCCTAGCCGCCCCGATTGCGCCAACGCAAGGCCCAGATTGTAGTGCGCCTCGGCCAGATCGGGGTCAGACATCACCGCAGCCTGAAACTGTTCCAAGCCCCGTTTGCGATCATCCTGGCGCCAGTAAAGCAGCCCGAGGCTGGTCTGCGCCTGCGCGTAGTCTGGTTTTAGCTCCAGCGCCTTCTGAAAAGCCGCGAGCGCGCGTTCGCTATCGCCTTTGCGCTCCCAGGTCACGCCAAGGTAGTAGAAGCCAGTCGGAATCTCCGGGCCTTGCTCAACCGCCTTCTGAAAGAAGGCCAGCGCGTTGTCCAGCTTTTGTTGCTTCAGCGCCTCCACACCCTGCAGCGTAAGATATTTTGCCTGCGCCAGGCGTGCCCGAAACGCGCGCAACCCGCTGATGTCGTTCAGTTCCTTCTGTGCTGCCGCAGTGTCGCCTTTGGTTCGCAAAGCGATGCCAAGTGCATAGTGCGCCTTTTCGAAATCAGGCTTCAGCTCAATCGCCCGCTGGAACGCGGCAATCGCTCCAGCCAGGTCGCCACCGGCTTTCAGCTCCATGCCCAGATCGTATTGTGATTCGGAATCGTTGGGATCGATGTCCACGGCCTTGCGGAATTGTTCGAGCGCGCCAACATGATTGCCCTGACGGCGTAGCGTCACGCCCAACAGTGCGTGAGCACGCGCCAACCGCGGATTCATGCGGAGCGCCGACTGAAACTCGGCCGCGGCTGAATCCAGTTTGCCGAGCTGCCCTTCGGCCAGTCCCAAATCCAAATACAGCTCGGCTGACGGCTTCGCCTGAATCGCCTTTTGTAGTTCTCCTTCTGCAGCCAACGGATTGTTCTGCTCGAGGTAAATGCGCGCCAGCAGCCGATGCGCCCCGGCGTTCGCGGGATCGAGCTTTCGGGCCGCTCGCAATTCTTTAAGCGCGCCATCCTTGTCTTGCAGTTCATACAGTGCAGCGCCCAGACCGTAGTGCGCATCGGCCCAATTCGGTTTGAGCCGCAGCGCGGCCTCGAACTCGTCCACCGCTTGCTTCTGGTCGCCTTTGTAGTCCAGCGCGAGCGCCATATTGTAGTGGGTCAGCGAATCGTCAGGCGAGAGTTCCAGCGCCTTGTGGTAGGTCGCGATGGCCTCATCCCACAATTTTTTGCGCGAAAGTTCGATTGCCTGTTGGCGGTATTGCTCGGCGGTCTGCGCCACGACCGGCTGCACGTACCACAGGCTCAAAAATAGCGCCAAAAAAATGGCAGAGCCAACACTGACGGGAATTCGATAAGCCTGTGGCCTTGATCTCATCGCACTGATTTGACCTGCGGTTTCGCCGCAGGTCAAATCAAAAACGAGTCTTGTGCCAGGTTGACTACCAATAGAACTTCGCGCTGACCTGCCCAATGCGTGGATCGCGGGCGCTGGTCACCTGTCCGAAGTTCTGGTCGTCGATGTTACCGTCCGGGTTTTTGAACTGCGCGTGATTGAATATGTTGAAAAATTCGAAACGGATATCGAAAGCATAATTCTCATGAATCGTGGTCCGCTTCAATATGCCGAAATCGGTGTTGTTGAAACCCGGGCCGTGGAAAAAGCGCCGGTTGGAGTTCCCGAAAGTTCCGCATTCGGGACTGGGAAGAAAGGTCACTGGATCGAAAGTGCAGGTGTTCAGGGCGAACGCGCTGGGCAGGAAGTAGCATCCCGTGCCGGTAGGACAACCGGCGTTCACATTGCGCGGATTCACAGTTACGACCGGACCCACCCGGTTCGGCATATCCGTGGCCGCGCTGTCTGCCAACGAAACATCATCGTTGCCCTGGTTCATCTGAACGGGAAAGCCGGTGGCGAACCGCGTAATTCCCTGCACCTGCCAGCCTTGGGTCAATCGTTTTGGCGCTCCCCTGAAGGCTCGATCGAACGGAATGGCCCAGACATAGCTGGCCACGAAATTGTGCCTAATGTCGCTCGAGGACAGTCCTCGGCTAATCTTGGCATTCGAGAAGTTCACCAGGTCATTGAAGGCCGAAGAATCGTCCAGGCCTTTGGCGAAGGTGTACGCGGCCAGGAACGTAAAATCATTGGCTTTGCGCTCCACGGTGATTTGCCCGGCGTTATAAATCGAATTGGCTGCGGTAAGGGTGTTGGTGTTGCCGGTGCCAAAGCACACTTGGGGAGTCGCGCCGGAGCAGAAATTGGGATTATTCAACGATTGCTTTGTGCTGTAAACGCAGCCTGGATTAAATGCCGCACCGCACGGTGCCGCCGCGAGCGTATTGTAGACGTCGTTCTCCTGCCCGGGTCCACAACCGAAAGTGCCCGAAGTCGTATCATAAGCTTGGGTCGCTTCGAGGTTTATGCACTGGGCCGCGCTGCCCGGATTAGCTTCCTGCTGCGTGATGAGGTGGTGACCTTCCGTTCCAACATACGCCAGCGTCAGCACGGTCGATTTGCTCAGCTCGCGTTG
>WNFM01002443.1_pt1 | contig 20478 bp, 17 predicted proteins | sample 5400271 | NCBI WGS metagenome assembly WNFM01 (sample SAMN13153352, study PRJNA577476) | soil metagenome | isolation source: 60 cm saprolite on Douglas fir-dominated hillslope | place: USA:California | collected 2013-09-17
TCGGACACGCGAGCATTCAGCAGACGCAACGCTACCTGAACGTGACCGACGAAGAACTGCGAAAAGGACTGGAGGTGAGTTGGGGCCGGCAGCTTCGGGTTGTCTCAGGACAGTGAAAACCCCGATCGGCTGACGATCTGTCCCAAATCTGTCCCACGGAGGCTTGGAAACTTGCGAAAAGTGGCTCCTCGGGCTGGATTCGAACCAGCAACCCTCCGGTTAACAGCCGGATGCTCTACCGTTGAGCTACCGAGGAACAGTCAGGCGGGGCTTGCCCGCCGGAGCGCGTCAGCGCCGAGGCGGCGAACGATCAGTTTATCGTATGCTCCAGCGCGTGCGCAACCTGACCCTGCCCGTTGCCGTGGCCCTGGCCCTGAGCCACGGCCCTATGCCCCAGGCCCGACAACAGGCCGCCTCGGCGCAGGCCTCCGCCGCATGGCCCCAATGGGGCGGCCCGAACCGCAACTTCATGTCCGACTCGAAGGGCCTCGCGTCCAAATGGCCCGCGAGCGGACCCCGGAAGCTCTGGAGCCGCCCGCTCGGCGAAGGGCACTCCTCCATCGTCTCCGACGGCGCGCGCCTCTACACGATGTACCGCCCGCTCGGCGTGCTCGCCATGGTGCGGCGCAGCCAGGAAGAGGTCATCGCGGCGCTCGACGCCGGCACGGGGACGACGATCTGGGAGCACAAATCCCCCTCGCCGACCTCCGGCATCGACTTTTCCGAAGGCGCCGGTCCCCATGCCACGCCGCTCGTCACCGCCGACCGCGTGTTCGCGGCCGGCAGCCGGAAAGAGATCTTCGCGCTGAACAAGGCGAACGGACAGGTCGTGTGGTCGCACGATCTGATCAAAGACTACGGCGCGACCGCTCCCGATCGGGGCTACGCGTGCAGCCCCCTGCTCTACAACGGCACCATCATCGTCACGGTCGGCGGGCCGGGGCAGACGCTCGCGGCCTTCAACGAACGGACCGGCGCGCTCGCATGGAAGGCCGGCGACTACAAGATGTCGCCCGCGTCGCCGATCCTGATCGACGTCGACGGCCAGAAGCAGTTGGTGGATGTCGGCGGCGACGAGATCGTCGGGCTGGATCCCTCGACGGGGAAGACGCTGTGGACCCACCCGCACAAGACGGACTGGGGCCTCAACATCAGCACGCCGATCTGGTCCGCGTCGGATCACCTGCTGTTTGTCTCGTCGGCGTACGGCACAGGTAGCCGCGTCCTCGAACTGCGCCAGACGGGCGGCAGAACCACGGCGACAGAAAAGTGGTTCAACAACCGCATGCGCATCCACATCGGGACGGCGATCCGGGTCGGCGATTACGTGTACGGATCGAGCGGCGACTTCGGGCCGGCGTTCATCACCGCCGTCGACGTCACGTCGGGAAAGATCGCCTGGCAGGACCGGACGTTCGCGCGCGCTCAACTGCTCTACGCCGACGGCAAGCTGGTGATCCTCGACGAGGACGGCAACCTGGGCCTCGCGACGGTCACGCCGGAGGGTCTGAACGTACTCGCGAAGGCCCCGGTGCTGGAAAACCTCGCCTGGACGCCGCCGACGCTCGTGGGGACTCACTTGTACGCTCGGGATAGAAAGACCATCGCGGCTTTCGACTTGGGCTTCTGATCGTTCCGCCCCATGCGGTCGCTCGGTGGCGCTGCGATTGCAGTGCTCAATCAAGCGCGCCGCGCACCTCGTCCATGCTCGCTCGCAGCCGAGGCGACGCGGTAGAACTGCATCAAGGGAGCGAAACCATGACTTCAACCGTTCGCGCGGGGCTAATCGGCGCCGGGATCGGTGGCGCCTCAATGTTTCTTCTGGATCCGGATCGGGGCGCCAGGCGACGCGCGCTCATCCGCGATAAAGCCGTCTGGGCGGCGCGAAAGACGCAGGACGCGGCCGGCGCGACCGGGCGGGATCTCAGCAACCGGTTGGCGGGTCTTCAGTCACGCGCCAGGACCCAGTTCTCGGACGAGGCCGTCGATGGCTTGACGCGTCGACGCTGGCCGTCCGCGGCGATGCTGGTGGCCGGCGCAAGTATCGCGACCGGCGCAATCGTGGCGGCGGCGGCCCGTAGGGCCCCTGCGGATTCGCCGGCCGGCGGACGCGCGCTCGATGCCCGCACTGCGCCGCCGTCGCCGGAACAAGAAGCGGCGGAAGGCTTCGAGACGGAAATCGGGATCCTCATCGTCGGCGCCATGCCTTCGGAACCCGGCACATTCGGCAGGGACGAGCCTCTGTCCTAGCTTGGAAGAGGTTCACCGGCCGGGAGCGAGAAGTTCTTACGCAGAAGGTGATCACCACCTGCCAGAGGCTGCGCCGGTTCCTCCGAATTGCTGAAGCGCCGGCGCGCGCACGGTCCTTGCTTGGACACTAAGGAGCGCTTGGAGGACTGAATGGCTCGAACCGCAGCGGATGTGCTGGTCGACCGCCTCATCGATTGGGGCGTCCGCGTGGTCTTTGGCCTGCCGGGTGACGGCATCAACGGCATCATGGAGGCGCTGCGCACGCGGCAGGATCGGATCCGCTTCGTGCAGGTGCGGCACGAGGAATCCGCCGCCTTCATGGCCTGCGGTTACGCGAAGTACACCGGCCGCCTGGGCGTCTGTCTCGCGACGTCCGGACCGGGGGCGATCCATCTGCTGAACGGCCTGTACGACGCGAAGATGGATCACGCGCCGGTCCTCGCCCTGACTGGCCAGACCTACCATGACCTGATCGGAACGCAGTATCAGCAGGAAGTCGATCTGCTGTCGCTCTTCAAGGACGTCGCCGTCTACAACCAGATGGCCCTGGGCGCGGGTCATGTCCAGGCGCTGGTGGACGCCGGCTGCCGCGCGGCGCTCTCGCACCGTGGCGTCGCCCACATTACCGTCCCCGTCGATCTACAGGAGCAGGAGATCGAAGACGATGAGCGGTCCTCCAAGAAGGTCGAGGGCCATACCAGCGATGTCTGGCGGCCACCGACGGTGGTGCCGTGCGAGAACGACGTGCGTGCGGCGGCCGGTGTGCTGAATGCCGGCGCGAGAACGGTCATCCTCGCAGGTCAGGGAGCCATCGGCGCGGCGAGCGAGCTCGAGCAGCTCGCGGATCTCATGGGGGCTCCGATCGTCAAGCCGCTGCTCGGAAAGGCGGCGGTGCCCGACGACTCGCCCTTCACGACCGGAGGGATCGGCTTACTCGGTACCGAGCCGTCAGAAGTCGCCATGGAAGAGGCGGACACACTGTTGATGGTCGGCACGAACTTCCCCTACATGGAGTTCTATCCGAAGCACGACCAGTGTCGCGGCGTGCAGATCGACGCTGAGCCGTCGCGTCTTGGACTGCGCTTCCCCATCAGCGTCGGTCTGTGTGGAGATGCCAGGGCCACGATGCAGGTTCTCCTCCCCCACATCCATCGCCGTGGCAATCGCGCGTTCCTGGAGAAGGCGCAGGCGGGCATGACGGCGTGGCGTGCGCTGATGCGGACGCAGGCGGCGCGTGACGACGTGCCCATGAAGCCGCAGGTCATCGCCGCCGCGCTGAACGGCCTGCTCGCGGACGACGCCATCATCTCGACCGATTCGGGGACGGTGACGACGTGGGTGGCACGCTACGTCGAGTTGAAGCGAGGCCAGCTCTTCTCCTGCTCCGGCAACCTGGCCACGATGGCGCCAGGGCTCCCCTACGCGATCGCGGCGCAAATCGCGTATCCCGGCCGCCAGTCGGTCGCCTTCGTCGGCGATGGCGGCTTCACGATGCTCATGGGCGAGTTCGCGACCGCCGTGAAGTACCGGCTCCCCATCAAAGTCGTCATCGTCAAGAACAACGTGCTCGGCATGATCAAATGGGAACAGATGGTGTTCCTCGGCAACCCCGAGTACGGCGTCTCGCTCGAACCGATTGACTTCGTGAAATTCGCCGAGGCGTGCGGAGCGATCGGATTCCGATGCGAGCGGCCGGAAGAGGCGCGCCCGGCTCTCGAGGCCATGATGCTCGCCGAGGGACCGGCCTTGGTGGAGGCGATCGTCGATCCATTCGAACCGCCGATGCCGGCGCGGGTGAAGGCGAAACAGGCGCTGCGCATGGCCGAGTCGCTGGCGCGGGGCGAACCGAACCGCGGCCGCATCGCGCTCACGTTGTTCCGAAACAAGGTGAGCGATCTGAAGGGCCATTGACGCGCGGCGGCGTCACCTCCTGCTGCCGGTCTTCATCCAGGAGGCGGCGCCTGTGCTCGCGCCACGAAGGCCGAGCGGCAGCGAGGTCGTGATCGGGTGCGATTTATGCACGGTTATCGGGGTCCGGTTGGGGGTTGAACGGAGGGCACCATGGCGAGTTCCGTCAGCGACACGCAACGCGAATACGTGACAGGCGGGAAGGGACGCAGGGACGAAGTCGGAAAGTCCGGCATCTACCCCGCATCCTCCCCGGATGCGCCAGGGGACGCGGTCCTGCGAGGAGAAGGCGAGCTCGTCGGCCATACGAGTCCGCAGACGCACGAACCGGCCGCGAAGGCGGAACTGCTGATTCGCAGACCCGCCGGCGAGGTCTTCGAGGCCTTCGTCGATCCGGCGCTCACCTCGAAGTTCTGGTTTACGAGGGGCAGCGGACGGCTGGAACCCGGCAAGCGCGTGACGTGGGAATGGGACGTGTTCGGGCTCGCCGTCCAGGTCCGCGTGAAGGCCCTCGAGCCGGAGAAGCGGATCGTGATCGAATGGGCGGCCGAGGGGACCATGCCGACGACGGTCGAATGGCTCTTCACGTCTCGCGCCGATCGGACGACGTTCGTCAGCGTGACCAACTACGGATTTGTCGGAGAGCCGGACGAGGTAGTCAAGCAGGCGATCGGGTCGACGGAGGGATTCACGCTCGTCCTCGCGGGATTGAAAGCGCTCCTCGAGCACAACGTGGTCCTCAACCTCGTCGCGGATCGCCACCCTGACGGATTGGAGAGCTGACCATGACGATTCGAAACATCGCTCAGGACTCCTGGCGTGACGAGCTCGACAGTTTCAGCCGGCAGCACGAGGGCTGGATCGTATCGATCAAGACACGAAGTCACGGCGGAGCCGTGGCGGTTGCCGCGCGCGACGTCCCATTGCAAGGCGTCAGTCTTGCGTCGCCCCGGTCGGGCGACATCGCGATCTCCGTGGGCGGCACCCGAGGTCATCTGACCCATGAGATTCACGATCCAGCCGCGGTCGAGGTCGATCTCACCGCCGATGAAGCCGAGCACGCGCTCATCATTCACGGCCGCGATGGCACGACGACCAGCATCGAGCTCCGGTCGCCGAGGCGGCCGGAGGATGTCGATGGCCTACCAGCCGCCGACCATCGGTAGCGTATCGAACCGGCCGTTCGCGAACCGCCGCGAAGCGGGGCGGGAACTGGCCGCGAGGCTGACCGCATATCGCGGGCGGCGGGACGTCGTCGTGCTGGCGCTTCCCCGGGGCGGCGTCCCGGTCGCGTTCGAGCTTGCCGAGGCGCTCGATGCCCCGCTGGATATCTTCGTCGTCCGGAAGCTGGGGATGCCCGGTCATCCGGAGCTCGCGATGGGCGCGATCGCGTCGGGCGGTGTGCGCGTGCTGAGCGACGACGTCATCCGCTGGTATGGCGTGCAGACGAGTCAGATCGAGGCCGTGGTTCGGCGGGAGCTCGCTGAACTGCAACGGCGTGAGCAGGTGTATCGACAAGGCCGGCCGCTCACGGAGCTCAAGGGATGCGCCGTGATTCTCGTTGACGACGGGTTGGCGACTGGATCGACCATGCGGGCGGCCGTGCTGGCGGTGCGCGCCCACACGCCGGCTCGCGTCGTGGTGGCGGTGCCGGTGGGCGCCCCTTCCACGTGCGAGGAGTTCGCCGACATCACCGATGAGACGGTGTGCGCCCGGATGCCGGAGCCGTTCTCCGCGGTTGGGTCGTGGTATCGCGATTTTTCGCAGACGACAGACCAGGAAGTACGCGCGTTGCTGGACGAACACGCCCGCCGCCTGAGAACCGGGAAGGCCGCTCATGAGTGACCGTGAGACGCTCGAGGTGCTCCGCCAGGCCGCCGCGTGGTTCGAGCCGAGCCCTGATGGATTCGGGCCGTTGCTGGACGAGATCGGTGATGCCAGCCTGGTCTTGATTGGAGAGGCGTCACACGGCACGCACGAGTTCTACCGGACGCGCGCCGAATTGACCAGGGCGCTCATTCTTCGCAAAGGATTCAACCTCGTCGCCGTCGAAGCCGACTGGCCCGATGCCTATCGCGCGAACAGGTGGGTCCGCCATACAGGCAGCGATCCCGACGCCGAAACGGCGCTCGGCGACTTCACGCGCTTTCCGCGCTGGATGTGGCGGAATCGCGATGTCGTCGTGTTTTTGGACTGGCTGCGAGGCCACAATGCGGCGCTCGACGCCGCGAGCCGTGTCGGGTTCTACGGGCTGGATCTCTACAGCCTGCACACGTCGATCGAGGCGGTGCTGGGATATCTGCGAAAGGTGGATCCGGCCGGCGCGGAGCGCGCGCGCTACCGGTACGCGTGCTTCGAGCACTTCGGCGAGGACACGCAGGCCTACGGCTACGCCGCGACCGCCGGGCTGTCGCGGTCGTGCGAAGACGAGGTCGTGGCGCAACTCGTCGACCTGCACCGGCGCGCCGCAGACTACGCGACGCGTGACGGCCGCGTCGCGGCCGATGAATACTTCTTCGCCGAGCAGAACGCCCGGCTCGTCCGGAATGCGGAGGAGTATTACCGCGCCATGTTCGGCGGGCGCGCGGAGTCATGGAATCTGCGCGATACCCACATGATGGAGACGCTCCAGGCGCTTCTGCTGCATACCCGCCAGGCGTCGGGCGGCGCGCGCGCCGTGGTCTGGGCGCACAACTCGCATCTCGGCGATGCGCGCGCGACCGAGATGGGCCGCCGCGGAGAGTTGAACCTCGGGCAGCTGGTGCGGCAGGAGTACGGCACGCAGGCCCGCTTGATTGGATTCAGCACGCACACCGGCACGGTGACCGCCGCCTCGAACTGGGATGAACCGGCGCAGCGGAAACGCGTCAGGCCTTCTCTTGCCGGCAGCTTCGAACGGCTGTTTCACGATGTCGGCATTGGCCGGTTCCAACTCTATCTGGGTGCCGCGGCCGTCCGGCAGGTGCTGACCCTTCCGCGCCTCGAGCGCGCGATCGGCGTCATCTATCGTCCCGAAAGCGAGCGGGGGAGCCATTATTTTCACGCACATCTGCCGCAGCAGTTCGACGCCATCCTGCACGTCGACGACACGCACGCCCTCGAGCCGCTCGAACGGTGGTCGCTCGGCGAAGCCGACCTGCCGGAGACCTATCCGTCGGCGCTCTAGCGGCGCGCAATGACAGCGTCCGCGCACGGGTCGCCGATGTAGTCGGCAGCGAAGAATCGCCACGGCTCAAAGCGACCAGTCGGCCGGCAATCGGCATCGCCACTACAGAGGCGGACCTGTCGGGTCTGCGCTACTTCGCTTTGATGTCGTACGCGACCAGCGTGTCCTGGTTGCGCACGTAGAGGCGGCCGCCGCTGACGACGGGGTGCGCCCAGCTCGGAAGCCCCTTGTCGGCGATCTGGAAGCGCCCCTTCTCCTTGTAGCCCGCGGGCGACGCCTCGGCCAGACCGACGACGTTGTTCTCCCCCTGGATATAGAGGTTGCCCTCGGCAAAGGTGACCGAGCCTTTGCCCACGCTGCGGTCCCGCCACATCTGCTTCCCGGTGGCGAACTCGAGGCACGTCAGGATTGAGTCGTTGAAGCCGTAGAGATAGCCGTCGACGAGGATCACGCCCCCGTGGTGGTTCTTCATCTCGCGCGTGAAGTAAATCTCTTTCGCTTTCACGTCGCCGTTCTGCGCGGTCAGCGCCAGGAGTCCGGCGCCCGTGTCGTAGGCGGACGTGTAGAACACCTTGTTGTCGAAAAAAATCGGCGTCGTGATGTTCGCGGTGCTGTTCGCCGCCCTCTCGTAGTGCCACATCAGTTTGCCGTCCGACGCGCGCACGCCGACGCCGCCGGCCGAGGTCAGCGTCATGTACGTCCGGACGCCGCCCACGTCCGCGACGATCGGCGATGAGTAGCCCGCGGCATCGCTCAGGTCTTTGCTCGTCCAGACGGTCTTGCCGGTCATCTTGTCGAGCTTCACCATCCCGGCGCCGGGGCCTCCGGGACTGACGATCAGGTGCGGGCCGTCGACGAGCGGCGACTCGCTGATCAGCCAGCGGAGCTGACGTCCGCGGAAGTCCTTGAGGATGTTGCGCTGCCACACAATCGTGCCGTCGGTCTTCAGGCACGCGAGGTCGCCGTTTTCGGTGAGCACGTAGAGCTGGTCGCCATCCACGGTGGGCGTGCCGCGCGGACCCGGACCCTTGTCGTTGGTCTCCGCCTGCACGAGCGCCTTGGACCACACGGCCTTGCCGTCGGCGCGGTTGAGAGCGTACACGATGCTCTTGCCGCCGCTCATCCCCTGCAGGTAGATGCGCTCCCCGGCGACCGCCATGGACCCGTACCCGTTGCCGAGATTCTGGGCCGACCAGACAACCGCCGGGCCATTCGCCGGCCACGCCTTCAGCAGTCCCGTCTCCTTCGAGAGCCCCGTCCGATCCGGCCCCTGCCACTGCGGCCAGTCGAAGAGCGGCGCCGCCGCGAGTCGGGCAAAGGGCACGGCGCCTTGGGATAGGGCCAAGGCGACGATTGCGGCGACGGGCAGTACACGCTTCATGTCGGTTCTCCTGGCTTCTGGCTTTCGGCTTTCGGCTTTCGGCTTTTGGCTTTAGAACGTGACGCCCGCCGTCAGACCGAACGTCCGCGGACGGCCGCTCTCGCCGATGAATCCCGAGGGCGCGAGCTGCCCGTACGCAAACGCGACCGGGATGTACTTCGTGTCGAATGCGTTCCTCAGCCACGATTCCACGAACACCCGGCTGCCGCGCACGCCGAACCGGAAGTTGGCGAGCGAGTACGCGTCCTGTCCCGCGAGGTTCGTGTCGTCGTACTTGAACGCGCCGTAGAACACCACCTCGGCGCGGCCGTAGAGGTGGATCGCCGGCGAGATCGCGTGCGAGAGCTCGGTGCCCAGGGAGGCGGTGTAGTCCGGCGTGTTCGGGATCTTCTTGTCCGAGACGTCGGCGCCGTTCGAGGTCGTGCCCGCGCCGAACCGGGCGCGCGCGACGCCAAGGGTCGCGAAGACCGAGCAGCCGTCCTTCGCCCTGGCGTTCAGCTCGAGCTCGGCGCCGCTGCTGCGCGCCTTGCCCACATTCGAGATGTAGAACTGCCCCAACACCTGCGGGTTCGGCAGATTGAGCTGGAGGTCGCGCCAGTCGATCGAGAACACGGAGACGTTGGTCGTCACGCGGCGGCCCATCCACGCGCTCTTGAGGCCGCCCTCATAGTTCCACGTGTGCTCCTCGCCGTAGGGTTCGCTCCCGGCGGGCGAGGCCGGATTGAAGCCGCCGGCCTTGAACCCGCCAGTCACGGAGAAATACACCATGGCGTCCGGGTTCGCGTGGTACGAGATGGCCGCCTGCGGCGACACGTTCGAGAAGGACTTCTCAGTGTTGACGACGGTCGGGGCCGCGATGGCCGGCGCAAAGAATGTATTCAGCGCGGCTTTGCGGTTCTCACGGTCGACGCGCGCACCGAGCATCAGGTCCACCCGATCCCTGAAAGCGATGGTGCCCTGTCCGTAGAGGCCGACACCGGTGTCGTCCAGCGCGGCCTGCGGCGAATGCTGGCTCACCGCGAACGGGATGAACTGGGACAGCACGAACGGCGAGAAATTGTTGACGGCGTCCTGGTCGTAGTTCTGCGTGAAGAGGAAGAGGCCGCCCTGCCACTTCAGCGTCGCCGCGTCCGACAGCTTCACGGCGCCGGCCGGGCCCGAGGCGAACCGCAGTTCCTGGGTGAACTGGGTGTCCTTCTCGGCGTTGCTCCGTGTGGCCAGCGGCAGCGGCGAGTAGTCGAGGTCGGTCAGGTCGTCGGTCTTCCAGCGGACGACGCCCGTCGTCGACGCGAACGTGACCTTCTGCCCGGCGTGGCGCGCCAGGAACGTCGTGGCATTCACGTCGCGATTGGTGTGTCCTTCGAAATCGCGCGACGAGTGGAACGGGCGGGCGCGCAGCGCCGCGAGATCGTTCAGCGCGTAGTCGCCGTCACGCGCGCGCTCGCCCGTGTAAATGAAGCGGGCTTCCCAGGTGGCGGTGGGGGTCAGCAGGAGCTGCGCCTTGCCGAAGGTCCCGTTGCGGAAGTCCAGGTCGTGCCCGGTGATGTCATTCTTCGTGAACCCATCGCGCTGCGAGTGGCCGATGGCGAATCCGAGGGCCGCCTTCTTGCCCACCGGGCCGGACGCGTTCGCCCGCACGTCCACGGCGTTGAAGTTCCCGAACGGCACGACCGCGGACCCGGTCCACCTGGTCAAGGACGGCCGCGCGCTGCTGACGTTCACGAGTCCGCCGAGCGTATTGCGGCCGAAGAGGGCGCTTTGCGGTCCGCGGACGAGCTCCACCTGGGTCACGTCGACAAGCTCGATGCTCGAGGAATTCGTATTGAGCTGCGGCACGCCGTCGATGCTGGTCGTGATGGCGGGGTTCGCCGGGCTCGAGCCGATGCCCCTGAAGCGCGGGTTGCTCAGCTTCCGCGCGGTGAAATCGGTGAAGTAGGTGTTCGGCGCGTACATCGACGCGTCGCCGATCGTGGTCATGCCGCCGTTCCACAGCGGATCCAGCGGTACGAGCGTCAGGCTGACCGGCAGCCGCTGCGGATCGGCCGGTTCTTTCTGGGCGGTCACCGTCACCGTCGGCAGCGTGACTTGAGGCGGTGTCGGAGGGGTCTGGGCGGAGCCCAGGGCCGGGATCGCGGTCAAGGCCAGCGCGGCGGCCAGGCTGTTCAAGCTGGAGCGGTTCGGAAGCATGCGCAACATTATGCAACGGAGATACGACGGCGACACCGCGGGCGCCTACCGCCCGTCCCACCGCCAGTCACAGCCTTCCGGCCTGAAGGCGGAAGGCGAAACACCGTGCGGTAAGATGGCGTAAACGAGTGCAGCCCATGCTCAAACGATTCATTCTGCTCGCGCCGCTCGTGCTGGCGCTCGGCGTGCTCATTTCCGCACAGGGCGCCCGCCCGCTCGATGCCGCCCGGGGCAGGCGTGTGGCGCTGGGGGACTGGCCCGACGCGCGCGGTCCGCACCGCGACGGGGTCTCGGACGAAAAGGGGCTGGTCGAGACATGGGCGCTGAACGGCCGGAACTTCCTCTGGAAGGCCCCGTACGGCGGGCGCTCCGCGCCGATCGTCATGGGCAACCGCGTCTACGTGCAGAATCCGGCCGGGCTGGGTGAGGCCATGCAGGAGCGCGTCATGGCGCTCGATGCCGACACCGGTCAGCTCATCTGGGAATACCGGTTCAACGTCTTCCAGAGCGACGTCCCGCCCCACCGCGTGGGCTGGGCCTCCCCCGCCGCCGACCCCGAGACCGGCAACGTCTATGTCATGGGCGTCGGCGCCACCGTCATCGCGCTGAACAAGGACGGCAAGCTGCTGTGGGATCGCTCGGTCGGCGAGGAATTCGCCGCCTTCACCACGCACGGCGGCCGGACGACGTCGCCGCTCGTCGACGGGGATCTGGTCATCGTCAGCGCGGCGATCTCGAGCTGGGGCTCGGGCGCGGCGCGCCAGCACCGCTTCATCGCGCTCGACAAGCGGACCGGCGACATCGTCTGGATCGCCAGCCCCGGCGGACGGCCGTACGACACGAACTACGCGGCGCCGCTCGTCGCGACGATCAAGGGCCTGCGGCTGCTCATCAGCGGCAGCGGCGACGGCGGCGTGTACGCGATGAAGCCGCAGACCGGCGAGAAAGTCTGGGGGACGGTCATCGCGAAGCGCGCCATCAACACGGGCGTCGTCGTCGCCGGCAACGACGTCATCGTCTCGCACGGCGACGAAAACCTCGACGTCAACGAGCTCGGCATGATCGGCGCGATCGACGGCTCCCAGACGGGAGACATCACGAAGGTCAAGTGGGCGCAGAAGGGGGACCAGTTCGGCTTCTCGTCCCCGGTGGTCAACGGCGCGGTCATTTATCAAATCGAGAACGGCTCGCGCCTGAAGGCCTTCGACTCGGAAACGGGCAAGAACCTGTGGACGCAGACGCTCGGCACGATCCAGAAGGCGCCGCTCGTGTTCGCCGACGGCAAGCTCTACGTCGGCACCGAGAGCGGGAAGTTCTTCATCGTCCGCCCCTTCGCGGACCACGCGCAGATCCTGAGCGAAGTCGAGATGCCGCCGAGCAAGGACGACAACGCGGGACAGTCGGCCGGCGTGGCGGAACCGATCTTCGGCGGGGCCGCGATTTCACGCGGGCGCGTCTTCTTCGTGTCCACCGGCGGGGTCTACGCCTTCGGCGCGAAGACGGCGACGAAACCGGCGGGCTTCGCGGTCGACGAGCCGGCGTCCACGGGCGAAGGGGAGCCGGCGTGGCTGCAGGTCTCGCCCACCGAGCTGGTGCTCAAGCCCGGACAGGCGATCAAGCTGCAAGCGAAGACGTTCGATAAGCAGGGCCGCCAGATCGGCGCGGCGACCGGCGTCACCTGGGCCCTCACCGGGCTGAAGGGGACCGTCGCCCCCGACGGCACGTTCACGCCGGCCGGGGACGTCCTCGAACAGGCCGGCGCCATCAAGGCGACCGCCGGCGCGATCTCAGGTGAGGCGCGCGCGCGCGTGGTCCGTCCGCTGCCGTGGACCGAAACGTTCGAGTCGATGGCGGAGGGCACGGTGCCTCCCGGCTGGATCATCGTCGGCGCCGCGAAGACGGCGGTCGGGACGATCGACGGCCAGAAGGCGCTCTACAAGGCGCCGGACAACACGATCTTCAAGCGCTATCGCGGGTTCGTGGGCTCCGTCGATCTCTCGAACTACACCGTCGAGGCGGACGTGCGCGGGACGACGAGGCGGCGGCAGATGTCGGACCTGGGCGTCACGGCGCAGCGCTACTCGCTCGTGATCTACGGCAACGCGCAGCAAATCAAGATCGAGCCGTGGGAGGCGGAGACGCACCGGTCGGCGGTCGCGCCGTTCGAGTGGAAGGCCGATACCTGGTATCACCTGAAGCTGCGGGTCGAGAACATGCCGGACGGCAAGGTCCGCGCGCAGGGCAAGGCGTGGCCCGTCGGACAGCCCGAGCCGGCGGCGTGGACGATCGAGAAGATCGATCCGATCGGCAACCACAAGGGCGCGCCGGGGTTCTTCATCGACGCCGAATTCGGCGCGTACGTCGACAACATCAAAGTCAGCTCAAATCAATGAAGAAGATATCGCTCGCGCTCACCATCGTGGCCGTTGCGGCGGGTCTCCTGTCGGCTCCGCGCGGCGACCGCCTTCAGGCGGCAGGCATCGCCAGCGATCCCGGCAGCGGCGACTGGCCGATGTGGGGCGGCACGCCCGATCGGAACATGGTCTCGAACATGAAGGGGCTGCCGCTCGACTGGGACGTGAAGACGAAGAAGAACGTGAAGTGGGTCGCCGACCTCGGCTCGCAGAGCTACGGGAACCCGGTGGTCGCCGGCGGAATGGTCTTTGTCGGGACCAACAACGAGGGCGTGCGCGATCCCAAGCAGCCCGGCGATCGCGGCGTCCTGATGGCGTTCAAGGAAGACACCGGCGAATTCCTGTGGCAGCAGACGCACGAGAAGCTCACCTCCGGCCGCGCCAACGACTGGCCGTACCAGGGCGTCGCGAGCTCGCCGCTCGTCGAAGGCAACAGGCTCTATTACACGAGCAACCGCGGCGTGGTCTGGTGCCTCGACATCAACGGCTTCAAGGACGGCAACCAGGGGCCGATCACCGACGAAAAGCTCACCGGTCCGCACGACGCCGACGCGATCTGGTCGTTCGACATGATGGAGGAAGTCGGATCGTATCCGCACAACCTCTCGAACTCGTCGCCGGTCATCTGGGGCGACCTCGTGTTCGTCAGCACGTCGAACGGCCAGGACGAGAGCCACGTGCACATCCCGTCGCCCAAGGCCCCGGCGCTCATCGCGCTGAACAAGACCACCGGCAAGCTGGTGTGGGAAGACAACTCGGTCCAGGACCGTATCCTGCACGGCCAGTGGTCGACGCCGTCGGTCGGCAAGATCGGCGGCGTGGACCAGGTCGTCAGCGCGCAGGGGGACGGCTGGGTGCGCGGCTACGAAGTCCTCACCGGCAAGAAGCTCTGGGAGTTCGACACGAACCCCAAGGACGCGGTCTGGCCGAAGACGCGCAACGAGGTCATCGGCACGCCGGTCATCTTCGAGGACAGGGTCTACATCGCCAACGGGCAGGACCCCGAGCACGGCGAGGGCACCGGCCATCTCTACGGAATCGACGCCACCAAGCGCGGGGACATCACCACGAGCGGCCTCGTGTGGCACAAGGTCATCCGGCGCTCGATCTCCACGCCGTCGATCGCCGACGGCCTGCTCTACATCCCGGACTTCAGCGGGTTCCTGCACTGCATCGACGTCAAGACGGGGCAGGAATACTGGACGCACGACGTCTTCGCGGCGGTGTGGGGCTCGACGCTCCTGGTCGACGGCCGCCTGTACCTCGGCGACGAAGACGGCGACGTCGTCGTCCTGCAGGCCGGGAAGACGAAGAAGGTCCTCGCCGAGATGAACATGGGCAGCGCCGTCTACGCCACGGCGGTCCCGGCCCACGGCCGGATCTTCATCAACAACCGCAACCAGCTCTTCTCGCTCTCTATTGATGGGAAGTAACGGGAACACGGGCCCACGGCTTCATCACGAAGCTCACAAAGTCACGAAGACTACAAGATTTGCTTTGTGTCTTTGTGTCTTAGTGGCCTTCGTGGTTCAGCCGTCGGCGCGTCAGGTCAGTTCAGCAACGTGGCCCCAATTCAGGGGCAATCCGCGCTTGACGGGCGTCGCCACCGAACTCCCTGCAACACTGTCGCTGAAGTGGACCTATGAAGGGGGAGAGTCGTTCGAGTCGTCCCCGGCGATCGTGGACGGCGTCGTCTACGCCGGCGCGGGGAACGGAGACCTGCTCGCGATCGATCTCGAGACCGGCAAGCTTCGCTGGAAGTACTCGACGGGGAGCCTGATCGGCGAATCCTCTCCCGCCGTCGGCGGCGGGCTCGTCTACATCGGCGACCTGTCGGGCGTCGTCCACGCCGTCAACGGGAAGGACGGCTCACGCGCGTGGACGTTCAAGACCGGCAGCGAGGTCAAGTCGTCGCCGGTCATCGCGGGCGAGCGCCTGCTGATCGGTTCGTACGACACGCATCTGTACGCCCTCGATCGGCGCACGGGAAAGCTCGCCTGGAAGCTGAAGACGGACGGCCAGGTGCACGCCACGCCCGCGGTCGTGAACGGGATCCTCTACTTCGGCGGCTGCGACGAGCAGTTCCGGGCGGTGCGGCTCGCCGACGGCATGGTGCTGTTCCAGGTGCCGCTGGGCTCGAACACGGGCTCGTCCGCGGTGGTCGAGGGCACCCGCGCGTATCTCGGGACGTTCAACAACGAGGTCGTCGCGATCGACCTGACCGCGAAGAAGATCGTGTGGCGCTACCGGAATCCCGACCGCGAGTTCCCGTATTACTCGTCGCCGGCGCTCGCCGGCGGCCGGGTGTTCATCGGCGGCCGCGACAAGGCGATCCACGCCATCGACGCGGCGACGGGCAAGGGCGCCTGGAAAGTGGTGACCCGCGCGCGGGTCGACTCCTCGCCCGCGACTGCCGGAGGGCGCGTCTTCGTGGGTTCGAGCGACGGCAAGCTCTACGCGCTCGACGCGCAGACGGGCGAGAAGAAATGGGAATACGAGGCCGGCGACGCGCTGACCTCGTCGCCCGCGATCGCCGGCGGACGGCTGGTGATCGGGGCGCAGGACGGGCGGTTGTACTGCTTCGGCTGAAACGAGCCGACGGCTTCAACACGAAGTCACAAAGTCACGAAGGCATAAGCCAATTTGTTTTCGCGCCTTCGTGTCTCGGTGCCTTTGTGCTAAAGCCGTCGGCCCGTGTCGTTGGGGCAAGTTGCTATAGTTGGTGAATACCATGGCAGATAGTTCTCCTACCGGGCTGGCAGAGCCCGAAGTCGGCAGCTACTTCGTCGCGACGTACCCGCCGTTCTCAGTCTGGTCGGCCGACGCCGTCGAGCGCGACGCGAAGCCGGCCTTGCGGGCGCCTTCGAACCCCGCGACGCCGCTCGGGCTGTATCTCCACATCCCCTTCTGCCGGAAGCGCTGCCACTTCTGCTACTTCCGCGTCTACACCGACAAGAACGCGCAGGAGATCGGCCGCTACCTCGACGTGCTCGGCAAGGAATGGGAGATGTACGCGCGGCAGCCCGCGATCGCCGGGCGGCCGTTGAACTTCGTGTACTTCGGCGGCGGCACGCCGTCCTTCCTGTCGACGCAGCAGTTGCAGGGGCTCGTGAAGCGCCTCACGGCCGTGACGCCGTGGAATCAGGCGGAGGAGATCACCTTCGAGTGCGAGCCGGGCACGCTGACCGAGCCCAAGCTCGCCGCGATCCGCCGGATGGGCGTCACGCGCCTGAGCCTGGGCGTCGAAAACTTCGACGACCGCGTCCTCGAGATCAACGGCCGCGCGCACCGCTCGCCGGAAATCGGGACCGCGTACCAATTCGCCCGCAAGCTCGGGTTTCCCCAGATCAACATCGATCTCATCGCGGGCATGCTCGGCGAGACCGACGAGAACTGGCAGCGCTGCATCGAGAAGACCGTCGCGCTCGATCCCGACAGCGTCACCATCTACCAGATGGAGCTGCCCTACAACACCACGATCAGCAAGGACCTGCTCCAGAAGACCGGCCAGATGACGGGCTCGCTCGCGGACTGGGCGACCAAGCGCCGCTGGGTCGCGGAAGCGTTCCTCGCGCTCGAGCGCGCCGGGTACACCATCGGCAGCGCCTACACCGCGGTCAAGGATCCCGCGAAGACGAAGTTCCTCTATCGGGATCGCCTCTGGCAGGGCGCAGACATGGCGGGCCTCGGCGTGGCTTCGTTCGGCCACGTCAACGGCGTCCACATCCAGAACAAGGACACGTGGGAGGCCTACAGCGAGGCGATCGACCGCGGCGAGCTGCCGCTCGCCCGCGCCTATCGTCCGACAGACGACGAGCGGATGCGTCGGGAGCTGGTGCTGCAGCTGAAGCTCGGACGGCTGCGGCCGGCGTATTTCACGGAGAAGTACGCGGTGGACATCCTCCGGGAATTCGCGGCGCCGTTCGCGTCGCTGCGCGACGACGGCTATCTCACGCGGGCGGACGCGGACGCGGTGGCGCTGTCGCGCGACGGCCTGCTGCGCGTCGATTCTTTGCTCCCGCGGTTCTTCCGGCCCGAACACACCAACATCCGGTACACGTAGCTGGGTTCTCGGGGTTCTCGGGGTTCTCAGGGTTCTGCGGGTTCGAACCACCAGAACCATGAGAACCATGAGAACCATGAGAATCGCGAGAACCCCGAGAACCCCGAGAGCCTGAGGCGAGCGCGTTGCCAAGCGAGCATAAGATCAAACGGCGCGTCCAGTTCTATGAGACCGACGCGGCCGGTATCGTCCACTTCAGCTGGTACTTCCGCTACATGGAAGAAGCGGAGCACGCCCTCTGGCGTGAGGCAGGACTGAGCATCTATCAGGCGGATTCGCCAATCGGCTGGCCGCGCATCGCGGCGGCGTGTGAGTTCCATCGCGCGCTCAAGTTCGAGCAGGAATTCGACGTCACGATCCGCGTCACCGAGATCTCGAAGCGGACGATCAGCTACACCTGCCAGATGACCGAGCACGGCCAACGCGTGGCGACCGGGACCCTGAAGATCGCGTGCGTGGCCAAACTGCCAGATGGGACGATGAAATCAACCGAAATCCCTGACGATATCGCGCGGCGTTTCTCATGATCGACGTTGTCGTGATTGGTGGAGGCCCAGGAGGGTCCACGGTGTCCACGCTGCTCGCGCAGCAGGGGCTCCAGGTCGAACTGTTCGAGCGCGAGACCTTTCCGCGCTTTCACATCGGCGAATCGCTGATCCCGGAGACCTACTGGGTCCTGAAGCGGCTCGACATGCTCGAAAAGATGCAGAAGAGCCACTTCGTGAAGAAGTACAGCGTGCAGTTCGTCAACGCGAGCGGCAGGCAGTCGGCCCCGTTCTACTTCTGGGACAACAAGCCGCACGAGTGCTCGCAGACGTGGCAGGTCGTCCGCAGCGAGTTCGACCAGATGCTCCTCGAGAACGCCCGCGAGCACGGCGTGACGGCGCACGAAGGCGTCCGCGTGATGGACGTGATTTTCGAAGGCGAACGCGCCGTCGGCGTGAAGCTGAAGGACCGCGACGTACGGGCGAAGGTCGTCGTGGACGCGAGCGGACAAAACGGCCTCATCGCCAACCGGCTGCGCCTCCGCGTCTGGGATCCGATCCTCAACAAAGGCGCGGTCTGGACCTACTGGGAAGGCGCGTATCGCGACAGCGGCCGCGACGAAGGGGCCACGATGGTCCTCCAGACCCCGGACAAACAGGGCTGGTTCTGGTACATCCCCCAGCACGACAACATCGTCAGCGTCGGGGTCGTCGGACCGTTCGACTACCTGTTCAAGAACCGCGGCAAGGACTTCGAGAGCATCTTCAACGAGGAAGTCGAGCGGACGCCCGCGGTCAAAAAGCGTATCGAAGGGGCCACGCGGGTGACGGGCTATTTCGCGACGAAGGACTACTCCTATCGGACGACCCGCGCGTCGGGCGACGGCTGGGTCCTCGTCGGCGACGCGTGGGGGTTCCTCGATCCGCTGTATTCGTCGGGCGTGCTCCTCGCGCTGAAGTCGGGCGAGCTCGCGGCGGACGCGATCGTCGAAGGACTGAACCACGGCGACACCTCGGGCGCCCAGCTCGGCAGGTGGGCGGCGAACTTCAACGTCGGGGTCGACCGCATGCGTCGGCTGGTCTGCGAGTACTACGCCGGCTTCAGCTTCGGCAATTTCATGCGGGAGCATCCCGAGATGCGCGGGACCGTCACGGATCTGCTCATCGGCGATCTCTTCACCGACCGGGTCGACAAGGTGTGGACGCCCATGGAAGCGATGTATCCGGACAACAAGCACGCGATCCCGGCGTGGGATGCCGGAGTGCCCGTCGATAACGCGCCCGAAAAGGCGAACGAGCTGTTCCTGCCGCCCGACCTGACGCGACGCGTCTAGGGTTAGAATCGTCCAACTTCATGGCTGCCATCAGTTCTTCTGCAGAAGCGAGGAAAGGTATGGGCTGGGTCCTGTTCGTGGCCGGCGCGGTCCTCTCGTGGGGCGTGTACGGCGTGTTGCTGCACCAGGGAGGCCTCCAGCTGGGGAACCCGCTCAAGGCCCTGCTCTGCGTGGGCGTCGCCTACTTCCTGATCGGCGTGCTGGTGCCGGTGGGCGCGCTGTCGGCGCAGGGAGGCCTGTCGAACTTCAACGGCACCGGCCTGATCACGGCCACCGTCGCGGGAGCCCTCGGCGCGATCGGCGCCGCGTGCATCATCTACGCCTTCAAGTTCGGCGGCCTGCCGCTCTACGTCATGCCGCTGGTGTTCGGCGGCGCCCCGATCGCCAACGCGTTCTTCTCGATGCTGCTCCACCCGCCGAAGAACCCGGTCAATCCGATGCTCTACCTCGGGCTCGTGTTCGCGTCGGTCGGGGCCGCGATGGTCCTGTACTTCCGACCGACCTCATGAAGAGCAGGGCTGCGCTCGCCGGCCTCGTCGTGTGTCTGGCGGCCGGCCCGCTCCACGCCCAGTGGCACACGCCCGGATACATCCATCCCGACGCTGTGGACATCGAGTTCAAGCACGCGCTCGAGGTGTTCGCCCTCGACACCGGTACCGGCAAGGTCGTGTGGGAACGCACGGCGTGGTCCTGCAGACCAATTCGGTCGGCGAGCCGGTCTACGCCTCGCCGGCGATCGCCAATGGCACGATCTATATTCGAGGCGACAAGCACCTGTTCGCCATCCGCAAACAGCCATGAGGCCGACACCATGAGACCATTCATCGCTCTGGCCGCCGCGCTCCTGCTCGCGCAGGCGCCGCCGCTGACCAAAGCGGAACAGCTGCAGGACGCGGCGCGCAAGGGGGACGCCGCGGCCGTGAAGACGCTCCTCGACGAAGGGGTCGACGTCAACACGAAGTTCCGCTACAACGCGACGGCGCTCTTCTACGCGTGCGACCATGGACATCTCGAGGTCGTCAAGGTCCTGCTCGATCGCGGCGCCGACATGACCGTCAAGGACACGTTCTACGGGTTCACGCCGCTGATGCTCGCGACCGGCCCCGCGCGGAAGAAAACGCCGGCCCATTCCGAGATCGCCAGGCTGCTGATTCAGAAGGGGGCGCCTGGAAAGGAGGGCGCGCTCGGCAGCGCCATCCAGGACGGCGACATGGCGCTGGTCAAGGTCGTGCTCGACAGCGGCCTCCCGGCCGGCAGCCTGACGGATGCCCTCGAGGCCGCGAAGACCGC
>WNFM01215748.1_pt1 | contig 20476 bp, 14 predicted proteins | sample 5400271 | NCBI WGS metagenome assembly WNFM01 (sample SAMN13153352, study PRJNA577476) | soil metagenome | isolation source: 60 cm saprolite on Douglas fir-dominated hillslope | place: USA:California | collected 2013-09-17
CGGACGGGACAATTGAGCAACTAAGGCGTGAGCTCGACGAGGCGCTGGAGCAACGGGCGGCAACCAGTGAGATCCTCGGCGTCATCCGTCGGTCGCCCACAGATGCCCAGCCAGTTTTCGATGCGATATGCGAAAGTGCCTCGCGTCTCTGCGAGGGATTGTTCAGCGTTGCCTGGCGATATGATGGCGAACTCCTTCACTATGCGGCAAGCTACAATTTCACGCCCGAAGTCCTCGATCACATTTTCAAGACATATCCCAAGCGACCCGATCGTTCTGTGGCCGCCGGGCGGGCGATATTGGAGGGCAGGATTGCCCACGTGCCCGACATGCTCGCGGATCCGGGGTACGCCCACGAGTTGGCGCTGGCCGGGAATTGGCGAGCCTCAATAGCGGTCCCCATGCTGCGCGATGGCAAACCTGTAGGCGCGATCTCTGTTGCCAAAGCGGAAGCCGTCCCGTTTTCGGAAAGGCAAATGCAGTTGCTGACTACCTTCGCCGATCAGGCAGTGATCGCGATCGAGAACGTGAGGTTGTTCAAAAGAGAGCAGCAACGTACGCGCGAGCTTTCGGAATCTCTGGAGCAACAAACTGCCACGTCAGAGGTGCTGAAAGTCATCTCAAGCTCGCCCGGCGAGCTGGAGCCGGTATTCAGCGCGATGCTGGAGAACGCGTCGCGCATTTGCGAAGCGAAATTAGCCAACTTGTTTCTCTATGCGGACAACACGTTTCGTCTGGCTGCCCACCGAAACGCCCCAGTCGCCTATGCTGAGCAGTGGGCCAAAAATCCGGTTCTTACGCTCAGCGAAAATTCGAGGAACCCGCTTGCACGCTTGGCCGCGAGCAAACGCATAGTCGACATTCCAGACCTGATGGCCGAGCCAGGCTATTTAGCGCGCGACCCTCGCTTCGTCGCGCTCGTTGAGGCCGCCGGCGCCCGAACACACCTCCTTGTCCCGATGCTCAAGGAGGGCGGATTGGTCGGCGCCATCGCCATCTATCGGCAAGAGGTCCGTCCGTTCACCGCCAAACAGATCGAGCTGGTGCAAAACTTCGCGGCGCAAGCTGTCATCGCCATCGAGAACACGCGGCTGCTGAGCGAGTTGCGTGACTCATTGCAACAGCAGACCGCTACTGCAGACGTGCTCAAGGTTATCAGCCGTTCGACATTTAACCTGTCGGCTGTGTTGAACACGCTCGTGGAATCGGCTGTCCGCCTCTGTGACGGATACGATTCCGTGATCCTGTTGCGGGACGGTGAATCACTCGTCTTCGGGGCCCATCACGGGCCGATCCCGATGGATTTCGACAAATGGCCGCTCACAAGAAAATGGACCGCCGGTCGCGCCGTCATTGATGCGAAGCCTGTCCACATCCGCGACCTTACTGCAGCCGGTGAAGAGTTTCCTGACGGACACGCGATGGCGGTGCGGTTGGGGCATCGAACGATCCTCTCAGTGCCACTATTGCGAGAGAACGAGGCCATTGGTTCCCTGACCGTGCGTCGGAGCGAAGTGCGCCCGTTCACCGATAAACAGATTGAACTGGTAGGTACTTTCGCCGATCAAGCGGTGATCGCCATCGAGAATGCGCGCCTGCTGAGCGAACTACGCGAATCTCTTCAGCAGCAGACCGCCACAGCCGACGTGCTCAAGGTTATCAGCCGCTCGACCTTCGACCTGCAGACCGTGCTGCAAACCCTCGTTGAATCAGCGGCTCGGCTCTGCGATGCCGACAAAACTGTTATCACCCGCCAGAAAAATGGAGTCTTCTACCGCGCCGAAGCATACGGTTTTTCTCGCGAATTCATGGACTATGTCAGAAATATTCCGATTCAGCCCGAAAGCGGCTCCGGTTTCGGACGCGCACTGCTCGAAGGGCATGCGGTGCACATCCCCGACGTAGCAGCTGATCCAGAGTATACCTCATTGGAGATGCAGAGATTGGGCGATTACCGTACGGTTCTCGCCGTCCCAATGCTGCGCGAGGGTATCCCAACCGGCGTACTGAGCTTGACGCGTTCGGAAATGCGCCCTTTCACCGAGAAACAGATTGAGTTGGCATCGACGTTCGCCGACCAGGCTGCGATTGCAATTGAGAACGTGCGGCTGTTCGAGAGTGTTGAGGCCCGCACGCGTGAACTGGCGAAGTCGCTGGAGGACTTGCGTACAACGCAGGACCGCTTGGTGCAGACGCAGAAACTGGCCTCACTTGGTCAGCTCACCGCAGGCATCGCGCACGAGATCAAGAACCCGCTCAATTTCGTGAACAATTTCTCGGGCGTCTCGGTCGAACTTATTGACGAACTGCGGGAGGCACTTGCTGGGGCAAACCTCGACAAAAAACTACGCGCCGAGATCAGCGAAATTGCGGATACACTGCAGAACAATCTCGACAAGGTCGTGCAGCACGGCAAGCGCGCGGATGCCATCGTCAAGAACATGCTGCTGCACTCGCGCGAAGGCTCAGGTGAACATCGGCCTGTCGACATCAATACCCTCGTTGAGGAAGGGCTGAATCTCGCCTATCACGGGGCACGGGCCGAGAAACAGGCCTTCAACATCACATTGGAGAGGTCCTTGGACCCGACCGCCGGCGAAGTCGACATCTTTCCGCAGGACATTACGCGTGTACTTCTGAACCTGATCTCGAACGGCTTCTACGCCGCAATAAAGCGCAAGCAGGCCGATAGCGATGGCTACGAGCCTATGCTCGCGGTAGCGACTAAAAACCTCGGCGATCGTGTCGAAATCAGGATTCGCGATAACGGCACAGGTATCCCTCCAGAAGTGAAGGAGAAAATGTTCAATCCCTTCTTCACAACCAAGCCTGCCGGGGAAGGCACCGGCCTCGGCCTCTCGATCAGCTACGACATCGTCGTCAAGCAACATTCGGGCTCGATCGAAGTCGACACGAACTTGGGAGAGTTCACCGAAATCAGGATCATTCTGCCGCGGGCGGCGGCGCTCCTCCGGGCGTGATCCTCACCGGCCCGCATGTCCGCTATTGGCACTGAGCGGACATTCCCGAACTAGCGATCAATGTCCGCTTTCGGAGCAGACATCTGCTGACTTGCGGTGGCTCGTTCGCTCGCACCTCATGGTGACCGTGATAGGATCGTTGCGTCCGGAAACCACAGGTCACCACCATGCCGCTCTCTGACACCATCAAGACGCTGATCCGCAATGCCTGGGACGACGGCTATCCTTGTCTGCTCGCGACGCACGGGCCACAGGGGCCGAACATCACGCCCAAGGGCAGCATGATCGTGTTCGACGACGCGCACCTGGCATGGTGGGAACGCTCCAAGCGCACGGTGCTGGAGAACCTGTCGCACGACAAGCGCGTGTGCGTGATGTATGCCAACTTCAAAGCGCAGCGCGATGGTGTGCTGGAGAGTGGTTTCCTGCGTTTCTTCGGCAGCGTTGAACTGCACGAGAGCGGCTCCGTGCGTGAGGCTATTTTTGCCAAGCTGTTGCCGCGCGAGCAGACCCATGCTGGTGCGGAGGCCGGCGTCGGCGTTCTCATCAAGATCGACAAGGCGATTGATATTCGCGGCAAGCCGGTAATGTGACGATGGTGCTTTTTATGTCCGCTATTGGGGCAAAGCAGACATCGCTCTGACACACCTCGAAATGTCTGCTCATGACCCAAAGCGGACATTGCACCTCTCTGCCATCAGTCAGTATCTTAAGCGTCGCGTACCCTCGAAAGATCGTGCGCAGAAAGGCAACAAATGGCTTCTACCCATTCGCGAAGTTATCCTTTAGGCGGAACTAGCACCGAGCGGGATCGTTTGCTCAGCCAAGCCGATCAATACGAGCCGACAGCCAACTGGCTGCTCGACCAGATCGGTGTTCAGCCTGGCTGGCGGGCCGTCGATATCGGCTGCGGACCTATTGGGATCCTCAATTTACTCTCGCAACGCGTTGGCCCGAGCGGCGCGGTTATCGGCCTCGAACGCGAGCAGCGCTTCGTAGAAATGGCGCGCGCCGAAATCGCCACGCGCGGCCTTGGCAACGTCACGATGGTCCAGGGGGATGCCCTCAACACCGGTCTGGAGAAAGGCTCATTCGACCTAGTGCATGAGCGGCTGGTATTGATAAATGTGTCCGCTCGCGAAGCGTTCCTGACGGAAATGCTGTCGCTGCTTCGCCCCGGTGGAACGGTGGCGCTTGAGGACGTGGACAATGTCTCGTGGCTCTGCCAGCCGGCGCATCTGTCGTGGGACATCCTGCTGAACGCTTTTCATACAGTCTTTCACGCGGGTGGCGGTGACGGTTATGTTGGCAGACGGCTTCCGGTCTTCCTGCACGCCGCTTGCGTAAGGAATATCCAAACAAAGGTGACGGTCGAAACGCCGCCCCTTGGCGACTATCGCCGCACGCACCTCCTCTCGCTCATCGACTCCGTTCGCGACAAGATCATCGCCAACGGAGTGCTCGATGAAGCAAAGCTGAATGAGCACCGGGAGGCCCTGGCGCAGCATCTCAAAGACCCGGGAACGACCGTCATCGACAAGCTTTTGGTGCAATGCTGGGGGCAGAAATCGCGCTAATGGTCGCCGCGAGCCAACGACCCATGTCCGCTATTGGCACAAAGTGGACATGCCGAGCACCACGAATAATGTCCGCTATTGGGAGTAAAGCGGACGTCGCGCTGTCTTTTCCGTAAGTCCGCTAATAACCCGTTACTGCCTTCTATGGCGCCCCAACACTTATCGGTGCGTCCAGCGTCGCGTCGATCATCCGCCCAGCGGCGTAACCCGTTGCCGTGAGTTGATAGCGATAGCGGTTTCGCAGATCGATGGTGATCCAGTTGTTAGCGACCGCCTGGTTAATCCCGCGCTGGAAATCACCATCGCGCACATTGAAAAAATTATTTCGTTGAAGAATTCCACTCGCTGATACCCGATGATGCATGAAAACGCAGAGAATTTGGCGGCTAATGTCCTCATCAGAGGGTCGATCACGCATGGGTCACCAATGTTCGGGAGACGATATCGATAACACTAGACCAATGCGCAGTTACCGTACTGTAGTCCCAGTATATTCTGGAAAGTTATCCCCTCTTGCATTCAAAGGGGTCGCTTAATGCCACGTTAACCCGGCGCATCGAATGGTCACCATGGGAACAATCGTTTCGGAGGCCTCGCGATGCTGCCCGAACACCGTGCACTTCTCGAGGACGAGCCCTGTCCTGTCCCCGATGAAATTCTCGGCGAAATGTATCGCGCCAGCGCACATGGGCTGAACGAACTCATTGCGACGGTCTCGCCGACAGCCAGGGTCTTGCTCGCCGTGTATTGCTACCGTCGCGCCCACCTTGCGTCGATCGGATTAGCGATTGCGGCTACCTGCGACAAAGACGACCTTGCCGACTGGGGTGGCAACGCGGGTGCCGTCCTGTTCGAACGATCACGGGAGGCTCCGCCAGCGTTGCCCTCTAATGCCTATACAACTGGCCGGAGGAAAATTACTTTGGCGACTGGGCTGCTCCGCTGATGCGGGCGAAATTGGAGAGCAGATCGCTCTAACCCCCCGACGCTGCTCACCCGGCCGACGAGATGATTGAGTGTGACTTGTCTGACAGTCGTTCTTGCCGGTCACACGATCTTTAGATTCTCTGCCGATGTCTTACCCTTGTTGGGTACTTCTTCGTACTCAATAGTCTGCCCCTCATTGAGGGTGCTTAAGCCGGCCTTTTCAACGGCCGAGATGTGAACGAAAACGTCCTTCCCACCTCCGCCCGCCGGTTGAATAAATCCGTACCCTTTGGTCGGGTTGAACCACTTCACGGTGCCCTTGGCCATACTCAAACTCCGATGTTGACGTGCGAAGATACGGCCAATGCGCAGAGATGCCAACCGCCGTCGCAGTGTGTCCTGAAACTGCTCGCCCGGGTTGATGAGGTGATCGAGTGAATGGGGGAAGGTGTGCTTATGGCACAAAGCGGACATTGCAGTCCGGTTTGACTATTCAGCCCAGAAGGCTTGGAAATTCCACGCACGTGGCGGTCCCGAGAGTTGTGCCACGGCATAACGATTTCAATAACTTGGATTGTCAAACTACTCTAACGGCGATCACGGGCGCTAAAGGCATTTTTCTACGCTGTCAAACCCAAACAGTCGTTCAGTAAGTCTGGATGCATGTCAGCAAATGTCCGCTCTCGGGCGTAAAGCGGACATAGCCCTCTTACGATATACTGGCGCGATCCCTGACCGGCCTCAAAGGATGGCTATGAGACGGCGCGAGTTCATCACACTGATTGGCGGTGCGGTTTCCTGGCCGCTGGCCGCGCGTGCGCAACAGGTGCGCCTGATTGGCGTGCTGTTTGAGCATGCGGAGAGCAATTCGGATGCGCGGTCTTGGCTCGCCGCATTCCGGGCTGAGCTCGCGAGGCTGGGATGGAAGGAAGGCAGCAATCTGCGGATCGAAACCCGCTGGAGCGCCGGTAATACGGAGACGATGAGGACGTCCGCAAAAGAGCTGGTCGATCTGCGACCCGACGCGATTCTCGGTCGGGGCACGTCTGAGACTATCGCTCTTGCCCGCGAGACCCGGACAATTCCGATCGTGTTTGCGGCGGTATCCGATCCGATCGGCAGCGGCTTTGCCGCGAGTCTTGCGCGTCCGGGTGGCAACATCACCGGCTTCACGAATGTGGAGTCGACCTTGGGCGGTAAATGGGTGGAACTACTAAAAGAGATCGCGCCACGCACCGTACGGGTGGCGCTCCTGTTCAACCCGGAAACCGTGCCTGCGCTCCAATTTTATCTGCCTTCCATTCAAACCGCCGCAAAGTCCTTAACCGTCGAGGTTAGTACCGCTCCGGTTCACACCAAGGATGAGATCGAAGGTGTAATGGCCGCGTCAGCGCGCGATCCGGGTGGCAGCCTCATCGCGCTGCCCGACACATTCACGGGGGCAAATCTTGGACTCATCATCGCGCTGGCGGCCCGCTACCGTGTCCCGGCCATCACTTACCCTCCCCTTTATGCGAAATCAGGCGGCCTGATCTCTTATGGTGTAAATTTCGCCGATTTGTTTCGTCAGGCGGCAGGGTACATCGACCGCATTCTCAAGGGCGCCAATCCAGCCGATCTGCCGGTCCAACTGCCGGCCAAGTTGGAGATGGTGATCAATCTCAACACTGCGAAGGCGCTAGGCCTCACAGTGCCAGCGGCCCTTGTTGCACGGGCCGACGAGGTGATCGAATAAAGGTTGCGATGGTGGAAAAGTGGATGTGGTTAATCCGCCCGAGGTCGGGATCAAGGGTAATTCCCACATGCTGATGATGGACAAAACAACGGCCAGATTGCCGACCTGATTCAGAAATGGCTCACAGACAAGGGTTTGGTCGGGTGACACCATCGACCAGCTGATTGTTAAAACATCATCGTTAGTTCCGCCGGAGACATTGATGCAGCGCAATGTCGACCGGCAACCATGCATGGCTTTTGTCCTTGGCATTTATGGGCGGTTGGTGCATATGCTCGCGCGCTTTCGAGCAAGGGGCTATACTTACGTCTTAGGAGCCGCGGCCCGGACCCAAAACGCCCACGAGGGGTTTGACAACAAAGCGGCCTGAGTTGGGAGGAATCGCGTGCAAGAGCAGGGTGTGCGGAACGGCGCGTATGGCGCCGACAAATTCGGCTTCAAAAATCTGGCCGAGGTGCGCTGGAACCTGACCGCGCCGAAACTCTATGAATACGCCATCGCCTCGGGCGAAGCGTCGCTGGTCGAAGGTGGCGCGCTCTGCGCCGAAACCGGCCACCACACTGGCCGCAGCCCAAAGGATAAACATACCGTCGTCGACGATCTCACCCGGGATTCAGTCTGGTGGGACGGCAATCGCAAGATGTCGAAGGAAAACTTCGATAATTTGCTCGCCGACTTCATCAAGCATGCCGAAGGCAAAAAACTCTTCGCGCAGGATCTCTATGGCGGCGCCGAACCGAAATACCAGATCAAGACCCGCGTCTATACCGAACTCGCCTGGCATTCTCTTTTCATCCGTCAATTGCTGATCCGCCCCGAGCATTCCGAGCTCGCCGGTTTCGTCCCCGAACTCACCATTCTGGATTTCCCGTCGTTCAAGCCCGACGCCAAGCGCCATGGCGGCCGCGACGGTTCGGACACGATGGTTGCCATCGATTTCACGCGCAAGATCGTGCTGATCTGCGGCTCGTCCTATGCGGGCGAGATGAAGAAGTCGGTGTTCAGCACGCTCAATTTCTATCTGCCGGCGCAGAACGTCGTGCCGATGCATTGCTCGGCCAATGTCAGCCACGAAGGCGAGAGCGCGCTGTTTTTCGGACTCTCGGGAACCGGCAAGACCACGCTCTCGGCAGATCCGAAGCGTATCCTGATCGGTGACGATGAGCACGGTTGGGGCCCGGACGGTATCTTCAATTTCGAAGGCGGCTGTTACGCCAAGACCATCAAGCTCTCGCGGGACGCGGAGCCGATGATCTGGGATGCCACCAACCGCTTCGGTGCCGTGCTGGAGAACGTCGTGTTCGATCCGGTCACGCGCGTGCCCGACTACGATGACGGCTCGAAGACCGAGAACACGCGCTCGGCCTATCCGCTCGACTTCATCCCCAATGCGTCGCGCAGCGGGCGCGCCGGCCATCCGAAGAACATCATCTTCCTCACGGCCGACGCCTACGGTGTGATGCCGCCAATCGCCAAGCTCACGCCGACGCAGGCGATGTATCATTTCCTTTCAGGCTATACGGCGAAGGTCGCTGGCACCGAGAAGGGCCTGGTGGGCGTACAGCCGGAATTCTCCACCTGCTTCGGTGCGCCGTTCCTGCCGCGGCATCCGTCGGTGTATGCCGATCTGCTGCGCGACTACATCAACAAGCACAAGGTCGATGTCTGGCTGGTCAACTCCGGCTGGACCGGCGGCATTTATGGCGTGGGCCGCCGCATGCCGATCAAGGCGACGCGCACGCTTCTCACGGCCGCGCTCGACGGTTCGCTCAGGAACGCGGATTTCCGCACCGACCCCTATTTCGGCTTCTCGGTGCCGACCTCGGTGCCGGGCGTGGAGCCGCATCTGCTCAATCCGTTCAAGACCTGGAAGGACAAGGCCCAGTTCGACAAGACCGCGCGCGATCTCGTCGGCATGTTCCAGAAGAATTTCGCCAAATTCGAGCAGCACGTGACGCCGGACATCAAGGCGGCGGCACCGGAAGTGCGCATCGCCGCGGAGTAGGCGTAAGCAGAACAGGGCCGCGAGGCCGGGCATGACGGAAAGAAAAAAGGGCGGCCGTTGTGGCCGCCCTTTTCATTTTCACGATGTCTCGCGATTAATTGTTGGACGACTGTCCCATCGTCTCCGACAGTTGCTGTCCGATGCGGTTGAAGCGTGCTTTCTGCTCGCCGGTGAGCGAGGCGTAGAAGCTTTCGAGCGCCGGCTTCACAGTCTCGGCCGCGTCGATCATCGCCTGCAGGCGCGTCTGCATCGCATCCAGCCGTCCTGGCGGCGTGATGGGAGTTTCGTTCGGGCAGGCCGCTTGCATGATCGAAACCGCTTTGCCGGTTGCCTCCTGCAGTCTGTTCAGCCCGGTCGCCTGCGCGTTGGTCGGATTGAGAGCATCCTCGATCTTCTCGATCGGCAGGTTGGCGAGGCCTTGCTTCGGCTGCTTGCAGGTGTCGGAGGCCTGCGAAGCTGCGCTCGCCTCGGCGTTGGTTGCCGTGTTCCTCGGCCCGATCGCGTTGAAGCGCTCCTTCTGCTCGTCGTTGAGCGAGTCGTAGAACTTCTCCAGCGGCGGCCGCACCGTTTGCACAGCCTGCAAGGTTGCATCGAGCCGCGCGGTCATCGCGGCCAGCCGGCCCGGAGGCGTTAGCGGGAAGGCGTTGTCCACCGGGCAAGAAGCCTTGAAGACAGCGGCCGCATCTAAGCTCGCCTTGCGCACATCGCCGAGCAATTGCTTCTGATCGCCGTTGAGCCCGACCTTGCGTTCGATGTCGGCGAAGGGCCAGGCAGTGATGCCGCTGCCGGGTTGCTTGCACAGTTCCTGCACGGCGGCATAGCTCGCCTGTTGCGGAGGCGGCACGCTTGCTTGCGAGGCGCCAGCCTGCGGGCCGCCATAAGCGTAGCCTTGAGCGTAGCCTGGACCGTAGCCTTGCGGCGGGCCGGACTCGCCCCAGAACACGCCGTCGAAGAAGTCGTCGTAGGCATAGGCCCAGAAGCCGTCATCATAGCCCGAGGGCCAGAACGCGTAGTCGAAGATGTCGGAGTACGCGTAAGGCCAGAATACCGGGCCGTACCACGGCACGAAGGCCGCGCGCAGGCCACGCTGCCAGGCGCGTTGCGCCGCTACATGAGCGAAGCGATTTTGCGCGTTAACGCCACCGGCTTGCTGCGAAAAGCGCGACGCGAAACGGCCCTGACGCGCAACGTCTGCCGTCACGCGTGGGGTGCCGTCGCGGCGGGTTGCGCGCAATGTCCCCGTGGCTCCCGTGGTCCCGGTGTTCGACCGGGATTGCAGGGCGTTCGGTTGCGTCAGCTGTTGCCGCGACAGTGTCCGTTGCTGACGGGATTGTTGGATCTGCTCAAGCCGCTGCGCCCGCTGTGATGGGGGAAGGCGGCGTAATTCGCGAGCCTCGCTCCGGCGCAGATTTTGTTCCGCGCGCAGCGCTTGACGCGTATTCACCTGCGCTTGACGTGTATTCACCTGCGCCTGCGCCTGTGCCTGTGCCTGGACATTTGTCCGTGCTTGTGTCCGTGCTTGCGCCGTCGGCTGCACGTTCTGCTGACGCAAAGCGCGCTGCTGACGGACCTGGTTTTGCTGCACGCTGCGATTGGCCGCGGCCGATCGGTTTTGGGGGACCGCTGCGCGTTGCGGTGCGATATGCGGCGTCGCGGCTCGTGCAACAGGCGCGGCATGCGGCGCCGCCATGCGTGGCGGCGCAGCCATGCGCGGTGGCGGGGCCGCGCGCTGTGGCGCAGCCATGCGCTGTGGTGCAGCCATGTGTGGCGCGGGGGCCGCGACATGCGGCGCCGGCGCCGGCCGGGCGGCGGGCGCGGGTGCGGGCCGTGCCGGGGCTGCTTTCGCCGCTGGTCCAGGCTTACCGGGGGGTTGCTGCGCGCCTGCGCTCATCGGCATGGCTGCGGCGAGCACCGTTGCCAGCAACAAGATTCTTGTGCGGTTGGTCATGTTTCGTCCTCCACCACGTGCAGGACGTGGTTCCGTCCTACAACAGATTAAACGGCCGGGGGTTCATCAATCCGGCGGTCAAATCTTGCGGATGTGATCGAAGATGAAGGTCTTGTAATTATCGGGCTCGTGCATTGAGATATCGCAAGGCACAAGCTCAATAATTAGTCAGTAATGGCGACGAATTATCGCTTCGAGCTGCTATTGCTGCTTGTGCGAAGACGCTCGATGAGTTCGGCGCTGGGATAAGAATCTGCGGGCAGGCCGACCTTCAACTGCGCCTTTCTGGTTGCGCCCCGGGTGCCGTTGCCGATTTTGCCATCAACTTCACCGACGCCTTCATAGCCTTGCTTGGTCAGCAGGGTTTGTAATTCCATGACCTGCTGCGTAGAGAGCGGCGCGATCGTTGCGGCGCCCGCGTGATCGACATTTGGCGCGCCGGCGAGACGGGTGGCGAAATAAGCGACCGTTGTCGAATAGACCATCGCCGAATTCCAGCCGAGAAACGCCTTGAAATTCGGATAGGCGAGAAAGGCCGGACCGCGACGCCCCATCGGAAGGATCAGCGACGCCGGCAACTCATCCGGGGGTAGCGAGCCGTTCGCAGGCGTCACACCCCAGGCCACCCATTTCGAGCGCGGGTGCTGGATGCTGACGTCTGCTTCCTCCCACGGCATGTTGGTGGGCACATGTACCTCTTGCAGCCATGGCTGGCCCCGTTGCCAGCCGAGCGTGACCAGGAAGTTCGCCGCGGAAGCAAGCGTGTCCGGGATGCTATGGATGAGGTCGCGGCGGCCATCGCCATCGAAGTCGACCGCATTCTTGAGATAGTCGGAGGCGGTGAATTGCATGCCGCCGAATTCGCCAGCCCAGTCGCCGATCATGTCCTCGACGTGCTGGTCGCCGCGCTCGATGATGCGCAATGCATCGAGCAATTGTTGGCGGAAGAAATCGGGCCGACGGCAATCATAGGCGAGCGTCGCCAGCGCGCCTAAAATATTGTAGTTGCCGAAATTCGCACCGAAGTCGCTTTCGAGTCCCCAAAACGCGGTTAGCACCGGCGCCGGCACGCCGTATTTTTCTTCGACGCGCTTGAACAGGTCCGCGTGCTGCTTGATCTTGGCAAGGCCATTGGGGATGCGCGGGCCGCCGACCATGCGGTCGGAAAATTGCAGGAAAGTCTGGTTGAACACCGCCTGGCCGTGGTCGCGGCGGATGATCGCTTGATCGAACGTCATGCTCGGCGTTGCCGCGGCGATGACACGCGGGGAAATACCTTGCGCGGCGGCGTCCTTCTTGAAGTCCTCAAGCCAGCGCTCGTAGCTGCCGGTGCTGCTGCAACTGGCGGACCAGGCTTGGCCCGCAGGGAGACTGCCAAGCACGAGGACCGCGAGCGCCAACGCCGTTTTCCGCATCGTTCGTTCCGTCTGGTGAGAAGTTCAATGAGCCCATAGCGGCAAGGCATCACAAGGCATGAAATGCGATTGCCGGCGAGGGTTATGGCAGAAAAGAGGCTATTTTTCGAGTTCGGCGCCGCGGTCGTCCGGTTCGCGTCCGGCGCGGGGTGTCGTCGCCGGCGCCATCGGCGCGGTCCGCAAAATTCTCAACTCCGACAGCTTGTTGCGGTCACCTTTGGACAGGCCCGCGTAGTTTCCCACCGGTGTAAAGGCGGCCGCATGGTCCTTGCCGCCTGTGTAAGCGGCAAGACCGTTCCCGGTCGCAACAATATCACCCGGGCGCAGTGTCGGGTCGGTGCCGGCGTCGATATGGGCAAGGCCGAACGTGTCATGGCCGTTGCACGTGCAGCCGGAGACGACCTGCTGGCGATAGACATATGCGTTAGGGAGGTCGGAATAGCGGCTGCCATTCGTGGCGACGGCAGTGTCAATGCTACCGCCGGAATAGAGCCGTGTCTGGCTTGCCGGGCAGAATGAGTGACAAGCGTCAGCCGCACTCAATCCGGGCTGTGCACGCACCGGGAAGTAACGCCCGTCGCAACTTCGCACGCAATAGGCGGATGCGGGACCGCCGTCGGCGTCCCGTCCGTCGTAAGAAGGATCGCCGTAGGTTTGGCTATTCGTCGATGTGTGGGGCGCCTCGAAAGCGTGACGGAAACTGTCAAAAAGGCGATCGAGGAATCCTGCCGAGGCCGGCATGATAGCAAGAGCCAGCAGGCCAAGGCTAACGAGGCCAACAGCCACATGCCCCTTCATACGCTGACGTCGCGTTGCCATGGCGTCGGCCCTTGTTCGCGCCTTACGCGACATCGCGAAGCCGCGAATACCAACGTCCTGTTACGCAGAAAGTTGCGGCGCGATATTGGTCCCGGCTAGCGTGGGCAAAGTCGAATAATCACTATTTCAAAGGAAAATCCGCCGGGCAGCGCCACCAATGGCGCTATTGGCGGATCAGAAATATCGCCACCACACATAGAGATGACAGATCGCCACCGATACCACCATCATCGGGAAGGCATAGAGCGTGTAGGTTATGAAGCGGAACGGTACTCCGTTTCGATCGCCGATGCCGGCAACAGTCAAATTGGCCGAGGCCCCAATGAGCGTGCCGTTGCCGCCGAGACAGGCACCGAGAGACAGGCACCACCACAACGGCTCAATTTTATCGGCTCCGCCAAAAGCGGGTGCCATGCTCTTGATCAGCGGGATCATTGTGGCGACGAAGGGGATGTTGTCGACAATGGCAGAGAGAACCGCCGACGCCCACAGGATCGCGTAACCGGCGTGGGCCATGTTGCCGCCGGTCGCTGCGACCAACTTATTGGCAAGGAGGGCGAGCAAACCGCCGACATCGACGCCATGCACCACCACGAATAGACCAACAAAGAAAAAGATGGTGATCCATTCCACATCGCCGAATGTTTGATGGATATTCTTTGCAGCCTTCTCGGAATGATGCGCCCAGTTGTCGAGTAGCATCAGCACGGCCGCGCCAAACATGGCAATGGTTGCGGGCTCGAGATGAAGGGGTCTCGCTAGTACGAATGCTACCATCACGGTCGCGAGCACCACGAGCGACTGCTTGAGCAACAGCCAGTCCTCGATCGAATCAACCGGCTTCATTTTCATGACGCGCGCTTCGGCGGCGGCGGACGTTTTGAGGTCCTTGCCCCACAGAAAGTGAATAATAATGGCCTGTACGATCATCACGACGACGATCACGGGAGTGAGGTGATAGACAAAATCGTTGAATGAAAGCCCAGCGTGGGAGCCGATAAGAATATTGGGAGGATCACCGATGAGCGTAGCGGTGCCGCCGATATTGGAGGCAAAGATTTCAGAGAACAAATAAGGATAGGCTGGCACTTTCAGTGTGCCGCAGATCGCCAGCGTCACCGGGACGATCAGGAGCACGGTAGTGACGTTGTCTAGGAAAGCGGAAAGCACCGCGGTGGTGATCTGCAAAATGAACAATATGCCGGAGGGGTGCGCTTTTGCCGCCTGCGCAGACCAAATTGCAAGATACTGGAACATACCGGAGCGGCGCGAGATCGACACCAGGATCATCATCCCCGTCAAAAGGCCGATCGTGTTCCAGTCTATGCCTTTGAACGCTTCTTCTTGATCCAGCACGCCGACAAGAATCATGACACCGGCGCCAACGAGCGCGATGACTGCGCGGTTGACCTGCTCGGACATTATGATGGCGTAGGTGACGGCGAGGACGCAGGTCGATACCCACATAGCGTTCATGCCGAAATAGACGTGAGACGCCGCGTCGGCAGTCATGGCTTAATTCCCCCTGATCGCGGGGCGACTGCCGCGACCGTTCGAATTTTTAGTTACATCCCAAAATCCGGCACGGACCGCGATGAGTCAAGTTGCGTCCTTGTACTCCGTCGTGTTGGGGGCATACTCGGACGCCCCAACTTGTCGGGGACGACACAATAAGGAGGATACCGTGGCTGCCAATGTGCGCTTTTCCAATCCAAAAACGCTCGCGAAGCCGCCGGGCTATAGCTATGTGGTCGAGGCGACGGGCCCCAACCGGCTGATCTACATCGCCGGCCAGCTCGGCCTCGATATGGAAAACAAACTGGTTGGCATGGCGGGCGATTTTCGCGCGCAAGCAGACCAGGCGATCGAGAATCTCAAGCTGGCGCTTGCCGACGCCGGCGCCACCATCAAGGACGTGGTGAAGATCAATAATTATCTCGTCGACATGACGCACATCTCGATCTTCCGCGAGGTGCGCGATGCGCACTTCAACATGTCGGCGCCGCCGGCGAGCACGACAGTGGCGATTTCGCAGCTGGCGCGTCCCGGCGCGCTGTTTGAGATCGAGGCCATTGCGGTCCTGCCGGCGAAAGCGGCAGCGAAGGCATCGAGCGCCAAGCGTGGTGCGAAGAAAAAAAGCAAGGCGTCGAGAAAGAAGCGCCGGTAGGCGTTCCGCCCACTCGCTCCTGCAAAAGCGTTAGTCCCGTTGAGGGGACGAGGCTTAATGAGCCTCGTCCCAGTTGACGGCCGCGCGGGCATCGACCTGGAGTGGCACGTGCAGCGCGACAGCCGGGTGGGGCGCATCCTGCATCACGCTTTTGACGATGGTGATGGTGTCTTTCACTTCCGCCTCGGGCACCTCGAAGATCAGCTCGTCATGCACCTGCAGTAGCATCTGGGCCTTGAGCTTGGCCTGTTCGAGCTCAGGTTCGATGCGGATCATGGCCCGCCGGATGATATCGGCGGCCGTACCTTGCAGCCGTGCGTTGATCGCCGCGCGCTCATTGAATGAGCGGATCGACGGATTGCTGTTTTTGATGTCCGGGTAATGGCACTTGCGGCCGAACAGCGTGAGCACGTAACCGTGATCGCGGCAGAACTCGCGCGTCTCATCCATGTAGTCGCGAATGCCGGGGAAGCGCTCGAAATATTTCCTGATGTAGGCGCCGGCCTCGTTCTTGTCGATGCTGAGCTGGGCAGCGAGACCGTAGGCCGAGATGCCGTAGATGATGCCGAAATTGATGGCCTTGGCGCGCCGGCGCACTTCGGGCGGCATGTCCTTCACGGGCACGCCGAACATTTCCGAAGCGGTCATCGCGTGAATGTCGACGCCATCCTGGAATGCCTTGCGCAGCGCTGGCACCTCGGCGACTTCGGACAACAGCCGCAGCTCAATTTGCGAATAGTCGGCAGAGACGAGCTTCATGCCGGGTGAGGCAACGAAGGCGCGGCGGATCTTGCGGCCATCTTCGGTACGGATCGGGATATTCTGCAAGTTCGGATCGGACGACGACAACCGGCCGGTGCTGGTCGACGCCAGTGCGTAGCTGGTGTGCACGCGTTTTGTGTCCGGATTGACGTAATTGGGCAGTGCCTCCGTATAAGTCGAGCGGAGCTTCGACACTTGCCGCCAATCGAGAATTTTGCGCGGCAACGCGTGGCCCTGTTCGGCCAGATCTTCCAGTTCGCGCGCGCCGGTCGACCATTGCCCGGTCTTGGTCTTGGTGCCGCCCGGCAAGTTCATTTTGCCGAACAGAATATCGCCGAGCTGTTTGGGTGAACCCGGATTGAGCGGCTCGCCGGCCAAGGTCTTGATCTCATCTTCGAGGCGCGCCTGTTCCTGGGCGAATTCGCCTGATAGGCGCGACAGCACCTGACGGTCGATGGAGATGCCTCGCCGCTCCATGCGCGCCAGCACTGCCGGCATCGCGCGCTCCAGCGTTTCATAGACGGAAGTGACGCGATCGGCGGCCAATCGCGGCTTCAACGCGTACCAGAGCCGCAACGTGACATCCGCATCCTCGGCGGCGTATTCGGATGCCTTCTCGATCGAAACGCAATCGAAGGCGACCTGCGCTTTTCCCGAGCCTGCGACGTGATGGAAATGGATCGTGTCGTGGTTGAGCCAGCGCTTGGCGAGATCGTCCATGCCGTGGCCGCCTTTGCCGGCGTCCAGCACATAAGAGATCAGCATGGTGTCGTCGTAGCCGGCAATCTGGATGCCGCGCTGCGCGAACACCAGCCAGTCGTATTTCATGTTTTGAGCGACTTTGAGGATGGCCTTATCCTCGAGCAGCGGCTTGAGGACAGCCAGCGCGTTGCGCTCCGGAATTTGCCCGTCGCACAGCTTGGCCTCGGGCGAGAACAAATCGCCCTTGCCTTCGCCGCCGCCCTCGCGATGACCGATGGGTACGTAGCAGGCTTCGTTGGGCGCTAGCGCCAGCGAGAAGCCGCAGAGATGCGCGCGCATGGCGTCAAGGCTTGTGGTTTCCGTGTCGACCGCGACCACACCCATTTCGTGCGCGCGTGCGATCCATTCTTTCAGGCGCGCAAGCGTGCGGACCGTTTCATATTTGCTGCGGTCGATCTTGGCTGTGCGCGCGGCTTCGCTGCGCGCGGTTGCAAGCGCGATCGGGGTGAGGTCGCCGTTGGATCGTTTGCTTCCACCCGAAAGTGGCAGAGCCGGTGCGGTCTTTGCGGGGGTTGTCTCTGACGATCGCGACAATGCCGCCGTATCGGCCGCCATATCGGCAGAGGGCGGCGAACCGGCCGCCGATTTTGTATCTGCGCTGACCTGTCTTACGTTAACGTCGCTTGCGTTAACCTGGCTTGCGTCGATGCCGCTTTTATCGGCGACGCGTTGCGTCAGCGTCTTGAATCCCATCGATTTAAGGAAGGCGATCAGGGTCGTGTAGTCCGGCTCGCGTACGCCGAGCTGGTCGACCGGCACGTCCAGCGGAACCCGGTCGTCAAGCGTGACGAGCTTTTTTGAAAGCCGGGCGGCGTCAGCGTTGTCGACGAGGGCCTGGCGACGCTTCTCCTGCTTGATCTCGCCGGTGCGCTTGAGCAGCGTCTCGAGATTGCCGAACTCGCCGATGAGCTGCGCCGCGGTCTTCACGCCAATACCCGGTACGCCCGGCACGTTGTCGGATGTATCGCCGATCAGCGCCTGCACCTCGATGACCTTCTCCGGCGGCACGCCGAATTTCTCGACCACTTCCGGAATGCCGATGCGGACATCCTTCATGGTGTCGTACATGACCACGCGCACCGGCCTCGCAGGCGATGCGTGCGTAAGTCGCGATCAGGTCATCGGCTTCATAGCCGGCTTGCTCGAGGCACGGGATCTCGAAGGCGCGCACCGCGTCGCGGATGAGCGGAAACTGCGGAATGAGGTCGTCGGGGGGCGGCGGCCGATGCGCCTTGTATTCCTTGTACATCTCGGAACGGAAGGTCTTCTCCGACTTGTCGAAGATCACCGCCAGATGCGTCGGCCGCTCGTCCGGCTTCATTTCCTTGAGGAGCTTCCAGAGCATGCTGCAGAAGCCGTAGACGGCATTCACATGCGTACCGTCCGGTGTGCGCGGCTCGAACCGAATTGCGTGGTAAGCGCGGAAGATGTAGCCGGAACCGTCCACCAGGAACACGTGATCGCCCTTCTTGAGGGGGCGCGGGGCCTGTGCTGGAGCGGGCGTCGACGTAGCGGTTTTCGTCTTGGATTTGGCAGAATTGGATTTAGCGGGGGCTGGCATGGTTCCGAATGTGGCCCCGGACGCTGCGTTAATCAATCGGCCAGAATGTGTGGCCACAGAAAATGCATAATGTCCTGTCCCTCTCGCCACTGTGGATTGTGTCTGCTATGCAGACGCATTCGGCTTTGACCGGAAACGGTTTGTCACCATCACGATGGATATTCCATGCGCGTTGCCATGATCGGCACCGGCTATGTCGGCCTTGTTTCCGGAGCCTGCTTCGCCGACTTCGGCCATGAGGTGATCTGCGTCGACAAGGACAAGTCGAAGATTGCGGCGCTCTTACGCGGCGAAATGCCGATCTACGAGCCCGGGCTTAACGACATGGTTGCGGCTAATACCCGGGCCGGCCGGCTCAAATTCGCGACAGAACTTGCAGGCGCGGTTGCCACCGCCGATGCGGTTTTCATCGCCGTGGGCACGCCCTCACGCCGCGGCGACGGCTTCGCCGACCTCAGCTTCGTCCATGAAGCGGCACGCGAGATCGCGCGAGCGCTGGACGGCTTTACCGTCGTGATCACCAAATCGACCGTACCGGTTGGCACCGGCGATGAGGTCGAGCGCATCATTCGTGAGACGCGGCCCGATGCCGATTGCGCGGTGGTGTCGAATCCCGAGTTTCTGCGTGAAGGCGCCGCCATCCAGGATTTCAAGCATCCCGACCGCATCGTGATCGGAAGCGCTGACACCCGCGCGCGCGAAGTCATGAGCGAATTATACCGGCCGCTCTATCTCAACCGCTCGCCGATTTTGTTCACCGACCGGCGCACGGCCGAACTGATCAAGTACGCGGCCAACGCGTTCCTCGCCACCAAGATCACTTTTATCAATGAGATTGCCGATCTCGCCGAAAAGGTCGGTGCTGACGTGCAGGAAATCGCTCGCGGCATCGGCCTCGACAATCGAATCGGCTCAAAATTCCTGCATGCAGGCCCCGGCTATGGCGGCTCATGCTTTCCCAAGGACACGGTGGCGCTGATCAAGACCGCGCAGGACCATGCCGCGCCGTTGCGCATCGTCGAGGCGGTGGCGGCGGTCAACGACGCACGCAAGCGCGCGATGGCGCGCAAGGTGTCTTCGGTGCTTGGTGGTGAATTACGCGGAAAAACAGTCGCGATCCTCGGACTCACCTTCAAGCCGAACACCGACGATATGCGCGAAGCGCCGTCGATCCCGCTCATCACCGCCTTGCAGGACATGGGCGCGAAGGTGCGCGCCTATGATCCGATCGGCATGGAGCAAGCCAAGGGCAACCTCGTCAACGTCACATTTTGTAACGACGCATATTCCTGTGCGGAGGGCGCCTCTGCGCTGGTGATTGTCACGGAATGGGAGCAATTTCGCGCGCTGGATTTCAAGCGGCTGAAGATCATCATGGCGCAGCCGGTGCTGGTCGACTTGCGCAACGTTTATCGGCCGGACGAAATCGCCAGACACGGCTTCATCTATGAGAGCATCGGGCGGCCACCAGCGGTGAAGGCGAAGTAGGCTCGTCATTCCGGGGCGCGGCCGAAAGCCGCGAGCCCGGAATCCATACTCCCGGCCTGTGATTATGGATTCCGTGCTCGCGGCTTCGCGGCGCCGGAATGACGGGGTCTCTTGCAGACGGGGTGCATGCGCGAATTTTCCGAGCCGCTTCCGATCGACGCCGTGCTGCCGGACTTAACGGCTGCGCTCGGCGCTAACAATGCCGCCGTGCTGGTTGCGCCGCCTGGCGCGGGCAAGACCACGCGTGTGCCGCTGGTTCTGCTCGACGAGCCGTGGGCGAAAGACAAGAAAATTCTGGTGCTGGAGCCGCGCCGGCTCGCCGCTCGCGC
>WNFM01182574.1_pt1 | contig 20472 bp, 19 predicted proteins | sample 5400271 | NCBI WGS metagenome assembly WNFM01 (sample SAMN13153352, study PRJNA577476) | soil metagenome | isolation source: 60 cm saprolite on Douglas fir-dominated hillslope | place: USA:California | collected 2013-09-17
ATTTTGGCTTAGGACATTTCCCGTATCCAGAAGCATCTGTCACTGAATGTATCCGCACTCTTAGGCGAAGCGGCCGAATTGCATTGTCTTGGTGGGACGATCCGAGCAGACAACGAATACAGGGGCTGTTTCGCGAAGCAATTGCTGAGATCGGAGCAACTCCGCCACCTGACGTGCCTGCGGGCCATTCGATTTTCAGATTTTCTGACAGCAATGAGTTCCGTAGCCTGCTTAACGGGGTTGGTCTGACCGACATCATGCTGCAGGACCACAAGACGACCTACCTCATACCCGATGTCGACACGCTGTGGCAGGGAGGCCTGGGCAGTTTTGCTTTGACCGCGTCGGTTATCACCCACCAAGACAAGGCGACACAGGCGGCAATCCGGGCAGCCTTGGAGCGAAGAGCCTCATCCTACCAAACAGCAGCCGGACTTGAGCTACCTATCGCGTTCAAGATTGGCGCCGGTCGAAAAGCGAACTAAGAGCCGGCGAGGACCCTTTCCTGTTATCCGGCGACGGCGGGCCAACATCTCTTCCCTGAGACATGCCCGGATGTCGGCTGCTTGGTCGCGGCTCGGGCGGAAAAATCTCTTTCGAAAATATCGGCACTTTTCGGACCTGGCGTGATGCCTGAGTTGGGTGTTATGCGCGCGAAAGCGGACTCACGTCCTAATCCGGCAGGCCTGCGTCGCGCAGTGCGGCGGCGATTTCTTCGCGGCGGCGGTCGCGGCGCACCGGATAGGCCTCGGTCACATGCGAGGTGCGAAAACCCGGCTGAATCTTCAACAGACGGCCGACCGCCTTCTGCGTCTCGCCGGGGCGTCCGGCGCGCACGGCATTGATGATGAAGGCGCCCAGCGAGTGGGCGTTGACATTGAACTGGATGGACTTCAACGCCGCGGCGCAGCCCTCCTCGTAGCGCGCCAGCGAGAATAAGGCGTGCGAGGTGCCGTTCCAGGCGCTGACGCGCAAGGGATCCAGCGGGCTCAACCGGATCATGCGCTCGAAACTCTCGATCGCGCGTTCGGTCTCGTCGCACATCAGCGCGGCCCAGCCCCGCGAAAACCAGACGATGGCAAGGTTCGGGTTGAGGCCGACCGCCTGCTCGATCATGGCGACGCCGAGGTCGTATTCGTGGGCGAGATAGGCCATGACGTGGCCTGACGTCGCCAGCACGAACGCGTCCTCGTCGGCGAGCCGGGCCGCCAGCCGCGCATGCCGGATGGCTTTGGCACGCTGCGCGACATCGAGCGGCAGACCGTTGATGGCCTGCCGCGCCATCCACATCCAGCCGACCATGGCATGGGCCGCCGCATGCTCCGGATCCTGTTCGATCGCCTTTTCGAAAAATGCCTGCGCATCCGTCAGCGACGACCACTGGTGCAGCAACGCCGCACCGCGCAGATAGCAATCGTAACTGTCGAGCCTCTCGGTCGGCTTGCGCCGCGCCCGCTCGATCTCGGCCTGCTCCAGGCGGGGCGCGATCAATCCGACCACGCTGGTCGCGACCTGGTCCTGCAAACCGAACACATCTGCAAGATCACCGTCGAACCGGTCGGCCCAGATATGATTGCCGGTCGCCGCCTCGATCAACTGACCGGTGATCCGAACCTTTTGACCGACCTTGCGGACGCTGCCTTCGAGAACATAGCGCACACCGAGTTCGCGCCCTACCAGCTTGATGTCGACCGCCCTGCCCTTGTAGGCGAAGCTCGAATTGCGTGCGATCACGAACAGCGATTTGAACCGCGACAGCGCGGTAATGATTTCCTCGACCATGCCGTCGGCGAAATATTCCTGCTCGCGATCGCCGCTCATGTTGTCGAACGGCAGCACCGCGATCGACGGCTTGTCGGGCAGCGGTGGAAGCTGGCTAGGCGGCGGTTCCGGAATTCTTGCGACATCCGGAGCGACGTACCGGGGCGGCACAAACGCGGGCTCGCCGGCAACCCGGACCTGCCAGACGCGCATCGGTTCGGCGATGTTTTTCAGCGCTTGCGAACCGAGGTCGCCGAAGTCGATATCGACCTTGCCGCGAATTTGCCGGTGCGCGTCATCGGAGATGCAGATTCCGCCCGGTTCGGCCATGCCTTCGAGCCGCGCGGCGATGTTGACGCCGTCGCCGAAAATATCGTTGTCGTCGATAATGATATCGCCGACGTGAATGCCGATGCGAAATTCGATTCGGAGGTCACGGGGCACAGTGGCGTTCTCCGCCGCCATGCCGCGCTGGACCTCGACCGCGCAGCGCGCCGCATCGACGGCGCTGGCGAACTCGACCAGCATCCCGTCGCCGGAGGTCTTGACGATGCGGCCGCGATGATCGGCGATGACCGGATCGACCAGCGTCGCCCGCACGTTCTTGAGCGCCACCAGCGTCCGTTCTTCGTCGTTGCCCATCAAACGGCTGTAGCCGGCGACATCCGCCGCCACTACCGCCGCCAACCGACGCTCTACATGCTTGATGGCCAAGGGTGTCCCCCCAAGGTCGCGCTGCGCTTCCCGGCGATATCAAAGCACGACAAACTGTCGCAGGCTAGCTCACCCAAAATCTCGGCGTCGCCGGCTCCAGCCTGCCGCCGGCCCGCACCGGCGCGATCCGCAGCGCCAGCCCGGTGGAAAGAGTGGCGACACCGAAGGCCGGCTCGAACCGCCCCGAGGGGATGCCGGTCGTAAAACGATGCAGCGGCTCTTCCTTCTGCATGCCGATGATCGAGTCGTAATCGCCGGTCATGCCGGCATCGCTCATATAGGCGGTGCCGCCGGCCAGCACCTGGTGATCGGCGGTCGGGACATGGGTGTGGGTTCCGACCACGAGACTGGCGCGGCCGTCGCAGAAGAATCCCATGCCCTGCTTTTCGCTGGTCGCCTCGCCGTGGAAATCGACCACGATGGCATCCGCCGCCTCGCGCAGCGGACAGGCATCGAGTTCTTTGCCGACCGCACTGAAGGGATCGTTCAAGGGCTCCATAAAAACACGGCCCATGGCGTTGATGACCAGCGCGCGCTTGCCGTTCTTAGTATCGATAAGGGCGGAGCCGCGACCGGGCGTATGGCGCGGAAAATTCAAGGGGCGGATCAGGCGCGGCGCGCGCTCGATGAAAACCAGCGCTTCCTTCTGATTCCAGGCGTGGTTGCCGAGCGTGATCGCGTCGGCGCCGGCGTCGAGAAAATCCTGATAGATCGCTTCGGTGATCCCGAAGCCGCCGGCGGAATTCTCGCCATTGATGATGACGAGATCGAGCGACCAGTCCTTGACCATGCCCGGGAGATGTTCGGATATTGCGGTGCGGCCGGTCTTGCCGACGACGTCACCGATAAACAGGATACGCAAAATTCAGCTCCGGAAATCGAACACTTTCTTTTCCGTTAGCACATAATCCAGCGCCACGTCGTGCGGCTGGGCCGGAACCGCTTTTATTTCCTGCACCGCGAAGGCCGTGCCGATGGCGATGATGGCCTTGGCCTTGCGCAGATGCTCCAGCGTGTAGTCATAATGCCCGGCGCCATAGCCGATGCGGTGCCCCTGACGGTCGAACGCCGCAAGCGGCACCAGCATGATATCGGGGATGACCGCGGCAGCGGCCGGTGACGGCTCGGGAATGCCGAGCGGCCCGCCAGCACCACCGGCAACGCCAGCTTTGCGCCGAGCCCAGCGAGGTGCCGCAGCAACGGCGCCGGGTCGATCTCGTTGCGGATCGGCGAATATCCGGAAACGACTGTCCCTGGAGCGATCTCGAACGGCAGCGCGCGTTTGGCCATGGCCTGCGCCGCAGCGGCGCGCTGCTCTTCGCTCAAAGCATCGCGCTTGCCGAGAGCCGCAGTGCGGAGATCGCCTTTCGAAAGGGTTGTCGTCATGCAGTATCCTTCCGCTGTCATCCCCCGCTCTGCGCAGCTGCGCATAGGAGTGCGCAACTGCGCACAGAGCGGGTGACCCAGTATTCCAGAGACTTCAGTGATTCGACCGAGACGCCGTGGACATGCGCGGGCACAACAAAATCGCACGCGACAAAACAAAAGTGCGAGGCCGCGATCGCCGTTGAAGCACTCGATCCCGGAGTTCCCTACGAAAGTAGGTGGGCACCATATGACCGGATCCACGGACCCGGCCAGGGACAGTTCCCTAAAGGATCGATAAGGCCCCGGGGATATATGGCTTCTGACGAACGACGCAGCTTCGCGGGGCTAATGTAGCGACGAAGCGGCAGTTCCGCCAGCGGTAAGGGACGGACTTCCGCAGGTTAGCCACGCCATTCTCGCTTCCGGTACGCACGCCTCGCCGCGCGAGGCAAATCGGCCCGCACAAGCCTCTCCCACCGCCTGATCGCGGGCGAACCGGCGCCTCGCTCAAGCGCCGTGGCTGAGGCGCGCTACCATGTTCCGGGTATAGTGCGCGAGCAGGACCGGCGCGTTGTTTCCGAGCACATCGATCCTTCCGCCGTGTTTGAGCACCAGCAACCCGACGAGATATGTGATGAGCGCCGTCGCTTCGATGCGGACCATCGGCAGAAACGGCTTTGCCGTGGCCTTGCGGACCTGCTCTGCGAGCAGCGCGAGCAGGTCGTCCAGTTGCCGCTTGAGAGTTTCATCCAGTCCGGAGCCGAGCTTCTTCTTGCGCTCCCCATTGAACAGAGCGAGCGAGAGCGTCAGCTCGGACGGATGCGCGTCGTAGTATTTGTATATTGCAAGGGTCGCGCGTCGAAGGGACTTTGCGGGAGCAGCGATGCCTTCCATCGCGGTTCTGACTTCCTGAGTGACCGTCTGCAGCGACTGACCCAGCACAACCGCAAATATTTCCTCCTTGGATTGAAACAGCGGGTAGATGGCGCCGGTCGTGCACCCGGCCATTTGCGCGATCGCCCGGATCGACGCGCCTTCCAGACCGGACGCCTCAAATACACGACGAGCGGCGTCAACGATCACGCGCCGACGATGAACGTCGAGGGTCCCCTGATAGCTCGGCGCCGCCGCGGGCATTGACTCTCCGGTCGTCTCGTAACATTGTTTTATACAAATAACATTGTTATTAGAAGTGAGCAAGCACCCGCTGGCGTCATCGCCTCAAGAATTCTCACGTTAGAAGCAACAGCGTCCCCTGGAGCGAGCACCGATGCGTGAACACGAGAAGGCACCCTCCGTCGAACCCCGAATGAATGCCGATCAGGTGGAGCGGGCGATCATCCGAAACCTGCCGCCCATCGACCACCACGGCGAATCCGTCGAAAGCGTGGGGCTGAACTCGATCCGCGTCCGGCTTCCGTATCGGCAGGCGTTCATGGGCGCCGAGTTGTGGCAGAACGGCAGCGGCGGCGTGTTTTCAGGGCCGATGGTGATGGGCTTTGCCGACACCACCATGTACGGCTGCGTGCTGGCGGCCCTGGGACCCGGTGTGATCCCGGTGATGGCAACCTTCAACATCACCTTCCTGCGGCCGGCCAGCGCTTCCGATCTGATCGCAGAGGCGCGAATCGTGCGCCGCGGCAGTCGCCTGCACTACCTCGAATGCTGGCTGACCGCCGACGGCGAGCAGGAACCATGCGCCCATATCACTTCGACATATCGGGTCGCAGTTCGGCCGGATCGCTAGCGCGCGGCGCCGAACAGCGCCGTTCGATCCAGCGGATCCATAGATAGCTCGAAGCGAGGCAACGGTCTTGGCTACTCCACATGTGCGCTGGCCCTTGTTTGAGGCACGTCATTCCGAGATCGCCGCGAGATTTGCGAGCTGGAGCTCCGTCAACCTGGCGCCCTATGAAGCTGATGAGGGTGGTGATGGCCGGGCGGCGCGCCTGATTTTCGAGGCCTTGGGGCGTGATGGTTGGCTGCGGTCGGCCTCCGCATCCCTCGAACAGGGCGCGGCGCTCGATCTTCGCGCGGTATGCCTGCTGAGGGAAATCAGTGCACAGTCTTCGGCCATCGCGGACGTGGCGTTATCGGAGCCATGGCTCGGCGCACTGCCCTTGATATTGGGAGCCTCGGCCGAACTGAAGCAAAAGTATCTTCCCGGCTATCTGGCCGGTGCGCTCCTGCCTGCATTCGCGCTGTCCGAGCCCGATGCGGGGTCGGACGTCCAGGCGATCACCACATCCGCGCGGAGGGAGGGCAGCCAGTTCGTCATCAACGGCCGAAAGACCTGGACGTCAAACTGCGGGCTCGCCGACCTCTACATCGTCTTCGCACGCCTGGAAGGCGAGCCGGGCAGAAACGACATCGCGGCATTCGCCGTCGAGCCGGACGACGGCGGCCTCGTCTTCGAGCAGCGTGTGGAGGTTCTGTCCCCGCATACGGTCGGGACCTGGCGTCTTGAAGGCTGTCGCGTTCCAGCGAGCCGCCTGATCGGCAGGGCCGACGCAGGATTGCAGATCGCTCTCCGTTCGCTCGAGATTTTTCGGCCGACGGTCGGGGCGGCAGCAATCGGTTTTGCGCGCCGCGCACTCGATGAGGCGCTGCGGCGAAGCCTGGCACGCCGGGCCTTCAAAAAGCCCATTGCAGAACATCAGCTGATCCAGGGGAAGCTGGCGGACATGGCCACGGAACTGGATGCCGCTACGTTGCTGGTCTATCGCGCCGCATGGAACGCGGACGTCGGGGGCGGCAGCAGCAGGGAGGCCTCCATGGCCAAGCTTTACGCGTCGGAAGCGGCGCATCGAATTATCGACGACGCCGTTCAGATTTTCGGTGGAATGGGGGTCAGGAAAGGCGAAGTCGTCGAGCGGCTCTATCGCCACGTTCGTGCGTTCCGAATCTTTGATGGAACGAGCGAGATCCAGAAACTGCTTATCGCCCGGAGCCTGTTGACAGAGGCGGCAAATGAGCCGCGCCCGACCCCGCCGCTCACTCAGTCCGGCTGACCTTTCCCATCAGGGAAGGTGAAGCGAACCTCACCCGATCGCGACCCCGCCACCGATGGTGCGGTTCAGCACCTGGGTGGTCTTTTCGATCCGGTCGGCCGCGGAATTAAGCGCGTTGGCGACGGCGATCTGGGCGATTGTCAAACGGCCCCTTCAATCCGAGTAAGCGGGCGATGAACGCGCCCAGGCGTCCGCCCCGGTTCACCCTTCGGCATCTCCCTCGAAGCAGTTTCAAGAATGTTTTTCACATCGCAGCAAAGGTGTGGATTGCGGTGATAAGATCAATCACGCCGACAATATTTCTCACGACGCAACCGCTGATTGCTGCAGGTTGTCGCTTTCGTTGGGGGATACGTAATGCGATATACCATTTTGACTTTCGCGCTGCTTTTGACCGGATGTGTGTCTGATGGCGGCGCAGCTTTTGTAGCCAGCATTGCGGCAGTGCCGAATGCACTGAATGCGCAAGACAGCCTGGAATTCGACCTACGCAAGGACCTGGTGAGGAAGTCGAGCGAGCTCGAATTCATTTCAAGCGGATCGTATTCCTGCGGCGATCCTGACGACAAATTCATGATTGAGTCCGGGCAATATTACCGCGCGATCAACATTCGCAACCCTCGCAAGCCGATCGGCTACGATGCCGTCTTGGCAGCTCGCAAAAAGCTGCGAGAAAAAGATGCCCTTCTCAACGCTTTCGTCGTCTATGGCAACGAGATGAAGGCATTAACTGGCGACTTCGATTTTGCCGGCCAACTCATTGGCATCGCGTCCGACCAAATCGCCGCCCTCAAAAAGGGCGGCGGCCTATCCGAAGCCGGGGTGGTACTGGACGGCTTGAGTGCTGTGCTTGCCATAGCAAAATCCGCAAACGCACTCGCGAAAGAGGTTGCCGTTCGAAATGCGGCGCAGTCCATGGAAAAGGGTCTTGCTGTTGCTGCCAAAAAATTGGCAGATGAACATAACCTTTCGCGGCTGACCCACGATGAAGTCATTGCGTTCGCGCATTGGGATGGCTGCGCCACCGAACGCCTGCGTTTTTATCGCGACTGGTTTCTGCCCCTTTATAAAAAGCCCATACCGATCGATCGGAGCGGGCATATCGGTTACCAAGGCGTCGCGCAATCGAGCGTGATCGATTTCTCTCGCGAATACAGACAGTATCAGGTCGATCGAGAGGCATTCATTGCCCGCAGGCCGAACTACTTCAACCTCATTAACGCAGTGCTCGATGCGAACGCCAAGATCCTTGCAGCACCAGATCGCGACGCCGTCATCGCCGCCGGCAAAGCGCTTATTGACGCTACAGGAAACGTACAGCCGGCCGTCGTCACACTATCGCAGTGACGAGCACGAGGTTCATTACCCAGGCGGGCCTTGGAGGAAAGCAAAAGAAGTCACCCGATCGCGACGCCGCCGCCGATGGTGCGGTTCAGCACCTGGGTGGTCTTTTCGATCCGGTCGGCCGCGGAATTGAGCGCGTTGGCGACCGCGATCTGCGTGGTCCGGGCGCGATCGGTGGCGGCGACGCGAACGCTGCGCAGGTTCTCGACTTCTACCTCCAGCGCCCGAATGCGCTGGCTGGCGTCGAGCAGTTCGTCGCACACCGTCAGCGCCGCCATCACCGTGAGGCGCGCATCGCCGATCTCGCCGAACTTGCCGCGCAGCTCTTCGACACGCGATTCCAGGCTTTCGGCGAGCTTCAGCAGCCGCACCTCCTGGCCTTCTTCGCAGGCCATGCGGTATTGGCGGCCGTTGATGGTGACGTTGATGTGGCTCATTCGATCACTCCGGCGTCAGCGTCGTCATCGAGCACCGAACGGATGGTGCCGATTGCGGCATCCAGCCGCTCGGCGATCTCGCGGTTGGTGCGCTCCAGCCGCCGCGTCTTCACCAGCGAGCCGTCGAGTTCGTCGGCGAGCCGCGACCGGTCGGTGCCGAGCGCCTGAATCCGGCTTGCCAGTTCGTTCTCGTCACGGTCCGCGTCGCGCCGCCGTTCGGCCGCGGCTTCCAGGGCGTCGAGCGCCGCCATCAACCGCCGCGTCGCGGCGTCGATGTCGGCAAAGACCGGCTCGGCGTGGCCGGCCCCATTGGCGGAACGATCGTTCATGAGAAACTATACGCACCTTCGACGGCCAGCCGCACAGCAGAATCGGCGGTTCGGCAAGCGGTTAGAGGAGGAAATTTACGTGGCAAGCGAGCCTAGCGCAACGCCGCAGCGGACCTATGCACCGGTAAGCAACTTTTCGCACCGCAAGGGCGTTGCCGAACCTTGGACTCAGCGGATTGAGGTGCTATCCAGCCCTAAGTTTGATGCCGAAGGGCACACTTTCGCTGCAATTCGCCGGCGGGCGGATCACCACCAACCTCCTCATTTCAAGCGGATTTTTATCATGACGCAGGTCGATCATAACCGTATGGCCAATGCGATCCGTGGCCTTGCCATGGACGCCGTCGAGAAGGCGAAGTCAGGCCATCCCGGTTTGCCGATGGGCGCCGCCGACGTCGCCACCGTGCTGTTCACACAGTTCCTCAAATTCGACGCCGCCGAACCGAACTGGCCGGACCGCGACCGATTCGTGCTGTCGGCGGGACACGGCTCGATGCTGCTCTATGCCTTGCTGTATCTGACCGGCAACAAGGACATGACGCTCGATCAGATCAAGCATTTCCGCCAGCTCGGCTCGCTGACGCCGGGTCATCCCGAGAACTTCCACACCAAGGGCATCGAGACGACCACCGGCCCGCTCGGCCAGGGCATCGCGACCGCGGTCGGCATGGCGCTGGCGGAAAAGATGCTGGTCGCGGAGTTCGGTAAAAAAGTGGTCGGCCATCACACCTATGTGCTGGCCTCCGACGGCGACCTGATGGAAGGCGTGTCGCAGGAAGCGATCGCGATGGCCGGGCACTGGAAGCTCAACAAGATGATCGTGCTGTACGACGACAACGGCATTTCGATCGACGGCCCGACCTCGATCTCCGACTCGGTCGACCATGAGCTGATCGACGGGCATGATCCAAAGGCGATTGCGGCCGCGATCACCCGCGCGCAGAAATCCAGCAAGCCGTCGCTGATCGCCTGCAAGACCACCATCGGTTTTGGCGCGCCGACCCGGGCCGGCACCGCGAAAGCCCATGGCGAGGCGCTCGGCGCCGAAGAGCTCAAGGGCGCCAAGGAAAAGCTCGGCATTTCGCTGGAGCCGTTCTCGGTGCCCGAGGATGTGCTGAAAGCCTGGCGTGAAGCAGGCTCGCGCGGCGTAACCGAGCGTACGGCCTGGGAAGGCCGTTTTGCCGAATTGGGCAACCGCAAGCGCGCCGAATTCGAGCGCCGGCTGCGGCATGAGCGGCCGGCCTCGCTGGCAAAGGCGCTCAAGGCGCACAAGAAGGCGCTGCTTGAGACGCCCCAGAATATCGCCACGCGCAAATCCTCGGAATCAGCGATCGAGGCGATTGCCGCCGCGATGCCGATGGAATTCCTGGCCGGCTCCGCCGACCTCACCGGCTCCAACAACAACAAGGCGAAATCAGCAACCGCGTTTTCCGCCAAGACGCCGAAGGGCCGCTTCATCCATTACGGCATCCGCGAGCACGGCATGTGCGCGGCCATGAACGGCGTGTTCCTGCATGGCGGCTTTGCGCCGAACGGCGCGACCTTCCTGGTCTTCACCGACTACGCGCGGCCGGCGATGCGGCTGGCGGCGCTGATGGGCGCGGGCGTTGTCTACGTCATGACCCACGATTCGATCGGGCTCGGCGAAGACGGTCCGACGCATCAGCCGGTCGAACATCTCTCCGCGCTGCGCGCTATTCCCAACATGCGGGTGTTCCGGCCCTGCGACGCCGTCGAGGTCACGGAGTGCTGGGAGCTGGCGCTCAACCGTACCGACGGCCCGACCGTGCTGGCGCTGACCCGCCAGAACCTGCCGCAATTGCGCACCTCGGCACCCGCGGACAATCCCTGCAGCCATGGCGCCTACGAGCTGGTCGCAGCCCAAGGCGAAGCCAAAGTGTCGCTGTTTGCCTCCGGCTCAGAGGTCGAGATCGCGGTGGCGGCCCAGAAGCAGTTGGCGGAACGCGGCGTCGCGTCGCGGGTGGTCTCGGTGCCCGCGCTCGAACTGCTGCTGGCGCAGCCGGCGGACCGCCAGAAAGCCATCATCGGCAATGCGCCGGTGAAGATCGCGATCGAGGCGGCGATACGCTGGGGCTGGGACGCCGTGATCGGCCCGGATGGCGAATTCGTGGGCATGCACGGTTTCGGTGCCAGCGCCCAGGCCAAGGACCTTTACAAGCACTTCGGCATTACCGCCGAGGCTGCGGTTAACGCGGCCCTGAAACGCTTGGGCTGACGGTTGAGATTATTGGGAAAAAGGTCTACTTAAGCTCCCATCTTGACCGTTCTCGCCCGGCAGAACCGGGCGATCCGCCGTAAGCCCCTCGTGGAGCGTTTCCTTCCCGGAAACTGTCCGCGGGGACGGCGCCAGCTATTACAGGGAGAACAAGCATGGCAATTCGGGTCGCGATCAATGGATTTGGCCGCATCGGCCGCAACATCTTGCGCGCCATCGCGGAATCCGGCCGCAGCGATATCGAAGTGGTCGGCATTAACGATCTCGGCCCGGTCGAGACCAATGCGCATCTGTTGCGCTTCGATTCCGTGCATGGCCGTTTTCCTGGCACCGTAACCGTCGACGGCGACTCGATCAGCGTCGGCAACGGCAAGATCAAGGTTTCCGCCGAGCGCGATCCGTCGAAGCTGCCCTGGAAGGAACTCGGCGTCGATATCGCGATGGAATGCACCGGCATCTTCAGCGCCAAGGCCAAGGCGTCAGCCCATCTGACCGCCGGCGCCAAGCGCGTGCTGGTTTCCGCCCCCTCTGATGGCGCCGACGCGACTATCGTCTACGGCGTCAACCACGACAAGCTGACCAAGGAACATCTGGTCGTCTCCAACGGCTCCTGCACCACCAACTGCCTGGCCCCGATCGTCAAGGTGCTGAACGACACCGTCGGCATCGAAACCGGCTTCATGCCCACGATCCACGCCTATACCGGCGACCAGCCGACGCTCGACACCCTGCACAGCGATCTCTATCGCGGCCGGGCGGCTGCGCTGTCGATGATCCCGACCTCCACCGGTGCGGCCAAGGCGATCGGTCTGGTGCTCCCCGAACTGCTGGGCAAGCTCGACGGCGTTGCGATCCGGGTGCCGACGCCGAACGTCTCGGTGGTCGACCTCAAGATCGTCGCCAAGCGCGCGACCGACGTGAAGGAAATCAACGAAGCGATGAAGCGGGCCTCCGAGCAGGAGCTCAAGGGCATCCTCGGCTATACCACCGCGCCGAACGTCTCGATCGACTTCAACCACGATCCCCACTCGTCCACCTTCCACGTCGACCAGACCAAGGTGCTGAACGGCACGCTGGTGCGGGTGATGTCCTGGTACGACAATGAATGGGGTTTCTCCAACCGCATGGGCGATACCGCCGTGGCGATGGGGAAGCTGCTGTAACTTCATCGCTCGCTCATGGTTCGAGACGCGCGCGAAGAGCGCGCTCCTCACCATGAGGGACGACCTCATCCTTAGGAGCCGAGCGTAGCGAGGCGTCTCGAAGGATGGGCCACGTGCGAGACCAGCTATGACAAAATCATTCCGCACCCTCGATGACGTCGACGTAAAGGGCAAACGCGTACTGCTGCGCGTCGACCTCAACGTGCCCATGGACAACGGCCGCGTCAGCGATGCGACCCGGCTCGAACGTGTCGCGCCGACCATCACCGAAATTTCCGGCAAGGGTGGCAAGGTCATCCTGCTCGCGCATTTCGGCCGGCCGAAGGGACGCGACGCCAAGGATTCGCTGAAGCCCGTCGCTGCCGCGCTGTCGCAGGTGATCAAGAAGCCGGTCGGCTTTGCCGACGACTGCATCGGCGAGCCTGCAGCGACCGCTGTGGCCGCGATGAAGGATGGCGACATCCTGTGCCTGGAGAATACCCGCTTCCACAAGGAAGAGGAAAAGAACGACCCCGCCTTCGTGGCTGAGCTGGCAAAACTCGGCGACATCTGGGTCAACGACGCGTTCTCGGCCGCGCACCGCGCCCACGCCACGACCGAAGGCCTCGGCCACAAGCTCCCGGCCTATGCCGGCCGCACCATGCAGGCCGAACTCGACGCGTTGGGCAAGGCGCTGGAAGCGCCGACCAAGCCTGTCATCGCGATCATCGGCGGCGCCAAGGTCTCGACCAAGATCGATCTGCTGGAAAACCTCGTCAGCAAGGTCGACGCGCTGGTGATCGGCGGCGGCATGGCCAATACCTTCCTGCACGCGCAGGGCATCGGCGTCGGCAAGTCGCTGGCGGAAAAGGACCTCGCCGCCACCGCGCTGCGGATCATGGACAAGGCGGAAGCCGCCAACTGCGCCATCATCCTCCCGGTCGACGCCGTGGTCGCCTATCATTTCGCGGCCAATTCGCCGTCCCACGCCTATGGGCTCGACGCGATCCCGGCCGAGGGCATGATCCTCGACGTCGGCCCGCAATCGATCGCGCGCATTCATGCTGCGATCGACGACGCCGCGACCCTGGTCTGGAACGGCCCGCTCGGGGCCTTCGAGATGACCCCGTTCGACCGCGGCACCATGGTTTCGGCCAGGCATGCGGCCGAGCGGACCAGGGCCAGGAAGCTGGTTTCGGTCGCCGGCGGCGGCGATACCGTCGCGGCCCTCAACCAGGCCGGCGTTGCCCATGATTTCAGCTATGTTTCGACCGCCGGCGGCGCGTTTCTTGAATGGATGGAGGGGAAACCCCTGCCCGGTGTCGAAGTTCTAAAACTGCGCTAGCGACTTTCGTTTGACGCGTTTTCTTCACGCGAACCGGTACCCACTTCGCTTGAAAACGCTATAGTTCGCACCAGATCGGGCGTCTGGGGCGCCGCAAAGACAAGGGAGAATACGGATGGCTCGCATTACGTTGCGTCAATTGCTCGACCACGCGGCAGAGCATGATTACGGCGTGCCGGCCTTCAACATCAACAATATGGAGCAGGCGCTGGCCATCATGGAGGCCGCCTCCAGCCTCGATGCCCCCGTCATCATCCAGGCCTCGCGCGGCGCGCGCTCCTACGCCAACGACATCATGCTCAAGCACATGATGGACGCGGTCACCGAAATCTATCCGCAGATCCCGGTCTGCGTGCATCTCGATCACGGCAACGGCCCTGACACCTGCATGACCGCGATCCAGGCCGGCTTCACCTCCGTGATGATGGACGGCTCGCTGAAGGCCGACGGCAAGAGCCCGGCCGACTGGGGCTACAATGTCGGCGTCACCAAGACTGTCACCGACATGGCCCATCTCGGCGGCATTTCGGTGGAAGGCGAACTCGGCGTGCTCGGCTCGCTGGAAACCGGCATGGGCGACAAGGAAGACGGCCACGGCGCCGAGGGCAAATTGTCGCACGACCAGTTGCTGACCAATCCCGACGAGGCCGTGAAGTTCGTCCAGGAAACCAAGGTTGACGCGCTGGCGATCGCGATGGGCACCTCGCACGGCGCCTACAAGTTCACCCGCAAGCCCGACGGCGATATCCTCGCCATGAACGTGATCGAGGAAATCCACCGCAAGCTGCCGAACACGCATCTGGTGATGCATGGTTCGTCCTCGGTGCCGCAGGACCTGCAGGAGATCATCAACGCCAACGGCGGCAAGATGAAAGCGACCTGGGGCGTGCCGGTTTCCGAAATCCAGCGCGGCATCAAGCACGGCGTCCGCAAGATCAACATCGACACCGACAACCGGATGGCGATGACCGGACAGATCCGCAAGGTGCTGCACGAAAACCCGGAAGAATTCGATCCGCGCAAATATCTCAAGCCGGCGATGGAAGCGATGGCCAAACTATGCAAGCAGCGGCTGCAGGAATTCAATACCGCGGGCCAGGCCAGCAAGATCAAGAAGGTGATCACGCCGGCTGACATGGCCAAGCGTTACGCCAAGGGCGAACTTGATCCGAAGGTGGCGTGATATCACGCTGATCTCCGCGAGCAGCCTGCCCCTGAGCGAAGCTTTTCTCGGCCGTTGCCCGAGAACCGCCCATTTTGGTTTGCAAGGCATGCTCTGGAGAACGTCCCGATGAATCTCGCCGACCTCAACAAGGTCGCCCTTGCCATGGTGACGCCGGGCAAGGGCCTGCTCGCCGCCGACGAATCCTCTGGCACGATCAAGAAGCGTTTCGACGCCATCAAGGTCGAATCAACCGAGGAAACACGTCGCGATTACCGCGAAATGCTGTTCCGCTCGCAGGAAGCGATGAGCCGGTACATCTCCGGCGTCATCCTCTACGACGAAACGATCTGGCAGGACGCCAGGGATGGCACGCCGCTGATCAAGCTGATCGAAGGGGCCGGCGCCATCCCGGGCATCAAGGTCGACGAGGGAACGCAGGCTTTGCCGAATTGCCCGGGCGAGCTAGTCACCGCGGGCCTCGACAAGCTCGCCGAACGTCTGAAGAAGTATTACGAACGCGGCGCACGCTTCGCCAAATGGCGGGCCGTGATCGACATCGGCAACAATATTCCTTCGATGACGGCGATTTCGGTCAATGCGCACGCGCTCGCGCGCTACGCGGCGTTGTGCCAGGCTGCGCAGATCGTGCCGATCGTCGAACCGGAAGTGCTGATGGACGGCGATCACGATATCGACCGCTGCTATGAGGTGACCCAGCGCGTGCTCAACAAGACCTTTCAGGAGTTGCGCGTACAACGCGTCGCGCTGGAAGGCATGATCCTGAAACCCAACATGGCCATTTCCGGCAAAAAGTGTTCTGCGCAAGCCTCCGTCGAAGAGGTGGCCGAGAAGACCATCCGCTTGCTTAGGGCATGCGTGCCGGCGGCCGTTCCCGGCATTGCTTTCCTTTCGGGCGGGCAATCCGATAAGGAAGCCACCGCCCATCTCGACGCCATGAACCGGACCGGCAGCCTGCCGTGGCGGCTCACCTTCTCCTACGGCCGCGCGCTGCAGGCGGCGCCGCAGCAGGCTTGGGCGGGCAAGGCCGCAAACGTAACCGCGGGCCAGCAGGCCTTCATCCATCGTGCACAGATGAATGCGCTCGCGAGCAAGGGCGAGTGGAAGCCCGATCTCGAAAAGAAGGCGGCATAGACTTGGCCACTAAACCTCCTCCGCCGCGCCCGACGCCGCGGCTCTATCTCGCAACGCCCGAACTCGACGATCCGTCGCAACTGGCGGCAAGCCTGCCGGGCCTGCTCGCAAGCGCCGATGTTGCCGCGGTGCTGCTGCGGCTGCGCGAGACCGACCAGAAAACCATGATCTCGCGCATCAAGGCGCTGGCACCCGCGGTGCAGGACGGCGGCGCGGCGCTGCTGCTGGATGGCCATGTCGAACTGGTGGCGCGGGCCGGCGCCGATGGCGCGCATCTGAACGGGATTGCTGCAATGGAAGACGCGATGCCGTCGCTGAAGCCCGATCGCATCGCCGGCGTCGGCGGCCTCGCGACCCGGCATGATTCGATGGCCGCGGGCGAAGCCGGCGCGGATTACGTGCTGTTCGGCGAACCCGACGTCAACGGACAACGGCCCTCGGTCGAGGCGATCGCCGAGCGCCTGCAATGGTGGGAAGAGCTGTTCGAACCGCCTTGCGTCGGCTTTGCCGTCTCGCGCGAAGAGGCTGCCGAATTTGCATCCGCCGGCGCGGACTTTATCCTGGTCGGCGACTTCATCTGGGCCGATCCGCGTGGCGCCAAAGCGGCGCTGGCCGATGTCGATCAGGCGATCAAACAGGGCCATGCCGCAACGCTTGAAAAACAAACGCCTGGAAAACAAACGCCTGGAAAAGAAATGACCGGACAGGGATAACGCCGGACATGAATTTCCTGCGACCCATATCGATTCTCGCGGGCCTCGCGATGGCGATGGCGACGGCGTCCGCGCAGATCTCGCTGACGCCATCCACCGCTCAGCCACCGGCGAGCGCGCCTGCCGCGAAAAAGGAAGCGCCGAAAGAAGCGCCGAAGCCAAAGGCTGCGACGGCCGCGAAGAAGCCTGCCGCAACGCCCAAACCGGCGGCGACGCCCAACCCGTCGGCGACGCCTGCGCCCACTCTATCGCCCTCGCCGACCGCCGCGTTCGAGGATCCGAATGTCGACCTCGTCTACGGCGCCTATCAGCGCGGTCTTTACAAGACGGCGTTCGATCTCGCGACCACGCGTGCGACCTATGCCAACGACCCGAAGGCGATGACGATGCTGGGCGAGCTCTACGCCAATGCCATGGGCGTCAAGCGCGACTATGCCAAGGCGGCCGACTGGTATCAGCGCGCGGCCGACGCCGGCGACCGCGAGGGCATGTTCGCGCTTGCCATGATGAAGCTGTCCGGCCGTGGCGGTAAGGTCGACCGCGAGCAGGCGGTCAAGCTGATGGCCTCCTCGGCCAAGCTCGGCGAGCCCAAGGCGGCCTATAACCTGGCGCTGCTCTACATTGACGGCCAGACCCTGCCGCAGGACCTCAGGCGTTCCGCCGAACTGCTGCGCGTTGCCGCAGATGCCGGTAACCCTGAAGCGCAATACGCGCTCGCGACCTTCTACAAGGAGGGCACCGGCGTCCCGAAGGACATCGACAAGGCGGTGCGCCTGCTGCAGGCGGCATCGCTGGCCGACAATGTCGACGCCGAGGTCGAATATGCCATCGCGATGTTCAACGGCACCGGCACGCCGGCGAACCAGCCGGCCGCCGTGGCGCTGTTGCGCAAGGCGGCACGGCAGAACAGCCCGATCGCGCAGAACCGCCTCGCCCGCGTGCTGGTGAGCGGCCAGGGCACGCCGGTGGACAAGGTCGAGGGCCTGAAATGGCACATTGTCGCCAAAACCTCGGGGAAAGGCGACCCGGAACTGGACGAGACGCTGGCCGGTCTCAGCGCCGAGGATCGCGCCAAGGCCCAGGACGCCGCGCGCAGATGGATCGGCAACACCAATAAATGACGCCTTGACGGCGGCACATCAGCAGGGCACCCAGTCCCTGACTTCCCCCGGCAACGGCCCGTTTCCTCTTAACCGACAAGCCTCGCATCATGCTGCATTCAGCCCTTATCAACGTCATGGTGAAAGCCGCGCGCCACGCCGGCCGCAGCCTGAAGCGCGACCTCGGCGAGATCGAGCATCTGCAGGTGTCGTTGAAGGGACCGGCGAATTTCGTGAGCCTGGCCGACAAGCGCGCCGAGGAGATGCTTTACCAGGATCTCGCCAAGTCACGGCCCGGTTACGGCTTCATCGGCGAGGAAGGCGGCACCCGCGAAGGCGCCGACAAGAGCCATACCTGGATCGTCGATCCCTTGGACGGCACCACAAATTTCCTGCACGGCATTCCGCAATTCGCGATCTCGATCGGCCTGCAGCGCGAAGGCGTCATCATCGCCGGCGTGATCTACAACCCCGCCAACGACGAGCTCTACATCGCCGAACGCGGCAAGGGCGCGTTCCTCAACGACCAGCGGCTGCGCGTCGCCGGACGCCGCCAGCTCAACGAATGCGTGATCGCCTGCGGCCTGCCGCATATCGGCCGCGGCGACCATGAACTGGCGCTCCGGGAGATGGCCGCGCTGCAGAGCAAGGTCGCCGGCTTCCGCCGCTTCGGCGCAGCTTCCCTCGACATGGCCTTTGTCGCCGCCGGCCGCCTCGACGGCTATTGGGAACGCAACCTGCAGCCCTGGGACATGGCGGCCGGCCAGATCATCGTCCGCGAAGCCGGCGGCATCGTCAGTTGCGTCGATGGCGAAAGCGACCCGCTCAAGACCGGCCACGTGATCTGCGGCAACGAGCACGTCCACGGCGAACTGGTGAAGATCATCAAGACGCTGGGGAAGTAGTTCGCCTCCGTCGTCATCGCTTTCCACATTCCCGGCAGCAAGCCTGTCCGCGATGCGCGAATATAGCGGGTGGACCGCGGCACGGACGATGAGGTCCAGGCGCCCGCCATCAGGACCGAGAGCGAAACGGCCATGGCCGCCAGCGCGTCGAGATACAGAACCGTCATGCAAAATCCAAAATATCGCGGTTGGAAGTTGAACCCGTCCAAAATACGCTGGTGACCAAACCGGGTTTCAGCGTGAAGTTCCCGTGATCCTCTCCCGAAATCAGGCCTTTCGATCTTTTTTCTCTCGCCCGCTGTGCCATATTGGCGGCCACGCGCGGCTTTTCGCAACGGATGACACCCGCAATGCCCTCAGGACCCTCCTCCCGCTCCGAAATGGAGATCGAACTGAGCAAACTGTCTTCGCCCCGGATTTTTCTGGTGCGGATGCTGGTGTTTCTGGTGCTGTGCGCGCTGGTCATGGTCGTGCTCTACAAGCAGATCGTCACCGCCTTCTTTGCCAATCCCGGCCTCAACGCGCTGATCGGCGCAGTGCTCTTGATCGGCATTATCCTGTCGTTCCGGCAGGTGATCCGGCTCTATCCGGAGGTCGCCTGGGTCAATAGTTTTCGCATTGCCGATCCCGGCCTCGCGGTCGAGCAGCGCCCGACGTTGCTGGCGCCGATGGCGGCGATCCTCGGCGGCGAGCGCACCGGGCGGATGTCGATCTCGCAGCAGACCATGCGGCACTTGCTGGATTCGATCGCGACCCGGCTGGATGAGGCCCGCGATATCTCGCGTTACATGACCGGCTTGCTGGTGTTTCTCGGCCTGCTCGGCACCTTCTGGGGCCTGATCGAGACCGTCGGCTCCGTCGGCAAGGTGATCGACGGGCTGAAGGTCGGCGGCGATGCCGGCGCCCTGTTCGACACCCTGAAAGAGGGACTGGCCGCGCCGCTCGGCGGCATGGGCATTTCGTTCTCGTCCTCGCTGTTCGGCCTCGCCGGTTCGCTGATCCTGGGCTTTCTCGACCTGCAGTCGAGCCAGGCACAAAACCGCTTCTACACCGACCTCGAAGACTGGCTCGCCTCCACGGTGCGCGAATATTCCGGCGAAGGCGGCGGCGCCGGCGTCAGCGGCGAATTGCAGCACGCGATGGAGCGCCTGCGCGCGGTTGTCGAAGAAGGCGGCGGCAGCCGCAGCACCACGGCAGCGATGGCCAATCTCGCCGAAGCAATTCAAGGGCTGGTCGCGCATATGCGCACCGAGCAGCAGATGATCCGCGAATGGGCCGACGGCCAGGGCGAGCAGAACCGCGAGATCAAGAAACTGCTGGAGCGGATCGCACGGCAGCCCGAGAAGAGCTGATGACCGAACTCAACAGGCTGGACCACGTCACCATCGGCGTCAGCGATGCCGAGCGATCGATGACGTTCTACGATCGCGCATTACAACCGTTGGGAATCACGCGCTTGTATTCGGAAGACGAAGGATTTGCGGGCTATGGTGTCCATCCCAAGGCATTTTTCTGGATCGGACTGCGGGATGCCGCCCAAACCGGCGCACATATCGCCTTCAAGGCGCCCGATCGGGCCACCGTCGACCAATTTTATCATGAAGCCATCGCAGCCGGCGGCCGGGACAACGGACGGCCGGGAATACGACCGGACTACCATCCCAACTATTACGGCGCTTTCGTCCTCGATCCCGACGGCCACAATATCGAGGCGGTCTGCCACTTGCCGCAGGGATAGCGTGATGAAGAC
>WNFM01309178.1_pt2 | contig 20468 bp, 19 predicted proteins | sample 5400271 | NCBI WGS metagenome assembly WNFM01 (sample SAMN13153352, study PRJNA577476) | soil metagenome | isolation source: 60 cm saprolite on Douglas fir-dominated hillslope | place: USA:California | collected 2013-09-17
GGTCTGTTCGCTGGCGATCCGCTCGATCCGAGTGCGAGGCAAGCCGCACGCCTTGGCAAGAGCGCCCGCCGACATCTTCAGCGGAACCAGGAACTCCTCCCGCAGAACCTCACCGGGATGCATCGGCTTGAGCTTCTTGGCCATTGTCGCGTCCCTCTTCTAGATCATGATCCGATTAGATTGAATCGGATCATGATCTCATCTCTTTGTTTGAGCCTGATCTCGAATCGCGAAATAGCGTTGGCCTATTCCGCCGATTCAATCGCCTTCGGCCTGCTTCGGCTCAGGTCACCGGCCCTGGCGTGAACAGGGTCAGATCGTTGTGAATGCCCCAGCGGTCGGACCACACTTTGGTCCGGCCGCTGGCAACGTCCAGAATCAGGTGGAACAGCTCCCAGCCGGTTTCCTCGATCGTGGCTTCGCCGGTGGCGATCCGCCCGGCGTCGAAATCGATGAGATCCTTCCAGCGGCGCGCGAGTTCGGTTCGTGTGGACACCTTGATGACCGGCGCGGCGGCGAGCCCATAGGGCGTGCCGCGACCGGTCGTGAACACCTGCAATGTCATTCCGGAGGCGAGCTGCAAGGTGCCGCAGATGAAGTCGCTCGCGGGCGTCGCCGCGAAGGTCATGCCTTTCTTGCGCACGCGTTCGCCGGGCGACAGCACATCGACGATCGCAGTCGTGCCGGACTTGACGATCGAGCCTAGCGATTTCTCCACGATGTTGGCGAGGCCACCCTTTTTATTGCCGGGCGTGGTATTGGCGCTCCGGTCTGCATCGCCCTTGGCGAGATAGGCGTCATACCAATCCATTTCGCGGATCAGCGCGCGACCGACATCTTCGTTGATGGCACGGCGCGTCAAGAGATGAATGGCGTCTCGTACTTCCGTGACTTCGGAAAACATCACGGCCGCGCCGGCGCGCACCAGCAGATCGGCGGCGAAGCCAAGGGCGGGATTGGCAGTAACACCGGAAAATGCATCGGAGCCGCCGCATTGGAGGCCGACGACGAGATCGGAGACAGGACAGGTTTCGCGGCGGCGCCGGTTGAGCGCGGCAAGCCGTGCGTCCGCCATGTCCATGATGGCTTCAACAATGGCGCCGAAGCCGTCGAAAGCCTCGTCCTGCATACGCACGACGTTGTCGCCTGCCCCGCCCGGCAGCAGCCGCTCCGGAACGAGTTTCTCGCAGCCGAGGCCGACGACCATGACTTCGCCGCCGAAATTTGGGTTCATCGCGAGGTTTTGCAGCGTTCGGATCGGCACGATCGCCAGCGGTGCGGTGATCGCGACGCCGCAGCCATAATTGTGCGTCAATGCGACGACGTCGTCGACATTGGGATATTTAGGCAGCAGCTCCGCCTTGATGCGCTTGAGCGCAAACTGCAGCGTGCCGGCGACGCATTGCACGCTCGTACTGATAGCCAGCACGTTTTTCGTACCGACTGAACCGTCAGAGTTGCGGAAGCCTTCGAACGTGTAACCGTCAAGCGGAGCTTGTGGCGCAGGAACGCTGGTTGAGAGTTCGAGTTTGTCGAGTTCGGGCGGCATCGGCATGCAAATTCGCGCCTCGTCCACCCATTCTCCGGCCAGGATCGGCTGCGCGGCCGTGCCTATCACCTCGTTGTAACGGCGAATCGACGCGCCTTCAGCAATATCGGCAAGCGCAACCTTGTGGCCCTGCGGCACGAAGCTGCGCAGCTCGAGACCGCAGGGAAAACGGGTCTTTGCCGGCAGCCCTAAATCGTTGACCACGATCGCGACATTGTCGTTGGCGTTGAGCCTGATGTAACGCGGCTCATAGGCCCGCGCTGTCGCGTTTCCCGTCACGACGTTCTCCATTTTATGGCCAACCCCCGTCCTGTGCTTGGATATGTATAGGCCGTTTTTACGATTGTATAGCAGCGCGGAGGGCGGAACAGCATTGGCTTTTTCCGCGGACTTGATCCGGGCATCCATCCATCTTCGTAACAGACTTGTTCGAAGAGGGATGGATCACCGGGTCGAGCCGGTGATGACGAAAAGTGGAATCGCGAGTCTGTTTGAAAATTGAATCGGAAATCTGCGCGACGCCCGTTCGCCAATCGCCTTCGTCCGAAGGCGGACTGCGGTGGCCAAGAAGCTACGCCAGATATCCGCGACGCGGAGGTCTTGGCCGCCGAAGCTTTAGCAAAGGCGGATGGTCCAACCAAAGCTGCGAAGCCGCGTAAGCTCGCGCCCCATGCCAAATAAAGTTTGCGAGCTGATATAATTGAAGTTGCTACGCAATTCGAGCGCGGGCCGACTTGACCCTGGATCCGCGTCGCGTGCCTGCACGTTGGGGTAGTGACATTGTTCTTGTTTTGTTCTAGGTTCGGCGCGCCTCGATCCAGAGCGATCTGCCGAAATGACTATTAAGCAAGGATATTATCCCATGTGCGATGTTCACGCGGAAGCCGGCCACCTGCAGGTAATCTTTCACGATGACGATGAAACTCCAGTGGATTTCGTCATCGAGCTTCTGCATTCGGTGTTCAACAAGCCTGTAGCCGACGCGATTAATTGTACCGAAACAGTCGACAAACACGGAGTAGCCATTTGCGGGATCTATCCGCCGGGCGTTGCCAGCGAGCTGCTTGAAGCTGCTCGACAACGCATCCGCGACTCAGGTTATCCGCTCCGTATCACGACCGAGGCGGTTGCGGAGAACAATGAAATGCTTAGTGGCCGCTGCAAACTCTGCGGCGCGCTTTCCAGCAAGAACCGGCTTTCACTGAAAGGCATGCTGACGCTTGTCTGCGACGACTGCATGTACGAAGTCACGCGCAACCTGCCCGAAGCCACGCGCAAGAAGCAATTCGGCTATGCCTGCGACGCGTTGGCCTGGCATTTCGCCGGCATCCCGCGCGATCAATTGGTCGCGACCTCGCGGCAATTCCCGGGTCATATGCAGGCCGACGTTCAGGTGGCGGTCGACCGGCTGTTCTCCACTTCCCCGATCCGGTTTTTCGGCATCCACGAGGAGCACCGCTACGAGACATTGACCATCGCGAGGCTGACCCGGGATGGCCGGAATGCTCAAGCTATCGCCCCGGCGCAGTATCACGACGTGGATGTCGGCGAGAGCCTGCTCGTGAAATGTCTCAACAACGGCCTGTGGCTCTGCCGAACCGACGGCCTCCGCTACGCGGTCGTGCTCTCCTCGCATCGGGAGTACGGCTTCGAGTCCGGGACCCGTATCGAGATTGCCGTGCCTGTCGGCGCTGATGGCGCGGAGTTCGTGCAACGCTGTTTTTCCGAGCTGGAAAACGCCGTCAACGCCGCGCGCTCCTATCGCGGCAAGATACTGTCGCTCGATGGCGATAGCGATTATCGAGGACGCTCGAGAGGCATCATGGTCCACAAATTGCCCTCGGTTCAACGCGAGGACGTCATCCTGCCCGAAGCCACACTGAAATTGCTCGACCGCAATGTCCTGAGCTTTGTTGGGAGCCGGGAGCAGCTGCGCCGGCTCGGGCAATCGACCCGCAAGGGCATCCTGCTCTACGGGCCGCCCGGAACCGGCAAGACCCATACCATCCGCTATCTGGCAAGCAACCTGCCTGGTCACACGACGCTGATCATCACCGCGGCGCAGGTCGCATTGCTTGCCCACTACATGAATCTTGCCCGCCTGCTGCAGCCAGCGATGGTCGTGATCGAGGATGTCGATCTCATTGCGCGCGATCGCGGCGACATGGGACCTTGCGAGGAATCGCTGCTCAACGCACTGCTCAACGAGATGGATGGGTTGAAGGAGGATGCCGATATCCTGTTCATCCTCACCACCAACCGGCCGGAGGAGCTTGAGGGCGCCTTGGCGAGCCGCCCCGGTCGCATCGACCAGGCGATCGAGGTGCCGCTACCAGACGCCATCGGCCGCAAGAAGCTCGCCCAGCTCTATGGCAGGGGTCTGCCGCTCAGCGATACCGTCGTGGCCGAGGCCGCGCAGCGGACGAAGGGCGTTAGCGCCGCGTTCATCAAGGAGCTGATGCGGCGCATCGCCCAGGCAAGCATCGCTCGGGATGGCGGCACAAGCGTCGAGACCGGCGATATCAGCGAAGCGCTGGATGATATGCTGTTCGCCGGTGGCAAACTCAACGTCAAGCTATTGGGCGGGGCGCAAGAAATGGCCGACGGATGACACCCGCATTCGAGGCAATCGAAGCATATTTTAGTTTTTTGTACCGGGCGTTCGGCTGGCCGAAATGTTCTGGCTTTAAAGCCGTGAAGCAGTGGCCTAGGATCAACCATCGGGAACATTCCGGGCTGCCATCGATGGATCGCAACCCTTCCCTGCGCTTCGAAGCAAAGGGAACCGATGGCTGGTGACGATCGGCCCCTGAGGCACCGCCTCATCCATCCATGTCGATCAGGAAACTCAACCATGAATCAAGAACACAGCATTGCACTGTGCTCGCCTGCACAGGGAGACTTACTCAAGAACCTTTGCGCCCGTGTGCCCGGCGCCGCGGCGCTAGCGCTCATCCTCGCCGTTGCCTCCGGCGGCGGCGTGCGCGCCCAGACCGTGCCGGTCAGCGTTCCCGACAAAAGCTTTCCGGAAAGCGTGACGTCAACAAGTGACGGAACTCTTTATGCCGGCAGCTTCAACCTCGGCGGCGTAGTGAAGGCCGTGCCGGGCGGCAAAGCGGAACAATTCATCAAGCCCGGCACCGGCGACAGCCGTTCCACGCTCGGAGTACTTGCCGACGAGAACGGCGGGATGCTGTATGTCTGTTCCAACGACCTATCGGGCCTCGGCGTTCCCGGCCCCGGCGACGCCAAGGGCGCCGCGCTGAAGCTCTTCGATCTCAAGAGCGGCGTGCTGAAGGGCAGCTTTGCGCTGAAGGATCCGAAATCGCTGTGCAATGACATTGCCGTCGGTAGCGACGGCGTCGCCTATGTCACCGACTCCTTCACGCCCAACGTGTACAGCCTAAAACCCGGCGGCAGCGCGCTCGAGGTCTTTGCCACCGATCCCGCGCTCGCACCGTCCAAGGACGGCGTCGGCCTTGACGGCATCGCGTTTGGGTCGGACGGTAATCTCTATGTCACGACCTATATCCCGGCCGCATTGTTCAAGATCGCGGTCAAGGAGGGCAAGGCTGGCGCGGTGACCGCGCTGAAATTGTCGCGCGCGCTCGATCATGCGGACGCGATGCGCACCTTCGGCAACAGCCTGTTGCTGATCGAGGGCAACGGCAAACTCGACAAGGTCACGGTCAAGGGCGACGCCGCCGAGATCGAGACCATCAAGGACGGTTTTGTTGAACCGGTCTCAGTGACGCAGGTCGGCAATACCGCCTGGGTCGCGGAAGGCAAATTGTCCTACATCACCGGCGACAACAAGGGCAAGGATCCCGGCGCATTCGCGCTCAAGCCTGTCGCGTTGCCGTAGTCGGACCAAATTCGCTTCGCAGCCATCGTTGCCGTGGCTTCTAACGGCGGGCGTCGTCAATTCGGAAAGCGTTTCTCGGCCCAAGCGGAGAACCTGACACCGAAATGACCGCCCGCCGGTGCCACGTCAGTTGAGCTTTTTGAATGCGAACCGGTATCGCCAACGTGATGCCTTGCGCTACAAGCGAGTGACCGCGTGCGCAGAGCGATCAACAACAGCGCGCTGGATGTAGGTATGACCATCCCGTTTCGAACGATCCGGGCCCGCGCCGAGAAGCGAAAAGGCGGGGCGAAGGCACTGCAGGAGCTGCTGCCGGAGAAGCCGGACCCGAAGGCGCTCGCCAAACTTGGCGACGACCGCGTGCTGGCCGAGATGACCCGACGGGTGTTTTCGGCCGGCTTCGCCTGGAGCGTCATCGAGGCGAAATGGGCCGGATTCGAGCAAGCGTTTCTCGAATTCGAGCCGGGCCGGCTTTCGCTTGAGCCCGATGAGTTCTGGGACGCCCTGATCAAAGATACGCGCATTGTACGCAACGGCGCCAAAATCATGTCGGTTCGCGCCAACGCCGGCTTCGTCAGAGAAGTCGCGAAGGAACATGGCAGTTTTGGCAAGCTGCTTGCCAAATGGCCGTCTTCCGATGAGGTCGGATTGCTCGAGCTGCTGGCCAAGCGCGGCAGCCGGCTCGGCGGCAATACCGGCCAAATGCTGCTGCGTTTCCTTGGCTGGGACGGGTTCGTGACATCGAGAGATGTGGTGGCGTGCCTGCGGGATACCGGTCTCGACGTGGCCGAGGCGATCACATCGAAGCGCGATCTTGCCAAGGTGCAGGCGCAGTTCAACGCGTGGGCCGACGAGACGGGCCTGCCTTACGTGCAGCTGTCGCGCATTTGCGCGATGTCGATCGGCGAAAATTACGGCACCGACACGCCGGCGCGTTTTGCCGGCGGAGAGGAGTGAGGCGTGGGTTTGCCGCCGGCTCGGGATCAAATCACGAAAAACCCATGGGTGGCGTCGCGCCGGAGTTGTTCGACGAGACCATATTCCCAATCGAGATAGGCTTGCATTGCGCTCGCTCCGACATCGGTGCCCTCGTAGGGACGCCGGTAGCGATGTGACGGATCGGGCTTTGGCAACACCTCCGATGGCCCGACTTCCAGCGCGCGATCATAGCCGCCATTGAGCACATGGGTCTCCCACCCCATTTGCGCGAGCCAGGACGCGGTCATGTCAGCGCGGACAGCCATATTGTCGGTCAGGAGGATGCGCGCCCCGCGCACCGGTGCCGCCATGTCGATCTCCTGGACAAGCTGCCCTCCCGGGTAATGACGAAAACCGGCAATGTGACCGGCCGCATAATCTTCGCTCGCGCGAACATCGAAGCGATACAGCGTGCGGTTCCTCTGCCCCTCGAGCGCCATCGCTTGTTCGATGCCAACATGGCGAACGCCGGCGCGATAGGCAACTTCGCGGGCTTTTGCCCTCGCGCCCTCGAACGGGCCGATCTCACCGCGCCTGTCAGCACCATGCTCGAGGTCCTCGCCTGCAAGAGTCCAGCCGATCGTCCCGTTTCGGAGCGCCAGCACCTTGTTGGCGACGCCGGCGTTGATCAGCGATTGGGTGCCGATGATCGATCGGGTGCGACCGGCGCAATTCACGATGATGGTCGTCTCGGGATCGGGCGCGGCGCGGCCCGCGCGCAGCACCAGTTCTGCGCCGGGCACGCTGATGGAGCCGGGTATGTTCATGGTCGCGTATTCGTCGAACCGCCGGACATCGAGAACGGCGATCTTGGCTTTGCTCGCAATCAGCCTCGCGACTTCGTCCGCGGGTAACGAGGGCGTGTGGCGCCGGGACTCAACCAGTTCGCCAAAGGCCTTGGCGTAGGAATTCACGTCCCTAAACAGCTCAAAGCCCGCCATCTGCCAAGCCTGATTGCCCTCAGGCGATCCGCAGCCTGAGGAACAAGGCCTTCGCCAGAGTCATAAACAACGATCGGCACATCCTTGCGGGGCAATCGCGTCTCGGCTTCGAGCGCGATCCTGTCGGCCGCCATGTTGGCGGCAAACAGCGGATGGCCCGTCGCATAGGCAGCCTCGTGCCGCACATCGAGCAGTGCGATTTCATCGCGCAGCAGCAGTGCGCAGCGGACTTGCGAGGGGGTGACGGTCGGCGCGGTCATGGATGGCAGGTCGGGATGAGGGCGAATTGTTTACCCAACGATAGCAATACGATAAATGGCAGGCAACTTCGCGGGCACTGGCTTGCGAAGCACAGAGCCCGGGCGGCAAGCGTGAAGCGGCTCACCGTGGCCATCACCCATCTTGCGGTGCGCTGCGCCAATCCGTCCAACGGCTTTGCTCGACCGGAATTGCAAAGACATAGCCGACGCCGCGTTCGGTCTTGATGACACGTGGCGCCTTCGGGTCTGCCTCCAGTTTGCGCCGCAGCCGCAGTACCTGAACATCGATGCTGCGATCAAAGATGTCTTCGTGAAGCCGGGTCGCCTGCAACAGATGCTCGCGCGAAAGCGGCCGCTCCGGCGCATCGAGGAAGGCCAGCAGCAGGGCGTATTCGCCTTTGCTTAAGGCAACCGGCTGTTCCTGCGGATCGATGAGGCGCCGGCTGCGACGATCATCGACCTCGCGGGGGCGCGAGGACGATCCGTTGAGGCGGCGCCGCAGCACGGCGCGGAACCGGGCATATAATTCGCGGATACCGAACGGCTTGGTGAGGTAGTCGTCGGCACCGAGTTCTAGGCCGACCACACAGTCAACTTCGTCGGGCGAACGACCTATCAGAATGACCGGGACGTTCGAACTGGAACGAATCTCCCGCAGCAGATCGAGCCCATTGTCCTGGCCGAAATGCAGGTCGAGAATGATCGCGCTGATGTCCCCGCCAGCCAATTGACGGGCCATCGCCGAGCGGCTCATCGCCGAGACGGTCTGTAAGCCGTGCTGGCCGAAATAATCCGAGATCAGGTGCCGGACCGCCGGATCGTCATCTACGACAAGGACATGGCCCGAGCTGCCGTCGGTGGCCACGATGCTGCTGGACTCGACCTTGGTCAGCATCTGATCAGGCCCCCGCACGGTTGCTGCAGACCGCGCAGACACACAAATTGACACGCATGAATCTCGGCGTTCGCCATGGTGGTTGCTACCCAACGGATAAATTCGGGAGATCTACGGCCAGGCAGCGCGTAACGAAACGGTGGATCAGGAGCTACGCCATCGATGCAGGACCGGCTGGCGTCCCGCCGCGCTGCGGTCAACGCCAATATGATCCTGATAGCAGGCTAGACGATGAATGGATTGTAAGAATCGGCCATGTCCGGCGCCGCACACATGCCGCGGAAAGTCCACCGCAATGTCGTACTGAAGAACTCGGCCGGCGTTCCGCCCACGATCGTACCGAAATCATGGATCAAGTGCGCCTGATCGGCAAAGCCGCAGGCATATGCGACATCCGTCCAGCCCAGGCCGCTTTTCCGCGCGGCGACAACCTTTTCGATCCGCGCCAGTCGCGCATATTGTTTGGGGCTGGTCCCGTATGTCGCGCGAAAGCCGCGCGACAGGTGCCGCTCGCTGATACCCAATAGCGAGGCGAGTTTTCGCATGCGCAGGCCCGGATTGCGCCGCAGCCACGAGGACGCGCGGGAAAAAACCGGATCCTCGTGATCCTGACGCAGATTCTGAAAAAGAAAACGTTCGACGCAGGCGATCCGTTCGCTGCTGCTGCCGGACTCCATCACCCTTTCCTCCAGCAGGGCGATATCGCGATCCCTGAAAATGTTACGCAGTCCGATCTTGACGTTCATGAGCTCATGCATGGACGCCCGCGCCAAGCGGGAGGCGCCCTCGGGCTTGAGCCGGACGGTGATGACACCAAGCGGACCGCGGGGACTGATCGAAAAGCTCCCGCTCTGGGTCTGGGTCAACACATGGCCGTAGTTTTTGTGATCATAGCTGTCGCCGCCGAGTTGCCATCTGCAATGCGTCAGCGTGCGGTATTGAACGACGAAATACGGCGCGGTGCTCGGCGGCACCTTGATCGTCAATGCCGTCGCCGCGTCGCCCTCCGGAATGTCCCAATCCCAGATCGCCTCGATGAGGTCGGCAACGGCGGCGGAGGGGCGGATGCTCCTCGAAAAGCCGTAGGGAACGACGTGTTCGCCGCTCCATCCTGGTGGCTGCAGCTCCATTTGCGAAAGCCCAATAGGTTGTCCCGATACCACGAGGAAAGCTCCACCTGCTGCAACAGCCGGAGAAAGCCGCCTAAGCCAAGCGCGACGCCTCATTTGGCGTTAAGCGCGCTTTTATAAGGGTTGTCCGTGGCTTTTCCTCGTCGCCATTATTACGGTTGAAACATTTCGCCACGAGATAGCCGTCGCATCATCCGAAATGCCTGCCGAAGCGGACCAAGCAACTAATTGTGATCGGACGTAACTGGCATGTGTCTATGGCATATGACTGGGAGGTAGCCCATGACGGAGCAGAGGCACGTCAAATTGTTCCGCAATGGCCGCAACCAAGCGATCCGTATTCCCGTGGAGTTCGAGCTGCCGGGCGATGAAGCGATCATGCACCGCGACGGCGATCGTCTGGTGATCGAGCCGGTGCATAAGCGCGGACTGGTCACCCTGCTCGAGGCGATGAAGCCGCTGGAAGAGGATTTTCCTGAAAATTGACGATCCCGTGCCGGCGCCGGAGAGCGCGTTTTGACTCCCTACCTGCTGGACACAAACATCATTTTCGACCTGATCAGGAACCCGAAAGGCAGAGCTGCGAAGCGGATCCCCAAGGCGGGCGAAGACAACATCTGCACCAGCATCATCGTGGCGGCCGAGCTGCGCTCTGGATGCGCGAAGAGTAGTTCGAAACGGCTGCTCAAAGCCGTCGAAGACCTACTCGGCGAGATCAAGGTGCTGCCGTTCGATGTGCCAGCCGACACTGAATCCGGCGGAATCCGCGCGGAGCTTATGGACGAGTTCAAACGCATCCGTGGCCTGAACGTGGAGAATTGGCTTGCTTGAGAAGACTTGCGAGCAACGAGCTAACAATTCAAGCAAACAACGCGGCTGATGCAATGAGACGCCGCGCCGACGCTAATCGAACTTGCGGGCAATTTTAGAAAATGCCGACGGGATAAAGACGATGGTGCGCCCGAAGAGATTCGAACTCCTGACACCCCAGATTCGCAGTTCAAAAATATCTCTTCGCTGCACCTCGCGCTAAAGTACGACGAGAGTTCAAGTGTGAGTAACGACTAAGGCTTTCAGCTCTCCCTGCAATGACGCCGGCGACCCGGCATTGGCAGATTCCTGGCATTGGCAGATTATTGACTTTTATCGTCCTCGATCATCGCCCACCGCTTGCCGTCGAATCGCGCCAGGCGCGACTGCTTGAGGACCGCGTAATCATCCGCGCTTGTGTTGATGACGATGCCCGGAAGCAGCATTGGCAGCTTGACATCCTTGAGATTTGCGGCTTGCCGCATCACGTTCTCCCGCGTGAGGTCGTCTCCGCACTGCTCCAGCACTTTCTGCATGATGTGCACCGCGGCATAAGCATAGGCATTGAAGAGATCGGTGACATCGCCGCCTGAATATTCCTTCTTCATGAATTCCAGATATTCGGCGACATCAGGGTCCTTCTTCCACTGATCGTCTTCGACATCCTTGTACGTGATGCTGGTGACGATATCCTTCGAGGCCTCCAACCCGGCTACGGCCATGGTACCGGCTATCGAACTCGAATTGCTGATCAAGAGATGAAGCGGACGCCAGGAGAGCTCGTGGGCCTTCCGGATCGCCTGCGCTGCGAATTTGGATACCGCGACATCAAAAAAGACGTTGGCGCCAGACGCCTGCAGGGTCACGACCTGGGATTCGATCGTGGGATCGGACGGCTGGTAGGTAAGCTCCTTGACGATGAGCTTGTCGGCTTTCTCGCCCAGTTCCCCCTTGAACCCTGCGACGAAATCTTTTCCGAGATCATCGTTCTGGCTCAGGATCGCGATCTTGGGGTCGGCGACAGTTCGAAGGACGTAACGCGCAAACTGCTGACCTTCCTCGCGATAGGACTGCGGCCAACCCATCGTCCACGGAAAATGCCGCGGATCATTCCACTTGGAAGCGCCGGCCGCCACGAACAGCATCGGCACCTTGTTGATGTTCATGTACTTCTGAATAGCCGAATTGGTCGGCGTCCCCATCGTGTTGAAGGTGAACAGCACGCCATCGCTCTCGACCAACCGCCTGATCTGCTCGACCGTTTTCGGCGGACTATAGGCGTCGTCGACCGAGATGAAGTTGATCTTGCGGCCTCCGATGCCTCCGCTTTCGTTCAACATCCTGAAGTAGGCACCTTCGAGCTTGCCGATCGTACTATAGCTCGAAAGCGGCCCACTGTAGGGCATCGTTTGCCCGATCTTGATCTCGGTATCCGAGGCACCAGGGTCATATTTCTTCTGCGCGCTCGCCGGCTCGGCAACAGCGATTGCCAGACCCGCCGCCAGAACGATTGACCGTGTCCACATGTTACTTCTCCCTGCCTGTTTCTGATGCGTCGGATTCTTGCCGTTCTTGCTACGTCTTCACCGCCGTCATCTCGCATTGCACGAGCATGCCGCCGGGTAGATATGGATTGATCAGGGTATGCCGGACGGGACGAGAATGCGGATCGCGGAAATGCCGCAGCCATTGACTGTGAGGTCCGGTTTCAGGAACACCGTTACCTTGATGACATCGTCAAGACTGGCGCCTGCGGCTTCCAGGATTTTCGCCGCGAGATCAAACATGTTCGCGCATTGCGCCTCGATCGAGTCCGGCATCTTGGCCGTCGTGAGATCGATGCCGGAGATACCCCCGGTCATAATGAGATTGCCGATCCGAGCAACAGCCGGAATCGGATTGCCGCCATGGGAATATCCTTTGAGTTCGAAGCTTACCCTGCCCGCCAATTCGATTTCTTCCAAACCGCCGACCGCGCCGCTCGCTGCCCGGCGAGGCCCTAGTTGAAACCCGTGCCCCCTAATTGCTTCAGCGTGGCATCGACCCAGCTACGGTCCATCGAACCGCCGGCGACGAGGTCACTCAGGATCTTGCCTTCCGCATCGCGTTTGGCTGTCGCCGCAATGCAGACTTCGGCGACCTGATCGAACGGGATTGAAAGCAGCCCGTCGGCGTCGCCGATGACAAGGTCGCCGGGTTCGATCACCATTCCGTCGATCGCGACGGCACGTCCGATCTCGCCGGGTCCCGACCGCATCGGACCGCGATGGGTGACGCCCGCCGCATAGACCGGAAACTTCTGCCGGCCGATTGCACCGGAATCCCGTATCGATCCGTTGATGACGATGCCACCGAGACGACGCCCCCTCGCATACGCGACCATGATCTCGCCGATGATCGAATTGGTGAGATCGCCGCCGGCATCGACCACCACGACGTCTCCGGGCAAGGCGATGTCGAGCGCCTTGTGAACCATCAGATTGTCGCCCGGCCGGGTCTTCACCGTGAAGGCGGGTCCGCACAGCACAGTCCCGGCGTGATAGGGCCGCAACCGCGGTCCGCCGGCCGTCAATCGCGACATGCAGTCGCTGGCATTGGCGACCGGAATGGTCCGGAATTTTTCGATCATGTCCGGAGCAACCCGCCGCCGGATCGGGTGGATCGTGAAGCCGATCACGACCGGGCTCCGGCCGGTTCCATCGCGCTTTGACGTTCGATCTGATGGGTCAATCGGCCGAACACGCGCCTCGCATTGCCTTCGAATATCTTGGCTTTGTCAGCGGCAGATAGCGGCAGCTGGTCGACGTAACGTTTCGTGTCATCGAAATTGTGTCCGGTCTCCGGGTCAACTCCGGGAACCGCGCCGATCATCTCCGAGGCGAACAGGATGTTGTCGACTGGGATCACCTTGGCGAGCAACTCCTGTCCGGGCAAATGGTAGACGCAGGTATCGAAGAAAATGTTCTTGAGCAAATGCTCTCTCAGGTCGGGAAGCTTCATGACCTGGGCGAGCCCGCGGAAGCGGCCCCAATGATAGGGCACTGCCCCGCCGCCATGCGGAATGATCAGCTTGAGGTCGGGAAAATCACGGAACACGGTTGACGTCATCAATTGCATGAAGGCCGTCGTGTCGCCGTTGAGGTAATGTGAGCCGGTGGTGTGGTAAGCAGGATTGCAAGCGTGACTGACGTGGATCATCGCGGGCACGCCGAGTTCGACCAGCTTTTCGTAGACCGGATACCAATAAGGATCGGACAGCGGCGGATCGGTCCAGTAGCCGCCGGAGGGATCCGGATTGAGATTGACGCCAACAAAGCCGTATTCGTTAACGCACCGATCGAGCTCCGCGATGCAGTTTCTGGGCGAAACGCCCGGGCTTTGCGGCAGCATCCCCGCGCCGATGAAATTGCGAGGGAACAGCTTGCACACCCGATGAATGAGTTCGTTGCAGGCCGACGCCCATGCCTGGCTGGTCGAAGCGTCGCCAAGATGATGGCCCATGCCCGCCGCGCGCGGCGAGAAGATCGTCAGGTCGGTACCGCGCTCGCGCTGCACCCGCAATTGACCGCCCGCGATGGTCTGGCGGATTTCATCGTCGCTCATGCTGCGTCGCGGCGGCGCCTGCCCGCTCTTCGAATGCGCCTCGATCTGCTGGTGGCGCCATTGCTCGTGTTGCGGGGGTGCCGTCGTATAATGACCGTGGCAGTCGATGATCATTTCAAGCCTCCTAAAGGTCCAACACCAGCGTTCCGGATTTGGATCGCGAGCAGCAGATTAGCATTCGGTCGTTGGCCTCGCGCTCTTCTTTGCTGAGGATCAGGTCGCGATGATCGGGAATTCCCGAGAGGACGCGTGTCTCGCAGCTGCTGCACACGCCCTCGAGACACGAATAGGGTGCATCTATCCCGTGCTTGAGGAGCGCATCCAGAACCGTTTCTCCGGATTGAACCCTGACGATACTGCCCGACCGGGCAAGCCGGACATCGAAGGCCCCGTCCTTGTCGAGGCCGTTGGCATTGGAGAAGAACTCTACATGGGTTTGCCCCGAAGGCAGGGCTGCGGCCGCTTGCTCGAAGCTGGCGAGCATGTTTCGAGGGCCGCAACAATAGACGTGGGCATCGCGGGGAACCTCGGCAACGACCTTGTGAAGGTCGATCCGCCGTGCCGGCGGTTCGCCGTTAAATTCGTTCGGAAAGTAGAATTTCACCTTCGAGCCGTAGGATGCAAGCTGCCGAACGAAGCTGGCCGAGCATCGGCTGCGCGCCGCATAATGCAGCTCCCAGGGCCTGCCAAGCTGCTCCAGCCGGCGTACCATGCTGGCGAACGGAGTGATGCCGATGCCACCGGCGATCAGGACCGATCGTGGGGCATTTTCACAAAGCCTGAAATTATTCAGCGGCTGGCCGATCTCGATCTCGTCTCCGGCGTGAAGTTGTTCGTGAATGAAACGCGAGCCGCCCCGGCTATCCGGCTCCTTCCTGACGCCAATCACGTAGCGGTGGGTCTCGCTCGGACAATTCACCAGCGAGTAGCTTCGGACCAGACCGTTTCCGAGGCGAAGGTCGATGTGGGCGCCCGCCGAAAACGCCGGCAAGGCCGACCCGTCGGATCGACGAAATTCAAGCAGATTGATGTCCTCGGCCTCGCGCGCAATGTTTTTCAGTTCAGCCTTGATCATGGCGAAGCAACATCAGCGAGCTTCATGCCGCCTCCCGACTTCAGAGCAGATGCGACACGATGGGGCTTCGGTTGCAGGGTCACTTCGCGGCCGCCGCGCGACGATTCCTGAATCGCGAGACAAACTTCCAGCGTGCCACGCGCGAATCTGCCGTCGTGCGGTGGCGCTACATCATTGACGATCGCTTGATACAATTCGTCGAGCACATCCGCACGGCCAGGTCGGCCTTTACTTGAGGGAATCGCGAGCTCGCGAACGCCGCTCTCGGTGTAGATCAAGATTCCGTCCGCGGATTGACGCAGGTCCGCCTTCTCGCAGCTCACGACGAGGGTACCAAAATGCGGCTGGTGCCAGAGCTCGCCTTGTCCGGGCTGCCAGCGGTGGCCGCCGCCATAGCCAAATTTCTCCGAGCGAATCCGCGCTTCCTCCGCGCCATTGGCGACGCTGGCGAGCGCCCGGCCTGTCGCGCCGTGGTTGGGCTTCTTGGGCTGGCCGCTTTCGCCGATCCAGCCATGCAGTTCATCGCTGTCGAAACGATCGTAACCGCTATAGATCAGGCTGGCGGCCGCGCCGTCCTCGAACGACAGCATTGCCATGCACGACCCCTCGGTCGGCCGGTTGCGGTCGAGGATACCGGTCGTCGCGCGGACCTGGCGGACTTCCGACCCGCTCAATAGCCGCGCGATGTCGACCTGATGCGGAATCTGATTGAACAGGATTCCCCCGCCAAGTGAGGTGTCCAGCTCTTCCGGCCGGCGCGGCCGATAGATGAAGTCGGTGTAGTTCGCCATCGCAACCATTGAGAGGCGGCCGACTTCGCCGCCGGCGATGAGCTCGCGCATCAAACGGATCGCTGGATCAAAACTGTGGGTGTGACCGACCAGCAACGCAGTGCAGCTTCGTTCGAAAGCCGAGATCATTTCGTCGCAATGTTCAAGCGACAACGCCATCGGCTTCTCGACGATCGCGTGCTTGCCGGTCCGCGCCGCCAGCACAGCATGCTCGCGGTGCCACTGATGCGGCGTCGCAATATAGACAGCTTCGATGTCACGCCTTTGCATGAGATCCGCGGCGCTTGTGTCTACCGGGCAAGCGTGATCCCTGGCAAAGCGAGCCCGCAGTTCCGGATTCGCATCGGCCGCGCCAGCCAGAATGAAATCAGGATGGGCCTCGATGGCCGGGACCATCGCCGCGCCGGCCATTCCCAAACCGATGACGCCGATCCGAACGGCCCGATCCGATTTCGCCTGGTCAGCCATCAAGATCGTCGCACCACGCGCGATGTCTTCTTGACCTGATCCCACCAGGGACAGACACCCGGCATAACCTGATAGTTTCCTTCCATGACTTGTACCGGCGCGCGCAGGCCATTGGCCGCGTTGGCGTGGCGGAGCGCACGGGCTTTTTTCGTCACTTCTTCGGAAGTCCAGACGCGCTCGTGCCCCAGCCATATTCGATCATGAATTGAGACGGCGTCCGCGAGTAGAACGATGTCATGTAATCGCTGGTGTGACGTCCGAGCGTCGTAGCTACCCTGTCCTCGGCATTCGCCAGATCGTATCCCTGCCCGACATCGTCGAAACTGAACAGCTCCATCATCAGATGATGGAATTCGTTTTTGCCGGTCGCGACAAAGGCGAGGCTGTGGTGCCTCGGGTTGACGTGCAGGAACCGCGCCTCGAACGGCTCGGAGTAATAATCGGTCAAACGAAAGCCGAGGAGATCGCGGTAGAACGGCAGCATTTTGCGTACGGTATCGGCACTCTCGACGCCAAAGACGACGTGTCCCAAACCAAGCACTCCGGTCCGGAAACCTGAGATGGAACGGCCGGGCAGAAAAGGATCCGTCGTGCTCTCCGCGCCGTGGAACGCCTCGAGGCGATTGCCGATGGGGTCCTGAAATACGATCAGGTCCGCAACGTGACGTTCGTCCGCCAATGCACGGGTTCCTCGCGCGACCTTGACGCCCGAAGCTTCGAGCCGGCTCGCAAGGTTGTCGAGCGCCACTGCATCGGCCGCTTCCCAACCGAAGAAGCCAATGCCGTCGCCACTGTCCTGGTTGACGATGATCCGCTGCTTCCGATCATCCATGCGGAACGCAAGTGTTGAGGTGCTTTTGTCGATCCGTTGCAGGCCGAGCTGACGCGTTCCATAACCCGCCCAGTGTTCCACGCTCCTTGAGCGGACTCCGATATATCCCAGTGCCTGGACGCTCATCGGCTATTTCCTCTTGGTCGTCTTCACTGGACCGCGGATGCGGCGACAGCGCTTCGGCTGCCGGGAGCTACGCCGGCTTTGCCTTCCTCGCCGTGCACCCTCATGAACTCGTCGAAATCGGCGATCGACGACACTTTAGCGATCGCGCGCAATCCGTATTGCTCGCTCTGCATCGCCGCGACCGGCTCCTTGCCTTCGGCTAGCTCTCGCACAAGCTTCGTCAACTTGCGCCTTGCGAACATCGTCGGCAGGTCGGACTTGACGAGGTGCTCGCCGCGGCGATCGACAATGCCGGGCTGCTCGCCGGGCAAGCTCGGCATGCATTCCTGCAACGCGCGATCCTGCTCGTTGACGCCCCAGATGCCGGTAAAACTTTCCTTCCGCTGCGCCATGCGGTCGATCAGGTAGTCATTGCCCTGGTTTGCAGACGGCAGGAACGTGTCGATGACGTAGCCGTGTGGCAGCTGGGTCGCGCCCTTGGTGGAGCGCGGTGGAAACTGCCCGCCGGCGTCGATCTCCTTCACTTCCGCGGCGGAGAGCGGCCGCTCAGGCCGATACTGATAGGCGAATGCGGTCGTGTGGTAATCGTCGATCGGCACCCACGCGCGACCGGCACCGATGAACTCGTCCGTTCCGCCGGGGATCGCGCTCCACATGGGAAGCATCCACTGCGTGACGCGCCAATAGAATCGATCATCGAAGCGGCGGCGTGCGCCATAGACAAAACCGTAGTCGGTGTCGCGAATCTCGATCTGCGGAGCGCCGTCGCGCGCCAGCCGATGCCGGTCCGGACCGTCCTCCGGCACGTTGAGAACGCTGTGCAGGAAACTGATGTGCGAAGTGTCGATCTCGCCTTCGGCGGCTTGCAGCCAATTACTTCGGTGAAACCATCGCGAAGTGTGAACATGCTTTTGCGGCAACGTCAGCCATTCCATGGCAGGCAATTCGGGCATCCGCTCTTGCGGTCCCATATAGACCCACGCGATTCCACCGGCCTCGCGCACAGGGTAGCTGGTTATCCTCGCCTTTTCCTTGAGCGCCGGAAAATTGTCGGGCGGAATGATGTTGGGAATATCCACGCATTCGCCGTGAACGTTGAATTTCCAACCATGATAGACGCAGCGGATGCCGCACTGCTCGTTTCGGCCAAAGAACAGCGGCGCCAACTTGTGCGGGCAGTACGCGCCGACGATGCCGACCTTTCCGTCAGTGTCGCGAAACGCGACCAGATCCTCGCTTAACAGCCGCAACCGGACAGGCGTCCCGTCCGGTTCGGGCATCTCGCTCGATAGCAGAGCCGGAAGCCAAAAGCGCCGGAACAGATTGCCCATCGGCGTCCCGGGTCCGACCCGCGTCAATAGGTTGAAGCCGTCCTCTTGCATGCCTTCCTCCCGAAATCTGCGTGGTCTTCAAAAATTTGGGCGCGGCTCCGCGTCCGCCGAAAAGCCTTTCCGGCAGCGGCTTTGAGTCGCGGTCGCGATTTTTTTTGTTGGAACGCTTGGGCAAACCATGCCGCCAGAACTGCGGGCCGACAATGGGTTCACCGACTACTCTGGCAGTAGCCAAAAGGCTACCACCAATTAGCCCACGCATCGACTAACGTCTTCCAACCGAGTTCCGCTTCCCGGCCCGATAGCTGGCAAAATCGCCCTGCCGGAGAATTTCGGCGAACCTCGTGGCCAGCTTGCCGGGCCGGCGGCGCGGCGGGAAAATCAAATGCAGGTCAGCCAGCAACGGCGGCGCGTCGACTGAGAGCTCGACCAAAAGATTGTTGCGGATGAAGGCTTCTGCGGCAGGAACGAAACCACAGGCCACGACCCGGCCCTGCGCGGCCAGTTCGTTGAGGACTGCGCCCTCTTGTATTTGATGGACAACCCGGTAGTCGGACAGGCCGATCGAAGCCAGCGAATCAAATATCATCTGGCCGTAGTGACCGTCGCGGCGCGTAGAGACGAACGGCTGATCACCGAGTTCGCCCACGCTGACCTTCTTGCGCCTCGCGAGGGGATGGTGCGGAGCTACAAAGAAGCCGATTCTTTCCTGCCCGATGATTTCCGACTCCAAATCCGCGATCGGTCCGAAATTGATGACACAACCGAGGTCGACCTCGCCGTTTGCGATGATCTCGATTGCTTGCTCGAAGGTGCCGGCGTCGACCACGAGTTCGATATCCTCATGGTCTCGAACGAAATCGCAAATCGGCCGCCGCAATACGTATTCCGCGAGAACGCGTTGAGTGCTCAACGTAAAGCGCGGTCGCTTCAGACCGGCCCTGTTTGGCGCGAGATCCCTGGTGAGAAGGCTCGCCTCTTGCAGCAGGCGCGTCGCCCGTTCGTACAGTCGCCGGCCCTGTTCGGTCAGGTTTGACCCCACCCCCCTGCGCCGCACGAACAACTTGCAGCCGACATGCTGCTCGAGAGCCTTGATGTGGTTGCTGATGGAAGGATGCGAAATTCCCAACCGGTCCGCACCTGCGATAAAGCCGCCCGCTTCGACCACGGCGATAAATACTTCCAGACGCCTGAAGGTCGATGGGAACATGATCTATGGCCGAACAATGCTGGACACTGCAGAAACACCTCTTGAGCTGTCGGGACCAACATTAACCGCGTGCAGCGTGGTTTCAAGATGACGTCTCAAAGCCAGCAAAGCTGACTAGCTGCGTCCAGCTTCTTCCAATCCTGGTTCGGCCATGAGCTTCATGCAACGCATGAAATGCGGCCGATCTTCAATTGTCAGAGGCGCGAGCAGGACGCTTTGGAGCTGGGCTACCCCGGAAACCAGCCGCAACAGCGCATCTTTTCCGGAAGGCGTCAGCGACATCTTGGCCGAACGGCGGTCGTTACCATTGCTTCGTCTCATGACGAGGGAACGCTCCTCCATGCGGCTGATCATTTCGCCTAGCGTGCTCCGATCGATCCGGATGTATCGGGAAAGCTCGGTGAGCGTCACCGTTCCCTGCTGGTGAAGTGTCAGCATAATACTTTCTGAGTGTGACCTAACACCAAATGGCTGTCTGGAGCGGACCAGGCGCTGTCCCAACTCCTGCTGCTCCCACGTGACAAATGTGATCTCCAGGACAGAAGCCAGCAGCCCGGATGAGCGCTGCGAAATCCGCCTCGGGCGCGATGAAATCAGTTCCGGA
>WNFM01139575.1_pt1 | contig 20462 bp, 20 predicted proteins | sample 5400271 | NCBI WGS metagenome assembly WNFM01 (sample SAMN13153352, study PRJNA577476) | soil metagenome | isolation source: 60 cm saprolite on Douglas fir-dominated hillslope | place: USA:California | collected 2013-09-17
GGCGCTGCGCAGGGAAATATCGGCCTCGCCCGCGCCGAGATCGCGAACCTGCTGGCTCGTGTCGAGCTCGATCATGATTTCGGGAAACTGCTCGTGAAGCTCGCGCAGCATCGGCGTGAGCAAGGTGATGGCATAGACCTCTTCGGTCGTGATCTTGACCGATCCGCTGAGATCGCGGGATTGGGCCGAGGCCGCGTCCACGAAGGCATCTGCAGCCTGTTCGACGTGGCTCGCGCGCGCCACTAAATCCTGGCCAGCGGTCGTCAACGCATAGCCGGCCGGGCGTTTCTCGAACAACGGGACGCCAAGCGCCTGTTCAAGCGCGGCGATGCGGCGTGCCACCGTGGTCTGGCTGACGCGCAGCACTCGGCCCGCTGCCAGCGTGCTGCCTTGGCGCGCCACCGCGAGGAAATATCTCAGGTCGTTCCAGTCGAGCATGGGCACTTCCTTAGCGGCGAGCGTGCTGATCAAGTTCTGCAGATTTGCAGAATCATATCACGAACTCGTTGCTCACGTAAGTTGCAATTCGATACTAAATAGTCAGCGCGCCGGTAGCACCGGCCCTTGGAAAAGGGGAAGCGACATGTTCAAGCATTTCAAGATCGCGCTGTTCGTGGCAGCCACTGGGCTCCTCAGCGCCGCGCCCGTCGTTGCAGAGCCCCTCACCGGGCAGAACGTCAGCATCGTCAGCGCTGCCGGTCTCGACCTGTCTAGCGCCTCGGGGCGCGCAGCGCTCGATCACCGGCTGGTGATCGCGGCCGACGAAGTTTGCGGGACCCCGTCAGACGCGGACCTGGCCGGCAAGAACCGGGCGCGAGAGTGCCGCGAGGCTGTCCTCGCCGAAGCGCGCTCCGCGAGCGCCGAGCTCGCCACCCGCGGCTCGCCGATCCGTATCGCCGCTGCTCGCTGAGTAACGGCACGAAGGCCGCGCTCTCCCCGGGCGCGGCCTTCCTGTTGTTCCACGAGCGGGGCCGCTCTACGCTCAAGGTATGAAGGTTGAGGGCGGATGTCATTGTGGCGCGGTACGGTTCGAGGCGGAGCTGCCTGAACCGCCGGTTCCCGCACTCGATTGCAACTGCTCCGTTTGCCGGATGACGGGCTTCCTCCACATTGTCGTGTCGCACGGGGAATTCGAGCTCATCACCGGTCGCGATGCGCTCGCCAGCTATCGCTTCGGCACGGGTGCCGCCGAGCATTTGTTCTGCCGTCATTGCGGGGTGAAGAGCTTCTACCAGCCGCGGTCCCATCCGGAGGCATGGAGCGTGAACGCGAACTGCCTCGATGATCCGGTCGAGCTTGCCCTCGAGGTCTTCGACGGACGCAATTGGGAGGAAGCGAAGGCGAGCCTCGACGCGCCCTGGTAGGCCGGTTACGGCGGCGCTTATGCACCACCCGCTGCGCCTGACAATCGACGCGAAGGCGATCCAGGCCAATTGGCGCTGGCTGCAAGATCGCGCCGGGGTTGCCGCAGGGGCGGCGGTCAAGGCCGACGGTTATGGGCTGGGCGCGCGCGAGACGACCGAAGCGCTGATCGAAGCGGGCTGCCGCGACTTCTTTGTTTCGACCTGGGCGGAAGCCGAGGCCCTCGGCAATCTGCCGGAAGAAATCAGCCTGGTCGTGCTTCATGGCGTCGGGCCTGACGATATCGAGGCGGCGTTGCGGCTGTCGGCGCGGCCCTGCCTCAATACGGCCGAGCAGGTCGCGCGATGGAAGGAGATTGCGCCTGGGCGTCCCTGTGACGTGATGGTCGATACCGGCATCAACCGCCTTGGTCTTCGCCCGACCGAGACTGGCGTCGTCGCTGGGCTCGACATCATCACCCTCCACACCCATCTCGCCTGCGCTGACGAAGATACGGCCATGAACGCGATGCAGCTCGAGCGCTTTCGGGCCGTCGTGTCGGTGGTTCGGGCAAAGCGCTATAGCATGGCCAACAGTGCCGGTATCTGCCTCGGCCACGACTATAGCTTCGACCTCGTCCGTCCCGGCATCGCCCTGTATGGCGGTGTGCTGCGGGCTGAGGCTGAGGACAACATCCGCCAAGTCGCGCGGGTCGAAGCGCAGATCGTTCAGCGCCGCACGATCCCTCAAGGAGAAAGCTGCGGCTATGGCGCGACCTTCGTCGCTAAAGACGACACCGAGGCCGCGATTCTGAACATCGGTTACGCCGACGGCTATTTGCGCGGCTTCTCCTCGCACGGCTCGGCATTCGCGGGCGAATATGCGCTGCCGGTGCTCGGGCGGGTATCGATGGACTTGATCGCGGTCGGAGCCGACGCCGCGCCCGGTCTCAAGGAAGGCGATTGGGTCGAGATCGATTATGATTTGCCTTCGGCGGCGAAGCAGTCGGGTCTTTCGCAGTACGAGCTGTTGACGACGCTGGGCGCCCGCTTCGAGCGGCGCTGGATTTAGTGCGCGCCTCGGGCGGCGGCGTCTTGGGCTTATAACGGCACAGATCGATTACCGGGCAATGCCAGCATTCGGGCAGCCGCGCCTTGCAGGTGTAGCGGCCGTGGAGGATCAGCCAGTGGTGCGCGTCGCGGCGGAAGGGCTGGGGGACGATCTTCTCGAGCTTTGCTTCGACTTCGTCGACGGTCTTGCCGGGTGCGAGGCCGGTCCGGTTGCACACACGGAAGACGTGGGTGTCGACCGCGAACGTCTCCTCGCCAAACGTGGTGTTGAGCACGACGTTGGCGGTCTTGCGTCCGACGCCCGGCAGAGCCTGCAGTTCTTCGCGGGTGCGCGGGACTTCGCCGCCGTGATCGCGGATCAGTGCTTCTGACAGCGCGATGACGTTCTTTGCCTTGGTGTTGAACAAGCCGATCATCTTGATAGCCTGGCGCAGATGATCCTCCCCGAAATCAACCATTTGCCGAGGTGTCTTGATGCGCGCGAAGAGTGGCCGGCAGGCGATGTTGACGCTCGCGTCGGTCGCCTGCGCGGAAAGTACGACCGCGACCAGCAGCTGGTAGGGATTGGAGAATTCGAGCTCGGTCGTCGGCGACGGGTTCGCCTCGGCCAGCCGCCGAAAGAATTCGAATATCTGATCGCGTGTCATTTGAGATCGTCCAGCCCGTGTCTGAGGCGCTCCAGCGCCTCCGCAAACTCATTTGAAGCGAGACCGAAGCCGACGCGAAAATGATCGGTCATTTCAAACCAGCGGCCGGGAACGACCGAGGTGTCGTAATGCGACCGGAGATGGTCATCGAGCCGTTGCGTGTCGCCGCCGGGCCACTTCGGGAAAGCGGTGATCCCATGTCGAGCCGGTTCACACTCGAGATCGCTTCGGCTCTCGACGAAGTTGTTGAACAGATCGCGATTGCGTCCCAGCATCGCCGGAATGTCGCCAATCACCTCGTCGAGGCGGTCGAACGCGATACAGGCCAGCCGTTCCGCGGGATGCGCCTGGTTGACGCCGAACAGGTCATTCAATCGCCACATGCGCTCGGCGAGCTCGGGCTCGGCAAGAACCCAGCCGCAGCGCAGGCCGCTGAGACCATAGACCTTGGTCAGGCTGTTGGTGATGACGAACGCGGGTCCGAGATGCGCTGCGCTCCGCCGCCGCGGTACGACGGCGTCGAGATAGACTTCATCGACCAGCACGCGCGCACCCGCTCGCGCGGCAAGATCCCCGACAGCTCGCAATTCAGCCTCGGTCGCGAGCGCGCCACTGGGATTGTGGAGATTGGTGATCACGATCAAGCGGGTGCCATTGGTCAGCGCCCGCTCGATCTGCGCGGCATCGAGCCGGAACCCGTCCGATGCCTTGCGCTCGAACCGTTTGATGCTCGCGCCAAGAAAGCTCGCGGCACCGAGCAGGAGCTCATAGGTCGGGTGCTCCACGATCACCTCGTCGCCCGGCTCGATCAAGCTCGCCATGGCGAGGAAATTCGCCATCGAGGTGCCGTCCGCCGCGACCACCTGGTCGACCGAGACGTCATAGCGGCGTGCAATGCGCTCGCGCAGCGGCCGGTATCGGGGGTGGCTGGCCCCATCGAGGTCGAGGTCGGCAATGCCGATCGGGAATGAGTCGAGGCGGAAGTGCACCTCGCTGCCGGTCAGCGGATAACGCACGGGTGGCTTGAACTTGGCCCAGTGCATGTAATCCGATTGCATGGCGCGCGGCGGCGTCATTCGGGGGGACGGCCGTTCTTGCGCTGCCAGTAGAGGCAAGCGGGCACGCCCGCGAGCAGGATCGCATAGCCGGTGAGGCTGTTCGCCGGACTGTTCCAGACAGTCGCAACGACAGTAATGGCGCAGGCCGCGACGAACAGGCCGGTTGTGAATGGGTGCAGCGGCGCCTTGAATGCGACTGGTTGATCCGGATCCCGGCGACGGAAGATGAACAAGGCTGCCCCGGTCAAGCCGAAGAAGATGAAGTCGACCGAGACCACGTAGCTCAGGATCTGCCCAAAGGTGCCCGACAGCGCGATGATCGATGCCGCGGCCCCTTGAAGCACGATCGCGACGACCGGGACCCGCGTGGTGGAATTCACTTGGGCGACGCGGCGGAAGAACAATCCGTCCTCGGCCATGGCAAAATAGACGCGGGGCGCGGTCAGCATCCCCTGGCTGAGAAAGCCCAGCGCGGAGACAGCAATTCCGGGTCTTGGAGGCCGCAAGACCGGTGGGGCCGAGAGCATGCACGCAGACGAAGGCGACCAACGTATAGAGCAGCACGACCCCCGCCACGCCTAGCAGCAGTCCGCGCGCGAGATCACGCTGCGGGTTGCGCATTTCTCCAGCGACGAAGCTTGAGGTCTGCCAACCCCCGTAGGAGAACATGACGGGGGTCATCGCCGCGCCAATCGCCGCCATGGTCGAGACCGATTCCGAATGCACGCTTTGGACCGCCCTTCCAGTCGCCGGGGCAAGCCAAAATCCAGCGGCGACGAGCGTTCCGATCGCCAAAATCTTGAGAACCATCAGGCCGCTTTGGACGTTACTCCCCGAGCGAACGCCGATGCAGTTGATCAGCGTGAGCAGCGCAAGCACGGCGACGGCGACGACGCTGTCGGCGACCGGCAGCTGCACCAGATTGCCGAAATAGCGCGCGAAGGTGATCGCAACCGCAGCCATGCCGCCGGATTGGATCACCAGCAGCAGCGCCCAGCCGTAAAGGAAGGCGGGCATGGGCCCATAGGCGTCGCGCAAATAGGCATATTGGCCGCCGACTTGCGGCCTCCGAGCGGCAAGCTCGGCATAAACGAACGACGCGGCCAGCGCGATAACGCCGCCAACGACCCACACTCCGACAATGAGCAGCGCCGTATCGACGTGTCGAGCCACTTCGGCGGGAGTGACAAAAATGCCCGAGCCGATGATCCCTCCCATCACCAGCATCGTCGCGTCGAACAATCCGAGACGCCGCGCGAGGCCGTGTGATTCGCTCGGGCCGGCTAAGCCGCTCAAGCGGCGCCGGCCCCGATCACGTCGCTCATCGAATAAAGTCCGGCGGGCTTGTCGACCAGGAACGCGGCAGCGGCGAGCGCGCCACGAGCGAAGATCATCCGGTTTTCCGCTCTGTGCGAAAGAATCAATCGCTCATCGGGGCCGAGAAATAGCACGTCATGGTCGCCGGACACCGTACCGCCACGCAAGCTGGCAAAGCCGATCGCGCCGCGACCGCGCTGAAGCCCGGTGCCGAGGCGAGCACGCTCCACTTCCAGCGCTTCGCCGCGCCCCTGCGCGGCCGCTTCGCCGAGCAGTAACGCGGTTCCCGACGGCGCGTCGGCTTTCATCCGGTGATGAATCTCGGCGATCTCGATGTCCCAGTTCGGACCCAGTACCCGCGCCGCGCGCTCGACCAGGTCGGTGAGCAAGGCGACCCCGAGCGACGTGTTGGCCGCGTGCAGGACCGCGACCTTCCGCGATGCTTCGGCAATCCGAGTGTCGCCGGCCTCATCAAGGCCGGTCGTACCGATCAGGATGGGAATGCCGGACGATATTGCGCGATCCAGGCTCGCTTCGAGGGCGGCCGGCGCTGAGAAGTCAACCAGCACGTCGCCATTAACCTGATCAAGCGCGAAGCGCGGATCCTCCGCCGCCACGGCTGCGATGGCTTGGCCCATGCGCCCCTTTGGGGCCACGAGAGTAATGCGGATTGGCTGACCGGCGGAGCGCATGCAGCCGCGTCATGGCGAAAGGTGGAGCGCCGCGCAATGACACGGCGCTCCTAAACATCGAGGCGCTGCTGCAGAGCCAAAGCGGCGGCCGGCGCGCGGACTTTCGCGCCGTTGATCATGAAAATGTAGGTGTCGCCGCGCTTCTGCCATTCGCGAGCCTTGGCGCTGAAGTTGTCGAGAGCTGCATCGTTATAACCGGTCGGCACCTCTTCGCGCATGCGCTGGAGGCGAGCGTAGGAGAAATTGGCCGTATCCGCCTCGATCAGCGGATAGTCATCAGAATCCTCGAACACGATCGCGATGTTCCGCGCCCGGCAAAGGTCGAAGAATTTCTGGTCATTGAAGCTGCCGTGCCGAGGTTCGATCGCGTGACGTAGGGTGATCCCGTCGAGCTGTTCGGGAAGCAGATCGATGAATGCCGCGATGTCGTCACGATCGAAGCGCTTGTACGGAGCAAATTGCCACAGGATTGGCCCTAGCTTGGGCCCGAGCACCTCGAATCCTTGCCCGAAGAAATTGGCAATGCTGTCGACGCTTTCGGCGAGCTTTGAGCGGCTGACGCAATAGCGCGAACCTTTGATCGCGAACTGGAAATCATCGGGAGCAACCTTCTCCCAGGCTTCCCAGCTCTTCGGCTTCTGCCGCCCGTAGAAGGTGGCATTTATCTCGATCGCGCCGAATTGCCGCGAGGCATATTCGAGCTCTTTGGCCTGCGGCAGCTTGTCGGGATAAAAGCTGCCGCGCCAGGGCGGATAAGTCCAGCCGCCGATGCCGATTCGGATGGGGCTTTCGGTCACATCCGCGTCAACGCGCTTTCGCGCTACTTCGCTGCAGCCGCGGCCGCAGGGCCCGGGATGATCATGTCTTCGATTGCCTTGAAGCCGCCGTCAGCCTGCTTCTTGTAGACTGTGAGATAAGTCCCGCCGCTCGTCACCGGCTTGCTGGTCGCCTTGTCCGTGGTCGTGATGGTGTAGTGGCCGCGACTGCTGGCCATGTCGCCGGCGGAGGCAACGCGCACGTCATCGCTCGCAAAGCTCAGCTTGAAGTTGGAATCACCGATCAGCGACTGGATCGCCTTGCGGCGGTCGACATCGGTGGCGGCGAGCGGGTCGCCAGGGCTGCCGAGCACGGCATCGTCGGCATATTCGCCGGCGAGTGTGTTGAGGTCCTTGTCGGCATAGGCTTTTTGCCATCCCGCCTCTTGTGCCTTGATCGTATCAGCGATCTTGGATGTATCGACGGCTACCTGGGCACCTTTGGTGCAGCCGGTCATTGCCAACGCTGAAGCGCCGGCAAGCATCACCGGAATGAGCTTTTTCATCTGGTCTCTCCCCCTTGAGCCGCTCGAGCGGTCCGGCCACGACTCAACCACCGCGAGGTGAGTCGCACAAGCGGCATTCAGCGGCAGCCGCGGCCACTATTCGAGCTTCACCCCATCGGAATCACGCTTTAGGCCGTGATCGTGGACCGAAACCCAGTCCAGAATATCGTCATCCTGACGGGAGCCGGTGTGTCCGCCGAAAGTGGGCTCGCGACCTTTCGCGGCCCCGACGGGCTGTGGGAAGGCCATCGCGTCGAGGATGTCGCGACGCCCGAGGCGTTCCGCCGCGACCCGGCGCTGGTCCACGCCTTCTACGACGCCCGGCGCGCGAGGCTCGCGACCGTCGCGCCCAATGCTGCGCACCGGGCCCTGGCCCGTCTCGACGCCGAGTGGCGGGGCGAGCTGTCGCTGGTGACGCAAAATGTCGACGATTTGCATGAGCGCGCCGGATCGAAGCGCCTGCTGCACATGCACGGCGAGCTGACGAAAGGCTGGTGCTTGGCGTGTGATGAGCGCTTCGGCTGGACAGGGCCGATGGGCTTGAAGGCGATCTGCCCCGGCTGCGGCGAGCAGGATCAGGTCCGGCCCGACATCGTCTGGTTCGGCGAAATGCCTTACGGAATGGAGCGGATCGACCATGCACTGCAGCGCTGTGACCTGTTCGTGTCGATCGGGACTTCAGGCGCGGTCTATCCCGCCGCCGGATTTGTCCAGACCGCGCATTACTGCGGCGCCCGGACGCTTGAGATTAATCTCGAGCCGAGCCTCGGAAGCACCATGTTCGATGAAAGCCGCATCGGGAGAGCGGGTGAACTAGTGCCGGAATGGGTGGAGGAGATACTCGAGCTGACGGCAGGCAACTAAGAAGAAACGGAGCCTTTACCGTGCTGCGGATAGAGCAATTCTCGCCGATGAATTAGCAGTGAGATATCCTCATGGAAGAAGGCTCATATACACTCACGCTAGATGATTTGATTGCCGCTAATCGACTGCATTGGGAACGAACGGTGGCGAGGGGCTGGAAACGCGCATCGGTGACCGGTCTCGCAGTCATTTCCTTGTTATCTTTATCGCTGTGGTTGGCCCGACCGTGTTCCGGCATTGGCGACTATGTAATCCTTGCCGCTTTGGTGATCGGGGCAGCCGCAATATTGGGCGCAGTGAGCTGGCTTATCATCGTGCCCGCGGCGAAGCGTGGATGGAAGCAATCGCGCAAAATGTGGGTACCGCAGCAGGTCCGCTGTGATCCGGATGGAATCGAGTTCAAATCTGAGCGCGGCGACGTTCGAATTCGCTGGGGTGACTTCTATCAGTGGGCAGCCGACGAAAGGACGCTCCTTCTATACACTACAGCAAGAAGCTTCTTCGCCATACCGCTTGCCGGCTTCCGTTCCGGAGCAAGAGAAGCTCTAGCAGGCATGATTAAGACGGCTGGCGTTCAGCAGCACTAACTAGTCCGCCCACTCGAGCCCAATTTCGCGATAAAGGCCGCGGTCCTCGTCCCAGCGCGGGTTGACCTTAACGTGCAGGAACAGGTGGACCGGCCGGCCGAGATGCTCGGCGATCTGGGCCCGAGCGGCGGCGCCGATCTGCTTCAGGCGGCTGCCACCCTTGCCGATGACGATCGCCTTCTGACTGTCGCGCTCGACCAGGATTTGCTGGCGGATTTCCGTCGAGCCGTCGGGGCGGTCGGCCCAGGTCTCCGTTTCGATGGCCGTTGCATAAGGCAGTTCCTGGTAGAGTTGGTTGACGACTTGCTCGCGGGTCAGCTCAGCGGCGATCATTCGGTCCGTTGCGTCGGACACTTCATCTTCAGGGTATAGCCACGGCCCTGAAGGCATAGCTTCAGCCAAAGTCTGCTTGAGGTCCTCGACGCCTTCACCCTGCGCCGCACTAATCATGAAAACCTTGTCAGGGTTCAGGCGCTCGCAGAGTCCTGCAGAAAGGCCGAGCAGTTCCGGCTTCCTGACGAGATCGATCTTGTTGAGCGCCAGGATTAGCGGGTGCCGGCGATCCAAGAGCGAGGCAATGATCCTCTCCACCTCGCCGCTGACGCCGTTGGCCGCGTCGATCACCAGCAGGATCAGGTCCGCATCCTGCGCCCCCGTCCACGCCGCCGCGACCATCGCCCGATCGAGGCGGCGCTTCGGCTGGAAGATGCCGGGCGTGTCGACCAGCAGAATTTGCGACGACCCCTGGATCGCGATGCCCATCAGCCGCGCCCGCGTCGTTTGCGCCTTGGGACTGACGATGGCGACCTTTTGGCCGACCAGCGCATTGACCAGCGTCGATTTGCCGGCGTTGGGTGCGCCGATCACGGCAACGAACCCCGCGTTCGTGTTTGTCTCGATCATTGCAGCTGGGACAGCAGCGCTTCGGCGGCCGCGGTTTCCGCTTCCTGCTTGCTCGTCCCTTCGGCAGTGGCCTCGCCCAGTTTCGGTACCGAAACCCGGATCGTAAAATTGGGCGCGTGGTGCGCGCCCGTGCGTGATAGGACCTCATAAACCGGCGGCTTGAGATCGCGCGCGGCGGCGAGCTCCTGGAGCGCCGACTTGGGATGCTGCGGGGCCCGCCGCTGCTCGGTGATGTCGGGCTTCCACAGGCCAAGGATGAAACGCTCAGCGGCTTCCATCCCGCCATCGAGGAACAGTGCCCCGATCAGCGCCTCGACCACGTCGCCGACGACATTATCGCTTTGGGTCGCACCGTCCTCGCGCGCCTGCTTGCCGAGCCGAATCAGGGCCGGGACGCCAATCTCGCGCCCATTCTCGGCGCAGGTGACGCGATCGACGAGGCCGTTATAGCGCTTGGAGAGATTGCCTTCCGGTTCGTTTGGGTAGCGGTGGTACAGCGCAGCTGCGATCACCAGCCCGAGCACTCGATCGCCGAGGAACTCCAGCCGCTCATAGCTCTGCCCACCAACGCTCGAATGGGTCAGCGCCCGTTCGAATAGCGACAGGTTCTTGGCCTGGTGCCCCAGCTTGTCTCGGACGAAGGCGGCGACGTCGGCGCTCATCCGGCGATCCCGGTATAGCCATTGTCGATGCGGCCGGCGCGTAATGCGGGGAACCAGCTCCACGGCCTGAACCACGAGGCGCTTCCGTCAGTCGACCAGAATGTGAACGAGGCGCGGCCGATGAGGTTCTCGACCGGAAGCATCCCGACTCCGCCTTCGTATGTAGGGTAGCGGCTGTCGAGACTGTCGTCGCGACTGTCACCCATCACGAAGACATGCCCTAACGGCACGCGTACCGGCGCGAAGTTATCCGCCGGCCCGTCATCGGCTTGGTCGAGCACGGTATAGCTTGGGCCGCCTGGCAGCGTCTCGAGATAGGCACGGTAGACGCAGACCTCTTCGCCTGAGACTGCGACTACCGTCGGCTGCGCTGGCGGCACGGTCCGGCATGGGCTGTTCGCGGTTACCGGCACCTTGGCGGGCGACAAGGGCTGGTGCGGCACCTCGCGCCCGTTGAGGACCAAGCGACCTCCGCGGACTTCCACCATATCGCCGGGGAGACCGATCACTCGCTTGATGAGGTCGTCGTTCTCGGTCGGGTGGCGGAATACGACAACCTCGCCTCGGCTCGGCAGGGGGCTGAATATACGCCCATCGAAGGCGGGAAGCCCGAGCGGAAAGCTGTAGCGTGAATAGCCGTAGGGCCATTTCGCCACCGCCACATAATCGCCGATGTAGAGTGTCGGCAGCATCGATCCCGAGGGAATATTGAACGGCGCACCGACCAGGCTGCGGAAAGCCCAGGCAATCACGGCGACGGTGAGGACAAAACGCAGGAGCGAGCCGAGGCTTTCCCGCCGCTCGGTTCTTGCTGATCCCGCGGTCGAACGACTGCGGCGGAAAAAACGCGGGGTCATCGCGCGCTTCTTTCCGCCTACGGCGAGCCCGTCAAGCGGGGTGGCAAACGGCGGTGCGCGCATTATGTGCGGCGGCGATGCCTTCACCATCCATCAAACGGCTCGATGAGCTGTTCGCCGCCGAGCCGGACCGGCTCAGCAGGCTGAGCTTTGAGGTCGCCGGGCTCTATTTCGACTGGTCGAAGACCCATCTCGACGGTGAGATCATAGAGCAGGCGCTGGCGCGGGCTGAGGAGATGGGATTTGCCGCGGCGCGCGATGCCTTGTTCGCGGGCGAAATCGTCAACGCGAGCGAGGGGCGCCCAGCGACGCACGTAGCCGAGCGCGGCAGCGGCGCGCCCGACGACGTCGATCTCGCAACCGCCCGTCGCCAGCGCATGCGTGCGCTCGTCGACGCGATCGAAGCGGGCGCTTTCGGCGACGTGACTGGAATATTGCATATCGGCATCGGCGGCTCGGTCCTGGGGCCGGCGCTGCTGGTCGACGCGCTCGGCCGCAGAACTTCGTCGATCGAGGTCCAATTCCTGTCGAACATCGACGGAGCGGCGTTCGACGAAGCGGTGAAGCCGCTCGATCCCGCGACCACATTGGTCGTTGTCGCGTCCAAGACCTTCACGACGCTTGAAACGTTGACCAACCTCAATGCCGCAAGAGACTGGCTGCGCGACTCCGGCGTCGAGGATCCGGACGGGCGGCTGATCGCGGTGACGGCGAAGCCCGCAGCGGCGGTCGAGCAGGGGATCGATGAGACGCGAATTCTCGTGTTCGGCGAAGGCGTCGGCGGGCGATATTCGCTATGGAGCTCGGTTGGCGTGACGGCGGCGTTGGCGCTCGGCTGGGACTCGTTCGAAGCGCTGCTCGAGGGCGCGGCGGAGATGGACCGCCATTTCCGCTTTGCCGACGCTGCCGACAACGTGCCGCTACTTGCAGCCATTGCGGACCGTTTGTACGTCGAACAGTTCGGCTGCCAGACCCGCGCATTGTTCGCCTATGACGAACGGCTTCGGCTGCTGCCCTTCTATCTCCAGCAGCTGGAGATGGAATCGAACGGCAAATCGGTGACGACTGAGGGCAAATCCGTCCAGCATCCGACTGCGCCGGTGACGTGGGGCGGAACGGGCACCGATGCCCAGCACGCCGTCTTCCAGCTGCTCCACCAGGGTACTCTTCTGATTCCGGTCGAATTCGTCGCGATCGCCGAAGGCGACGACGCGCAAGACCCAGAGCATCATCGTCTGCTGCTACTCAATGCTTTCGCCCAAGGCGCGGCGCTAATGGAAGGGAGGGGCAGCGAAGACCCGCAACGCTCCTATGCCGGGAACAGACCGAGTTCGACGGTGCTGCTTCGACGGCTCGATGCCCGCGCGCTTGGCGCCCTCATCGCCTTTTACGAGCACCGCACCTTCGCCAACGCCGTTCTGCTCGGCATCAACCCGTTCGACCAGTTCGGGGTGGAGCTTGGCAAGGAAATCGCGAAGAAGCTGGCAGGGGACAGCGGGCAGGGCGACCTCGACGCCTCGACCCGCGCCTTGATCCAAAGGGCCGGCCTTTGACGCCGCGGCATTGGAATCATGCCGACAACTGATTGGGAAAACATGCCAGCGGCGTTCACAAGCCGCCGCAGGAGATGATCAATGGCTGATTTCGATCTGTTCGTGATTGGCGCCGGCTCAGGCGGCGTGCGCGCTGCGCGCGTGTCCGCGGCCTACGGCGCCCGCGTGGCGATCGCCGAGGAGTATAAGGTCGGCGGCACCTGCGTCATCCGCGGTTGCGTTCCCAAGAAGCTGCTCGTTTACGGCGCGCATTTCGCCGAGGATCTCGACGACGCGGCGATGTTCGGCTGGGACGTGCCGACCAAGCGCTTCGACTGGTCCGTGCTGCGCGACAACGTCCTCGCCGAGGTCGGCCGCATCGAAGGCGCGTATACCGAGACTCTGACCAACCACGACGTCACCATCTTCCACGAGCGGGCGGAGCTCACCGGACCCAATTCGGTCCGGCTGGCGAGCGGCAAGGAAGTCACCGCCGATAAGATATTGATCGCGACGGGCGCCACCCCCGTCATGCCCAGCCTGGAAGGCGTCGAGCATGCGATCAGCTCCAACGAGGTGTTCCACCTCGACGCGCTGCCCAAGCGGATCGTCATCGTCGGCGGTGGCTACATCGCCAACGAGTTCGCCGGCATTTTCCATCAGTTCGGCAGCCACGTGACGCTGGTCAACCGCACCGACGTGATCCTGCGTCAGTACGACCAGCAGATCGTTGACCGGCTGATGCAGATTTCGATCCGCAAGGGCATCGACTTCCGTTTCCATTCGACAATCGAAAAGCTTGAGAAACGCGACCGTGGTTCGCTGCATGTGACCATGACCGGCTGCGACGACATTGAAGCCGACCAGGTCCTGTTTGCGACGGGCCGAAAGCCGAATACGTCCGGGCTCGGCCTCGAAGCAGCCGGCGTCGAAGTCGCCGACAAGTGCCAGATCAAGGTCGATGCCGACAACCGAACCAACGTTCCCTCGATCTTCGCGGTAGGCGACGTCACCGACCGCATCCAGCTGACCCCCGTCGCGATCCGCGAGGGCCAGGCCTTCGCTGACACCTTTTTCGGCAACATGCCGCACCAAGTCGATTATGATTGCGTGCCTTCGGCCGTGTTCAGCCACCCGCCGCTCGCCGGCGTCGGCATGACAGAAGGAGAGGCTCGCAATAAACTTGGTCAGATCAAGACCTACACGTCGGACTTCCGGGCGATGAAGAACGCGCTCGCGGGCCGCAACGAGCGCTCGCTGTACAAGCTGGTCGTCGATGAATCGACCGATCGGATCGTCGGCATCCACATGATCGGCCCCGATGCGCCGGAGATCCTGCAGGCAGCCTCGATCGCGGTGAAGGCGCGGCTCAAGAAGGCCGATTTCGACGCGACGGTTGCGCTCCATCCGACCATGGCGGAAGAACTGGTGTTGATGCGGTGAATCTTCCGCCGCTATGGCGGCAGCCAAGATGCACGACGCAGTCATCATTGGCGCCGGCCACAATGGCCTGACCTGCGCTTATTATCTCGCCAGGAAGGGGATGAAGGTCGCCGTTCTCGAGGCGGCCGACACCGTGGGAGGCGCGGCGGTTACCGACGAGTTCCTGCCGGGATTCCGCAATTCGGCGGCGAGCTACACGGTAAGCCTGCTCCAGCCCAAGGTCATCCGCGATATGGAGCTCGAGCGGCATGGGCTGAAGGTCGTGCTGCGCAAGACCGATAACTTCCTTCCCGGCGACGGCGATTATTTGCTCGCGGGCCGCGGCGGCCTCACCCGCACGGAGATCGGGCGGCACCACAAGGCCGACGCCGAGGCCTATGACCGTTACCTCGCGGAACTCGAAACGGTGGTGCGCCTGCTCAAGAAATGGTTGCTGCGCGCCCCGCCGAACGTCGGCCGCAGGGCAAGTGCGATCCCCAAGCTGCTCAGCCTGGGCCGCGACATGGCCGGCCTGTCGCTGGCCGAAACGCGGACCGTCCACGATTTCGCGGTTCGCAGCGCATCGGACATACTCAACCGGCAATTCGAAGGTGAACTGACCAAGGCGCTGTTCGGGTTCGACGGGGTTGTCGGCAATTTCGCCTCGCCGCAATCGCCCGGTACCGCCTATGTCCTGCTCCACCATTTGTTCGGCGAGGCCGCCGGCGTACCCGGCGCATGGGGGCATGCGATCGGCGGGATGGGCTCAATCACGCAGGCGATGGCGAGGGCGTGCCGCGAAGCGGGCGTCGATATTCTGCTTGGTCATCCGGTCGAGGAAATCATCGTCGCCGAGGGCCGCGCGGCCGGGGCGGTAGCAGGTGGCAAAGCTTGGCAGGCGACAAACGTTGTCAGCGGGGTAAATCCCAAGCTGCTGTTCGATCGACTGGTACCGCGAGGCGCGGTCGATGCTGACGTCGCCGCGCGAATGAATGCCTGGAAGTGCGAAAGCGCCACCTTCCGAATGAACGTCGCCTTGTCCGAGCTGCCGAAGTTCACCGTGCTGCCGAAGAAAGGCAATCACCTGACCGGCGGCATCATTATGGCGCCAAGCCTCGATTATATGCACCGCGCGTACCTCGACGCGGCGGTGAATGGATGGGCCAGGCACCCGATCATTGAGATGCTGATCCCGTCGACGCTGGATTCGACCCTCGCGCCGAAGGGCCGCCACGTCGCAAGCCTGTTCTGTCAGCACTTCCGCTACGATCTCGGACCCGGGCGGAGCTGGGACGACGAGCGAGAGCAAGCAGCCGACCAGGTCATTGCGACCGTGGACGCGCATGCACCCGGGTTCGCGAAGTCGGTGCTCGGGCGACAGATCCACTCTCCGCTCGATCTGGAGCGGCGCTTCGGCCTGATCGGCGGGGACATTTTCCACGGCAAGATGGGGCTCGACCAATTATTCAGCGCCCGGCCGATGATCGGCGCTGCGGACTATCGGATGCCGCTGAAGGGACTCTATCTGTGCGGCTCCGGCGCCCACCCCGGCGGTGGCGTCACCGGCGCTCCCGGCCATAATGCCGCGCGCGCCGTGCTCAGCGACCGGCGCTTCTGGAGCCGGCGCCATTGAAGCCGCTCGAAGGGATCAAGGTTCTCGACCTCAGCCGCGTACTGGCGGGCCCGTGGTGCACGCAATTGCTCGCCGATCTTGGCGCGGAGGTGATCCTGGAGCGGCGCTTCGGCCTCATCGGCGGGGGGAAGCGGCGGGTCGCGGCCTATTTCCTGAGCTGCAACCGCGGCAAGAAGTCGGCTGCGATCGATTTTAGTCGACCTGAGGGAGCCGCGCTGGTTCGCCAGCTCGCCGCGCAGGCCGATGTCGTGGTCGAGAATTTCAAGGTCGGCGGCCTGGCAAAATTCGGCCTCGACGCCGCGTCGCTCCGCCTCGCCAATCCACGGCTGGTTTACGCCTCCATCACGGGCTTTGGGCAGGACGGGCCCTATGCCGACCGCGCCGGATACGACTTCATCATCCAAGGCATGGGCGGGATGATGAGCATCACCGGCCTGCCAGATGGCGAGCCGGGGAGCGGTCCACTTCGTGCCGGGGTGGCGGTCGCCGACCTGTTCACCGGAATGTACACCTGCGTCGCGATCCTCGCTGCATTGTATGGCCGCGAGAAGACGGGGGAGGGCGCGCATCTCGACCTCGCCTTGTTCGATACCCAGCTGGCGATGCTCGCCAACCAAGCCGAGAATGCGCTGATTTCGGGCGAGAACCCGCCGCGTCAGGGCAACACGCATCCCAATATCGTGCCCTATCAGCCCTTCAACGCAGCTGACCAGCCGATCATTATCGCCGTTGGGAACGACCGCCAGTTCGCGCGGCTCGCCGATATCTGCGGCCACGCCGAATGGGCTACCGATGCCCGTTTCGCGACCAATGAGGCCCGCGTTGCCAACCGCGGCGCGATCGTTGGTCTAGTAAGCGGCGCGATAGTGAAAAAACCCGCTGCTACATGGCTGGAGCAGCTCGAGCAGGCCGGGATTCCGGCGGGGCCGATCAACTCAATCACGCGGGCGCTGGCCGACGTCCAGGCTCAGCACCGGCAGATGGTCCGCACGGTGGCCGGCGTTCCGCTCGTGGGCTCGCCGGTACGGATTGACGGCGAGCGCGCCGACAGCGACCTGCCGCCGCCTGCGCTTGGCGAGCACACCGAAGAGCTGCTCGCGGCCCTTGGTATCACCGCCAACGAGATCGACGGCCTGAGGGCTGCGGAGGTAATCGCCTAAGGCTGAAGCCTTACTTGCCGAGCTTGCTGGCGCTTTCCACCAACAGGTCGAGCTGCCTTTGGCAGCCGTTCTCGATAAGCACCTGCGCGGCGCCGACCAGGTCGCCGGGCGTACCCGGGACGCTGACGAAGTTGAGGCTGCTCTTTTCACCACTGTCGGGCCACTCGATTTGGTAGGATGCCCCATTGTTGATCGGCAACGCAGCCGGCCACGCGGTCAATGCACTGCCCACGGCCCAGTTCAGCTCTTGCGTCGTCCCATCGGCGGCGTGGATCTGGACAGTTGCCGGAGTTTCGCTATCGGGCCGCCACAGCTGCAGCTTCGACGCGTCGGTGACGCAAATCTTGCCGCCCTGGCTGGCATCGATGTCCCAGATGCTCGGATTGTGCGCGACCTCCGCCGCGCGAAGAGCGCCGAATCGGCCACGCTGCCCCGCCGCCGAAGCGAGCGTCACCTGCTTGGCATCGAAGTTGCCGGGTCCCCGGAGCGTCTGCGCGCTCGCAGGACCGAGCACGGTCACGACGTCGCCGCCTTGAAGGTTGATCTTCGCCGTCTCGGGAAGCGTCTTGCCCGGCGGATAAGCCTTGGCAGAAGGTCCAAGCGACTTGACCACGACCACATTGGCCGCCGCCGGCATTGAAATCAGGGCTACGGCGATTGCTGCGCCCCACAGCATCGGTTTCGCTCGCATCATCCACGCTCCTCGTTGGTATTCGCGAAAATCGAAATTTCCGCAGCTCATCGACCTAGCGGCCGAGTCGGATTTCAGTGTCGCTTTGGCGATGGATTATGCTTCGATTGAGCCGTGGTCAATGAATGGAATTTCAACGGCTTGCCATCAAGCGGTCCGGGGACGCGGACGGCCCGAAACTAGTGGCCTACCGTCCAGCAGCGCTTCTAGCGCTTCGATCCGACGTAGGTTGTTGGCGATCAGTTCCGAAACCTGCAGCTCGCGCGCTTCGCGCTTGATAACCGTGCGGATAGCTCGAGCGATCGATTCCTGGACCTCGCGAAGCGCCTTTTGTTCGTCGTGGCTCGGAATGGACCCGTCGGGCCGCGGGCCGACGAGCAGATAGCCGATCGGCTCCTCATCATCCGAACTCGGCACCAACGGCACCCGGATTGGGAACAGCTTGTCGGTCGGTTCGCAGATGTCGCTCTTGTAGTCCTGCGCGAATCGGCTGGTTCGCCAGGCCTCAACCTCATCAACCGAAAGGCCGCGCGCGCGCAGTACGCAGCCGTTGACGATCGCCGAGCTGCGCACTGCGCGCACGCCGCGATCGACCCGTGCGAGGATTTCGTCGAGCATTTCGCCAAGCGAGGCAGTCTCACGCATGTCGCGCGCGACCTCAGGTAGGTCATCTCGGAGCAAGAAGAGATTCCTCTGGAATCGCCGCTCGGACCAGCGCTGGACCCGCTCCTGGATTGGGTTCACCAGAACCGTCGACAATGCCGCCGCGAAGATGATCGGTCCTTCGCTATCAGCGTTCCCGGAGTAGTTTAGTACAATCTGTTTGAAGCCGTCGGCCGCTCCGGCAAAAATGGCGGCTACAGAGATGGTGATCAGCGCGACGTTGGCCGAGCGGCTGATGACGAATTCGGCATCGTAAAGCCGGTAGCGAACCAAGGCGATGAGCAGCCCAACCTGGAGCACCAGCACCGCCAACGCGAAGCTGATCCCGGCGCCGATCTCGACCAGCAACTGCTGGCCGAAGCTGTGCGTCGACCATTTCAGGTAATCGCAGATGATCGAGGCGCAGCGCAGTACTGCATATCCACTGATTCCAAACAGAGCCCAGTGGATCTGCTGCCGCTGCTCCGCCGATTCCGTCAGCCGCAGCGTCCGCAGCAACGACAGGACCGCGACGATCATGAAGCAAACGAAGAAGGTCTGGTAGAGCGTGCCCTGAAGGAACATCAAGATCGGCAGCAAGGCGATCAAGCCGACGCGCCGCCATGAAATATTGCCGTGCGGGAACAACAGAATGCCGGTGAGCAGCAACACGTTGCCGAGGTCGAACATGGCGACGTTGAGCCAGCGCGGCACGTGCACCGCGGTCAGGAACATGGACGCAGGCTGCTCGGCGGCCATGGTCAGCAACACGGCAAGGGACAGGATCGAACTGACCGCGTCGCGTGAGTTGCGGTGATGCAACATCCATGCTGCCCACAGCAGGAATGGATAGGCAAGGACGTGCAGCAAATCGATGAAGCTCAGCCATTTGGGCGACATGCCGAGCGCACGCGCGCCCTCGTCGATATGATTGTCACCGGTGGTGACAGTGATGTCCCGCACTCCACCGCCGGGATCGCGGACGGTGAGTGGCACTTCCGCGCTGTCGGTTCCGAACAAGAGGTTGCCCAGTGCGATATAGGCGGGGTCGTTGGCATGCTGGGCAAGCGCGCGCTCGTCGACCGGCATGCTCGGCGGCAGCTCGAGGCCGTAAATCGCGACGATGTGATCGCCCGGCACCACGCCGGCGCTGGCGGATTTAGGCCCGACGGTGAAGCGGATGATTGTGGCGTCGCGCGGCGACACGGCGAAGCCGGCGCGGCTTCCCAACAGCAGCTGGCTGTTATTGCCGGGCTCCTGATAGCGCTCGTAAAGTCCGGCCAGAGGACCGACCAGCGCCAGCGCAAAGGCGACCATCCACAAGGCCGTGAACAAGCGATAGGTCAGCGTATTGAACGGTGGGACGCACGGCGGCAGCCGCAGTCCGCCTTTCGGCGCCTGGCCAGCACTGGGCAAGGCAAGCTCCATCCCCGTCAGCTCCAGCCGCAGTTAGTCCCTCATTATCATGGGCGGCGCTGCGCCGACGCGCAAGCTTATGTGCTTGGCGCGTCCTCGCTGGCGACCGGCTGGTCGCCGTAGCGCGACTGGATGAAGCGGCCCTGGGTCTCAAGCGCCGCGACATCGGCGCGGGCGAGCTGTTCGGATACTTCGGCGAGCGCGGCGCGGCCCGCCGCAAGCCCCTCGATCAGCCGCTGGTCGACGGTCTTGTCCTCGCCGTCTTTCTCCTGCCGGAATGCAGGCGGGACGCGTTCGTAGCGATCGATCAGGCCGGGAAGGTGGATCGACATCAGCCGCCGCGCGTCTTGGGCGGCCGGGTCAAGCGTCTCGAGCCGCGACAAGGTCTGCTTGAGGGAGGGTAGGATGCGGCTGATCGCGTCGAGCTCTGCCTGGGCGGGAGCCGGAAGACCGACGCGGCTGCGGTAGATATAGGAGTCGAACCGTTCGACCATCGCACCGTTGGGCAGGTCGGCGGACGGCGCAGGTGCGGATACACCTTGCTTTACGGAGCGCTCGATCATGAGCCCCACGGCGGCAACGGTGACGAATAGCGCCGCGAGGAAGCCGAACATGCCGATTGGCTTCAGCAGACCAACAACGATCGC